>PDWI01009135.1_pt1 | contig 11458 bp, 10 predicted proteins | sample 1430891 | NCBI WGS metagenome assembly PDWI01 (sample SAMN01162508, study PRJNA174530) | Oral metagenome, whole genome shotgun sequencing project. | biome: Marine environment; feature: Marine mammal; material: Swab sample of the gingival sulcus; isolation source: swab sample of gingival sulcus... | reverse complement strand
TTATATTTAAAAATGTAGTAGAATTTAAAATTATAGAATTAGATTTTTTTGATGTTTTAGACTATACATCTAGTTTTGAACAAGTTTTAAATTCGGATAAAATTAAAGTAGATAATCAAAGTCATTATATCGTTCATACTTATGATAATGTGATTGAAGTTATTGCAACTGAATTTGAAATGGTATTAGATGAAAGAGTAGATTAGATTGTGAATAAGATTAAGTAATAGGAATGACGTTTGTCATTCCTATTGCTTATATAAAGACATACTAAGTAGCCCACTTTTCATTATCCATTTTCTCAGTGTTGGTTGATACATAGCGTGTAGTTTTATATTCTTTAAGAAAATATTGAATTTTAATTTTTTGCATTTTTTAGTATAGATTGGCGCGAAATTCTCTAAGTCAGCGTTTAATGCCTCGGCTAGGTATTGCCCACTTCTAATCGCATAGCTAATGCCTTCGGCTGAACTTGGGCTGATGAAACCAGCCGCCTCACCGATTAGAGCAATATTATCTTTTGTTAAATGAATTTGATTTAATCTACGCGTACGCATAATGTAAGTACCTTCTGTTTTTAGAGCTTTATTTTTTAAAATACCACGCGTACGAATTTTGTTTTCTAAGAGCTGAAATTTTTGATTTGCTTTTTTACCATTTTTAAGCGCTGTTCCTAGTAGAATTTGTCCATCTTTTTCTATTAGCCAAGAATAAAAATCGCTGATTTCTCTATCAAAAATCGAATAAAAGTGTGGCGATACTTCTTTCGCTTGATACCATTTTTGTAAGCTGATGTATTTATCGGGCATAGCTTGCCCCTTGAATGCGAGTTCTCTTATTTTTGAAATCGCGCCATCGGCGCCGACTACAATTTTACTCTCTATACAAATATCTTTTCCAGCTTTTTTTAGATGAATTTTGTAGCCAATTGGCAATTCTTCATAGCGTTGATACTCTGTATCATACAACTTTTCAACATTTTTAGTAGTCCTACTCGCTAAAAATCGGTCAAATAATTCTCTATTGACATTAATATAATAGCGCTGATAATAGCGTTCTAAGTCATTATCAAAGTCTAGCGTTTTCACGGCAAACATCTGTGGACTGACTAGTACTTCTTTTGGAATACTAAAGCCTAAATGGGCAATGGCTTTTTGCGCATCGGGAGCGAGCAAGCCACCACAACAGACAGATTTTTGATGATTACTAGTTTCATTAAAATTACGCCTATCGACTAATAAAACTTTGTAGCTTGGCTTCAACAAACTAGCTAGAATAGAACCTGCGGGTCCCGCACCAATAATTACAATATCATATCTCATTTCGTCCTCTGTGATTTTAATTTATTAATTGAATATTGTTAGTATTTATTATATACTAAAAGTAGTTGGTTGTATATAAATTTTGGATGAATAGTAGTAAACATAATTTTATGGAGTTTAACGGGTGGCAAGCAAAAATGATATTGAGTCAGAAATTAAAAAATGGGAGGGTATTAGCGAATGCTACGAAACTTATGAGCAGTATTCAAGCAGAATGAACGCGTTGATGCCTGAGAGAGAGAGTAGAGAAGATTTAGTCAAGGAGATTAAGGCAAAGAAAGGCATTACTAGATTTTGGTATAATGATATTTATACTGAAAATATTAAGTGGGCAAGTATTGGTATTATTTTATGTATTATTGGGTTGGTCTTATTAAAGTTATATGAGTATTTGTTTTGATGGGAATTATAAAAGAAAGATGAAAGAGTTTAAATATGGATAGAACAGAAAGTGTTTTTTTGGCAAAAAAATTTTTTACGGAATTAGTTTTTAATACAGCATATATAGAAGGGGTAAATGTGACCTTTTCTCAAACGCAAGCTATTATAGATGGTGCAGTGGTAAATAATATTCCTGTTTCAGATATCCAAACCGTTCTCAATTTAAGAGATGCGTGGAAATTTATGTTGGAAACTTTAGATTCTCCACTTACGCTTGATTATATCTGTGAGATAAATAAACGAGTATCTCGAAATGAAAGTTTAGAGTGGGGTGTTTTAAGAAATGGTTCTGTTGGGGTTGGTGGAACTGATTATATACCGCCGATTCCTAATAAAAGTGAAGTGGAGCAGCAACTTGATATGATAAATAAACTAGAAAATCCAATAACAAAGGCATTGGTATACTTTTGCTATTCAGTAAGAGGACAACTTTTTTGGGATGGAAATAAAAGGACATCAACTATAGTTTCATCCAAAATTTTAATTGAAGCTGGCGAAGGGGTATTAACGATTGGAAAATCCAATGCTTTGAATTTTAATGAAACACTACTTCATTTTTATGATACCAATGATAAAAAACCACTAGAAGAATGTTTGAAGAAATGCATAAAGAGATTGGAACGCGATTAGAAAATGATGAATTTATTTGATATTGTTGCAGATAGTTTTTTTAGACCGCTGACAAGTAAATATAAATCTATGTATGTCGATTGTTTGATGATTATTTATGATGCTTATCATAGTGAATACTCTTTTGGGATTGAAAAAGAGATTATTGTCGAAAAATTAAGCTTTTATTTTGAGGAAATGGGTAATGAGCTTATCGAATTTGATGATGAAGAAGTTACCGACGATGCTAGAGCAAAGGCAAATGCTGTGATTAGAGAGCTTATTCGTTGTGGCTGGATAGAACTGGAGCACGGCAATGATTATAGCGTTACGGTGAACTTGTTTGACTACGCGGCGACGATGATAGAATCTTTACAAACGATTATTAGAGATGAAGAAGTGGAATATCAAAGTTTGATTTCCAATATTTACACGACTTTAAACAGCATAGAAGCTTATCAAAAACCGTATCAATATGTGATAAAATCAGTCTGTGATAACACAAATAATTTAATTGTTTCGCTGAAAAAATTAAATACGACGATAAAAAAACGGATTGATAATATTACGAAAGATAAAACGCCAGAGCAGATTTTAGCGGATTTATTTGATTATCATCAAGTCGTTTGGTCAAAAGCTTATCATAGAATTAAAACGAGTGATAATATTTCTAAGTTTAGGCTTAGTATTTTGGAGAAGTTAAGGGCAATTTTAGATGATGAAGAGATTTTCACTAAGAGTATTGATGGCTATATGAAAATAGAAGAAGTCGATGATAGGGAGAAGGCAGAGGCAGAACTACAAGCAAAGATATATCAAGTGATAGCTGCATTTAATAATTTTGACCAAATCATCGGTGAAATTGATGAAAAGCATAGCCGTTATGTGCGCAGTTCTGTCGCAAGGGCTAAGTTTTTAATTAATAATTCTAATAGTTTAGAGGATAGGTTAAAACAAATTTTAGATTTTTTAGCGCGCGAATTTAATCAAACCGATGATAAGGATTTAAACGCTGAGGCTAGCACTATGCTTTTGGAATGTTTTAATGTTTTTCCTCAGAATTTCATCGATAATGATTCGCTTTATGTTATGCCTATTAGTAGGGAACAGGGAGAAATTGAAACACTTGCAAATTTAGAAACCATTTCTTTGGATTATATAGAAAAAAATAAGGCTAAAGTGTATCAGCGCTATAAAAATCATTTCTCTAAAAAAACGATTAATGAGTATGTGCTGGAATTTTTAGCGGATAAAAAATTAGCATTAGCATCAACGCTGAGTTTAGAGAATAAAAGAGATTTTATTCGCCTGATTTTTATTAATTTATACGGTAATAATAAAAATAGTCAGTATAAAATTAAACAGTTAAATGACACAGTACAGATTAACGGTTATCAATTTAAAAATTTTGAAATCATAAGGAAGTGACGAAAGGAATATATTATGGATAAAAAAGGGATAGCGATAGGAAATAGTGATTTCAAAGATATTATTGAGAAAAAAGCTTACTATGTGGATAAAACAAAATTTATTGAGGAGGTAATCAAAGATTTATCTACTGTGAAACTATTTACACGTCCGCGTCGTTTTGGTAAGACCTTAAATATGACAATGTTAAAGTATTTCTTTGATATTAGAGAAAAAGAGTGTAATCGCTCGTTATTTAAGGATTTATACATAAAAAAATCATCATATTTTGATAGGCAGGGGGAGTATCCTGTACTCTTTATCTCTTTAAAGGACTTAAAAAGTAACAACTGGGAAGATTGTTATGAAGAAATACAATTTTTATTAAGTGAATTATTTAAGGAATATTTTGATATTGTACCAAGTCTGGATAGTAAAGAGCAAGAGTTGTTTTTTGCTTATAGAAATGAAAAGGCAACAGTAGTAAAGTTAAAAAGGGCATTTCGATTTTTATCAGAAGTAGTGTCTAAGTATTATCAGAAAAAAATTATATTGTTAATAGATGAATATGATACGCCAATTATCTCTGCTTACCAACACGGTTATTATAATGAAGCTGTTAATTTTTTTAAAACATTATTAAGTAGTGCTTTAAAAGATAACCCTTATCTTGAAATGGCTGTTTTAACTGGTATCGTACGAGTAGCAAATGAAAATATTTTTTCTGGTTTAAATAACTTACAGGTTTATACAATATTAGATGATAAATATGCTGATTCTTTCGGACTTACAGAAAATGAAGTAAAGCACGCGGTTGATTATTATGAACTCAGTCACAATTTGGAAACTGTCAAGGCTTGGTATAACGGTTATCGATTTGGCGGGATAGATATTTATAATCCGTGGAGTATTACAAATTATTTGTTTAGAGGAACAACGGAAGTTTATTGGATACATACTTCTGGTAATTATTTAGTGAAAAAAGCCTTGAAATTAGCTGATAATGATATTTTTGATGACTTGCGATCGCTTTTAAATGATAAAGCAATTAAAGTTGATGTCAATAAGAATATTAGCTTTGTCGATATGGAAAAAGATTTAGTTAGTTGGAGAATGCTTTTATTTGGTGGTTATTTGACAATAGATGAAAAAATTGATGATTCACGATATACATTAAAATTACCTAATTATGAAGTGAGAGATTATTTTAAAAGAGAGTTTATAGAGCTTAACTTTGGCGGAAATAGCGAATTTAGAGATATGATGGATGCTTTTGTTGTGGAAGATTTTTCTACTTTTGAAACGAAGTTAAATAAATTGATGATGAGGTCATTAGCTCCTATTGATATTGATAAATATGAAAAGCCTTATCATATGTTTGTACTGGGATTGATGGCTTATTTGTCAGATAAGTATTATATTAGTTCTAATCATATTTCTGGTAAGGGGAGATATGATATCGCTATGGAGCCAATTTATCAGTCGCAAACTGGATTTATTATTGAATTTAAAGTTGCGAAAAATAAAAAAGACTTTACTACAAAAGCACAACTAGCAATAGAACAAATAAGAGAAAAGCAATATTATACAGCTATGAGGGAGAGAAAAATAGGAAAAATTTATGCTGTTGCGATGGTGTTTTATGCTAAGGAAGTTAAAGTTGATGTAGTTTTAATAGAAGAATAAGGAAGTAATATGGACATATTTGATAGATTAAGTATCAATAAAGAAAAATACAGTAAAGTGGCTAATAAGTTATTAAATCAGAATTATTTAGTCAAGAAAAAAGCGGACACTAGGTCGGATTATGTCTTTGTTTTGCAAAATAGGGTTTTTTTTATCCAGCAGTTTGAAACGCTTGGCTATGAACTGAAAATTGATGAAACAAGCGGTGTTATCGGGATTTATAATCTTTATGGTACGGGGCGATTGCGTTTAAAAAAACTAGAAAGTATTATTTTATTAATTATTAGATTACTGTATTTGGAGAAGAAAACAGAGATTTCATTGACAGATGAAGTGGTCGTTTTGGTAAGTGAAATTAGAGAAAAGTATAGTATGCTTCAAATTGCCAATAAAGAAAATCTCGATAAAAAAACATTGAAAGATGCGATTAGAATATTTAAGCGTTATAATTTAGTCCATAATCTCGATAGAGATATCATTGAGGGCGACGGCAGAATTATCGTTTATCCATCGATTTTAATGGCGCTACCGACGGATAATATTGAACGCTTGCATAAAAATTGTGAAGAGAAATTAGCGGATTATAAAGGGGCAAGAGAGCAGGATAATGAAAACGTTACGGAAGATTAGGTTAATTAATTGGCATTATTTTGCTGATGAAACGATAGAAATAGATGGTTCTTGTCTGATTACAGGGGAAAATACGGCGGGAAAATCGACGATTTTAGATGCGATTGCCCTTGTATTGACGACGAACACACGTAAATTTAATACGGCAGCCAATGAAAAGAGCAAGCGTAATTTGAAGGGCTATGTTCGTTGTAAAACTGGCGTGGAAGGCGAAGTATATTTGCGTAAGGGCAGGGTGATTAGCTACGTTGCGTTAGAATTTTTTGAGCAGAGAAAAAATAAGGCATTCACCATTGGCGCGAGGATAGAATCGTCTAATGAAGATAGTGCGCTCGATACCAAGTGGTATGTTGTAGAAACGGGCTTTAACAATATTAATTTTGTCGTTGATAATAAACCTGCTTTAAGTGATGAATTTTTAGCTTTGTCTAAAAAGGTAAAATTGATTAGCGGATTAAATGAAGCAAGGGATAGATTTGGCAGGCGACTTGGTAATTTAGATGCCCGTTTTTTCACGATGATACCAAAATCATTGGCATTTAAACCAATGGATAAGGTGAAGGATTTTATTAATAAGTTTATTTTGACAGAGAATATTGTCGAAGTTGAATCGCTTAAAAATAATATCAATAGTCTAAAAGAATTAGAAGATTTAATGGCGGAAACAAAAATAAAAATAGATAAATTAATGGCAATAGCGGATGAATTCGATAAGTATGCAAAAAAAGAGAATACGATTAAGATTAATCAAATTTTGATTAAATATGCGCGCTTAGAAGATATCAAGCAGAAGATAAATCAAAGCGAAAAGCAAATTGAGCGCTATAAAACAGAATTAAATTTACTGCAAAAACAGGAAATAAAACTGAAATTAGAACTAGATCAAGCGCGCGAACAATTATTGCAATTGGAAAGAAGTATTGCGGATAATGAAGTGTTAAATTTGATTAAGGAATTAGAAACACAAATTAAGACTTTAGATAATGAGCGACGACTTTTAGAACAGAATTATCAGTTACTCCAAACGGAGATTGACCGTGTTATTAGACTTTTTAGTGCGCTTAAGGATGTAGAAGAGCTTGAATTTAGTAAGTCAGAAATATGTTCTTTATTAGCTGTAAATAGCGAAAATAAGTTAGAAATCGCGAGTAAATTAACAGAAAGTATCAGCGATTATAAGGATAAATATACAGAAAAATATTTTATCACGCAAAATAAATTAGATAGTTTGGCAAGTCAAAAAACTATTTTAAAAGGGGAAATAAAAGAATTAGAAAGCAAAAAACTGATTTATCCGCAAAATACCATTCAGTTAAAAAAGGCAATAGAAAAGGAATTCGCTACGCGTGAAATCGAAAGTAAAGTGTATATTTTCTCTGAATTACTAGAAATAAAAGATGGTACATGGCAAGATGCGATTGAAGGCTATTTAAATAATCAGCGTTTTTATTTAATCGTCGAGCCTAAATATTATGATATTGCGGCAGGTGTTTACCATAAAATCAGAAAAAAAGTTGAATCCGTCGGCTTAGTCAATACGGAAAAGTTAAAGCTTAATCGGGAAGTTGATACTAATTCACTAGCATATTTTGTAACTAGTGATAATATTTATGCTCAGGCTTATGCGAATTATCTTTTGGCAAGGGTTAAATGTAGCGATAGGCTAGAAGATTTAAAAAATCATAAAATCGCTATTACGAAAACTTGTATGCTTTATCAAAATTTTGCATTGAGAAAAATCGCGGCGAGAATTTATCAAAAACCATTTATTGGTATTGATGCTTATAAAAAACAATTAGCTTTAAAACAAGAAGAATTAAATGAATTGTTAACAGAAGAAGAGAATTTAAGAGAAGAGCAAACAATTTATACTAAAATTAAAGAGTTGTCAGAAGACTGTCGTCCTTATCAGTTAAAAGAGCACCTAAATGTCGCAGAAAATTTAGAAACGACAAAAACGAAAATGAGTAGTTTGAAAACAGAACTAAAAATCGCTGAATCTAATCCAACGATTTTGGAATTGACGGCACGTAAACAAGCTTTGCAAGCAGAATTTAGTAGGATAGAAAAAAGTCTAAAAACTACAGTGAATAGAATTAATAAAAATGAGTGGGAAATCGAAAGCCTAGAAAAAAATCTTCTGATTAAGCGTGATAACTTGTTATCGAAAGAAACAGAATTTGCAGAGTTTGTTTTGAATCAGGAGACTTTACGAGTAGAAGCAATTAAAAAATATCAAAAAAATATTAAGCGTAAAAGTTTAGAGGCGATAATTGATAATTATGATAGTGCTAATAAAGGTTTAATGACGAGTTTGGCTGATATTGCTAATGATTTATATGGATTACAGCATGCTTTTCTTAGTGCATATCAACTCGGTTTTAGTACGGGAACGGATGATAAGACGAAAGAACTATATGCAGATGAATTATATCGCCTTAAAAAATCAGAAATTATTAAGTATGAAGGGCAACTTGCTGAGGCAAAACGCAACTGTGAGCTTGAATTTAAGGATTCTTTTATTGCGAAATTAAAGGAAAATATTGAGCAGGCGCGCAGTGAATTTAAAATTCTGAATAAATCTTTGCAGGGCATTTATTATGGTGATGATAGTTATCGTTTTATTATTACTTATAATAAGGGGAAGGAAAGCCTTTATAAAATGATAATGGCGGATGAAAATTTTGCTGGTAATAATCTTTTTAGCCAGAGTTTTGAGCATAAATATAAGAATGAAATGGATGATTTATTCGATAAGTTGATGGCAAATGAAGATGCTGGCGATAAGGTTATTCGCGAGTATACGGATTATCGTAGTTATTTAGATTACGACATAGAAGTACTAAAAAAAGATGGCAGTAAGCAGAAATTTTCTAAAATTTATGGCGAAAAGAGTGGTGGCGAAACGCAGGTGCCTTATTATGTTGCCATTGCCGCATCATTTGCCAGTTTATATCGACTAGAAGATTCGATTAAAATTATTATGCTCGATGAGGCATTTGATAAAATGGATGAGGACAGAATTGCGGCAATGATGGATTTCTTTGTCAAGCAAAATTTTCAAATTATTTTGGCAACGCCACCTGCTAAAATGGAAATCATTGGCGAAAAAGTTGATACCATTGTCTTGGCATTGCGTGATGGTTATAAAGCCAGCACGACGATATTTAATTATTTGGAGTAAATAATGACCAAAAAGATAGCCAATAAAATTTTAAATACCTTGCTTGATAAGTATGAAAAAAGCAAGACTTTTAATAACGAGAGCAAGGTCAAACAACGCTTTAAGGTGAATATCATAAGCCTATTTCCGAGTTATGCTGACCATGCAAATTACGATGGTTTAAAAGAAATTAATCTTGTGATTAATAATTTAGAAGAGAGGGGCTTTATTCGTCAAGAAAAAAGTAATTCTTATACCATAGAAAGTGTTTATTTAGAGCTCGAACAATTAACGGAAATTTATGCTTATTTGGGTCGTAAGCCGAAAAAAGAAAGCAATAAGGAGTTAATAGAACTATTTAAACAATATCAAAATAAAAATGATATTTTAAGTTTTTATTGTAAAGAGCAGTTAGAGCGTATAGTAAAAAATCAAAAACCACAGTACTATAATGATGATATTACTAGGCTTAAAAATTTGTTGTTGGCGATAGATAAACTTTATCTGCTTGAAGAAGAAACTTTTGAAAGGGAATTTTCAATAACATTATTTCACGATTCCAAAGCGTTTAATATTATTAGAACGAGCATTATTAATTTATTATATCAATATGGTGATTTTCCCGATAAAGAGAGTATTTTGCCGAGTTTTAACCTTGTAAAAACGCCGAGTTATGTTCATTTTAAAGGGGCTGCATCTATACAGTTTAAGGGGCAGAGCTTAGATTTATCACTTTTAAATGGTGATATAGGAATTTCGGTGAAATTAATTGCTGAAATCGACAGCATCAATTTGACTGGCGATAAGGTGATTACTATAGAGAATTTGACTAGCTTTCAGCGCTTTAATAAAGCGGGATTTTTAGTGATTTATCTCGGTGGTTTTCACAATAGCGTCAGAAAATTATTAATACAGAAAATACATAATCAAAATCCTACTGCTGATTATTACCATTTTGGTGATATTGATGTCGGTGGGATTAAAATTTTACAGCACCTACGTAAAAATACAGGAGTTGATTTTAAAGCCTATAAAATGGATGTTGAGACATTAAAACAGTATCAGCAGTATAGTAAAGCTTTGACTAGCAATGATAGGGCATATCTTTCAAAAACTGAGAATAGTGAGTTTATGGAATTGTTTCAATATATGCTAGAACATAATTGTAAACTAGAACAGGAAGCGGTGCAGTAATAGGGATATTTAGTGATTTTTGAGTTTACCTGCGTTGTCATATGGAGATTAGGATATATAATTATGAGTTTATCGATGTTGACAAAAGTTATCATTTATGATAATATATGGCTATGAAATGGGAAATTAATTTTTATTCAGATAAAGAAGTGAAAGTGATTAAAAACTTTCCAAAAAGCATATTAGCTAATCTCGTTCATATTTTTGAAATGATTGAAAATATTGGTCCAAATTTAGGTCTTCCATATACTAAAGCTCTGGGTCAAGGTCTTTTTGAGATTAGGGCAAAAGGAAAGGAAGGTATTGGGCGTTCCTTGTTTTGTATTGTAAAAGATAATAAAATTATTATTTTACATTCATTTATAAAAAAGACGAATAAAATACCTAAAAGAGAGTTAGATTTAGCAAAAAAAAAGATTAAGGGAGGTACTAAATGAATATGATTAAATTTTCGGATTGTAAGGAAGAGTTATTAAATGATCCTGAAGTAAAGCAGGAATATAATACTTTAAAGCCATATTATGAATTGCGACAAAAATTAATCGCATTAAGAAAAGAAGCTGGGTTTACGCAAGAGGAGTTAGCTCAATTACTACATACTAAGAAAAGTAATATTTCTCGATTAGAAAGTGTAAATACTAAAAATTCTCCACGACTATCTACGATTGAAGAATATGCTCATGCTGTTGGATATAATGTTGAGATAAAATTTGTTCGAATTTAGATTATTAATTAAAGCACTCGTCAGTCACTTGCGAGTGTTTTGTTTTAATTTAGTTAACTAATTTGAATATTGAAGGTAAGATTATCACAAAATTTGGCGACGTGGCAATCTTAATGCAGGTTTGAAATGAAAAAATAATTACAGTTATGTTTCTTGCTTATTAAGAATATTGTGTTTAATTGCGTACAGTGCTATAATTGCTTTGTAGGCTAGTGTCCACGCTGTCATCCTGAGCGCAAAGCGCGTGAGGATCTTAGCGTGAAAGTTATAGTATAAACTTTT
>PDWI01009539.1_pt1 | contig 11459 bp, 7 predicted proteins | sample 1430891 | NCBI WGS metagenome assembly PDWI01 (sample SAMN01162508, study PRJNA174530) | Oral metagenome, whole genome shotgun sequencing project. | biome: Marine environment; feature: Marine mammal; material: Swab sample of the gingival sulcus; isolation source: swab sample of gingival sulcus... | reverse complement strand
AGCAGAAAATGTACCGGTGCCTGCGGGTTGATATCGCGAAAGACCACAACCTCGTCATCGCTGTACAGGGTCTCGGCCGGAATTTCTCCGGCGATTATTTTGCAGAAGATGCAGTCGCTGCTGTTCATGGTGCCGCCTTCTCTTTTTTACGGTTTTTCGTTTCGCTCTTATAGACGAAGGTGAGTTCGCCCCTGCGATCACCGACAGTGACCGTCCCGCCGGCGGAGAGGCGGCCAAAGAGAATCTCTTCGGTGAGCGGATCGCCGATCTCCTTCATGATAAGACGGCGCAATGGACGCGCCCCGAAGGTCGGATCGTAGCCACGTTTTGCCAGTGATCTGCGGGCGGCGGGGGTGAGGCGGACAGAGACCTCTTTTTCGGCCAGCTGCATCGACAGCTCGGTGAAGATCTTGTCGACCACCTTCTCGCAGCTCTTCTGGTCAAGGGCGGTAAAACTGATGATCGCATCAAGACGGTTGCGGAACTCGGGTGCGAAGAGACGGTTGATCTCCTGCCTGTCCCTGCCTTTGCTGCTGGAGACAAAGCCGATCCCGCTGGCCGAGAGTTCACGGGCCCCGGCGTTTGAGGTCATGATGAGAATGACGTTACGGAAATCGGCCTTGCGTCCGGAGTTGTCGGTGAGGGTGCTGTGGTCCATCACCTGGAGGAGCAGCGAGAAGATATCCGGGTGTGCCTTCTCAATCTCATCAAGAAGCAGCACGGTGTAGGGGTGCCTGCGGATCGCTTCGGTGAGCTGCCCTCCCTCTTCGAAACCGACGTAGCCGGGGGGTGAGCCGATAAGACGGGCAACGGCGTGTTTCTCCATGTATTCGCTCATGTCAAAGCGCTCGAAGTGGACGTTGAGTGCGGCCGCCAGCTGGCGTGCGACCTCGGTCTTGCCGACTCCGGTGGGACCGGTAAAGAGGAAGCTGCCGGTCGGAGCGTCCGGGTTGCCGAGCCCGGCACGCGAACGCTTGACTGCGGCGCTGACCGCCTCGATCGCCGGATCCTGACCAAAGACCACCTTTTTCAGGCGTTTCTCAAGGTTCTTCAGTTCGCGAACCTCGCGGCCGGTGGTGCTTTTTGCCGGGATGTTGGCGATATGAGAGACCACATTCTCAATATCTTTGACTTTGACACGCCGGCCTTTGCGCCCCGAGAGACGAAAGAGAGCACCGGCTTCATCCATCACATCAATGGCCTTGTCGGGCAGAAAGCGGTCGTTGATGAAACGGGCGGCAAGTTCGGCCATCGCCTCGACGGCGTCGTCATCGTAGGTAATCTCGTGGTGTTGTTCGTAGCGGGACTGCAGTCCCTTCAGAATGGCAACGGTCTCTGCGGTCGAGGGCTCTTCGATATCTATCTTCTGGAAGCGGCGGGCCAGTGGCCGGTCTTTTTCGATCTGGTTTTTATACTCTTCATAGGTGGTCGAACCGATCACCCGCAGTTTCCCCGACTGCAGTGCCGGCTTCAGCAGGTTGGAGGCGTCCATTGAACCGCCACTGGTCGAGCCGGCACCGACAATGGTGTGCATCTCGTCAATAAAGAGAATAATGTTTTTCTGTTTCTGTACCGCCTGAACCACCGCTTTGAGCCGCTTTTCAAAGTCACCGCGATACTTTGTCCCGGCGACGAGGCCGCCCATGTCAAGCATGTGCACCTGCAGTCCCTGGAGAAGGTCGGGAATCAGAGCCTTCTCCCCCTGCTTGCGGGCGACACTGTCGTTGTGGATGCTGAGGGCGAGCCCTTCGGCCATCGCGGTTTTGCCAACTCCCGGCTCTCCGACCAACAGAGGGTTGTTCTTTTTGCGCCGGCAGAGCACCTGCATGATCCGTCGCAGCTCGGTGTCGCGGCCGATCAGCGGGTCAATGCGGCCCTTTGCCGCCTCTGCGGTGAGGTTGACGGTGAACTCTGCGAGCAGTTTCTCGTCTTTTTCGAGCACTTTTTTCTCTTCGGGATGACTCGCCGCCGTTTTCTGCTGCCGGGGAGTGCCGGGCTGCTCGCGCAGCCACGCCTCCGGCAGTTCGTGAGAGATGTACTCAAGCATCGGCAGTTTCTCGAGACCCTGGCTGTTCAGAAAGTAGACCGCGTGGGACTCGTCCTCCTCAAAAAGGGAGATAAGCAGATCGCCGGCATCGACCTCCGCCTTGCCGCAGTTCTGGCCATGGGCGACCGCCCGCTGCAGAACCCGTTTGAAGGCGATGGTCTGGGTCGGTTCGCGGCGGGCGGTGGTGAGCCGCGGTACCTGATGCTCCATGAAACCTTCAATGGTCTCCTTCAGTCCCTGAAGCGAACCGCCGCATTTTTCGATGATATGGCCGGCGAGTTCGTTCCACAGCAGGCCGTAGAGCATGTGTTCAAGGGTGACATACTCGTGATGACGCGATTTCGCTTCACGGATGGCACGGATCAATGATCTTTCCAGTGGTTTGTTCAGCATGGGATTCTCTCTTTTCAGGCCGGCTCCATCGTACAGAGCAGCGGAAATTCGAGTTCGCGGGCAAGTTCATGCACCTTGACGATTTTACACTCGCAAATCTCTTTTGTATAGACCCCGGCAATACCGGTGCCGTTGTGGTGGACACTGAGCATGATCCGGGTCGCCTCCTCAATGCTCTTATTGAAGATCCGGCTGAGGATATGGACAACAAAGTCCATCGAGGTGTAGTCATCATTGTGGAGCAGAACTTTGTAGAGACGGGGGGGCTCTGTCTCTGTTCTGTCGGCAACGGAGATCTCCTCCTCACTGTAGGTTCCCGGGACAGGCATCGGCTCTGTTGTCAAAGTTAACGGGAGTCCGGCAAGGGTGCCGGAGGCTGCAGTCCACCACAAACAGGGGTGCCTTGAAGACCTCTCTGCTGCTGTTCCCCGGATTCCGGGAGAATCTCGAAGAGAGGACGGTGTTGATCAACGCACCTGCACTTTTAAACAATAAACAGCCTCTGTACTTTGTGTCAAGTTGTCAGCAGAATTGAGGTGTTCTGTCTCAGCGGCGGGGGCGCGGGCCTCCTTTGAGCATGGAGAGCACCAGCTCTTCGAGCAGCAGCTGCCCGCGGAGACCACTGCCTTTGAGTTTCATCTCGGTCTCAAGGACGAGGCCGAGGCGCAGTTTCAGATCGGAGGGGGTGTACTCCGCAGCCCGGAGAAAACGGAGATAGAGGGGGTAGGGGTGACCGCTGAGATGAGGTTTGAACCTCTCTTTCTCGAGCAGCGGCGGCAGGTAGTTCCGGCTGAACTCTCGAAAGGAGAGACCACGTTGCCAGCCGCTGCTGTTGATCTGAATCACCCGCAGCACCAGTCGCCTGTGCAGATGGCTGCGCAGGGTGGCGACGATGGCAAGGCTGTGGACACCGCGTTCGAGAAGGTGGTCGAGGATGTCGAGTGCGGTCGCCGTATCGCGGTCGTCGATGGCTTCGGTCAGCTCGTAGAGGGCCTCTTCCCGGTTGCGGGAGACCATGGTGTTGAGGTCATCAAAGGTGATGACCGGACTGTCGCCGACGTAGTGGGCGAGTTTTTCGGTCTCCATGACCACCGCAACCGGATGGTTGCCGACCCGGTTGAGAAACAGATCAATGGCGCGGGGATCGATCTTTTTACCGAACTCTTCGAGGGTGGTGTACATCATCTCCCGCACCACCTCCTTCTGCGCCTGCTGTGCCGCTTTATTGGAGCCTGCGGCAACAGTGCAGTCGACTGCACAGGCATTTTTTTTGATCCAGGCAAAGAGCCGGTGACGTTTATCGACTGTTTCGGCGGTGAGCAGCAGCAGCGTCTTTTTCGGCAGCCCTTTTTTCAGGCTCTCAAGGTAGCGTTCGGAGACCGATTCGCCACTGCCCTTGACCTCGTCGCGGCTCTGGAAGAGAATCGCATCGGCCCACGTGCACTCCTCTTTTGGCTTTTCAAAGCCGAAAAGTTTTTTCCAGCGGTCTGCAGACAGTTCACTCAGCGGGGTTGGCGAGGTGATGGTGAGTCCGGCCGCCCCTGCGAGAGCGTGGAGGTTGCGGGTTGCGAGTTTTACTTTGCCGGCGTCATGGGCCGCTGCCGCTTTTTTCCACAGAGTGTCGGCAACGGTGCGCGAGTGGAGGAGGCGGCTGTCGCTGACCAGATAGAGCTGACGCCCCGGCAGCAGGCTGTAGCTGTGGAGACGGGCAAGGGTTGCAACCGGATCTTCGTTGTCACCGTCAATACGCACACAGTTGATCGTCTCCCGTGCCGCAAGGTACTCTTCAAAGGCGGTGGCACTGCGGCGGCAGAGGTAGCGTTCGCCGAAAAAAAGAATGACCGGAAGGGTGTGCAGAGTCTGCTCCTCCTCTTTGTCCTCGTGAGGAGTTCTGAGCATTGCAAGAAATTCATTTCGCGGCAGCAGGGGCATCGGTGGCAGGCGGTATGGTCTGTGGAGAGAGCTGTCTCAACTCCTGTTTTGCGGTGTCCGGGAGTGGGGGAGGTGCTGCTGTGAGAGCGGCCCCTCATGCAACGGGCCCATAATTTTATTCGATTTTTTGCAAAATAGCTTGTAAGAATACTCCCATGCTGCGACAGGGAAATATACCCTGATAAAATGCGGGCAGCTTGAACAAATTGTGATTTCGTTTATATTCGTGGCGAACGCAGTGATTATAAAGCGGTATTGCCTGCCGGGAGCCTTGAATATCAGTCTGTTGTCTGTCTTCTTTGCTGCGGTTGAAATGTACCCTCGGAATATCAGCCATACGCCTGTGGCGAGTTTTCTGTTGCGTGTTGCTGGAACCAGTGCCGGGAGGTATTCAGGGGAGCCCTGCCTTTTGTCGCTATACCAACCATCTTTTAAAGAGAAGAATGTCTTATGGAATCGAATACTGAACAGGTCCGGCAGCTGAAGAAAATTCTCTCGATTATCTTTCGGCGTCGCCTGCTGCTTGTCGGCTTTCTGCTGTTCGGGGTCAGCGTCGGCCTTGTCGCGTATCTGATGCAGACCAAAATGTATGAGGCCTCCGCCCTCCTTGTCTACCAGCAGCAGAAGGTGAGTGAGAGCAAACTCAGTCCTGCGGATCAGCGTGATATTCATGATGTAATCAGTACCCTTGTACCACTGATTACCAGCCGGACGAGTCTTGAGCAGATTATCAAATCTCAGAAACTCTTTGTTCGTGAGCGCGAGGTCATGCCGATGCAGGATGTGGTCGAGATGATGCGCGAAAATATCGATATCAGACCTGCCGAGGAGGGCAGCACCTTTATGATCACCTATCTTGGTGATGATAAACAGGCAGTGGCGCGGGTGACCAATACTCTTGCCGGCCGTTTTATTGAAGAGAATCTCAAAGAGCGTCAGGATCGTGCGGTCGAGACATCAAACTACACCCGTGACGAACTGGCTATTGCAAAGAAGACTCTTGATGCCAAGGAGGCGGTTCTTCGTGACTACAAACTGAAATTTTACAATGAGATGCCGGAGCAGCAGATCGCCAATCTCAGGCGTCTTGACTCTCTTCAGCAGCAGTATCAGAAGAAGCAGGAGTCGATACAGGATCTCGAGAAGACGCGGGTGTTGATACAGGATCAGATCTCGGCACGGCGGATGGTGCTCAGTTCGCTGTCCCAGGTCTCTGATTCCGTAATTACTGTTCCGGAGAAGTCTTCTGTCCCCCGTGTTGCCGGACCGCGGGAACAGCTGGCACAGTTGGAGGCTGCGCGGAAAAGTATGCTTCGGCGTTACACTGCAAAGCACCCTCGACTGCGCTCTGTGGAGAAGAAGATTGCCGCACTGAAAAAACAGCTTGAAGATGATCCGCAGCCGCAGCAGAGCGAACAGACCTCTGCCGGAGACTCTGAAAAAACAGCGATGGAGATCGGCAGCGGAATCCATGATGACCAGCTTTTTACTCTGCAGATGCAGTTGAAGGATATCCGTCTCAGTATCCAGAAGATCAGCGACGAGATGATTTTGACGAAAGAGCAGATTGACAAGTACGAGGACTGGATTGCGGCGACTCCGAACCGGGAGGCGGAGTGGGCGCAGATCAGCCGTGAGTATGGTGAGCTGAAGCGTCACTATGATTTCCTTGTTGCTCAGAATCTGCAGGCAAGTGCGATGAAAAATCTGGAGCTGAAGCAGCAGGGGAGTCAGTTCCGGATCGAAGATCCGGCGCGGATGCCGAATAAGCCGGAAAAACCCAATTTTCTGATCTTTATGGCCGCATCGTTCTTTGGCGGCTTTGTTCTCGGCGCGGGCATTGCGCTGCTGCTCGAGTTTCTCGATACCTCCTTCAGGGATCCCGATTCGATGGAGACCTCTTTTGACATTCCGGTTCTCTGTTCAATCCCCAACTTCCCTCTTGGAATGGAGCTGACAAAACGGCGAATGAAGTATATGGGTGAAGGGGTATTGATGATCTCCTGGACTCTGCTTTTTCTTGTGGCGCTGGCGATCTGCTTCTACAAAGGAAAAATTATTATCTGAGTCTTTGGGGTCATAAGGAATGTACAGGGACTATTACGGACTGGCCAAAAAGCCTTTTGAACTGGCACCTGTGGGGGGACTTGTCTACCTGAGCGAGTCCCACCTTGAGGCGATCTCGATGCTCCGTTACGGGGTGGTGTCTGACAAAGGGTTTGTCCTCCTTACCGGCGGGGTGGGAACAGGAAAGACAACAGTGTTGAACACCCTCCTCGGGGTCTTGAAGAAGAGGGTGCGTTACTGTGTGCTCAACAACCCGAAGCTGACCCGCCACGACTTCTTCTTCTATCTCGGCCGCAAGGTCGGTATCCCCTATCGGGGTAATAAGGGGCACTTTATCCTCCGTTTTACCAAAATGCTTGATCAGCTTGAGGCGCGGGGGGAGAAATTTCTGCTGATCGTCGATGAGGCGCAGGTCTTTCCGATTGATCTGCTCGAGGAGGTGCGGCTGCTCAGCAACCATGCCGAGTCAAAAAATGTGATGGGGATCTTTCTTCTCGGCCAGCCTGAGCTGCGCGACATCCTCGCCCACCCCCGGCTGCTGCCGTTGCGGCAGCGGATTGGTACTCACTACCATCTGGAGCCTTTTTCATACGAGGATACACGGCAGTATATCGGCTATCGCCTGCGAATGGCGGAGGCGAAAAGAAGAGATCTTTTTCATGAAGAGGCGCTTGAGCTGATTTTTGATGCCAGCAGGGGTAATCCCCGGCTGATCAATATTATCTGTGATCAGGCGTTGATGACCGGCTTTTCGGAAGGGAAACCGGTCATCGACGCCGATACTGTCTATCAGGTGCTCGAGGAGGTACAGCTTGAGGGTGAAGATCTCTATGAACTCAGCCCTGCAGGTTCGGCGTTTTCTCTCGGCCGTTCCCGGCTGGCCGGGCCTCGAGTTGAGCCGCCTGAGGTCACGGAGTCAGGCGAAAAGAGTGGCCTCCGCGGCAGTAAAACCAACGCCGGTATGAAGGCACCGATTTCGACAGCAAAAGTTCTGCTGATCGGTGGAGTACTCCTTGCTGGTGTCGTTGTCTCTGTTGTTTTTCTGATCATGCGTGCTCTTGAGAGCACTTGAATCTACGGGGAAAAAGATATGGGAAAATATTCCAAAGTGATACAAAAAGCAGGAGACCGTGAGGAATCTGCTCAGCCGACAGCTGCTGAAGGCGCGCAGTCTGCGGCCCTTCGACAGCCGCGTGAGAGTCTGCCGGAAAGTGAAGACTTTTTTGATGACGTCCCGGCTGACGGCCCGGAGGTGGAGGTACAGAGTCCCGGTGCTGGCGAAGGATCCGGGGCAAAGCGACGCAGAATGTCTTCATTTAAAAGGCGCAGCAGAAAGAGGGGGGGAGCAGATGTCGCCAGGCTCGACAAGTCGCTGTGCATGGACTGGGAACCGAGGTTCTTCCGCGCCGTCCATGAGAGCAGCACGCTGCCGGAGCTGTTCAAGATCTTACGGGCACGGATTCAGCTGCAGATGGGTGATGATGCCGGTGGCATGAGCATCCTTGTCACCTCTGCAATGCCTGGTGAGGGGAAGAGCTTTGTCTCGGCAAATCTCGCCATCGCCTTCTCGGAAGGGGTCGACCGCTACGCGATGCTCTGTGACAGCAACCTGCGCAGCCCCTCCCTCAGTGCTCTTTTCGGCAGCGATGCAGAGGCCAGAGGACTTGTTGACTATCTGCGTGAAGGGGTCTCCCCCGGCGAATTGATTGTGTCGACAGGGGTACCGAAACTGTCTCTGCTGCCTTCGGGCGTTGTTCCCGAGAATCCTGCCGAACTGGTGAGTTCGGAGATGATGCGTGAGCTGGTCGAGGAGCTGACCTTCCGCTACGAGGACCGGACGATCATCTTTGACTCGCCGGCGATCATGGCTGCCGGTGAGACTCGAACTCTTGCGAGTCAGGTCGACGGGGTACTGATTGTTGTCCGCCAGGGTGTGCCCGGGAGGGCGCAGATAGAGGAGACGATCAACGCCGTCGGGCGTGAACGCATTCTCGGCATTGTCTTTAATGATTTTGCCGGCAGCTCTTTTGGCAAGGCGAGTAAGTACTCGTTCGGGATGAGCTATAATAAGGAGAATTAAGGGGTTGATTTTTCTCTTTTTTTGTGAACACAGAAAGAAAAGGGACTGAGGAACCGTGTAAAAACGGCCTTTGGAAATATATCCAAAGGCCGTTTGCTGTTTTCAGGCAGACAAAAAAGGAGATGCCGGGCTTACTGTTTAAGCTCCTTTTTGAGGGCTTCGACCTCCTGTTTTTCAGGAAAACTGCTGTCGGCAGCAATCTTTGTCAGTGTCTCTTTTGCGGCGTCAATGTCCCCACTGCCTCTGTGAGCAAGCGCCAGATGGTAGAGCAGGGTTGGATTTTCCGGAACAGAGCTGAGCGCGAGCTCGAACTGGGCGATTGCCAGCTGCCATGAACCCCGTTTCAGGTGTACCCAGCCGAGGGTATCGATAATCTTCGGGTTTGACGGCTCCCCCTGCTTTGCCAGCATTGCCAGCTGCAGTGCGCGGCCGAGATCTCCTCCCTCTTCTGAAGCGAGAATCCAGGCGAGGTTGTTGGCGGCGGGCACAAACTTTGGATCAAGCTGAAGAATTTTTTCATACTGCTCTTTTACCGCCCCGGTTTTTCCCTTTTGGGTGAGGAGGTTGGCGAGTGCCATGTGGGAGTTGATCGATGAGGGGTTGAGCTTCAGCGCTGTTTTGTACTCAGCAATGGCCTCATCAATTTTCCCTTCGGCGGCGAGAATTCGTCCGCAGGCGATCCAGGGGGCGGCGGCACTGTCGTTGATCGCTTTTACCTCGGCAAATGTCGTAAGAGCTTCGGCCGTGTTGCCACTGCCGGCAAGAAGGTCGCCGCGAACCATCAGCAGCCCCAGCTCCTTTGGCGTCTTTTTCAGCTGGTTGTTAATATAGGTGAGCGCTCCTTTGATATCATCAGCGTAGTTCAGGTTGAGGTAGAGTTTGAGGGCGCGGATATTCCCCGGCTCAAGGGTGAGGATCTGATTGAGGTATTTCATCCCGGCCTTGCGATCTTTGGCTCCGAACGAGGCGATCGCAAGGCTCTCAAGAGTGGTGATGTTGTCCGGAGAGATGGTATTGAGCCGGGTGAAGATTTCGATCGCTTCTTTGTACTTTTTCTCCCCGATAAAAGCGCGGCCGAGCAGGGTTGCCGCACGCAGGTTGGAGGCGTTGAGGCGCAGGGCCATCTTTGCGCTGTCGGCGGCATCTGTAAAGCGTTCGCCGGAGAGCTGCAACGACGCGAGGAAGGTGTGGTAGCGGGTTTCGGCAGAGTTGAGAGCAATTGCCTGGTTAATCGAGTTCAGCGCCTGTTTACTCTCCCCTTTTGCGAGCTGGTTGGCGGCGAGATAGTACCACGGGCTGGCCCATCTGGGATACTCCCGGACCAGTTCGAGCAGCAGGTTGCCGCTTTCGGCCGGCTTGCCCTCTTCAAAAAGAAGGCGCGCATCAAGCAGGCGGACATCGGCAGCACCGGGGTTTTTCTCTTTGAGCGGGGCCAGTTTTTTCCGTGCCTGGCCAAAGTCACGCCGTTCAAAGAGCATTGAGGCGGCGGCAACCTTGAAGTTATCGTTATCAGGAAATTTTTTCAGTCCCTCTTCGACTGTCTGCTCGGCCTTTTTCAACATCCCGTTCTGTCGGTAAAACTCACAAAGATGGAGCAGCGGGGTGGCACTTTCGGGAGTGAGTTCAACGATTTTTTTCAACTCCTGCTCACTTTTTTTCGGCTGCCCGGCCCGGCGCCAGTAGTTGGCAAGAAACTGGTGCGGGCGGGGATCATCGGGAAAGCGGGTTGCCATCTCCTCGACAGTCTCTTTAATCTTTGGCCCGTTTTTTGTCTTGCGGTAGTGCTCCATCAGCATCAGCAGTGCCCTGATCTCGTCCGGGTGATTGACAGCCCCCTCTTTGAGGATACGTTCTGCCTCGTCCGGTTTGTCTTCGGCATCAAAGAGACGGGCACGGATGCCGATCCACTGCAGATCGGGCGAAGACTCTTTGCCGTTTTCTTCGATCAGCGCGCGCACTCTGGTGAAGTCGCCTTCGAGCATTTCGAGATTGGCCATCAGCAGCAGGGCGCGGTCGTTTTCCGGAGCGCTGTTGAGGGCTCTTTCGATGTATTTACGGGCCATTTCCCGGTTCTTCCCGAGCAGATAGAACTGGCCGGTTTTGAGATTGGCATCGGTATTTTTCTCATCAAGATCAGCGGCGCGAACAAACTCCTGAAAGGCCTTTGCCGGATCTTTGTCTTCAAAGTAAATCCTGGCCAGCTCATACCGGGCTTTGCCGAATTTGGGGTCTTTCTGGATGGCGCTCTGCAGGTCAAGAATGGCCGCCTTGCGCTTACCCTCTTTCAAAGACTGCATCGCCCGGTCATAGTAGGTCTGGGTATCCTCGGTACTGTCTGAGCAGCTGCTGAGTCCGCCGATCAGGGCGGTGGTGACGCAGACGAGGAGAAAACTGCGGGGGCTCCAAAGGGTCATGTTTCTATCCTCTTTTTCTGGTGAATATGGGGGAGTTTTGCGGACTGTACATATGCTCTCAAGAAAAGGATATGTCGGCTCCCCTGTGCTGTTGTTGTGCTCCGGCTGCGGGAGTTCCGGTGATTTTTCGGGAAGAGATTTTCCCCTCTGGGGAGTTGCGCCCTGACCGCAGATCCGGTTACGGTGGGACTCCCGTCTGAACCAGAAGATAATTGGATGGTTGTGTGATCGCAACCTTAAAGTGGCCGAAAGACCCCGGTCTGTCGGCGGCGTGCAGTGGCGGAATCGGAGATGTTCGGGATGTATACCGGGTCCCCTTGAGGCTCCTGTCATTTGTTTCACCGAGACGCAGAAGAGAATTTTCCGTGGCTATGTAGCTGATATAAAAGGGATAAATTTTCGACTGTAACGAGGAGTATGAGCAAAGGACTGAGTTTCCGGGGTTCCCTGACTTGTCTTTCAGGAGTATCGATATGCGGCGTTTTCTACCTCTTCTTCTTATCTGTGTTGTTGCGACCTCAGTTTC
>PDWI01009457.1_pt1 | contig 11460 bp, 6 predicted proteins | sample 1430891 | NCBI WGS metagenome assembly PDWI01 (sample SAMN01162508, study PRJNA174530) | Oral metagenome, whole genome shotgun sequencing project. | biome: Marine environment; feature: Marine mammal; material: Swab sample of the gingival sulcus; isolation source: swab sample of gingival sulcus... | reverse complement strand
AACAAAAAGGTCTTGCACGATATACGCAGTAGCAAAGCCGTAGGAGAATATCTGGCAGAGACCTTTGGTGCCAAAGCCCATATGTGGCGTGTAGGACGGGCTTTTGCTGCCCGCAAACTAAAAGAGATAGACGGTTTGTTTGGGGGAGAATTGGCAGGACATTACTATTTCAAAGACTTTTACTATTCCGATAGCGGACTATTGGCAGCTGTATTGGTGCTCAATGTGTTGGCAGCTGCCAAAAAAGAAGGATTGAGCTTTGCCGATATGATGGAGGCTTGAGCTTTGCCGATATGATGGGCAAGATAGAGAAATACCAAAACTCGGGCGAAATAAACTTTAAGATAGAAGCCAAACAAAAAGCCATGGATGCCGTAAAAGCCCATTTTCAAAACACCGAAGGTACGCCTACAGCTTTTTACGACTTTGACGGCTATCGTATAGAATACCAAAATTGGTGGCTCAATATTCGCCCTTCCAATACCGAGCCTTATTTGCGCTTTTTGGCCGAGGCACGTAGCCCGGAAAAGTTACAAAACTTAATAGATACTGTAAAGCAAATTATAGAAAATGTGGAATAAAAGTATATACATTATATTACTTTTGGGATTGTTGATACATCAACCCTTGCGTGCACAAATAACCGATACTACTACAGCTAAACGACAACATACCTTGGCTATGGCAGGTGTAGGCGCAGGCATATATGCCGCCGGTATTACCGGATTGTATTTCTTATGGTATAAAGATTACCCGCATACGCCTTTCCATCTAAAAAACGATAAAAAAGCTTGGCTTCAAGTAGATAAATGGGGACATACGTTTTCTAATTATCAAGTGGCAAGAGGCGCCTATTATGGCTTTAAACAAACAGGTGTGCCCGAAAACCAAGCTATTTTATTAGGGACAGCCTATTCTCTTACTTTTTTTTCTACGGTAGAAATTTTGGATGGTGTGTCGAAAGGTTGGGGTTTTAGCTGGAGCGATATGGCGGCTAACATAGGTGGTAATGCCTTATTTGTTGCACAGCAATATATATGGCATGAGCAAAGAATACAACTCAAATTTTCTTATGCTCCCAGCAAATACGCCGACTATTATCCAGAACTATTAGGGCATAATTTTATAGAAAAAGGATTGAAAGACTATAACGGGCAAACCTATTGGGTTTCAATCAATCCTGCTTCTTTTTTCAATAACAAAGCTGCTTTTTTGCCCAAATGGCTTAATATAGCAATGGGTTATGGTGCCAAAGGCATGATAAGTTCTTATAGTAATCCTAAAGCCCTATATGGGGAGTTATTACCCCCATTCAAAAGAGAAAGACAATATTATCTTTCTTTGGATATAGACCTCACTAAGATAAAAACACGTTCAGCCTTTTGGCACCATATTTTGGTATTGGCCAACTGCCTCAAAATCCCCTTCCCTACTCTGGAATACAATGCTGAGGATGGCTGGCAGTTTCATCCTATTATGTTTTGATTTAGCCATTGTCAATGAATGATAAATGATAGGCGATATCAACTAAAAACTCAACACTTAAAACTAAAAACTATTTCGCTTCCGTCTTCCCACTCATTCTAATTGTTCATTGCTAATTACTAATTGCTAATTGTTAATTGCTAATTGCTCATCGCCTATCACCTATCACAAGCTCTCCTCCCTCAGAATGCCCGCCAAACTCCGGCGCATAGGTACTCTGGATAGTAGAGGGACCTACACTTAAGGTACCTAAAGCACTTACAAACAAATTGTATTCGAGCATATATTCCCCTTTGGGCAAGTGAGAGATAAAGAAATCTACGGCATTGTCGCCTATGGCACGGTAGAAAAATAAACCACCTTCCCACTGGCAAGACGATAAGGGGTTTTGCACCTCAAAGCCCGAAGGCAAAGCATCTTGCAGGTGCACAAAGTCCATGGCTTGTTGGCTGCTAAAACGCAAACGCACTACCAGTGTGCTACCTAGCGGTATGTTTTTAGCGTCTGATATAGGTGTATAGTTCACGCCTTTGGGTGTTGTCTGCGCCAAAAGATAGCTTTTGTCCAATGCCATACCACCCTGGTGCGCTTCCACCTCTTTAATGTGCACAAAACCCTGACGATAAAACGCACCAAATACCACGCCATCTTCAGCTGCTTGCGCTACTTCCACTTTTACATTAGCCGCTATGTTTTCCAAGTTACCGGCTTTGGCTGTCCAAGTACGCTTAAAATAGCCGGAACCCGACCTGCCTTTTACATCTATTGGCTTGCCATCTATCCACAACTTCACATCCGGTGTGGCAGACAAAAGAGGTGCCTGTTTGAGCATGGCCAAACAAGCCCAGGCAGTGCCCGCATGGTCGCCCCAGTCTTGTGTACGTTTTTGTTTAAGTAACCACAATTTCATACCCTTCAACAAGTCTTGAGGCATATCTACATTTTCAAACAAAAGCAAAGTGCGCGCTTGCTGTTCGGCAGAATGGAAATAGGCAAAATCGCGCCAATACACGGCACCGTCTTTTTCGCGCAACGCATGGTCGGCTATAGAAGTGGCAGCCTCTTTGGCAGCTTGTGTATTACCCGAGAGCAATAGCACATTGGCCAAAGCACGTTTGTTTACAATAGATAGATGATTAGCTTCGGCTTGCCATATATCCAAGAATGTATCGAAAGCCTTTTTGGCGGTAGCCCTTACAGGATACAACTGCAAAAACAAAGCCCGTGCGCTTACCAAATAGCCGGCATAATCCTTGTTTAAACCATGCGATTGGTTATATTCGTATTTTTTCACCAATTCCAGGTCTAAATATTTTACGGCTTTGCGACACATGTCATTTAGCGCCGGTATAGCTTGTATATTTACTATGCCCTCTGCATGCAAATCGCCCAATAGCTTCAATACTTGTGCCGTGATATAAGGACTGGCTTGCATGCCTTCAAACCATGCCCAAGCACCACTACTAAGCTGCAATTTTTGCAACTTTTCTATGGCTTGTATCATATTGTAGCTATGCTGATTGTCTGCAAAATAGTTGGCAATAGCCAAATGTCTGTCTTTTTCGCTTTGGGCATCTAATACCCAAGGCGTTTGTTCCAAAAGTACGGTTTTCAAATCTTGATTTTGTGCCAATTTGCTCTCAAAAGCGTCGGGACTGCTCTGTTGCCATTGGGCAAACACCTTTTCTATTTCCGGATTGGCATCTACCACATATTTGCCCATAGACTGCACAAAGTAATAGTAAGCCCAAGACACCGCCGAAGGATGCTTAGGTTTGGTGTAATTAGGCAAAGCCTGCACTACATACCACAAAGGATTGCTCACCACCTCAAAGGTCAAACGCTCGTCTTGCATGGCGGCACCCTCTTGTAGTCCCATATCCCGGGCGGCTATCTGCTGATTGCCATACAAGGTAAAGGGATAAGTGTCTGTAAGATATACCATAGGACTCAATACAGGCAACAAATGCTCCTCTGCATCTTGGTGTTTGTTGCCTTTAGCATATAAGCGCACAATTACCGCACCTATATTTTCGGGCACTTCCCATTCCCAAGCCACTTCGCTTTGCCCTTGGGGCTGCAACTCCACCTGACGCGGTAAGAAAGTGCCGCCACTCAATAGCTTGCCTGTATTGGCATCCAACAATTCGAGGCTGGCATTGGCTATTTGTGTTTTATCGGTCATGCTAAGCACACGAGCGCTAATGGCTATCTTATCGCCGCCACGGAAAAAACGTGGCAAATGCGGCAATATCATCAACTCTTTTTGGGTTTGACAACTTTCTGTTTTAATGGCATTTTGCACTTGTTTGGTATAAGCCAACAACATCAATTTCCATTCGCTCAAGGCTTCGGGGGCTTCAAAATCTATCTGTACAGCGCCTTGTGCATTGCTATGCAATTGCGGATAGAAAAAAGCGGTTTCTCTTAAATTTTTGCGGATAGAAGACCTAGACTGATGAGTGATGGGTGATGAGTCATCGGTGATGGTGGTATCCTCTTCTGTTGGTGCATCATACGCTATTTCGGTTTCTACCTCTTCTTCTACCATGGTAGTCATAGGCATGGCACCTGCCAATCTATTGCTACCACGCATACCCTTGGCATACATATCATACTCAGGCTCACGATTCAAACGCCATAAATAAGCCAGAAGGCCGGGCATCTTTATGCCTCTGGGGTATATCTCTTCAATATTATCATAACTCAAACGAGAGGTGGACATAGTTTTCCAAGCATTTAACCCTCTTTTTTGAGGGAAAAGCTGCCACTGCCAACTGTGAGGCGCCAAAGCGTCTAAAGATTTGTCGTACATGCCCGCCATCAGCTCTGCTGACACCCCGTTTTGCTTATCATCGGTAATCAACAACTGCCATTGTTCTTTTTGGCCGGGGTCTAAAGCCGAACGGAAGGTTTTGAGTTGTATATCCAAAGTTTTGTTGTTGTAAGGCACCACGCAGGTCAGTTCCTGACTGTGCCACTCGCCTTCCCAAGCATAAAACACCTGTATAGACAAACCGCCTCTATAGGCAGGCAATACTTTACCTGTCCATGCAGCATAGCTGTCTTTGCTGTGTTGCCAATCGGCAGACAAAATATCTCGTCCTGCGCTAATGCGATAAAACACAGGAATATCTGCTTTCGGTTTGTTAATCACAAACTGATAGGTGTCATCTACCTTCAAGGTGTTTTGAGCAGTGTATAGCAACATCTCATTCATAGGGGGCACGGCTTTGTCTTTAGATGATATCAACATGACTTCGTAAGTACTCTGTACTTTCGCGCCGCTCTCATCCTGGGTGCTAAGAGTGCATTGGTAATGCCCCACAGGCAGTTTTTGCCATATAGCAGCGGCTATTTCCGCAGACTCTTGACTACTAAACTTAGCGGAATACACCTCTTTTTCCACCTGAAGCTTATACAATGTCGTATCGAAACATACCAAAGGAAAGTCCTGGTCTTGCGCCTGTGAGCTGATAAGATTCTTATCAAAATCTAACAGACGCATAAAACGCTTGCCGGGCGCATTGAGGCGTTCTATTTTGAGTTGCCAATCGGCAACTAAAGGTTGCATCTGCAAATTGCTGATATTGACAGCCACCTCTTTCAAATGCGCTTTGTCCATTACTTTGGGCATTTCTGCATAAATCTGTATGCTTTCTTTGCCAATAATCAACGCGGTTTCCTGGGTATGGGTCTCGCCATTTGGGTCTGTTACATCTGCTGTTACAATATAACGATACTCTTGGCTTTTATCAGCTGCCAAAGCGGTAAAATCGATGCTAAAGGCGCCCTGCGCATCGGTAGTGGTGTGACCGGAAGCCACAGCTATGTCTTGAGCTGCAAACGGTGGAATATTATAATAAGCTATGCGCCACCAAGGAAAATAAGCTTTTCTTTCTACACGATACACCACCTTGGCATTGGCAACAGGACTGCCCATATAATAATCGGCTTTGCCTGTTACGTGCACCTCTTGGCCCAATTGCATAGTGGTAGTAGGTTTGTCAAATGCCACCTGAAACTTAGGGCGTTTGTAAGCCTCCATACGGAACGACACAGAACCATTGCCCGTGCTGATACGCATATTGCCATTCAAACCTTGCAGAGGACAATCGAAATGTCCGCTCACAGAACCAAAATCGTTGGATACCAAGGTGGTTTTGTGCAACTCTTTGCCTTGCGCGCTATAAAAACGCAATACCACTTCTTTGTTGGTAAGCAATTGTACACTATCACCCTTTTGGGTCGTCAAGATAGCTTTGAAATGCACCCTTTGTCCGGGACGATAAATAGCCCTGTCGGTAAATAAATAATGCCTTTCTATAGTACGCTCTTGATACTTATTTACATTATGATAAGTCCTGCCACTCTGCCAATAATCTTGTCCTTTGCTTATCTTAAATTCGATAGAATTATCAACATTGCCGAGGCTAAACGCCCCTTTATCATTGGTGGTAAAGGTATTGAGCAAAACACCCGCAGGTTTGTCCCAGTGTTTTTCTACCACTTCTACTTTGGCGCCTTGTATGGGAGCACCTGTTTTTCTATGCACCACCATATAATCACCCATGCCCACTTGTTCTACCAAGCGGATATTACTTACCCAAAACATACGCATCTGCATATTAGCCTTTTTGGGGTTAAAATCTTCCCTATCGGAAGCTAACAACATATAAACGCCATAATCTAAAGCAGGCATAGACATCAAAGCAGTCTTGGAAGCTAAGAAAGGCTGGCTAAACAGCGTTTCCGAAAAACTTTTTACGGCTTTGCGTGAAGTGTATTTGTCAAACTCTTTTTCTCGGTTTGCTCGCCCCCCCCCCTGCAAGATAGGCTCATCGGGAGACAATTGAATAATGCGGAACCACAAGCGCGTGGTGTTTTTGGTATTTACATACAACAAAGCCGACTGATTGGGCAAGAGCACATTATTCTCGTTCACCTCATTGAAGCGCATATCTATTTGTGGCTGTTGCAGTTGCTGCTGCTTTTCTTTAAAATAAGGCCATAGAGACTTGGTTGCTACCATACTTTGGCAAACACCCAAAGCGGTTTGCAAAGCCTCTTCGTTTTGTGTTTTTGCCGACAAAGTTTCTATATAGCCCATGGCTATCCATTCTTCGCCTTTTTTGCCTTTATAGCTTTGGTATAGGTGTTTATAAGTGTTTAAAAGGATGGTGTCTTTGTTTTCTATTAGCGCCTGCGATTTAAAATATTGCAAACGTTTTTGTTCTGCATACAAGAGCGGTAAACTCTCGTTTTGATAGTGCTGCACAAAGGTTTGATAGGCTTGTATCAATTTGGCCTTGTGGGTATCTTGATAATCGGCAGGCACTTGATAGCGCAAAAAAGCGCTATGGTCTTGTAGCAAAGCCTTATTATTTAATAAAAAGGCTTCCTCTTTGGCCATATCCAAAAGTTCGTTCTGGCTATAATATTGTATGGCTTTCCACAACACAAAATCGTAAAGCGTTTGCTGGATATCATATATCTGTACATTGTGTTTGTCGGTATCTCTAAACACTATTTTCCAGTCGCGGGTCGATAGTTTTTCGAGCGCCTCTTTGGCTTGCAAAGCCGAGGCAAAGAGGCTATCGGTTTTCTGTAAAAAATCGGTAGTACTCCACTCTTTGATAGAAACAGGTCGATGACCCTCCACTGTTTTGATATTGCGTACCAACCATTGATGCGTACTAAAATAACTCTGATAGGCATCGGCCAAAGCCACTTGCAGCATGGCTTTTTCGGCTATATCTATCTTGGGGAGATAAGCCTCCAACTCTTCTATGGTTTTGAGCAAATAGTCCTCTTGGTAGCGTTGCCTGTATTGCGTTCTGGATAATAAGGCTTTTAACAATTGGGGTTGATTGTTCTCCTCCAAAGCTGCTTGCAAAATAGCCTCCGTCGCCTGAAAGGCTTTATTAGGTAAAGCTTTTTTCTCATAGGTTTGCACTTGCGCCCAAGTTTTCTCATAATCAAAAGATTGCGCCAAACCCACTAAACTAAAAGACAAGAGCACAAAGGTGCTTATAAAATATTTCGTGTACATAATATTACTGTTTTTACAAAAGGAAATAACAAAAAATGTACCAAGAAAAGATGAGTGATGAGCAATTAGTAATTAGTAATTAGCAATGAACAATTAGGAATGAGTGGGAAGACGGAAGACGTGACTGGTCGCTGTACTTCGGCTGCGCTCAGCAACCAAGCGGAGTCGAAGCGAGAAGGGGTGGCGTAGCCAATGAAGCAGAGAAAAAACCATTAAGATAGAATGAAGAAGTTAAGGGACATTAAGGGGAAAATCTCAAGAGATTTTTTGGAGTGTAGATTGTAGGTGATGCCTTTGTGACCTTTGTGGTTTCTTGGTGTGCTTTGTGGTTGTCAATATTTTATTGTTTAGGGGTTGTTTCTTAATAGTTCTTAATGGGGTTCTTAATGTCTTAATGGTTTTAGATTGGAAAATTATTTAGTAGGTTGGTGTTAAACAGTTATCTTATTTTTTTCTCTACCTTGTCTTCGGTTTAAAGTTATAATGTATTTTTGCGACTTTATACGCTTTGCTACTTTATAAACCTCCACACAATATGAAACACACTATTTACTTGATTTTAATGTTATGCCTTGCCCAGTTGTCTTTTGGGCAAAATGGCAAGTTTACCGAATTGAAACACCAATGCAAAGATGATATAGAACGCCCGTTTATTGTCTATACCCCCAATAGCTTAGACACCAATAATAGCAGTCCGCTTTTGGTGTATCTTCATGGTGGCATTTCCAGTCCTAAACTTAAAAAAGACCCTTTGACTTATATGCAAAAGTCTCCACTCTTGCCATTAGCAGACGAGGGTGGCTTTTACCTCTTGTTTAGCTACGGGCAACAAGGCGCCACTTGGTTCGATAGCATTGGCACAGATATGGTGCTAAAGGAAGTGGAAACGGCTCAACAACAGTTTAATATCAATACCAATAAAATCTTCTTGAGCGGTTTTTCGGATGGGGCTTCGGGGGTGTTTTATATGTCTATGACCCATCCTTTTTCCTTTGCGGGATGTATAGTGATGAATGGCAGCATGGCTGTGGCGCAAAAATTGGGTCAAAAAACATTGTTCCCCGCCAATACGAATAATATGCCCATGTATATTATCAATACCACCCAAGATTTGCTGTACCCACTCAATCAGATAGTGCCTACTATTGAGTATTTGCAAACATACAACCCCAATATTACTTTCACAACGCCTAAGGGCAATCATGAGATGAGTTATTTGGCAACAGAACAAGCAGACTTGATGGCATTTATCAACAAACACACTAAAAACACTTTAGAAGAGTTTTCTTGGGAAACAGATACCCCCAACTCATCGGTAGCCTGCTTACAAAATATAGTGATAGATACCACCTTGGCTCGTAAAAACTGGCACCAAGCCTATCAACTCAAAGTGTTTAACCAAAAAGCAGAATTTGGTTTAAAATACGATTACAAATACCAAGGCAAAGGGCTTAAAGTGAATGGCTTTAAGAATGACAGTTGTACCGCCAAAAAGATGGGTATACAACTCAATGATATCATACTCACCATGGAAGAGGATACTATCACTTCTCCTTATGCACCATTTTACTTCTTGTTTAAGAAACAAGCGGGCGACAGCACCTATGTTACTGTATTAAGAGACCAGCAAGAACAGATAATAAAAGGGAAATTTAATGAGGGCTTTTTCTATAAGGTGTTTGACAGCGCTCATCTGCCATCGGCTAAAATAATAGCCATTATCAAAGATAAAGCATTAATCATCAGCACCTCCCGCATAGCTGCTTTTACCATAGATTTTGACCCACTGCAATCTTTTGGCATCGAAAAAGTGCTGCTGAATAACAAAACTTTGAACACCAAGCTACAAGGGCAACAAATTGTAAAGGTAGAGGATGACTAAAAGGGTTACTCATCACTTTTATCAGTCCATTACTACACCTCTCCATAAAAAGCATCTTCTATATGCTCCAACTCGTAAGCCTCTGTATTGTATAAAATAGAAATGATATCAAAACGGGCTTCGGCATCTATATCGTTTTGTATAATGTATTGATGCGCCGCCCTGCTGATATTTGTACGTTTTTGTCGGCTTACAAAGGTAAAGGGTTCACCAAACACATTGGTACGACGTGTTTTGACTTCTACAAACACAATAAAATCGCCTTTCTGTGCAATAATATCTATCTCTTTGTGCTGCCATTGCCAATTGCGCGCCAATATCTTATAACCATTGGCTGTGAGATGCTCTACAGCCAACTGCTCTCCCCTATCGCCTATTTGTTTGGTACTCATGGTTTACTATTTTTTTCAGAAATGAAGACGACATATATTATCCCGGACTTCTAAGCGCACTCTTCTACCCATTATAAGCGCCAAATTGGGTTCTCTATGCCCTACCGGAAAATCCATAATCACCGGATAGCCATACGCTTTTACTTTTTCCCATATCAACTCTTGTACAGAAAAAGGGAAAGGGGTATCGTTTACTCGCAAATTGTCCAAACCACCCACTATCAAAGCTTTCAAATGTTTCAAATGCCCCATGAGTTGCAAAGCACTCATCATGCGGTCTATATGGTAGTCGTATTCGCCTATCTCTTCTATAAACAATATTTTGTCTTTAAAATCAATATCTGCCATAGTACCCAAAGCACTATATAAGATAGACAAATTGCCACCTACCAACACCCCTTCGGCTGTACCCTGCGCATAGATATTGGCCTGGTGCAATTCGTAAGTCTTTAAATGACCAAAAAGGGCTTGCATCAAACTTTTGGTTGACAAGGGGTCGATGCCTTTGGCATGATAGAGCGTAGGCATGGTGGCATGCAAACTCTCTATACCAAAGTTTTGCATCATATTGTGAAACAACGTGATATCGGAAAAACCTACCAACCACTTAGGATGCACACGAAAGCGGTCGAAGTTTAATAAGGGCAAAATACGCACGCTGCCATAGCCACCACGGGCACATAAAATGGCTTTTACTTCGGGGTGGTCGAGAAAATATTGCATATCGGCAGCACGTTGCGCATCGGTGCCGGCCATACTCCCCCATTTGGCATACAAATGCCTGCCCAATATAGGTTCCAAATCCAAACGTTGCAAAAAGGTGTTTACACCCTGCAACTGCTGTTTCTCTATACAACCTGCAGGCGCCACTATGCCTACTTTATCTCCCGGTTTTAAATATAGTGGTGTTATCATTTTTTCGCTTTTAACTGGTGGCTGTTAGCCATTAGCTTTTTGGTATATAAACAGTATCATACTAACACATTATTTCATGAGCGCTTCTAAAGCACACTCATTAACAAAACGGTCATCTTTGGCATTTTCGTATCAACACACTTAAAAAAGCAAGCACATACTTTCAAACACTCATTAACTAAAACACAAAATTAGCAAAAAACTTAAGCGCTCCAAAATATTTTACAAACGTACGAGAGGTTTTAGCTGACAATAGAATAATTTGTTTATTACTAAACCATTCCTAATCTTTCACACCATGCTTATTAACATATAACCACAAACAAAGGGGGATATGTGCAATAGTATTATTATATTATATTCTGATTTTCAACATCTTAGAAAACATATATATTGTATTTATAGCGATATAACTCCCTATATGGCACAGATATAGCCATAATTCTCACAGCTCTCAGAAGAAAAAATTTGTTTAATAAAATATTGTCTCTTAGTAGTTTGTATAGATAAAAAGTATACTTTTGCAGATATACTAATGTTGCCACCAATTAGAGAAATGACCAAAAAAGAAATCTACGAAAAAGCAAATAGTGTTGTTGGAATTGAAGGAATGACAGGAAACGAACGCCTTTATGTAAGTGGATTAATGGACGAATTTGACAAAACTAAAAAGTCAGATAAACATAAAGCTCGAACAATACTAAAAGCATTAAAATTTGACGAACTTTCAATTG
>PDWI01009133.1_pt1 | contig 11462 bp, 14 predicted proteins | sample 1430891 | NCBI WGS metagenome assembly PDWI01 (sample SAMN01162508, study PRJNA174530) | Oral metagenome, whole genome shotgun sequencing project. | biome: Marine environment; feature: Marine mammal; material: Swab sample of the gingival sulcus; isolation source: swab sample of gingival sulcus... | reverse complement strand
AAATTTAACTCGAATGAATGAAAGAATTTTAGAGGAACGAAAAAAACTCGGATTTAATCAAACCGATTTTGCAAAAATCGGGGGCGTTCAAATTTCAGCTCAAAGCAACTATGAGAAAGGTACGCGGATACCTAATGCCGATTATTTAGCGGGAATAGAAAGCGTTGGAGCCGATATTTTTTATATAGTCACCGGCAAACGCAGTAGTCATCATTTATCTTCTGAGGAAGTTTTTTTATTAGAAAAATTTCGCACGGCGGATAAAAATAAACAGGTCGCTATATGGTCTTTACTACTAACCAATACTGAAGATATGCTAAAAGCTGTTGCCGGTGAAGTTGGCAAAGGTAAAGGCTCTCAGATTGGGGGTAATCAAATAGGTGATATTTCTCATTCAACCGTTGGCGATATTAAACAAGGTGATGATTAATGACAGATAATACAAATAATCAAATAGGAAATATTAGCCATAGTCGCATTGATAGAATTGAGCAAAAGATAGAGCACAACACCGTATTATCTGAAGAAATTCGTGAAGCTATTTTATTAATCACGGCGTTAATGAAAGAGGATCTGGAGTGGAAACGTGAAGAACGTGGCAAAACTATGATAGAAAGATTAACTGCAGAGCAACGAAATTATCGTTTTTCTGTGTTTAATAAGTTTTTACATCTGTTTTTAGTTTTACCAGGTTTATGGTGGCTGTACCTGCTTGGGGGTAAAATTATAAAGCCTTTATTTAATTATTTTAGTAAATCAGGCTTTTCGTCGAACACATTTATCCAAAGTATAGAGTGGTGTTCTCAATATTTAACAGCTGTGCAAAGCACAATATTAACTTTGTTATTAGCCACTGTTTTTTATGTATTAATAACTGCATTTATCGCGAGTTGGATTGGCAAATATCAGTCAAAAAGGAAATATTTTCCCAAATTTAAAGAAGTAGAGGAACGTTTTGGTTTATGAGAAATGACAAAAAATTTTTCATAACATCACGGTCATACAGTCAAATAATATAACTGGATTTATATAACCACAAATATAACTGCAGGAATTTAAAAGATAGAGTGACAATATGTTTAGAATATTGAGGATTATCCATTTCTGGTTTTTTTTCTGTTGTGCTGTTTTTTTGATTGGATTTGGAATAATTGGTGGAATCTTAACAAAAGATGTTCCGCCTGCTCTTATTTTTGTTATTTTAGGTTCTCTATGTGCTGCCTTTTCTTATTTGTTAAGGAAAAAGAAAACAAGTGAGCAATCTACCAATTTAAAGAAGTCAGATAGTTTTAATAAAAAGCAACTTAATAGTGCCGGCCTCACAGCGTTTAAGCTGCTTGCCAAAGGCATACTAGAAGATAACAGTGTTAGCTATGATGAAGCAGTTGCACTGCAATCTTTCTTAGCTGGTTGTAGCCAAAACGATACAAAAATTCGTCATTTAAAAGTTGTTGTCGATAATGTGCTCCATGATGATATTTTAGATAAAGATGAAGCAGAAGAATTGAGAGTGTTGTTGAGTGAGTTTTTAGACTCACAAAAACCGATTAAGTCACAGAAAAAAACTAAAAAAGCGATACGATTAAAACAAAAAAAATATAAAAAATCAGTAATAGAAAATGCTGTTACCACCTACGCAGAATTAGAAGCGGGTTTAGAATACTTTATTAACTATATTGATAGTGTTGGCAATATATCTGAACGTGAGATATTTGTACATTCAATTAAGAAAAATAAAGCAGGTAATGATATTGTCTATGCACGTTGTAAAGCCGCTAATGCTAATCGTAGTTTTAGATTGGATCGCATCACCATGGCAATTGATTTAGAGACGGGCGAAGTAATCATTTAAAATGGATAAAAAAAATGAAAAAAATATTTTTTACAGGACTTTTACTTAGTCTTATGGCTTGCGGTGAAGATCCCACTAACAAGGCAGCAGAAAGTAATACTAATAATATAGCTGAAACAACAGAAACTTTAGATTTGCCGCTTCAATGTACAGAAAATCCGGATGATTGGGGGGTGGCTCAACAGTACGCCAGTGAAGAGCAAAAACAACAAGTTTCTACTTTTGAAAGAAAGTCGATAGAGCAATGGAATAAACTTCAAAAAATAGTAATAACCGATGAATTTAAGAAATACGGCATGAATTCTGATGTTTTTAAAAAATGGCAAGTAGCTCAAAATGAAATTATCGAACAAATGAAAACCCAGTTGCCGTTTTCTAAATTTAAGATGACGGATTATTTTCAATGCCGTGAAGCCTTAAATTATTCACTAGTTTTTCAAGCCGATTTTGCTCGCGGTGTTGCATTAGACACTCGTCCAAAACATTATAAAAATGAAGTTGAGAAACAATTTTTACTACTTAAAAAGAGGCAATAAATAATGAAAAAACTAATTTTAACGCTAATCATCAGTAGTTTTATCAGCTCCGCCTATGCAGTTAAATGTGCTGATTTTAAAAACCAAGCACAAGCCCAAAGATATTACGAAGCCGGTAAAAAAGGCGGTAAGCGTCTAGACCGCGACAAAGACGGTGAAGCCTGTGAGTGTTTGCCGGGTGGTTCTCACTATAATGATAGCGTTTGCCGCCGGTTTCGTAAGAAATACGGGAAGTGATTATTTAACAAGGAGAATTAATGAGCACCCAAAAACCAAATAATAATTTTGTTGATATCGATCTTGATATAAAATACACCAATAAGGAACATTTAACTATATCGGAAGTTATTCGTTCTCTTGAAAATGCTGAAAAGTTAATATTACGAACCAAACCCTTTATTGAAAAAGCGAGTGATGGTTATGTGATTGATAATATTGAGGTATTTATAGAGGAGGCTCAATCTGGTTCTTTCTGGTCTAAGCTGAAAACAAGGGTTTATTATGGTTCAGAAGAAAACAAAGAGGTTGCTGAAAATGCTGCCCTTGATTATTTAGAAAACACGAATATGAAATATTTATTACCAATGCTTGTGGGTGGTGTCATTGGTGCAGGCATATATGGGGCAGTTACCAGTCTATCTGCACCATCTACGAGTATTGAAGCATACAATAGCACCATCTTTAATTTTGGCGATAATGCAACGATTACAACAGAAGAAGCACAGTCTATATTGGATAGTATTAGGGACAAAGCTACACTTGCCAAAGAGGCGACTGCTTTTGTTTCGCCTGCAAAAAAAGACCCAGATGCCTCAATTCTTATCGGTTCGTTAGACAATGCTAATGAAAATAATGTAGTAAAAATACCACCCAAGGTAATAGCGCAATCACCTGAATCATACGAACCACCTAAACCAACAACAAAGGAAGAACATTTTAATAAAATTTATGTCAATGTTATTCGTTTAGAAACCATTAGCAATAATAACTGGACAGGTACTATCGATGGAATCGCAACTAGCCCAGTTAAAATTATTTTTGCTGATGATATTGATGCCACAAAAATTTTTCAGAAAAAAATTTATTGTAATGTAGAGGTTACCTCCAAGTTTGTGAAATCTAAAAAAGCATACAAAGCAACAGAAATATTCATTAGTAAGGTGCTCCCGAATCCTAAATAAAATAAGATTTAGCCTATGGATATTTTTTTATAAATTAGTTGCAATGATATCAAATAGTGATATCATATCAGCTATGAACAGTAAGCAACGAAAAACACTCAAACAGATATTTTCTAAACCAACGCCTAAAAATATTTTATGGAGTGATATAGAAGCATTACTAATTGCCGTTGGTTGTACTGTTACCGAGGGTAATGGTTCTCGTGTAAAGTTTGACTACAAAGGTCATACGGTAGCGTTTCACAGACCACACCCAGAAAAAGAAACCAAACCTTACGCAGTACGCATTGCTAAAGAGTTTTTAACATTAATCGGAGTAACACAATGAAATACTTACAATATAAAGGATACCGAGCCAGCATAACCTTTGAAGCAGACAGTGACGTTTTTGTGGGTCGTCTTGCTGGGATTACCGATATTATTACCTTTGAAGCGGATACGGTTGAAGGCTTAAAATCTGCTTTTATTGAAGCAGTTGATGATTATTTGCAGCACTGTAAAGATATCGGCAAAAAGCCACAAAAAAATTATTCTGGTAAAGTGATGTTACGCATTAATCCAGAGTTACATAGAAAACTTGCTGAAATGGCAGAGCTCAATCACACCAGCATTAATGAGTTTGCTGAAAAAGCTTTAAATCAAGCGACTTTTGCTTAGGGTTTGTCTATTTATCCATCGCCTCACAATTAATGCTACAAGTGTACCCGCTATCATTGAGGTTGTGGGTAATTTCCGTAGCAAACCATTTTTTATTATCAATTTGCGGTTTAAAACCTATTGTTTGCACCGGCATTTCAGCAAAAAGCGCCGGACGGCCAATAGCAAGATTAAGCGATAACGTTTTTGCGACTTGTTTTTGTCGTTTAAGCTCGGCTTCCGCTGCCTTAGTCGCTTCTTCTTTATTGGCGTAGGTGCGTTTTAGATTGCGGTAGTAGCCTTTCTTGCCGACTTCCACCTTTTTGCGTTTGCCTTTTTTGTAATTATGGTAATACGCCCGTACACCGGTGACACGTTCGTTTCTATCACTTTCGCGGTAGTTGTGCGTGTCGCCGTCGCTGCGATGAATAACAGCGACGGGTAAGTCCTCGCCACTGGCGGTTTTACCACTACCACGCTCGATAAATAACAAATGATGACTTTTAATCGTTCCAACGGACCCATAATCTTTTGCCAGCCTTGTGAGTAGATTACCGTCACTCTCGTTGTTTTGGTCTAGGTGTTTTATTGTGATATTTTTAAACTTATCAGCAATAGCAGGTTCTAACTTATTTCGCTTGGCTATTTGTTCTAAAATCTTACCCAGCGTTGTAGCATGATAGCTTTGTTCGCGTTGCTCAAGCAAGCTATCGCGAAAATTGGCGGCATGGGCACGAATACAAACGACATCGGGCGGACCGCTGTGTTCGACTTCATCGACAATATATTCCCCTTTATTCTGAATATCATCGGCAAAGCCAAATTCAGCCGTTAGCGTTACGCCTTTTTTAGGCAGCTCCACTAACCCGTCATGGTCGCTAATTTCTAAGCTCAATTCATCGGCGGTAAAGCCGTTTTTATCACTGAGTGTCAACGAAATTAATCGTCCTTGCAATGGGACAATCTCGCCGTCAATGCTGATTTGATAAACCGGACGCATTAGAATACCTTATTAATCATTGGGATTAGTGGTGCTAGCGAGCCAACCATGCCGGTGAGCTCCCCATCGTAGCGCTTTAGGCTGATAGTGAATTCTATTTTTTGTGGCGTGCCGTCGCGTAAGAAATGGCTGGAATTATCGCTAATCTCTTCGATAAAGTAATAGCCAAAAATATGCCCACTACCACTCATTAGCAAGTACGCTTGCCCGGAATCAGCTAACATTCGCAACATTGACAGCGACAGCGGTCCTCCGGAGAATTCCGGCATTAGCGTACCGGTCAGCGTGATGCTATCCTCACCCTTGCCGATATATTGATAGGCAGGATTTAATCCCACTCGGTTATTGCTTGCCCAGCGGTACTGTGTGCTGTGTTCTCGTTCGTTAAATGGTGATGATTGCACCGAAAAGACAAACAAACCGTAAATCATTAACATTTAAGCCACCCCATCATATAGTTGTGCATTACCCACCGCCGCCGCTATGCGTGATGCCACTTGTCGCGGATTATCGCTGCCTTTGACAGTGATATGGTTGGTGACGTTAACATTTGTTTTTTTACTCGCTGAGGCTAGCGGTTTTTTAAACGTCACCTTGTCAGGGGAAAACCCACCGGCACCTTTTGAATAATCTTTGTATTTCTTTGTGTCGGTGGCACTGTCAACACCGCCAAACAAGTTGCCTATTTTGTTTTTTAGCTTGACAAAAATCTTCAAAATCCCGTCAATTTTATTATTAACCCAGTTAACAGCAACATCAAAGGCTGACTTAAACCAGCCAATGACATCCCATTCGCTAATAGCGGCGGCGAGTTTGGCGGCGATATTGTCTATAAAGCCACTGAGAGTATCGGGCATTTCAAAGCCGAAATACTTCATTACCCCTGCAAAAGCTTTATAAAACCAACCCAACGGGGACCAATCTAAAATTGTTTTGCCGATTTTCAATAATCCCGCTACGGTGTCGGTCTTTAACAATTGCCACGTCTGAACGAACCAGTTGCTTACATTACTCCATAAGTTTTTAAAGTAAGGTCCAACTTTATCCCAGTGTCGATAAATTAAATAGGCAAGCCCGGCAATCGCAGTGACGGCCAATCCAATCGGATTAAATAAAAAGGCTCGTCCAACTAAGAAAATAATCCGAATTAGCCGTTTCCCTGCGCTACCTAATTTTTTAAAGGTTCTTATTAGCAATCCGCCCTTGCTGGCGGCCGTGGCAGAATGTATGCCGATTAAGCTCAACATTAATCTGAACATCGCAAACGGGCCTAGAATGCCCGCAACAATAATCAATAAACCACCCATGCCACCAATTAATGCACCTAAAACAGAAACAATGGTTAATAGTGTGCCGGCAACTTTGGGATTTTCTTTAACCCAGTTCGATATGCCGCGAATGATTTTAGTTGTTGCTTGAATAAGCTTGCGCAGCGGTCCTTCTTCGGTATCTGTGACAGCGATATTTAAGCCTTCCCAAGCTGAGGCAAGGGCCTTTAAATCACCGCCGGTATTATCTGCCATGGTGTCTGCCATTTTTTTAGCGGCCCCATCGGCTTTCATAATGATTTTTATGTACTCATCCAGTTTGCCTGTGCCAGCTTGGTTGACTAATTCAGTCATACCGGAAACGGCATTTTGCCCGAAGATGTCTTTAAGGTATTGGGCTTTAGCGACACTGCCCATGGCTTTGGTTTTTTCGGCGATGTCTTTTAGAAAGACGACAAAATCTTTGGCATTGTCGCCGGTATCAGCAAATTTTACCCCCAACTCATCCATCGCGTCACGCCCGGCTTTGGCAGGAGCTGATAAACGGTTAAGCATTGATCGCATGGTAGTCCCTGCCATCGTACCTTGGATACCGACATTACCAAGCATGCCCGCCATCGCCGCCGCTTGCTCGACACCAAGATTTAACCCTTCTGCCTGGGCGAGATACTTCATTGTGTCGCCAAGCATTTGCAAATCAACGTTTGCAGTGGTTGTCGTGACAGCTAGCACATCAGCCAAATGCTCTATATTCCCCGTAACAGCAGGGTCAATTTTAAACGCACCGGCAATATTGGAAGTGATATCCGCTGTCGTCGCTAAATCCGTCGCTGAGGCTTTGGCAAGGTTGAGTACATCACCCATTGAGGCTTTGATAGCATTTGCATTAAAACCAGCCATCGCAAGAAACTCTTGCCCTGCCCCTACTTCTGATGCGGTAAATGACGTGCTGGAGCCTAAATCTAAGGCTTGTTGGCGGATGTTTTTGTAATCATCACTGTTTTTATCTAATCGCAGCTTGGCTTGTACAGCGGACATTTGTTCGCCAAATGAAATACCCGGGCGCAGCATACTAGTGATTCCACCGGTGACTTTTCTACCAACAGCAAGGCCAGCATAGCCCGCCATCGCCATATTTTGGGAACGCCCCATGCGATGACGGAATTTTTCTTTTACATTATTTAAGCGTTCCTGTCTTTTAGCAACACGTTCTAGTTGTGTTGATTGTTTATTAAGCGACTGATTTAAACTATCGACCCGAGATTTTAGCTGGGCTTCGGTATTTGATAGATTTTTGCTACTAATGCCTGCCTGCTTTAATTTATTTCCCGCTTCGCCGAGGCTGGATTTGAGTTGTTTATGCTTGTGAATTAAATCGCTAATATTTTGTTGCGATTTTTGGTATTGTCGGGAAAGTTTTTGCAACTGTTTTGTCGTTGCATTATTTTCTTGGGCTGATGCCAATAATTGTTTAAATTCACGAGATTTGTTTTTGGCCGTTTCAATATTATTTGACAGCTTGGACAATTCTCGTTCTCGCTTTCTAAAGCTGTTGACGGCTTTCATTTGCCCGTCAAGCTTTTTTAGCTCATTTAAATTGTTGTCAAATTGCTTGCCAAGCCCCCGCCCCACTTTGCGGATATTTTCAAACTGTTTGCTAACCCGGTCAAAGGCCTGTAGTTGTATTTTGAGGTTTAATTGGGACATGTTATAATCAATCTATGGTTAAATCATTGTTTTACTACTATCTTATTTTCTTTTTGATTGCCTCAGTCGTGGGGGTGTTCTATTTCCACGGGTTAGCGGGCTATGTTGATGTTTTATTATCAATGAGCTTTATAGAGTGGGCTGTGGCATGGTTGGTTTCAACAATGACTTTGTTTGCGCTATCCGGCATTGTCGTTATTCTTGCTTATTAGCCTCATTTCGCAAGCTCGCCTCTTCATGCCATTGGCATAATTCATCTAATGACATATGCATCATTTCTGACGGCGGCCACCCACCGCCAAAAACGATATTAATGTCTGCCCACATAGCATTTACGCTACTTCCGACGGCTTTCCCTCAAACATTTGAGCGACCGTTGTCATTACCTGAGTAACGTCCGGCAAAGATAGCTGATTAAACTCTTGCGGTGTCAAAACCGGCTGACTGATACGAGGTAACAGGTCAGCATAAGCCGCCACATCCATTTGCACGACATCGAGTAACTTAATGCCGCGGAGTTCTCCTGCAGTTGGCTCACGAACATCTAATTCAGTGATTTTTTTATCGCCGCGTTTAATGGGTTTATTTAATGTTATTTTTTTCATTTGATTTCCTTTTTAATGCGTTAAATAGATACTACTTTACAGCTTCATCGCTTGGCGGCGTTTTTCGAGTAAATCGACGCCGTTGACCTTGAAAATGTAATTAGCGTTGTCAATTTCGACAATCTCTTCGTCATCAATCGTTAATTTAAACTGTGACAAAGCAATCGCGTATTTAGTGCTGTGCTTATCGCCGGACTTATAACCGCCTAAATCGATTTCTCGAATTCTCCCACGACCTAATATCTCAAGTGCGGAAGTTGAACAAACATCATCGTCACGCTCAATTGAGCCGTTTAAACGAAATCCTAAACTGCCAACGCCGGTTTTGCCGTATTGTGACAGCATAGACTTATCAATTTCGTGGGCTTCAAATTCCATTTCCAGTTTTTCACTGCCCAAATCAACCTCGACAGGCCCGCTCATTCCACCGGCTTGGTATTCTTCCATCTTGCGGGCAAGTTTAGGTGTTTGTGTTACATCAATACGTCCGGCATAACCAACACCCTCAAATGACAGCATCAAATCTTTTAAAATCTTTGGTAACATAATTTATCCCTCTAGGCTGTGACTTTTTTGGCAAAGTCAATTAAATAAACATCAGTAATTTGCTGACGGAAGTGTAACTGTTCTAGCGGTGGCACCGGTGTGTAGTCGTAGCTAATATGCAGCTGCCCGTCTTTTAGCGTTTCTTTGGTATTGAGTTTTGGATCGTACCAAGCCCCGCCGCCTAACAAATAGCCTTGTGTAACCAGCTCTTTAATCTTGGCATCAACACCGGCGACAATATCAGAAGCAAGCCCCGGCGATAATGGCTTGTCCATCGCCCACTGGTGAGCGTAGCCGATAGTATCAATCAATACCTGAGCGGTACGTGTATAGCTTTCAAACGCAAACAAAGGATCCGCAGAACAAGTACGTGAACCCCAAAATCTAAAGCCGCGTTCACGGATTAAGGTGGTGATATCTTTGCTGTTTAATAAATTAGCATCCGTACTAGCACTCATTAAGTCAAATGAGCGGTCGTACACTGTGCCGGTTACACCGTTTACCGGAACATTAGATAATGTTTTGTGCCACCCCACCGTTTGGTCAATCTTGGCACGCAAGCCTAACGCTCGAGCGGTTGCTGTCAGTGTTTTTGTCGTGCTAGAGGCACTGTCAAATCCGGTGAAATCGTTATCAATCAGCATTAATTCACGCGCGCCGAAATTTTGGCGGTAGTTCTGAGCTTCGGATAGTGTTGCCCCGTGGCAAGCCGCATAGGCAAAGCCGCGCAATTTTTGAGCGACACTAACCAATTCAGCTGTGACTTCTTGGGTATCCAAACCCGGGGCGGCTAAAATTCTAGGTGTTACACCGTGATTAGCTTTTGCAGCAAGCAAGGCTTGTAGCCCGGTACGCATACCGTCAGCCTCACCGCCGATGACATAGCCATTTTGCTCTTGTTTATCGTCGCTAGCTGTGACGCGAACCACAACACAAATGACGTTAGTATGATCGGCAATGGCATCTAGCGTGGGTGCTAGTGTACCCTGTTTGCCTGCCTTGCTCAGTGCCTCACCGACATCGGTGATTAATACCGATTTGTTCTCGGGGAAATAATCAGCGTCAGCATCAGCCGCCGTGGCGACAAAGCCAATAATCGCAGTAGAGATTGTGCGAATAGGACGTGTGCCCTCGTTGATTTCTGTAACGGTTACGCCGTGTAAATATTGTGTCATAGTCGTTCCTCTTAATTAATGTCGGGCCGCATAGCGGGTGGTAAATGTTTGCGTCGTTGCTCACTTTTGTAAGCAATTTCACAGTGTGCTTTAGAAAAAAACATAAGGTTGATTAGATGATAAGCAAAGAGCCACCTTTTTTTGGGCGTTATATTTTGCTTGCCACATCGGTAAGCTCGGCTTGACAGCGTTTCATCTGCCCAGCCTGCAAAAATAGCGTTAAACAACTGGTCAATGGCTATAAGCATCTGCAATAGTCTATGTTTCATTTTTGTACCCCGATTTCAAAGGTGATGGCTTCTAGTTGCTCGATCGTCTTAGCCGCCTCAATCATATCCTCATATTTTTGTCGTTGCCCTGCAATACTTGCTGTTAATGCTTGATAAAGCATTGCCTTTTGATACGCTTTTTCTTTGAGAATTTCAGTCGGCACACCACGGTTTTTAGCAATGTTATCCAGCGTTGGCGTTCGTGCTGTGTTGTCCGTATGCCAGGCAACTGCTTCTTGCCGCTGAATTTCCCAAGTTGCTCGCTCAAAAGCAGGTGTTTTACTGATTTTTGCTAGGTTTTCAATGGTGCTTTCAGCGATAGTGTTCAATTCATCAAGGCGTTTGTCTTTGGCAACTGCGAGCTGTTGTTTTTTCGCCGCTGCTGTCAGAGTCCATTTACTTTTGTTGAATGTGTGATATTTGCTGGGGCGTGGTTTTTTTGTTACATTGCTTGGTAACTCGCCAAGCTCGGTAATGGTTATCTCTTCGCCTGTTTCAGTGCTATAAACCGTTTCGCCCCTGTGGTCTTCGACATACACCCACTTATCAGCTTGTCGCACAGTAACAAAGCTGTCTTTGGATTGTGGCGGTTCATCGAGATAGCAGTTAGCAGGAAGTCCCGTGCCTTTGGCGATAAATTCTGTTTGTTTGCCAACATAAATATTATCGCCATCGGTGTAATAAACT
>PDWI01009132.1_pt1 | contig 11463 bp, 12 predicted proteins | sample 1430891 | NCBI WGS metagenome assembly PDWI01 (sample SAMN01162508, study PRJNA174530) | Oral metagenome, whole genome shotgun sequencing project. | biome: Marine environment; feature: Marine mammal; material: Swab sample of the gingival sulcus; isolation source: swab sample of gingival sulcus... | reverse complement strand
TTATAAACCGATTAAAGCAACTTTTGCTAAAATAGCCAATAAAGTCAAAGAATTATATAAATTATTCACCTTCTAACAGAACCAATCAAACCTGCCCATAGGGTGTAAATCCTACGGGGATTTTTATGTGAAAAGATAAAATGGGTATGTTTTATTCCCTAACAATTCTCTTTTTATAAACTAGTAATATCCTTGCCCACTCAACAAAGCAACAACACTATGGAATTAATAAAAAAGGTTGTATTTTAGTGTGCTCTTAATCGTTTTAGGAAAAAAGAGAATATTTATAATCAAAAGGATTTTATATCATATATCTGCAACTAGAGAATTATATTAAAATATCAAACAGATGAACAAATTGAATTGTAATTTAAAAAGCGTAATGCTATTGGCACTGACGCTATTTTTATTTAGCTGTGTACAAGCACAAGTAAAACAACACCCCAAAAAAGTAAAAAAACAAGCCATAAAATATCAAAATCTGCTGGCATTAATCGATGCCTTTTATGTGGATACGGTAAGTCTTGAAAAACTAACCGAAGAAGCTATTATAAAAACGCTTGCCAAACTAGACCCTCATTCGGTATATATCAGCAAAGAAGAGCTAAAAGAGATGAATGAGCCTTTGCAAGGAAGTTTTAGTGGAGTAGGAATACAATTTAACATTGCACGTGATACACTTATGGTGGTGGCAACTATCCCCGGTGGACCATCAGAAAAAGTTGGGCTTCGTGCAGGCGATAGAATTGTAAAAATCGACAATGAAAATGTAGCAGGAGTAGGTCTAAAAAATAATGATGTGCGTAAAAAACTACGAGGCAAAAAGGGTAGTGTGGTTACCGTTACCGTTAAACGCAGAAAAGAAAAAGGATTGATTGATTTTACCATTATCAGAGATAAAATTCCTATTCATAGTTTAGATGCAGCCTATATGTTAAATAAAAATGTAGGCTATATCAAGCTGAATAGATTTTCGGCAACCACAGCCAAAGAGTTTAACAAAGCCGTTACAGAGCTAAAAGAAGAAGGAATGCAGCAAATGGTTCTTGATTTAAGAGGCAATGGTGGCGGATATATGGGAGCAGCAGTATCAATTGTGGATAATTTGATGGAGGCAGGAAAGCTAATTGTATATACCAAAGGCTTGGCTTTTCCAAGAAGAGAAAGCAAATCTACCAGCTCAGGACTGTTTAAAAATGGAAAAGTGGTTATTCTTATCAATGAAAGCTCAGCTTCGGCATCTGAGATTGTTACAGGAGCTGTTCAAGATTGGGATAGAGGAGTGGTGATTGGTACTCGTTCGTTTGGAAAAGGATTGGTGCAACGCCAATTTCCATTGTCTGATGGTTCAATGATTCGATTGACTACAGCTCATTATTATACCCCAACAGGAAGATGTATTCAAAAATCTTATGATAAGGGAGTAAGAGATTATCGTTTAGAAATAATTAAGCGTTATCAATCAGGAGAAATGGTAAATGCCGATAGTATAAAAGTGGTTGATTCTTTAAAATATAGTACACTAAGAAACAAACGAACAGTGTATGGTGGCGGAGGTATTATTCCTGATATATTTATTCCAATGGATACAACTCGAAATTATAAATACTTAAACCTATTGGTGCGAAAGAATGTGGTTCGTCCGTTTGTTTCTGATTATCTTGATATAAATAGAGAATCTATCTTGAAGAAGTATAAAAATTTTAAGCAATTCAATAAGAACTTTAAGGTAACAGACAAGATGATGGCTGATTTGGAAAAAGCCGGTAATAAAGCTGGCGTGAAAAAGAATGCTAAGGAATATGCAACTATTGAAAAAGAGTTACGCACCTATATCAAAGCAATATTAGCAAGTGATTTATGGAGCAGTAAAGAGTATTATCAAGTCAATAATCAAGGTAATAGATATATTGAAAAGGCTTTGGAAATACTTGCAAATCCAAAAGAATATGATGCAAAACTACACCCTTAAAATAGGGTAATATCAATGGTGATCTGAATTTATCCAAAAGAAAAATAGGACAAATTGATATAAGTGTATCAACAAAAAAAACAGCTAAAGCAAATGTGCTTTAGCTGTTTTTTTATACCATTTGTAATCATAATTTACCCAAAAGAAAAATAGAGTAAATATGGGTTATAAAAGGTATTATATCTATTTGTTACCTTATTTTTTAGGCTCTACAAATTTACGACTCTTAAACTCTTTGTCCATTATATAAAGACCATTGCCGTCTCCGCCAATCATTCTTAAATGGTCAATAATTTCGCCAACATTTGCTTCTTCTTCTACTTGCTCTTCAACAAACCACTGTAAAAAGTTTACGGTAGCATGATCTTTTTCAAGAATAGCAATATCAACACATTCGTTAATTAAAGCAGTCACTTTTTCTTCGTGCTTTAGTGTTTCTTCATAAATATGCAACAATCCGTCCCACTCTAAAGGTACTTCTGATATAGGTTGTAATATAACTCTACCTCCTCTTTCGTTTACATACTCTAACATGTGCATTGCATGATAAGTCTCTTCGTCAAATTGTACTTTCATCCAATTAGCAAAACCAGGCATTCCGTTTGCATTCAAATAATTCGACATTGATAAATAAAGATAAGCCGACCAAAATTCAGCATTTATCTGCTTATTCAATACTTCTTCTACTTTTTTACTTATAGCCATAATATTGTGTATTTTTAGAGAGCAATACCATTTATTAATTGGTATAAACTTCTCGTGTTTTAAATTCGCCTCAAAGATAGTGGTTTTGCAAGCCCTGATATACCGAAAAAACAATTTAGAGGATTTCTAAACCAATATATCACTCTATAAAAAGAAACCTAAAAGACTTGTTTTCAAAGAAGAATAAGTCTTTTAGGTTTAATTTTGGTTGATGTAGTTTATATCAATTCTGCCTTTGATATCATTTGTAATCCCAACTTTACCCAATTAGAATCCTATTTTTCTTTTAGGTAAATTCAAATCACAACTGGTATTAGGAGTTTAAACAGCAGTGTTTGTATTTTTTTCCAGAACCACAAGGGCAAGCATCGTTTCGTCCTACCTGCTTATTTTCGACTACTGGCGATTCATTGGCTGCAAATATTTGTTCCATCTGGCAGTAATGCTTTTCCCAATCTTCATTTCTCATTTCACAAAAGGCAACACCTTTTTCCATAGAGCCTTTACCCTCCATTGCATCGATATAATATTGCAATTCAATCGCTACATGTGTACCTTTTACTTTGGGCAATAACTTTTTAAAATGCGATAAAGTATCAGGGTGATTTATATCTCCCAATATTCTTACATAATGATCGAGCCATAAGAAATTTTCAAGGTAGAGCATATTGTGTATTTGCTCAAATTGCTCTTCTTTGGCATAATAGAGAGCTTCAAAGCTATATAAATAAGGCTTTTTGTTGTCTTTGTCGATACTCTTTTTGATATACTCAAGTACTTTTTTGATAAACTTTTCGGGATATTTTTTAGCCAATAGTCCCACCAAATAAACGGCTTGTTCGTTTAGCAAATCCCAATCTTCTTCCACATCAAATAGCTGTAAAATTGGTTGAAAAAGAGCCTCGCATAAATGTTTTTCTGCTACCACTGCATACCAAAGTGGGGTAGGCATCATCAAGCGTAATGTTTGGTTATAGTATTTTTCGCCATTGTAAGCATTGGATATGGCATCAACAATTTTATCGGTTAATTCGGTAGTGGTTTCACTATTTCTTAAAAAGTTAATCGCTTCGTAAGGAATGCCTACTGTTTGTTTGTCTATAATCTGAAATGCTTGTTCTATAGTGTTCATCTTTTACTTTTTTGCAATGTGTCAATTGTAATAAATAGGAGAGTGATATCAATTGTAATCTAAATTCACCCATTTTCCTTTGGGTAATTCAGATTTCAATTGGTTTTATTTTTTCTTCTTTCGTTTCTTTTGATTGAAAAACTCTTCTGCTTCGTCCATTAATTCTTTTAAGCTTTCGGTATAATCTTCTGAGAAATCGATGGTGGCAGAATAGTCTCTCTTATCGATATCGAAAACCTGTATTTCACCTCCAAGATACTCTTCGATATCAGCAAGAATTTCTGTTTCTACCTCAGGACAACAAAACGAAATGGCAGTGCCTTTTTCTACTCCTCGTCCTGTTCTACCCACACGATGTACATAGTTTTCTGGCACTTCAGGTAAATCGTAATTAATCACATAATCCACATTCGGAATATCAATACCTCTAGCACTAACATCGGTAGCAATTAACACTTTGATATTTCCTTGTTTAAATGATTTTAATGCCTGCAAACGATCTTTTTGTTCTTTGCTACCATGAATAACTTGTGTGGTTATTCCCACTCGTTCCATTGCTTTTGAAACTCTTTCTGCTCGCACTTTGGTACGAACAAATACCAATATTTTATTTTCGTTATGCTCTTTAATAAATCGCTCTAAGAAAAAGCGTTTATCGTCCATTTTGATATATCCTAAAGCATGTTCGATATTTCTAGAAACGGGATCTTTAGGAGATATCTGTATTCTAATGGCTTTATGCACTAGCGAGTAGGCTAATTTCTTTATTTTAGGAGTGATTGTTGCCGAAAAAAACAAGGTTTGACGACGACGGGGCAGGTATTTGATTAAGTCTTGAATATCTTTAATAAAACCTAAGTCGAGCATGTGGTCGGCTTCGTCTAACACCAATGTTTCAATGGTGTTTAAATGAATATATCCTTGACTACACAAGTCGAATAATCTTCCAGGGGTAGAGATTAAAATATCTACTCCTTTTTCTAATTTTTTTATTTGAGGATCTTGATCTACACCACCAACAATACAAAGTGTGTTCACCTTGGTGTATTTACCGATTTGGTGAAATACTTCGGTAATTTGTATTGCCAGTTCTCGGGTAGGCACCATTACCACACATTTAATGCCTTTGCTTTTTTGATTTCGCTTATTGTGCTGTATTTTGTCGATAACGGGAATAGCAAAAGCGGCAGTTTTTCCAGTGCCTGTTTGTGCTATTGCCAGCACATCTTCGCCTTTCATTATTGGCGTAATAGCCTTGTATTGAATATCGGTAGGACGTTTAAACCCCAACGTCTCTAGGTTCTTTTTTATTTCGGGGGAAAATCTATATTGATTAAATTTCATAAATATTTAGGAGCAATTAATAAAATGGTTAGTTGTTAACCATCATAAATACCAATTCTGATTTGATGATAGAAGGTATTTCTATCTCACGTAAATCAAGGCTTCTAACCCAGTCTTCTATTTCATTTGGCTTTAAACTATACAATACTTCTCGGAATTCATCGATTTGTTCATCGTTATAATCGTCGGCTTCAAAGTTTTTGTAATTATCCAGTTCTTCATCTTCGAAATAAACAATCTCTTGCGACATCTTCTTTAACAGATCGGTTTCGCAAATTTCATGAGCACCACAACACTCTTCCATTGGCTCGGTTTGTTCATTTTCTACCTCTACTCTCTTTTTTCGTTCTGAACGTTGCTCCATAAGCGTTGCAACAATAGCCACAATGGCAAGAACCAAAACCAATATTATTAATACAACCATTTTATTTCTTTAAATTCCTACTAAACAAAACCCGCACTGTATAATAGAAATATCTATATACAGTTCGGGTTGTTATTATACCTTATATATTGTACTTATTTTCTTATTGCTTTTTCGTACTCTTTTTTATACAATTTTACTTGATTGCTTAAACGCTCAATTTCTTCAGCATTTTTCTTTTTTACTTTTCGTAACCAACCTAGTTTTTTATCTCTTTCGTTAATTGCCTTAATTAACTCTTCTATTTTGCGATCTTTTTGAGCTAAAAGAGATGATGTTTTTTTCTTTTGATCAGCTAACTTCTTTTTATTCCATTCTTTTGCTGCATCCGTAGATTGTACTTTTTTCGATAACTTGTACTTTTCTCCTTTTAATGCTTTGATATTGCGTTGCAATTCGTCAATTGTCTGCTCGTAACGTTTGTTTTCACGCTTTAAATCGTTGTATCGCTCAACTGTTTGTTCAAGGCGTGTTTTCATTGATGTGGTGTCAGAGGCCAAGCCTTGCAATTTGCTACTTAACTGATCTATTTGGGTATTTTTCTGAGCATTGCTTTCAGCCATGCTATTTTTCATTTCGTTATAATCAGCAAGAATCTGTTCTAAACGGTTATTTGTACGTTTATAATCTTTTGATAGAGCTGCTAGTTTAGCATCGCTTCTTCGTTTAGCAAATGCTAAAGATTCGTATTTCTTTTTAGAAACTACACACGACGATAATAATAAAGTCGATAGAAACAGAAGAATTAATTTATTTCTCATTGGTCTATTTTTTTATGTTATTTAATTAACAATATCTACTTTGAACTAACAATTAAGATGCCAAAAGTAGAGCTATTTTATTATTCCTGATTCTTTTTCGTAACGATATTGCTTTTTCAAATTTCTATGATAAAAGTGAATACTGAAATTGCTGTTGTTGCAACAAATGTGGCTATTTCTGATTCTGAAATCTGTTTTCTATTCTTTACGAAAACCCTTCCTACCTTTTAAAAATAAGGGTTTACAAAAGTCTTACTTTTATTTATCAATTGCAAACAAAACAGATTGAATACGGTATTTATTTCAATTCTGATTAAAATACCATTATGTGTATTTTAGTTTGGAATAGTTCCTAATCAAAAAGAACATCATACCTATCCTAAATGCTTTAAAACAAATTAAAAATCTTGTTTTACTCTGTATTATTCTCTTTCCATAAATCAAAAAAAATGCTTGTTTGTTTACAAAAGTGCTTCCAATTGAGTTGGAAGTGCTGTTGTAAGGTTACAATGGGCTTCCAATTGAGTCGGAAGTACTTTTGTAAGGTTACAAAAGTGCTTCCAATTGAGTCGGAAGTGCTATTGTAAGGTTACAATGGGCTTCCAATTGAGTCGGAAGTGCTGTTGTAACCTTACAAAAGTGCTTCCAATTGAGTTGGAAGTGCTGTTGTAAGGTTACAATAGTGCTTCCAATTGAGTCGGAAGCACTTTTGTAAGTAAACAAGAGTATTAACTATTTATAATCAGTGGTTTGTTGTATTGTAGATAGAAGTAAGTAAAGGTGATTTATCTAAAAAAACAGCCTTTTTAGGGGGATAACACCTTATTTTGGTGCGAAAATCAGCTACTAACATTTCTTTAGAAATAGGATTGCTATTGATTTAACATCGTGGTATAAAAATATGTTTTTTTAACTGAAAAGGGAATAAAGAGTACAAAAGCGTTAATATTATACCAGTTGTATATATCTTTGTAAAATACTTTATGGCATTGTTTTTGAAATGCACAGAAAAAATAATTAAAGAGATAAAATATGATGAAAAATTTAGCTTTAGTTTTAGTGGCTGTTCTGTTTTTCAGCTTTGTTGCAACTGCACAAGAGCAAGATAATGAACCCCAAAAAATTATTCGTATTGTTGGAAAAATCACCAATAAAAAAACAGGTGAGCCTATTCCTTTTACCAATGTAGGTGTGGTTGGTTCGTATATTGGTGCAGCATCGAATTTAGATGGTGTCTTCGAATTTAAAATTCCCGAAAAATATAAAAAGAGGAAATTAGAAGCCTCTGCTGTTGGTTTTAGTACTTTTTCTAAAACAGTTGAAGAATGTATTACTTCTGATACTTTAAAAATTATGCTATCTCCACAGAATTATAAAATTAAAGAGGTGAATGTAGAAGCGGTGTCATTGGTTTTGCAAAAACGAATTAAAGATGCAGTAAAACATATTCCTGATAATTATGTGCAAACACCTTTTAATTACGATGCCTATTATCGTTCAGAAAAATATGAAAACAATGCATTAAAGAAATTGCGTGAAGCAGCCATTCGTATTTACGACGGAAAAGGCTATGAGCGTGCTGCTGCCTATAAGGTTTTTAAAGAAAGGGGATATAAATTTTTACAAGTGCGTAAAAACTTTCAAACCATATCTCTTGCTGATGGAGCTTCTTATTTAGATGAGCTTTTAGAGATGGATATTGTGCGTGGAAGAGGTAATATTTTAAATGTAAACCATATTAATTTTTATGATTTAAAATTGGATAAAATCACCGAATATGAGAACGATTCAATTTGGGTGATTTCTTATAAAAGCAAATATCCTACATTGAGTACCACGGGCGATTATTATGCCACTTCTTATTCTGGAAAAATCTATATCAAAATAAAAGACTTTGCCATTGTAAAGAATGAGACACAGGTGGTAGCTTCGAATTTTTCGCCACAAGGACGTAGTTTTTATGTTAGCGAGAAGCGTCAAAAATGGCAACCAATGAGTGTGAAATACAATTTCACAGTGATCTACAAAAAGCATAATGATAAATACTATTTGAGTTATGTGAATTGTAATCGAGAGCATCAGTTGAGAAACAAATCAACTAATGTGGAAAAAACAGAAACTTCTAAAACAGAAATGTTGATTACCGAAATCAACACTAAAAATCCAGAAGTGATTGAAAAGCGTGCCTATTATGAGGATATGCCATACAATAAAAAGTTCTGGAAGAGTTATAATATTATTTCTGATAGAAAATAGGGTTTATATTTCATAGCATACCCATTTTCCTTTTTCTAGTTTGAATAGCGAATTTCCACCCAATTGTTTGATGCGTTGTTGGGCGGTGTGGAAATTCAACAGTAGTTCATCGGGGTGATGAGCATCAGAGCTAATGGTTAAGGGAATATTTAATTCGCAACAACGCTTCAAAAAATAGTCGTCGGGAAACAAACTCGGCGACTTTTTTTTGTATAGCCCCCTTGTGTTTACTTCTACAATCGAGTTGGATTGGGCAACAACTTCAAGGGTTTCTTCTAGCAAACGAATATACCAAGGTTCTGTTTCGGAAAAATAACGCCCCTTATAGTTCATCTTTACCTTATCGATATGTCCAATAATATCGGGATTTTGAGTTGTTATCATCTCCATAATTTGATGATATATGCCGTTACGGCTTTGCGAATATCTCCCGAAAATAAACGCTCTAAACCATTGCTGTAATTGGTATCTGCTCCATCAAGAAACATCAAATCGGTCAGACTATCACCCTTTACCAGATGTATCGAACCCACAGTATAATCTAGCTGGCATCGTTTTTTCCAATAATCGAAACTTTTGGTAACCTGAGGCACATAATCAATCTCCATTGATAGATATATTTCAATTTGGTGTTGATATTTTTCCTTTAGGCGTAATATCTCTTCAACATAATCGGTTACGGAACTTTCCTTCATAGCCCATGCAACAGGATAGTTGATTGGTGTGTGCGATGCAAAGCCAATACCTTGCATTTTATTTTCAATTGCTTTTTTGACATAGGCTTCGGGGGCTAATTTGCCATCACAGAAGTGCGAATGTGTATGATATGAGTATTTATACATCTGATGATTGTTTCAAAATTTATTTGTTTCGTTTGGCTATTACTTGAGGATATAATTCGTGTTTAACCAACTTAAATTCGGGAGCAATTTTAAGAACTTTTTGGCAGTTTTGTAGGGCTTGTTGATAGGCTTCTTCTTTTATATACACCTTGATTAAGGTTGCCAATAGATTTAAATAGTTCCAGTTGTTTGTAAGATATTGGGGCTTTTGTTCCATTAATTTTAAAGCATAACAAAAATGCTTGATTGCAGTTTTATTTGAACCGCCAAATATCGAGGGTGTATGATAAGATATATTGCCCAATTGTATATATCCCAATGGATTTAATGAGTCTAAGGCTACTGCTTTTTTGGCATATTTCGAACTCTTTGAACTGATAAAAGGTGCTTTATAAGGACTGATACCTATTTTATATCCGATTAATGCCGCTTTATAAGCATAAACACTTGAAAGGTTATATTGTGCTTTCTCTAATTGCTTTAATAATTGAGCAGTGTTTGCAATATATTTTTTTGCTTCGGTCTTGTTTTTTTGAGCTAAACAAACACCGATATATCCATATTGATAATTGATTAAACTTAAAATATCAGCATTGGTGGCTTTGGGAAGTGTCTGCATTGCTGTTTGCCATTTTGCAATATCTCCGTAGCAATAGGCTTTATAAATAGTAGCGTTGTTTTGTGTAAAACCACTATTCAACCACAAAAAGGCAGTAATAAAAAATACGATGTTCTTCATAACTAAATCCAGCCAAGTAATGATAAAATATAAGGTGAAAGAATAGACGTGAAAATACCATTTATCGCCAATCCCATGGCACTATAGCTGCCATATTCATCGCCTTTTGATGCTATTTTTGCAGTTCCTAAAGCGTGTGAAGCGGTACCCATTGCCAAACCAATGGCATTGGGGTGTTTGATGCGAATCAATCGAATAATTTGTTCTCCCAATACAGCTCCGAAAATACCTGTAACAACCACAACGGCTGCTGTTAATGATGGAATACCGCCTATGGTTTCAGAAATGTTAATCGCAATTGGTGTGCTTACCGATTTGGGTGCTAAGGCAAGAATAATTTCTTTGCTAGCTCCCAAAAACTTGGCAACAAATACCACTGAAACAATACCTATAACCGATCCACTAAAGGTGGCAAATAATATTCTTTTCCAATCTTTTCTTATCCGTTTTAGTTGAAGGTATAACGGAATTGCCAAAGCAACCACCGATGGATTTAACCAAAAACTAATCACCGTAGTTTTGTGGGCATAGTCTTCGTAATTAACGCCCATACCCATTAAAAGCAGTATGATAACGATAATTGATATCAATACAGGATTGAGAAGAATGATATTGGTGCGCTGATAAATTCGCTGACAAATAATATATACAATGGTTGTAAATGCAACAAAAAATAAATCACTTTTAAAAAATTCCATATCTATTGATTTTTTCGTCCTATTTGAGCAGCAAGAGCTGTAAATATCAACACTAAAACAGTACTTACAATGGTCGCCACCACAATGGCAATCCAATTATCTGCAATTAATTGAAGGTTTACCATTAATCCTACCCCTGGAGGAATAAAGAAAAAAGCCATATTGCGAATTAAAAAATCAGAAATCGCTTCTACTTGATGTAGTTTTATCACCTTTAATTCTAACGCAATGGTTAAAAGTATCATGCCAACAATGCTGCCGGGGATAGAGCTATCAAGCAAATAAACAACCAATTCACCCAATAACCAAAAGCCTAGCAATAAGCCCACTTGTGGCAATGTTTCTTTCATTTTATTTGTAATGTGCGACATATTGTTTTCTTTCGATTTCATCAAATTGATTTTTTACTGATATTTCTTTTGGGCAACTTTAGATTAAAAGATTGGCAAAAATAGAATTTTTCTTGTGATGTTTTTAAAGAACGCAATAGCGATAATGCAATTTATAGGTGAATTTTAATGCAGCTTAGATAATATATTTATGCTCTAAAATATCCAATACACCAATAAAATGCGTTTATACTCATTGAC
>PDWI01009131.1_pt1 | contig 11464 bp, 1 predicted proteins | sample 1430891 | NCBI WGS metagenome assembly PDWI01 (sample SAMN01162508, study PRJNA174530) | Oral metagenome, whole genome shotgun sequencing project. | biome: Marine environment; feature: Marine mammal; material: Swab sample of the gingival sulcus; isolation source: swab sample of gingival sulcus... | reverse complement strand
AGTCGATGTACGTAACGAAGAGGCTGTCCGAGACGATGGCGTCACTTACTTGTCTCAATGTCGTGTCTCCTTCGGTGGCGCGCATGATGTAGTACGCTTTCGTATCGTCGCTTGGTCGTGTCCATGTCAGTTCCACCACGCCCATACGCACTTTGGCTTGCAGGTCGTGCGGCGCCATGGCGGGTTTGTTGCCGTAGTACCATCCCATGGCGCTCATGCTCAGCGGGCTTTTCCCATAGGCATTGTTAATGATAACCTTATACGAATAAATCTCGGCGGATTCGACATCCTTATCGAGGTAGCTCGTCGCATCCGGAGCCACGCTGAGCAGGTACGTATAGTCGATGCTGTCGCGAAATCCTTTTGCCTTATAGATATCGATACTGCTCAGGAACTCCGGTTTTTCGAAGCTCCATGTCAGAAGGATGCCCTCTTCCGTTCCTCGTGCTTTCAGGCCGGCGTAGGTCGTTTCGTCGAGATCGGTCAGGTTAGTGATGCGTATGGTATCCGAGGGTTTTCCCGGATTGCCGTATATGTCGTACGGCTGCAGGCAATAGAGGATAATGCCGCGATGCATGGCTGTCGTATCGTAGGCATAGGCTCTCAGCGTGTCTTCCTCGTTGCGGAATCCCACATCCGTCGATAACGGCACGAAATCCGACTGCAGGTAATAGCTGCGCAGTAGCTTGGTGGTGTACAAGTCTTGAGTAGCGCCGATTTCGAAGCTCAGGTTGATGTAGTTCTCTTTCACTTCGTGTTTGCTTGCCTTAATCCTGTAATCGTTCTTATGCGCCGGCGGGTACGAGATTGCCGGTATCGTTTTCTCTTCCGGCTGCTTGCCTGCTTTGAGCATAACGACTTTGTATTCGTACATCTTTCCTTTTTCCGCCATCGCATCATACCATGTTACGCCCAGCGCTTCGCGGTATGCTGTCATGATACTAAGTATGGACAGTGAGTCGAGGTTGTCCGAATATTGCGCCAGCTGCCATAAGAAGCCTTTCATGCTGTCGACCGGCAACACAAACGTCGGGTTGTGTATACCGGCTTGCATCGCTTTGTTGAAGAAGGCGTCGAAGCGGTTTTCGCATGTTATGGTCGCCATCTCATCCCACGTCTTGACTCCCTTGGCGCGACGGTAGACCTGATAGACGAAGTCGCGCGGTACGAGGTTACCGCAATTTACATAAATACCCTCAGGCCCCGCTACGGCATTCGGATAATTTTCTTGTCCTGTCAGGGAGAAAACACCATATAGCATACTAACTAATAGCATTATTGTTTTTTTCATATCAATCTTATTTTTATTATTAATAATTATCTGCCTTTAAAATTATCTGCTTTTAACTTTCTTCAACCCTTCGCATTGGGCTGAATTATATCTCCCTTACAGGGATTTTTACCGATTTCCATTTTTCATTTATTACTGCATTTGCTACTTTGCTACCTTTGCTTCTTCCTAAGAACATCTCCCGCCCTTCGGGCATTCCCTTTCTCATCCCGTCATTGCGAACGAATGTGAAGCAATCTTTTTGCCCATAGAGATTATTTTGTCGCTGCGCTCCTCACAATGACGGACGTGCGTATTCCCTTTTTGCAGAGGGGGTGCCCGCAGAGCGGGGTGTATGTTGTTCTTCAATCATTCTTCCTTACTACCTTCTTAATCGCACGGACTTTTTTTCTCTTCTATTTCGATAGGACAGTTTGCTTCGCCGAAACCTTCGGTACATGTGCCCCATCCAAAAGATGTTTTGACATTCGGAGTACCTGTGGGATTCGACAACTTGATGGACGTTTCAATACCGGCATGAGCGGATTTGGAGATGCTGCCTTCAATTGTTTTTAAAATAAGATTCGCTTTGATACATCCTGTCGCCGTGAGTTGTCCGCACATGCCCAACGTTGCCGTATAAGGAGGATTGAAGAGCATCGTTGCGTATCCTTTGATGGATGCTTCAGCCTCTACTCCGATTTTAAGAAGCGGAACCGATGCGACTGCTACTACCTTGGCATACAGCATAGCCGAGGTGCCAATTTCGTTTTTCGCGGACAGGAAACTTCCCCATAGGGCTGCTTCGGCGCCAAATTCGACGGTAAACTTATACTCGAATCCCGCAAACTCACCACCTTCATCGATTTTGCCGATACCCGGAATACTGCTCAGTGCACCCATGGCATAGAATCCGCGGAACGAGTTACCGGTGAAGCAACAAGGCACTTCATTTCTGGCAGAATACTTTAAGATATTACTCCAAATATTTTCCGGTATCTTCTTGTTGTAATAACCGAAAATCATTCCCCCCTTGATTTCGCCCAATGACGGAACTGCGAAACTTCCGGCACCCATAAAGTAGAATCCCGGACGACCGATAACCATATGCAAATCACCTGAAAACTTCATCCCGGCAATCTTTTTCTCCGTGATGGTCATATCGCCAACCAGCTCTTGGTTCGGGTAGTCATATACCAGCACGAAGTCCATAAAACCATCCTGGTTATTACTGTCGGTTTCCGGATCGCGGTCGGTGCCGACCATTTTGATTTGCTGCTTTTCACCATCAATAGAGGTATCCGTACGCAGTTCGCCGCCGAGTTCGAAATAAAGCGGTTCGGTACCGAAGCCGCTCTTGTCGCCGTAAGCTCCCGAGGGCACTAATTTGAGGCGTAGCAGATCCCAATCGTTCTTCTCAGGCAGGACCACTTTATCAGCTTTCTCTACCCTGAATTCCGCATTACCCGAACCGGCTTTATCGTCGCCCAAACAGATGGTTTGCTGGGGATTGTCGCGGTCTTCCAAGTCCATCCAGATATCGTATTTATTCGGTGCGGTACGCTTTTTCCATACCACCACGCGAATTTGCTCAAGCGCTCCTTCTTCTTCGATGGTGCCGTACAATTTCACCAGACCGTCGGTGATGATTTTCTTATCTTTTTCTTTACGTGACATCAATGATTTGAATGTCTCCTCTTTCACATGCTTGAAAGAGATATCCGTATCGCCGATTATCAATTTGAGTTTTCCCTTGTTCCTTTTTTTGAATATCAACTTGTGGTTTATATTGGTTGCGATGCGCGGAATGCCGTAATCAATCGCTCCGTCGATATTAAACTCATCGTCATATGAATAGATGGTATAAGGAAGGAAGTCCACCACATCGTAGAGTCGTATTTTCTGACTGTTGGGGGCAAAACCGAACTCTTCGCTGCCATCGCTGGTCAGCATGATGGACTGGAATTCCAACGGGTCTTTGAATCCGGGCAATTCTTTGATGTTTCCAACAGGTTTGCTTCCACCCTCGTTTACAAAACCAATCATCAGGTGAGGTTTCATATCTTTGCCGCATTTAGGATTGGAACCGAACTGGAACATACTTTCCGGTTCGATGTCTATGGTTGCCATATCTTTGCCCAAAGGCACTTTGTCCACTTCGAAGTCTTGCAAGAGGAATCGTTCTTTATCCAGCCTGAAAGTCGTGGCGGGAAAATCCAGTTTGCCCGTATGCAGTACCACATTGTTAGAGATAATGCCTCCTTTTGATGCGTCAATTTGGCAATTGTTTACTTCGATGTTCCACTCTTCGAATTTCACATTAATTTTATCCAGCTTTATGTTGCCCTCTACCTGTTTAGGCGTGATATACACTTTGGGCAGGTCGAGCCGGATGGTGTCCGTGCGCCCCAGTTCTTTAAGCAGCGGATTGATCAACCACACATCAGGTTTGAGCCTGATTACACCATCGGCACCGAGGCGGCTTTTGCTCAGTGGTGAGGTGGCATCGAACCCGGCAAACTTGAACATTAGCGGGCGGATCTCTGCGTCGTGCAGCGCATAAGATTGGCTTTTCATGGCCTCTTTTTCCCATGCGTCCATTCGCTCTTTATCGGCATAGCTCTTAAACGAAGTAACCCGTCCGGTAGCATTGCCGCTTTCCTTATCGCTGATATAGAACTGCTCCTTATCGAATTCGAAGTTTCCGGAGGGGAACTCGAATGAGGTCGCCTCAATTTGCGCTTTCGAGCGGATAAATCCGCCGGTTATGCCGTCTTTGTTAATTTTCAGGAATGCATCGCCTTCGTCAGTCAGCTGCACAGCATACGTATGACCGCCATGCAGGCTTTGCATCGCATTCATATTCACGGATTGCTGATTTATCTCAAGTTCGGACAGTTTACCCTTTGACTTTTCGACAGCTTTCTTCTTATTTTTCGCCTTTTTCAGCTTGTCTGTTTTTAGCGTTTTCTGATTTATCTCAAACTCGGGAGCATCATCACCCGCCGTGCCGTCGGCATGGAGTTTGACGTTCATCAGCTTCATGCCGACGCTGAAATTATCGCCAACCACTTCGAAATACGGACGTCCCTTTTCGTCTTTTACCGAATTGTTGACGCGTACTTTCAAGTCTTTAAAATGCGGATTCTGATCCGAGGCCTTTTTGATTTCGAATTTGCCGGGCGCTTTGTCTAGCTTGATTCTACCGCTTATTCGGTAGGCATCGCTGCCGTCTTCCGTGATGTCGGTTACGTTGATATTAAAACCGTGCAGCGTTTGGATATTGGCTTTGTAGAAAGGCTCCAGTTCGAAATCGACCGTTGCGGAGCCGTCCACGTCTTTAAACGCTGCTTCCCGATCTAATGCGAGCAGGTTGCTGAATTCCTCATCATCGGGCGGAGCGCAATGAATCGTGGCATTGTATATCGAGGCTGTGAATCCTGTTTCAGCACTTTTCTTTGAAATGTTTCTTTGGTGTTTGCTTCCGGCTTGGATTTTGCCTTTTTTCGCCGGTTTGGCACTCGATGTCTGACTTCCCGGCACCGGCTTGATGCCGCGCAACGTGTAGATTCCTTCGTTGTCGGTTTTGACTTGCCGTTTATTGTTGCCATTCATCACCCACACTTCAGCACCGGACACCGGCTTACCGTCCGACGTAACCGTGCCTGTTACCGTAGCGCCTTTTTTCAACCGGAAATAATACGATTGCATATGTTTGCTTTCGGAATTCGTCAGTTCGCCTGCTTTGGCAATATACTCCGAATCGTCGGGTGGTATCAGTTCGTAACGGAAACTCTCATTCTCCGCATTTTTAAATGTAAATTCGACTATACCGAACTTGTCCGTTACCTTAGGCTCTACTCCCGGCGCATCAATTTTAACGGTGATGCCCGATATGCCGAGTCTTTTTGATGTGTCACTGCTAAGAGAAAGAAGCGGTCTTTTCGGTTTTTCACGCACCACGATACGGATGCGGTGTTTGCGTTCTTTCAGCACAACCGTTCCCACATCATACCCGCCTTCGGGCATGGACGGAATCAGGATTGTGTCGGTAAAGTAATGCCACGTATCTACCGGTCTCACAAAAAGCGTGTCGCTGTAGCCGGACGGTGCCGGCACTTTGAACCAGTTGTTTCCTTGCATGGACATGGTAAGCGTTGTTCCACCTTTATGGACTTTGCCTGTTTTGCTGCCCATACCGGCCGGAGCCTGAATAACCGCTTTTGTCGGACAGGCTTTGCCTTCCGGAGGCCTTTGAGTCGTTATTTGTTTACTGCGGGTGGTATGTACTTCCGCATTCATGGCATATCCCTCTTCATTGGCTACACAGCCCGTGATCCAACCGTTGGGGCTCATCAATATTACCGGGAAATGAATTTGTTGTCCCATCTTGGGTTTCATCGGCTCGGTCGGGAACCAAATATTGCTCTCGATGTTCTCTTCTTTCTCTTTTCCCTTTTGCTTGAACATCGCTAACGTATATCCTTTTGCTTTTATGAAAAGCTGATAATTGGAATCTCCTCCTGAAGTAACCGTATTATCGCCGACATATTCTTTGTAATCCTTATAGTTAGGGATGAGGTCTTTAAAAACAAAATACCCTTTGTTATCCATCTCTGACACATTCCTCTTTTCAATATAGTTTCCACCAACATGTTCATATTTCTTGTAATCGGGTCTTTCTTCATAATAATGAGCGCCTCCTTCCGATTTTAATTGCACTTCGCCCTTTTCCACCGACCGCTCCATGTTTTCAGCATCCAGCACATGTCCCGAGATAATCGGTTTTTTGGGTATCATGCGGACTTTTATTTCGCATTCAGCAGGCACATATTCATTTGTAAAACGATAGGTGTCTTGATAATCGTTATCCATTGCAATATCGTTGTTACAGAATTCGAATATTGTCCGAGTCATAGAATGCCCTGATTCTGCGGCTTCTCTTTTTCTTTTCTCATTTCTGATTTCAAATTCTTCTTCATAATAATCCGCCGGATAGCGAATCGATTTTTTTTCGAAGGCATACTCGCCTTTATCATCACTTGAAGTAACTTCAATCTTAAGATCATTCTTCAACGAGGAATAGAGGAACTTCGTTTCTGTTCTGTATTTTTCTTGCCCATTGTCATAATAACGAACATCTTCAGTGAAAAACTTCCCCCAATGTTTGGGTACGCTGAAAAGACAGCCTTTGTCGTTTTGTACTGTCTTTTTGTCTACGACGAACACACCGGAACTTTCCCCGCTGTGGCTCGGGTATCTTAAGACTGAAACATCTACACCTTTTAAGATTTTGTCCTGATTCGGTCCAAGTCTTTCATCATCGGGATCGCCAACTGGTTTGATCCAGAGCTTGTAGGTGTTGAACAATGCTTTGAAAGGCTTGTTCTGTATGGTCTTACGGTTTGGCATGACATGGATGTCGTCCGACGGATTCAACCAAACCTTTTTTTGAGCGTTGTTGATGACCAGACGTACTGTGCGGGTCACGATGGCATCCGGTTTCAGCCCGTATGTAATACCCCAGTCTTTTGCGCTCTTGGTGATACAGGAATCGATCATGGCAAAATCTTTGAACTCAAAGTTGCCCTCAGCATCCGTTTGGGTTGTGGCAAGGACGGTGTTTTGCGCATCGGGCAACTCCTTCATTAATTGTTTATAGATGTCTTCTTGTTGGTAATCAGGCCCTAATTGAATGTCGGAATTTGGGTTGTTTATAGAAGATGTTTCCGGAGCCATATCTTTTAAATTCATCAAGGTCTGCTTGTCGGTTTTACTTCTGTCTTTAATCAGATACGTTACCACCAGCGCGATAGCAGTATTTGCCAACGGCTTGGTCACATTTATGTCTACGCTCGGGTCTGCAAAGACAAGTCGTCCTTTTACCGTCGATTGCGGCGGCGTGTCGTCGAGTAAGGTAGCCTTTCGCTTAACGAGGAAGTTGGACTTATTTTCTTTTCGTGCATCGAATTGCTCTTGCATGTCGGGAGTGTATCGAAACTCCTCTACTCCCTTGAATTCATTGGTTTCGTATTTTCTTTTCTTGCCCTTTACCTCCAATTCCTGCTCGATGTCAATATTATAATGGTCATTGCTTTGGAAGTTGCAGATCAGACGGTCGAAAGTAACATATGTATGCTCTTTCCCGTCTTTACCTTCGCGTATTTCCGTTTTTCCGTCCGTAATATGGCTTTTGCCATATTTAAACTTTGGTTCGCTTGCCGGTATATCGCCTTCGTAATAAGGAACATCTTCATATCCCTCAAGTCCGAACATTATGCGTCTTGCTTTACCCGTCACATGAGGCGGATTAAGCTCACGATACGAGCCGGTAATACTATCACCCCATTTGCTGTATCCTTTGGATACTTCCACTTCGAGAGTATAGCTCCATACGTTGTACGTTATTTCGCCCAGATCGATTATTTTGTTCGTCAGGTTGACAATCGTTTTTGTCGGTTTCTCATACGGCTTTTCGAGCGGGCTGTAATAAGGCGAATTAAGTTCGAGATTAAAGAACTCGTACAGATCTACTTTTCCCGAAATACCCGGCACGAACTTTTCAGATTCGATTAATCCGTTGTTCGGATACGCATAAAAGGTTACTTCGAACGTTCCGTCTTCGTTGATATGAATTGGCACGGAATGACGGTCGTTTCGCGGAGTAAGCTCCATGTCGGAGATGACCTCTTTGCTTGCTGCATCGATTAACGAGGTGTATCGGGTAAGCGTTGCCGTTGTTGTGACAAGTGGATATTTTTCGGAATATTTCTCGAACTTGTAAGATAGTTTTCCTTTTACGGTGTATTCTTCCAAGTCGGGTACATCGGGCAGTGCCATATAAGTGAATTCACATTCGCACGATGAGGCGAGCGTTTCGGGCTTTCCCGTTTCGTCGTTTACGAGGCTGAATCCGCCCTGCGTTACCACTCCCCTGAGGGCTGTGATATGCAAGATGTATTCGTGTTTGTCTTCAAATGGCAATCCTTTCTTTGTCTGCTCGTATGAGTTGTTGTTCCACACTTGTTTTTCCCATACGATTTGTCTCGTTCGTGCATCGCTTATCCGGAGATGATAGACAATGCCTTCTCCCGTTTTGGGCTGGCGTTTTTCGAGCGCGCTGCTCTTGTCTTCCCATCGTAGGTAGAAGTTTCTGGCATTGTTTACTGCCAAGGCTCCTGCTGGTATCTTAATTTCCGCATTAAGTTTTTTGGCGGTTATATCTAACTTCGAAACGTTTTGCCGCCTTTGTGTGGAGCTACTTTTCTTTTTGGGATTCGGGGCATATGCCGGATAAGGATTGAGCATATCGCCCTGCAAGCGGTAACTCATTCTGCCTGCGGGAATATTAAGCATTCTCATTTCTTCGTACTGATTGCAGTTTTTGCATCCGGGTACGAATATTTTCAGTCCTTCATCGACCATTACCGGTTCGATTTTTTTTGGCGGCTCGACGTTGACGGGCAGTTCCACCTTCACGGCTTGCTTGAAGGTGAATGTTGCCGGTTCGCTGTATCCGTCGTTTTTGAAGTTTGTCTGAGCGACTCCCGCTGGGCTGAATGCCCTGACGATAAAGACATACGTTTTTCCTTCTTTGAATGCCGGATTCGCCGGTGTGTAGAGATACGTCGGCACGCCGGTAACGGTGGTCTCGAAGAATGCCGGATAAGAACTGTTGCGCAACATATCGCGGTAGTTGGCATATCGGTCGTTGAGCTCGATGATTTTGAGCATGTACTGCGTGTTGGCAGGTGCTTCCGGCGGCATGGTCCACGTGAATTGCAGCGTACGCATTTGCTCGGGCGGCAGTTCGCTGCCGTCTATCGGCTGAACAATCTGCGGCGGCTCGATGGCATTTATCGCCAATGGCGCAATGACAAAGGGCGCGCTGCATACCTGACTGAGCAAAGCGCTTGTTCGCGCGTTGGTAACCTTGAAACAGATGCGGTATGCTCCGTCGGGTAGTCCTTCGCGCATAGCCTGTTCGCGAGCTATTCCCTGATAATGCAGCGGGCTCTTGAAGATGTCGCGCAGGTCCTTGTACGTCAATGTGTAAGGCGCAAAGACGGTGTTGTTGCCGGAAGGTGTTCCCTTGATGCGCAAAGACGCTTTGTTTTGTTGGCTTCCGATGATGATGCCTCCGTCTATACTCTCCAGCGTGCCCTGCACATTGAGGAATGCCTCATTGTCGGGGTATTGCGTGATGGTGATGACGTCTCTTATCTTGCCCGGCGTTTCGAAATAGTCGGACAGCTTGTTGGTATAAGGCGGCATGACTGCCACTGTCTGGTTTATGACGGGTGCTTTCTTTTGAATGTTGAAAGGCGCGCTGCATGCCTGACTGAGCAATGCGCCTGTTCGTGAGTTCTTGAGCTTGAAACAGATGCGGTATGTTCCTTCGGGCAGTCCGTTTTGCTGCACCTGCTGGCGGGTGATTCCCTGATAAACCATGGGCTCCTTGAAAACCTCGCGCAGGTCGTTATACGTCAATGTGTAAGGCGCAAAGACGGTGTTGTTGCCGGAAGGTGTTCCCTTGATGCGCAAAGACGCCTTGTTTTGTCCGCTTCCGATGATGATGCCTCCGTCTGCTCTTTCCAGCGTGCCCTGCACGTCGATGAATGCTTCGTTGTCGGGATATTGCGTAATCGTAATCACGCTGTTTATCTTGCCGGGTCTCTCGATATAGTCGGACAACTTGTTCGTATAAGGCGGTATAACCTGTATAGTCTGATTGATAACAGGTTTTTTCTTTTGAATGCTGAATTCCGGGCTGCATGCCTGACCAAGCAATTCGCCTGTTCGTGAGTTCTTAAGCTTGAAACAGATGCGGTATGTCCCGTCGGGCAGTCCGTTTCGCCGTATCTGATCGTACGTCGTGCCGTGATAAATCATCGGCTCTTTGAATATATTCTGCAGGTCGTTAAACGTCAATGTGTAAGGCGCAAAGACGGTGTTGTTGCCGGAAGGTGTTCCCTTGATGCGCAAAGATGCCTTGTTTTGTCCGCTTCCTATCTGCAGGTTTCCGTTCACCTGCTCAATCATTCCCTCAACATCGATGAATGCTTCGTTGTCGGGGTATTGCGTAATCGTAATCACGCTGTTTATCTTGCCGGGCCTCTCGATATAGTCGGACAACTTGTTCGTATAAGGCGGCATAACCTGTATGGTCTGATTGATAATAGGTTTTTTCTTTTGAATGCGGAATTCCGGGCTGCAGTATGTTCTCAATTGTGTAAAAGAATTCCATCCTTCAGGTTTAACAAACAAAGTCATACATATCGAATACGTTCCCGATGGCAATCCATTACTCATAATCTGTTCACGAGTAAAACCCCTGTACTCTAAATTCTGGTCGCGTACAGCTTCAGAAATATCATTATAGGAAAGTATAGTTGTCATAGGAATGTTTGTTATCCTTACGTTACGGGGATTGGCAGGTTTGAAGCCGGCTTTTGTCCCGACACTGTATTCATTATCCATGCAAATGATGCGTACATGAACATAAAACTCATAGTAATTTATATCAAACGAACTTTTCAGTAGTATAGTACCTCCTATTTTTCCGGGTGTGGAAAAATAGTCTGATAATTTATTGGTATAAGGAGGGACTACCGGATTTACTGTCAAGATAAATCTTTCGTTCAAAACATCCTGCGCTTTTATATTTGAAAAAGCGACCCATGCCATTAAGACTATCCATAAGAGCCTTAGGGCGTTTTGTTTTTTAAAATTAAAATGTGAATACATAATTTATATCTCCTCTTATTTCGTGATACGAAGGGATTGCCGAACCTTCCGCAAATCGGTTGTTAATTAAATTTAAATTCATTGTTAGCGAGTGTTTGGGATGAAAACGGTATGCTCCGTTTAGCGCGGAGTTGATAATCAGTCCACTTTCCTCGTTTATCTTGTTGTTCATGATATTATTGCTCCAGCTGACCGAGAGTTTGTCTTCGAGAAACGTTTTCGAGACGTTGAGGTTTCCTCCCGTCAGCTTGCTTTCGAAGTTTTTATTGGTCATCATCGTGTAATTGGCTCCGGCGGAAATGTTCATCTTGAGCGCCGGCAGTCCCAGATTATACATCAGCATAGCCATATACGTATCGGTATCGGTCATGTCGGATGTTTTTTTGTTTCGGTCGTCGAGTGTCGTATAGTTCAGGTTGAGCATGACCATGTGCGACATGTTCTCGT
>PDWI01009130.1_pt1 | contig 11465 bp, 7 predicted proteins | sample 1430891 | NCBI WGS metagenome assembly PDWI01 (sample SAMN01162508, study PRJNA174530) | Oral metagenome, whole genome shotgun sequencing project. | biome: Marine environment; feature: Marine mammal; material: Swab sample of the gingival sulcus; isolation source: swab sample of gingival sulcus... | reverse complement strand
AGCAACGGGTAGATTGAGTTCTGAAAATCCCAATATTCAAAATATTCCTATAAGAGATGAGGCAGGCAGAGAGATTAGAAAAGCCTTTAAGCCGCGAAATGAAGATTTTTTGATTTTGGCTGCCGACTATTCGCAGATAGAGTTGAGGTTGATTGCCGAAATGAGTGGCGATAAAGCAATGTTAGAAGCTTTCAACAATCAATTGGATATCCACAGCGCAACAGCATCTAAAATCTTTAATATTCCGATAGAAGAGGTTAATGCCGACCAAAGGCGACAAGCAAAGACTATCAATTTTAGTATAATATACGGTGCCGGCTCTACCAATTTGTCCAGACAATTGGACATAAGCCGAAAAAAGGCAAAAGTGTTGATTGAAAATTATTTCCTACAATATTCCGGCTTGAAGCAGTTTTTTGACGATAGTGTACAGTTCGCCAGAGAAAACGGTTTTGTCTTAACTAAACTTGGTAGAAAAAGGAAACTGAGAGACATCAATTCACGAAACAGTTTGGCACGCTCCAATGCCGAAAGAATTGCGATAAACTCCCCTGTTCAAGGTACTGCCGCCGATATGATAAAAATAGCGATGATAAATATTGATAAGGAGATAAAGCGACAGAACCTAAAATCGAAAATGATTATGCAAGTTCACGATGAACTCATTTTTGATATGCACAAAAGCGAACAGGAGGTATTAACTCAATTGATTACCGACAAAATGGTAAGTGCCATTCCGAATCTCGGTGTAGATATAAAAGTAGACATCGGCATCGGCAACAATTGGTTGGAGGCACATTAGGATTAAATTTTTATTTACCAACAAACTCTCAAATTAGTTTAAAATATATCAACTACTTAAACGGATTAGTCATTTAATGTCAATTCTGTATTTTTATGGCTAACTATAAAATTTCCTACTATCCCTATATTATTGGAATAAGAATCGAACAATTCTTCAATTTTTAAACAGACAATCTCTTTAGAATAAAAAATATGTTCATAAGGTTTTCGTTTTGCAAGGTAAACATACCTTCTGGCATTGTTCAAATTTGTTTTTGCCAACAGGTATCTGATGTTCCTTGACCAATACACTTGGTTGAATTCCCCGATGACAATAGTTGGTACTTTACTAATATTTGTTGACACATATTCTGCCAATTCTTGAATTTGAGCATCCGATATAGAATTTCTGTTGGTATAAGTTACAGGAAAAATATTTGCACATATCAAATTAATGTTCAAATCTTTATTAGATACTTCCACTTTGAGTTGAGGATGTCCTTGCAAATAAAAAGTATCTACATCAGTTATTGGAATTTTTGATAGAATAAGTTTACTGTCCACATCCCCACCCCTATTTATAAAAGTGTTATAAGAATACTTATCTTTTAAATTCTCAATTAAATATTTATTTAAAATAGGAGATAGAGCTTCAAAAGATAATATTTCGGGATTTAACTCAACTATTGATTTTATTATCTCTGTATTATCACCTTCATAATCAATAGCATTAAAGTGACATACTTCCAGATTTGGAGATGTGCCATCATTCTTATTGTACAACAAATTTTCATTAGAAATATCCTTGATGTACAATGTTATAAATAGAGCACTCAACAAACTAACGTAAACAAGTTGCCTTCTATCAAAAAGTGTGAAAATCATGCCAATCGAGACGTAGGTTAAAACCACGATAAGTGCATTGTTGAGAATTACCTCAGCTAACCTAAACTGGGGCTGCAGGACAATAATGAGAGCAATTGCCACTAAAATAAACGATATAATTTTATCTCTTAAATTCATTTCTAACTTATATGATTACTTCAAATCATTTGCAATTACAAACGTTTCTTTACTCTTGTAGATATTGCCTCGTTCATCTAATATTTCCGAGACAACCACATACACACCAATAGGCATTGTATTATTATCCACTTGTCCGCTCCAAGTAATAATCCCTTTGGTACCTATTGTTTCATTATTAATAAATTTATCTATAAATCTTCCTTCAGAATCAAATATGTACATATTCGCCAAGTTTGTTTCTGAATTTAAATTATAGCTTATTATCAATTCGTCATCAAAACCGTCTAAATTAGGCGAAAAAACCTTCTTTATTATATTGATTCCTTCAAATTCACCACTTACATAATTTATAGAATTAGAATTTCTATACCCGGGAGTTGCACCTCCGACTATTGTTGATGCAGAACTCCAATTGAACTTATCATTTGTAAGCGAATGTTCATTTCTGCGCTCAAGACTAACGCCCTCATAATTATCATAAAACGAAGAGTGCATATTTTCACTATAATCAAAAGAATCAATCATAATCATTGTATGTTCTACGGTATCTAGACGGTACAAAGTTAAATTTCCCACATCATTCGGCAAAGAAGGTAGCTTATTAAGAAACAATTTAGAACTATCCGGAACAAAGTAGTTGTTTATAATATTGAAAGTATCTTTGGATATACAAACATACTCACCGGGTTTAAGCACCAAAATATCTTTTATTGTGTAAAAATTTTCGTCATTATACGAGTTTAACATCATAGTCCCTTTCAAATTTATAATTTTACCGGAAATATTTTTCAATTCAACAAAATCACTTCCTCTAGAAAAAGGGTTGAATAGCAGTTCATTGATAATAATATCGCCCGCTTTTGGACGGTCTACATAGTAAAAAGTGACTGTAATTGGATTTTTTAATGTGTTTCCATTTAGGTCTTCAATATCTTTTATTTCAAGCTCATAAATAATTCCACTTCTAAATTCTTCTTCAAAAATCAATTTTAATTTATTAGGTACTGTATCCTGAAATATCACTTCTTTTGGAGAAATATTTGAATTTAAAACCCTATAATTAAGTACTTCTTTTATGTTTTCCTGACTTAGAGGTTCGTCAAATTCAAGCACTAAAATTGTTCTGGAAATAAGCTCTGCTCCATTTATTTTAGGAGCTATAGTGTCGGGAATGTAAGCACCGAGATAGAAATCATCAAAAAAGAATTTATCAATACGTGTTTTCGAATACTTAGGATTTAGTATAAAATAATTATTTTCAAATACAAATTCGTCATCAAATACTTCGAGCTCTTCAACATAATATCCTTCGCCCCTATCTGAATAAATATTCCATATTCCCTCTATATTTCTTGTTACTTTTATTTTGGCAAAGGACGGACTATCTGCAAAATTTCCTGTGTTGCCTTCTCCAAGTTTAATTAATCTTCCGGCTTTTAATTTATTAAAAATTATCTTGTCTCCAGATCCGTTTTCTCCTATGGTTATACAATATCCGTTTGCAGAGCTAATATCATTTGTATCCAAACATATAAAAACGTTTAACTTATTGGATATAGATGGATTGAAATCCATTTTGAAGTAATATCTCAATTCAAGATTATCTTCATTTGGATATTCCAAATACAAGTAAGATTCTCCCGCATCATATGCATCAAGTTGGAGTTGGTAATGCTTGTTGACTACAAAATCATAGCGGTCTCCTTTCCACTCCGGATTGTCATAGAAATCACCATCACCAAAGTCATCGACAATTTGGGTGTATGAAAGAGAAAACACAAGAAATAACATGCTTAATGGGGCAACAACTTTCATAACTCAAGATAATTGCCCAAATGTAGCAAAAAAAATCGTATTATCAAAATAAATTAACCCATAATATTGTGTAGCGCAATCTTTTTATCGCATCACTTCTTTTTTCTGGACTTTTTTCCTGAGTTATATTTTCTTTTGGGTTTATTCTTGTTACTATCCTTATCTATAAAAATATCTAAGGAGTATCCTTTAGGAAAAATCAATTTTTCTTTAGACATTTTTTTCAAGTCATGTTTTATTATCCTATCATTTACAAAGTCGTCAGAACTCCACGTTATATAAGCCAACTTCATATATGAACCGATAGTTGCTATAAACTGGTCTTTTTTAACCCCATCTTCCATATCTATTGCCTTTTGTATGAAAGTATGGATATGGTGTCCGTAATGTCTGTAATGTTTCTCTTCTTCAGGATAATCGAGGTGTCCCGGCTTGAAATCATCGGGCTTAGGGACAGGAATAACGCCACCCGGAGGAACTGCTTTAAGGTCAAAATCTGCAATTCTATAGACGTGTATCCATATATTTTCGGTGTATTCGTCGGACTTTTTATTTCCTATTTTCATTTTTTTCATCAACTCAACGACTTCATCCAAAAATGCTTGTTGCTCATCTTTATCCTCGATGGTTTTAGCATATTTTATCAATTTTTGTATATTTCTTCCATACTCCGAAATAACCAATTTATCTCGTTGAGAATTATAGGTCATATTTAATGTTCTATCTTCCATATCTTTCAAAATTGTGTATTATTCAACAGTAACTGACTTAGCTAAATTTCTAGGTTGATCTACATCACACCCTCTCATTACTGCCACATAATAAGCTAATAATTGGAGGGGGATTACAGATAATATCGGAGATAATGGCTCTGCAATATGTGGTATTTCAATAGAAAAATCGGATAAATCTTTTATCTTTTCATCTCCTTCCGTTACTATTGATATTACTTTTCCTTTTCTTGCTTTTATTTCCTGAATATTACTAACTATTTTAGAATATGCACTCTTATTTGTTGCAATTACTATAACGGGCATATTCTCATCTATAAGCGCTATTGGTCCGTGTTTCATTTCTGCTGCAGGATAGCCTTCTGCGTGTATATAAGATATTTCTTTTAGTTTCAATGCTCCCTCAAGTGCAACGGGGAAATTATATCCTCTACCTAGATACAATGTATTCTCAGCATCTTTTATCTCATTAGCCACTTGCTTTATCTTTTCACTTTCGCCCAGTATTTTATTTATTTTATTTGGCAAATAATATAATTCTTCCAAAAGAAGCACAAGATAACTATGTGGAATTGTGCCTTTCTCTACTGCAAGATTCATTGCAATCAAGGCTAACACCGACAATTGACTTGTAAAAGCCTTTGTTGAGGCGACTCCTATTTCAGGACCTGCATGGGTATAAGAGCCGGTATCCGTCATTCTTGATATCCTAGAGCCAACAACATTGACTATGCCGTAAGTAAAGGCACCTTTCGATTTTGCTTGCTCAAGTGCTGCTATTGTATCTGCTGTTTCTCCCGACTGAGAGATGGCTATTACAACATCATTTTTACCAATGATCGGATTTCTATATCTAAACTCTGAAGAGTATTCTACTTCTACAGGTATTCTCGCTAAATCTTCGATTAAATACTCACCAATCATACCTGCATGCCAAGAAGTGCCACTACTTACAATCACTATTTTTTTTGCAGATTTTACAGCCTCTAATTCTTTTCCAAGCCCACCTACTTTTACCCAACCTTCAAAAGGATTGTACCTTCCTCTGATACTATTGTTAATAGTGTCAGGTTGCTGAAATATTTCTTTTAGCATAAAGTGTTTGTACTCCCCCTTTTCAATGGCTTCAATACTAAGGTCTAATTCTTCTATTTTAGGATTTATAACATTGTTGTTAATATCTTTCAACGAAAAAGTGCCATCTGAATTTAATATAACCATTTGTTCGTCTTCCAGATACATTACCCTATTTGTATATTTTACGATAGGAGCGGCATCTGAAGCCATAAAAAGCTCACCATCACCAACACCAACCACTAGGGGACTTGACTTTTTTGCACCAATTATGATATTTGGCTCCTCAACACTATACACCACAATTGCATAAGCCCCAACAGCTCTTTGTAGAGCTAACCTAACGGCATTTTGTAGTGTATTATCTCTATTTTTATACTCCTCTATTAAATGCGCTAACACTTCAGTATCTGTTTCACTTTTAAATTCATGTCCCAGTTTTATTAATGCCTTTTTTAAGGTTTCGTAATTTTCAATAATACCGTTATGTACTATGACAATTTTACCGTCTCCCGAAAGTTGGGGGTGCGCATTGACATCATTAGGCTCCCCGTGAGTCGCCCATCTTGTATGTCCAATTCCAATTTTTCCGGAAATATTTTTTTTAATAGACTTCTTTAGAGTACTAACCTTTCCTTTCTTTTTATATATTTCAAAATCACCATTCGCAATTGCAATACCTGCACTATCATATCCTCTGTACTCCAATTTTTGTAACCCGTCCAACAGGACAGGATACGCCTCCTTATTTCCTATATACGCAACTATACCACACATAACTTAGTTTATTTCTGTATAAATAACTTTCAATTTTGGTTTAAAATCTTCACTTTTTGTCCCGTAGAACTCTACAAACCCCGGATGTGATAGTCTCTTTGAGCTAAACAATATAAGATTTACTTCGTTGTAGTCTTTTTTCACCATCTTCTTTATAAAAGTTGTCATATTCATAGTATACTCATAAACCTCTTCCTCTTCTATTTTTTTTAACTCTCCTGTTCCTCCAAAAAACTTTAAACTAGCATCCCAACCAATATCATCAATTAACGTTTGTTTTCCTTCTTCATTAACATTGTATATGATTATTCTTTCAGGAATAGCCCCCACCAAATCATCATCCTTTTTACCATAGACGTTTAACTTTGCCTTATTCACATTATACCCCTTAAGTACATTCAAACCCGAAATCTTCATCTCTATCTTTATACCTTGCATTCCTTGCAAAAACAGACGTTCCTGCCCTGCTTCTTCGCTGTTAAAATCCTTATCAGCTTCACAATCTGTATAGTCGTGATAAAAATTTCTGACCGTATTATCTATCGTAAAATACATCTTTTTTAGCTTGTCATCCTCAGTGTAGTATATTTCTATCTTTAAAGGTGTTGTAGGTATCGTACTAATCATAGAACTAATATCAGAAGTAGACTTAATGTATATTCCCTTAAATTTTTCGCGAAACGCTTCTTGGTCTATCAAAACAGCAGTATCTCTTAAAAGCTCTTTTCCAAAATCATCATCAAGTTTTATTCTCAACTGGTTGAAATATGTGAGAGTATCTTCACCGGGTTCTATAACTACTGATGAATCAATGCTTAGGGGATTAAAATCAAGCTCTCCTATGGGCGTACTATTATATTGATACTGTAAATTCGTCGTTAAATTTTGATCTGCGGTATCAGGCAAATTTTCTTCCAATTCAAAAACTTCAATATGTTGTTGAGCATCTTTCTTTGAAAAAACAGATGATGTGTCAACAGATATGGTCAATACAATAGATTCGAATTTAACGGAATTTGCATCGGATTTGGGAATCGACGCAGGTTTTAAAAAATCAAAATAACAACTCGCTTGAGCCTTACCTATTATATCATTTGAAAATGAGCCTAACAATACATTTCTACCTTTTCTATTTGCTCCTATCAACGAATCAAAAGAAACAGTTTTAGCAACAATATCAAATTCCTCTACAAAATCCACTCCGATTTCGTCATCTTTCAATATATCTTCCCCAACGACTGAAGATTTGATACAGCCAACATAAGAAATTGACAAAGTACCAAACAACGCTACGAACAAAATAAACTTCACTATTTTCATATCTGTTATTGAATATTAATTATTGGCATGGAACAACGTAAACCACAAATTTATTATCCAAATAAAGGATAATGTTTAGATTTTGTCCAACAACTAAAAAAGAAATACAAGTTAAATCATTACTTAATCACGGAATTGTAAAAATCTATATCTTTACTAAAAGATTGGTCTTCAACGTTGTGAACATGATACAAATCTTCATCTATTCCCAATCCTTTTATATTTTCTTCATCCTCTTCAAAGAAGATAACTCCATCTGAATTTTTGACAGCTCCCAAGTCTAAATCTATTTTACCATCAACATCAATATAATCATCAATATCTCCAATTTCCATATCGTTTATCAAAACCTTGTCCTTAAATTCATCAGAAATTACTATATCTTTATTATTAGCCGGTGTATATATCACCTTAGAGTGTTTATAAACGGGATCTTCCCTGTATGCCTTCCTTATAAAAAGTGGAATTAAACTGGTCATCCAACCTCCGGCATGAATAATATCAGGAGGCCAACCGAATTTTTTTACGGTTTCCATAGCTCCTTTGCAGAAAAATATCATCCTACTGTCATTATCCTCAAAATATTCTCCATCGTCATCTTTAAATACATTCTTACGTTTGAAGAATTCTTCGTTATCCAAAAAGTAAACTTGGATTCTGGACTCAGGTAAAGAAGCCACCTTTATTATTAAAGGAAAATCATCATCATCTATTATGATATTCATTCCCGACAGTCTGACAACTTCGTGAAGCCTGTGCCTCCTTTCATTTATATTTCCAAATTTAGGCATAAGTATTCTCATTTCAAAGGACTTTTTCTTAGCACTTAAAATGAAATTTCTCATAAATTCCCCTAATTTGGATATGTCAGTATAGGGTTCCAATTCCTGTGTGATATATAAAATACGAGTTTTACGCATAAACAATTAATACTTGATTTCTTTAAAGCAGTTCGCAAAGATAACAAATATTATGTAACACTGTCTAAATTGGAGCACAATAAAGCTCATTTTTAGTACTTAATCAAAATTAATTAACTTTTTTCTAATTCGGTTAATTATTAAATTGTTTTTTTTACAATAAGAGTTTTTATATAAATTCTAATCCACGTGGTAATTTTTATAGATTTTCTTCTCAAAATAATTTAGATTCAAGATATAGCCAAAAGAATATGTACACTCACTTAGCAGATGTTGTTTTTGAGTTATAGAAACAAAGTTTGTATGAAACAGGCTATTTATATTTGGGGTAGAAACTGTAAGTTTAAAGTTTAATATCAATATATTCAATTAGAGATTTTTAGATTATTAAATCTAACAAAACAGCAGTTTTATCGATTTAAATTTAACGTTTTATAAGTTTTTACTACCTTCGTGGCTAATTTGTAAATTAAAAATATCTCATAATGAAAAATTTGAAATTATTAAGCATTATTTTATTAGTAATGATTGGTATGGTAAGCTGTAAAACTTCAAAGAAATCAGTTACCACAACTAAAAATGTTGTTGACAAAGATGTGGTTTACAAGCCTATTCCTCAGAAGATAACTTCTCTATTCAATGATAAGGATTTGCAGAATTGGCAACATTCTGATCCTTACGAGAGCTATCAACCCGGCATGAGCGTAGAAAAAGCCTATAACACAGTATTGAAAGGTCTTCCTGCACAAAAAATCATAGTTGCAGTTGTTGATGCCGGTATCGATATCAATCACGAAGACTTTGAGGGTATTATTTGGAAGAATGAAGATGAGATTCCAAACAACGGAAAAGATGATGATAATAACGGTTATATCGATGATGTAAACGGTTGGAACTTCTTGGGAAATAAAGACGGAAGAATGGTGACAGGTGAGCAGTTGGAATTGACCAGAATCATAAAAAAATATCGCAGCAAATGGCAAGATAAAGACATAAAAGACATCGCTGACAAAGATTTGGCAATGTTCAAAATGTATAAGAGAGCAGAAGAAGAGTATAAACACAGAATGGAAGAGTTAGAGCCTCTAAAAGGTAGATTGGCAGGACTAAAAGCAATGGCAGAACCTATGTTCTCTGCTTTGGAAAAACACCTTAATACAAAAAATCTAACAGTAGAAGCTGTTTCTGCAATAAAGACTGATGACGAAAATTTGAACAACGCAAAAATGATGTTTTTAAGTGGTCTTACGCCCGATGCGGTAAAGGGATTTGAGAATTACGTTGACGGACAGGTCAAATATAATCTTAATCTTGATTTTAACGGTAGAATACAAGGTGATGATCCTGATAACTACAATGACCAAGATTATGGAAATAATAATGTGATTCCTCCAAGCGAAGATGAACTACACGGAACTCATGTAGCCGGAATTATTGCAGCCTTGAGAAACAATGGGAAAGGTGGTAATGGTGTTTCTGACTATGTTGAGATTATGCCTGTAAGAGCGGTGCCTGATGGTGATGAGTATGACAAAGACATTGCATTGGCTTTTAGATACGCTGTAGATAATGGCGCAAAGGTTATCAATACAAGTTTTGGTAAATATTACTCTCCCCATAAAGATTGGGTTTGGGATGCGATAAAATACGCTGCTAAACACGATGTTTTGATAGTTAACGGTGTTGGAAACGAAGGTAAAAATATGGACTTGTACGGAGATAAGATGAGTTACCCTAATGACGGAGATGTAGAAGGAGAGCCGGAAATGGTAGATAACTGGTTGAACGTTGGTGCAACAGGGCCAAATTACGGTGCTGATATGGTTGCTCCATTTAGTAATTATGGTAAAGAGACAGTTGATGTATTTTCTCCGGGAATGAAAATTTATGCTACTGTTCCTTTTAATAAATACAAGCATCTTCAGGGTACATCAATGGCTTCTCCTGATGTTGCAGGTGTTGCTGCGTTGATAAGATCAAGGTTCCCCGAATTATCAGCCGGAGAGGTTAAAAAAGTAATTATGGATTCAGGTTTAGCTCCTCAAGTGATGGTTATAGTACCTCAAGAGGATGGTTACGAAGGCGAGCCACAGCTAAAACCTTTTGAATCTTTGAGTAAATCAGGAAAGATAGTAAATGCTTATAATGCTATTTTGATGGCAAAAGAATTAGCAGCTAGCAAGAAGTAATATTCTATGTTTAATCCTAATTTAGATGCGACCGGAGCTTCTTTTTCTAAAGAAGATAAGCAAATCGATAAAGCTCTTAGACCCAAGGAAATTTCCAATTTCAAAGGTCAGGAGAGGGTTGTAGATAACCTAAAGGTGTTTATCGAGGCAGCAAAACTTAGAGGGGAAGCTCTGGATCACGTTTTACTCAACGGGCCTCCCGGATTGGGTAAAACAACCCTTTCCTTTATCATTTCCAATGAATTGGGAGCCAATATAAAGGTAACTTCGGGACCTGTGATTGAAAAGCCCGGAGACTTAGCCGGATTGCTTACCAATTTGCAAGCAAATGATGTCCTTTTTATAGATGAAATACACAGGCTCAACAACGTAGTCGAAGAATATCTCTACTCGGCAATGGAAGATTACCGAATTGATATTATGATTGATTCAGGGCCTAATGCCAGAAGTATTCAAATAGATTTGGAGCCTTTTACTCTCGTTGGTGCTACCACTAGAATGGGATTGCTAACAGCACCTATGAGAGCGAGATTTGGTATAACTTTTCATCTCGATTACTACAATGCCGAAACGCTAAAGTCAATAATTTTCAGAAGTGCCGGAATATTGAATGTTGAAATGACTGACGACGGCGCTACCGAAATAGCGAGAAGAAGTAGGGGAACACCGCGAATAGCCAATGCTCTACTGAGGAGAGTCAGAGATTTTGCACAGATAAAAAGCAATGGCGTAATAGATGTTGAAATTGCCAAATTTGCCCTTAATGCCTTGAATGTAGATGAGTACGGACTTGATGAAATGGATAATAAAATTCTCAGCACCATAGTGCA
>PDWI01010328.1_pt1 | contig 11466 bp, 19 predicted proteins | sample 1430891 | NCBI WGS metagenome assembly PDWI01 (sample SAMN01162508, study PRJNA174530) | Oral metagenome, whole genome shotgun sequencing project. | biome: Marine environment; feature: Marine mammal; material: Swab sample of the gingival sulcus; isolation source: swab sample of gingival sulcus... | reverse complement strand
ATCTTGTTTAAATAAAATCTAATTTATTTGCCCAAGAACTGTTTGTATGTAAGTCAAGGGCAAAAGTATATATAATTTTCATATTCCGGACATTTTTTTATTTTTGGGTTTTACTCATTATCTAACTGCTTCAATGCAGCTTCTACATCTATTACCAGATAATTATAAAAAGTGCTTCGGGATATATAAAAGCGAGGGTATATTACATTTTTGTAGGTCCATTCAGCCGTAGAGCCATTTCGCCCCACATGCTCTTTATACAGCGCTTGTACCGCCTTAGCCTTTTCTATCATATTTCTTCTATTATATCCCATTTTCAATATGTTTTTGTGTTTTAATTTCTCTACAATTTATACTCACATTCCCACATTCTATTGTATAGCCAAGTCTCCGGGTAAGCACTCTCTTGGTTTTTTATGGCAATAAACTGGTGGTATAGCTTAATCTGAAAAAAAGCAGCTTGTTTTTCCGCATCTGTCATAGCGTTCCACAATCGCTCCGCACGGGCTTTTTTACCTACTTTGTATCTAAAGGCATCCCAAAAAGCCTTAAAACTAAGGTCTTCTTGTGCCGGTGTTACCCTTAGTCGCTCAAAGCTCTTAATATATTCTATATCTGTGCTTTGTGCCAACACGCCAAAAAAATACAGCAACTGTTCTTGTGTGGCATTTTCAAATTCCACAGACTTCACTGTATCCGCTTCAGTATATTCCAACACAGCTTTAAAATCTGTGTTTATACTCTTTATAAAATACTTACTCATAGCTCTCTTTTTTAAATTCTAATTAATTACAGTTGAAAGGTTAGTTAAATACTGATGTATATCTGCCAATATAGACCTTATCACCTCTTTTGCATACATTTCCTCCACACTTTGTGTGTTACCCGCAGTAGCAATCAGAGGGAATGAGAAACATAAGTCAAAAGCCGCCGCCTGTGCGGGCGACAGCTTTATGCTATGTTTCTTTGTGCTGTTTGCGTCTATACTCTGTAAACGAGTAAGCAGCTTGGCCATACAAGCCTGCACCATTAAGCGCATACGCAAGTCCTGTATCCACATAATATCATACTGTAATAGTGCCGCTAACAATACAGAAGCTTGTTTGCCTGTTATTTTTAGTTTAAGGTCTTTCATTTCTTCAACATTAACAATTCGTACTTATTTTTCTCTATTTTTGAAAAATGAAACATTGCGTGTTCTGTATCTTTATTTACCAATTTTTCTTCTTTCAAAAGATCTAGAAAATAAGGTATATAAGCATAAGCTTTCTGAAACTCAATTGATACTGGCCCTATGTTTTTTACTTCAAAAACAGATGCTGAATTCTGAAATTTCAACCGAAAACCATCTGCTTTACAACACTCAAAAAACAATCTGTCATTCTTAATTTCAAACACAAAAGAACTATCCTCATTCAATGCAAGGGAAAGCACAGCAGAATGATCAAAAATAACGAATTTGTTGGACACTATTAACAGAGGTGGCTCTTCATTCAGAGCATAACTTTCCATCTTGGTTTTATTTATCAACATAAAACTCTCTTTTTTATGTTTTACAATGCAGCTGGTGTATCTTCTTTCTTTGCCGCATCTGCATATATATCATCAACAGGAAACAAAGCGGCTACATCTGTACCCTCAGGAAAATCAACAGCCGAAATACTAAGCGGCACGGTTTTCTTTTTGCCTTGGGCATTCAAATAGTAAGCCTCTATAAAATAGGCGCTCTTTTCGGGCTTGTACGCTTTTCTAATAATGTTTACACCATCAGTAAAGTCAGCATTATCAAAGTCGTCAGCCAGCTGTATCAGCTCCAATACTCTGTTAGCTTTCAAATTGCCTTTACTGTCTTTTTTCAAAAGGTTGTTTATCATACCCACAAGTCGGGCTGTATCATCATCCTTGGCCAAAGAACCAATAAAATTGTTTACCTTGCTAATACCCTCGTTTACGGTATCGTCCCATTTGTCTACAGTGCGAAACCCGTATACAATGCTATTACCATGTGCATCGCTAAAGGTGTGGCTTTGTTGAGTAGCTCTCACGTCATACACATCCATCTTAAAGTCTAGCAAAGTCTTTAAAGACTCGAATACTTTTAGCTTTGTAGCGCTAAGCAATGATGATGATTTTTGAATATCAATCATTATCTTTGGTAATTGTTCATTGACCATTTGCTTGTAAGCTTTGCGGTCGTTTTCTTGTTTGTCTTGTCTCTTTTTGAGTTCATTTTGTAACTCCTCAGCAGACAAGCTGCTTAAATCTATTTGTTGTTGTATTGTTGATTGTCCCATGATATTTGTTGTTTTACATATTCTTACTTCCGGCTTCCGACTTCCGGCTAATTAACATTTTTGTACCTCTTACGGTCTCACAAAATTCTCATACACCTTGTAAATCTTAACATAATAAACTTCGCCCTCTTTGTCTTGCAGAAATTCTTCCACATCTTTTCGAGACCCAAACTCAATACGCTTGCCTTTCAACTTAAAATCGCTAACCTCACCTTTTCCTAAGTGTCGCAATGGTACAAACACCTTTTCTTTATCCTGTCTCGTTCCTATACTTATAAATTTTAATTTTCTTATTGGCATAATAACTCCTTATTTTTCTAATTCACATTTTTATATTGCTTACTCTTCACAAACTGCTCTGCAATCTTCGTATATGCGCTTATGGCACTATCTATTTCGTCTACCTTAGCACCTACCCCTTGTTTCTTTAAAAACTCATTGTAGACGTCCCTCAAGCGGCTTATAGGTATTTTATTAAAAGATTGGTAACCGGTAACCCGGCAAGCTACTGCTTTAACCATTTGCGCATTGTTTTCAAAGCCATTCCTATTCAAATAACCGCCAATGGCAGCCATTACACGTTTACGCCACACATCGCCTTTATCGTTAACAGTGTTTTGCAAAAGTTCGCAAACCTCCTGCAGCTGCCATGCCGCCAATTCGGCCGAGCTGGATACGCCATAACTTTCCTCCAGAAAGTCAATTTTTGCGTTTTTATCCATACCCACTTTGGCGGCAAGGGTATGGTACTTTCTTAGCAACTGATTACGTTTAGCCGCTGTCATTTTTCTATTGCTCATATATCACCCCTTCCTGTCCGGCAAGGACTAAATACGATTTACCATCTGTGCATCTTTTTACTCGTAAGTCAAGACTGTTTGCAGCTGCTTGGCGTATTGCACGCCCAGCTTCTTGTCTGCTTACTGTTTTACATTTTAATGTTTCCATATTACTCTCTTTTTTATGTTTTAAATTACTTCAAGCTGCACAGCGTAACCATATACACCTATCAGCTCTTTTATATACTTGTTATCTTGCAGCTTGTCTGCAAAAGCACCTGCATACACCGTGCGTTCCCTTGCTTGTAAGTTTACACCCTCAAACAAGCATCGCAAACGGCGATGGAGGTAGTAACGCCTATTCGTTTTTTTGCTTCGTTTTGTTGTCATCACCTTTTTTTGTTTTTTCTAAAATCCACCACCCTCTCTAAAAAATCTGCAATTTGTTCAGACTCTTGAAAGACAGTTAAAAACATCTCTAATAACTCTTTTCCTGTTCCACGTACTTTGCAGGTTACAAAACCTTTATCGTCCATTTCTGCTTTAAAAAATACACTCATATTCTCTCTTTTTTATAGTTATTAATTTATATTTAATCCAATAATACTTCCCAAGTTTGATTGTTGTAAGCCGGGTCTTGACCGCCCGCGTATGGGAAACAATAAAAACCCCAGTCGCGCAGCTTACCTTTCTTAAAGCGAATATTTATATCTGCTTCAAAATCTGTTCTAATCGCATCAAAACGGCACAATATCATATCATTAACACGCCTCTGTGAAAAGACATAAGTACCTACACCTACATTGCCTATATACTCGCTGTATCGTATGCCTCCGTCGTACCAATACCAGTACAAATCAAAACGGTTTTTTTCTTTCGAGGCTTGGTAAACCACACGCACACTATTGTTGTGTACGCCAAGCCCCCAAGTACGCCCCGCTATCTTATTTTTGCCAGGATGCTGCACTACATCTTGCGAATACCAATGTTCTTCTTTTATATCGAACATAAAGAAATTGACAGGCTTATTAATAAGCTGCAACCTCTTAGCAAAAGCACTGCAATAATGCCTGCCTTTAGGTATTTTATATGTTTTCCAATGTTTCATAGTCTTTTGTTTTGAATTTGTGCGCAGCAGGGAGTCGAACCCTGTTTAGCAGCCGTCTGCCTGCGCTCCAATACTGGTTAACTTACCTAACCTTAGTGTAACTTCTGCGTATCAACAGCGGATAGTCTTTAATAAAAATGGGTGTAGCTATCATTGAACCCGTAAAATCGCTTGTCTTTCCAAGCTGTCAGTCTTTCGTAAGAATTGAGGTCTATGATGTTTAAGCGGCACCTCTTTACCTTATTGTTGCGCATGCTACAAATCAAAGTATCAGCGGGGACACAACGCAACAAGGCTTCTTACGCTTCACTCCACCCGACAAGGTAGAGGTATCATTAGCCACCCCCTAAGTATTTTTTATTTCTTCTGTGCCATGGTATAGTGTTGCTTTCTGCTCATCTATTGTTAGAATACCACCCGGACACCTGCCACCTACCTTACAAGCCAATCCTTGCACTCGTATGTATATCTCTGCAAGCTTTTTACAGAGCTTGGCGGGCGCTGTATAAGGCTCACTTTGTTCTTCATGCGCCACAAACACAAACAGCCTGTTGTTATATTTTCGTTGCAAACGACGCATTTCGCCATATTGCAATTCATCTTTGTAAATAGTTATATTGTCTATAAAAATAATTTTTGGGGAGGTGCGTTTTCCGTCCAACACCTCTTCTAATTCAGCAATAGGCACATAATCCAAAAACTTCAATCGTCTATTACCGGCATCCAAACCCGCACGTTGGTGTGTGTCTTGAAAAGACTTACTCATGCCTTGCTCTGCGCTCACATATAGTACCTTTTCAAAGTTGCTCAAATACTCGGCTAATTTCAAAGAAAACCATGTCTTGCCATTCTTTTCAGCACCATAAATTAGCCAAAAACCATTGCGCTCCGGATTACCAAATACGGCCTGCCAAATACCCTTAAAATCAAACAGCTTGTATTTGCGCTGCCTTAATTGCTTACCATATATTGCCCTTACTGCCATCGCCTCTAAGCCCCCATTTTTATAAGTGTTTCCAAAAATCTCAAACGCTTGCCTTTACTCATGCACTTACGAATAAGGGTGTCTACTTTGTTCTTATCCTTCGAGTTAGCAAAAGCTACATCGCCTATCAATTGTGAGTAAAAAGCCTGCCTATCTTCCACACCCGAAGGCACCAGGCTTATGATGTCAAAAAAGCGGTCAAAAATCTCTGCATAGCCCACTTTCTTATAGTTAATACCGCGCTCTATCTTGGCACGTAAACCATCTGCACCTATCATATACCAGCCACAATGTCCCTGGGTGGCGTTCCACATTTCTTTTAGCTCCAAAAACGCAGGATAGTCCAAATCGCCCGCCTCGTCAAGCACCACCAAGGGCTTATCAAGCACCATCAGGTAAGTTTTAAGGGCTGTTTTCACATCGGCATACTTACCTGTGCTTTCTACACCTATTGTCTTGGCCAAAAGGCGCATAAACAGCTGTTTGGTTTTGGCCTGTGAACAATCTACATAAAAAGCATTGCGCAATTGTCTTACTATATGCTTGCTGCAAAACGTTTTACCTATACCGCAATCATCCACCAAAATCATAGACTTGCTATACTGCTGGCAAAAATTAAGGTTGTCCTCTATCTCTGTATATATCTCTGTACGTGCTACCTTCCAAGTGTTGGCGTGTAGCTGTACGCCCAATTCGTTTGCAATCAAAAGCCATGATGTATCGCTCAATACCCTGTCTATTTCGCCTTTTTTTATTCTGCTATAAATAGAAGGCTTTATTGATAATCGCTTAGCAAAATCGCTATCCGTACCGCCGTAGTTCTCGCGTGCCGATAGCATCTCGGCTCTTACCTTTTGTTTAAAATCCTGTGTTAGTTTCATAATAGATTGTATTTTAAATATACGCTTGTTTCCAGCGTTTTACGTTCTCAGTTCCAGTGCTTGGGTTGTAGAGTATGTGTTGGTCTTCTTCGGTTATATCGCCAAGCACTTCGGGCTCAGTATCGCGCTTGGTGTATCTGTCCACACCTCTTATTCTAAACTTACGTTCCGGTGCCGGGGTTTTATCTTCTATACCTATATCTACTATCTTTTTTGCTTCTTCATTAGCAAAGCTAATAACCGTATTGGTATAGCGAGCTTGCAACTCCATAGCCACTTTGTCTTTGTCTGTACGCTCAATCTTGGCACGTTGGTAGCGAGGCATTTCCATTACTTCGCATATATATCTGTCACCTATAAAGGCCATAGCTTTTAGTACATTACCATCGTTATCATCCAGCCAATACACATCTATATCTTTGCCCTCTATGCGCTTCATTTTCTCTATCAAGTCGGAGCCTGTAAGTATCTGCCCATCTTCTGCAATAGCACGTTTTTTATATTGTAATTGTATATAGCCGCCCTTGCAACTTGTTTCTGCCTTGTACCCAAGAGAGGGTAGTATGTTTCTGTAATTCACAGATCTAAGCCCCTGTTTTTGATTGTTTAAGAAATACTCAAAGCGGCTTTGGTTGGCATCTTCGTGATGTGGAGCATTGTTCCAATCTTCTATATCTTTTAGGCGTGCTTCTGCCAATTCGTTATAAGGAATTATTTGGTTCTTGCCCGGACCCGCTTGGTTACTCTCTTTGCGAGCATGGGGGCGCGCTATCCATCCCGGTGCTTTCTTTTCCACTTCGTAGCGCATACTACCAAAACGACGTTCTATAATCTTACTTTGCGCCCTGTTGGCTTCCATGTGCACACTTTCAAACATTTGCCCATCAGCCAAAAAACTATCTCTAAAAGAACTATTTAAAGAGCTTTCACACTCCAATTCGTATGGCAGATTTACGCCCCACTCGTGGTAATTGCGCAACATTTGGCGGTAAAATTCCAGTATGATACCTTCTTTGCTCTTACCATATACAAATGTGGTAAAACAGCCACTGGCTACATCTATACCTATGTAGAACCACATACGCTTGCCTTTTTCGTACCAAAATGGGGGCTGTCTGTCGTCCACAGATATTAGAGAACCTGCATATTTGGGCAATTCCATTTGTCCGTGAGGTATATATTTACCTATGTATGTTTGTCTGTTGCCGCTTCTAATCTTATGTGCAGCCAAAGCATTTTCCCATGCAGACAAATAATTGGTAATAGTAGCTTCGCTTAACTTTGGAAAATCTTTTGGATCGTACAGTTCACCTGTTACTTTATTGTAGATAGGGGCGTACCCATTCAAAAAGCTATCATAAGCTCTAGCCACCTCTGTAGCCGTAGGTTTATGACTTTGTTTGGCAAATAAGCCTTTTAGTATAGTCAATTCCTTTTCTGACACCTTACGTGCATTTTGCTTATTTCTGCCGTGTGGGTCTTTTATAAGGCTGTATAACCCATCTGTTTCAAACTTCTTTAAAGCGTTTTTAAAATTGCGTAAAGTAGCCGGTAGATTATGTGGTTCAGAGCCTAAGTTTTCGACCAATGCCACATTAAAAGACATGGCGTCATTAAAAAGTGTTTTGGGTACATCGCGCAGTGAGCCATTCAACTTAATACGCTCCTCTATTCTGTCTTGTCGTAATGCCAACACCGCTTCAAGCACAGAAGCATTAATAGTGTATTGATGTTGCTCGCGTTGTGAGAGTGTGCCGGTGGGGCGCTCAAAGGTAGCGTAATAATGTGTAGTCTCAAGCTTTACTTGATAGTAATTCTCTAGTATATGCCCTTTTTGTCGCGGGTCGCCCAAGCAGTCTTTAGTTTCATTATCTAAGCTGTCATAATCAATAAGCAACTTACGGCCATTGCCGCCACTTTGCAGGCGCTTGATGCCATAAGGCTTATCTTTGTATCTATACAATTCCTTATATAAAGCTCCTAAGCTATTCCAAAAAGCAGGCACCAACTCCTCTTTCTCTACTGCTACTTTGTTATGTAACCAAATGTAGGGCATTGTTTTTTGTTTTAGCTCCGCTCGGGGACTCGAACCCCGATGTGTGCCACTACGGAAAAATCACTACCTTTGTAGTCTTGTTTATTGTTTAATTTTCAAAATGTAGTGATATGAATGAATCTGATAAAATTGCTGAATTGTTATTTCTAAACTTTAGAATTTCTACTTTAGAAGAGCTTTTGTGTAAAAGCAACCCTCAATTTAAAAACGCATTTAAAGAGGCTTATCTCCGTTTTAAGAAAGAAACCGAAGCATCTCCTGTAACTAAACGGGAATTATTACTCTCATTAATAGATAAGCAACTTGAGTCGTTAGATCGGTTTGAATAATAGTTATCCCATGTTTGTAAAAATTGCTTAATAGATCCTGTACTTAATGTTTTCATATTATTGGTTTTTAACTGTTTGTTTATTATTAGTATCTATTTCTATACAGCCATATTCTTTCACGGCTACATGCCTTATTTTAATTGCCAGTTTAGAGTTACGTTCAAAGTCTAAACACATACCCACAAAGCGAGATGAGCAGCCAAATGCTTTTGCTATTTTCACCTGTACACCATGCTTTCTATAAATCTTTTTCATATGTATTTCTTTTTATTGTATTTTTGATGCCGTGTTCACTTTAAAACAACACGGCAAAGATAGAAAATAATTTTACTACAAAACAAGTAAATCGCAAATAAAGTTACGATGATAAAGGAAAGGATTATACAAATTCTTGAAATAAAGGGAATTGCGAAAGAAAATTTTTATAAAAAAATAGGTGTGACATCTGCTAATTTTCGTGGTGAAGCAAAAAAAAGACCACTTAACTCTAACGCAATCGCAAATATTTTGTCGGAAATACGAGATGTTAACCCAGAATGGCTGCTCACAGGAAAGGGCACAATGTTCAAAAACAGCACACCTATATCACAAAATATAGTAGGTAACAAAAACGTACAAACTGCTTCTGGCAATGTTAACCAAGTGTTTAATGATAACACAAACGATAAAGACACTTCTTCTACTATTAACATAATTGAAGAGTTAAACGAACTTAAAGCACAAGTTAAGGTGTTAAATGCAGCATTACAAGAAAAAGATAACTTTATTAAGATATTATTAGAACAACAAAATATATTAATCAATAAACTTCAATAATTATGTCAAATGATAATAATAACATTAAGCAAACAGTAGAAGGCAATAAAAACATACAAATAGGTATCAACAATGGCGATATTATTACAACACAAAGAATAATAAAAAAAACAGAGGTTATACATGATAAAGGTTTACACATATCAGACTCACAAGCTAAACAAATAAAAGACAAAGTAACAGAACTTGCTGAAATAACATCTGTAAAAAAAGAAGATAAAAGAAAGTTTTTCGCGAGCGAATATGGAGCTTTATATAATAGGTTTAACATCACATCTTACAAACTATTACCAATTGATAAATTTGAAGAAGCTATGATGTTTCTTCAAAAAAGAATAGCGCAAAATAGACCTAAATTAAGAACAGCTAATAATACTAAATACAGGAACGACTTGTATAAAAGTATATACACTCGTTCAAGACAAATTGGTATGGAAAAGTCAGACCTTCTCGTTTTTGCAGAACATGTATTAGAACTAAAAAAACCCATAACATCACTAAAAGAACTCAGTGACACTCGACTCAAAAAATTATACCAAAAAGTTTTTAATAAAAGGCTGAAATAGCCTTTACCATATTATATATACGTCTTTTTTAATCAAGATTTTTACATTTTCATTATAAACAGTTGTTTTACAGGTTTTTAATGTGATTTTACACAAGACACAAAATGCAAATAAGACCGCTGAACTACAAGCTATTGTACACAAAACTATTTCAATATGTAAAATAACACCGCTGAACCCTATACAAAAAAAACGGCTTTTGTCCAACCAACTGTCCAACCAACTGTCCAACCAAACATTTTTCAAGCGTTTTTTACCATTTTGTTGGCGGCACCAATATGGTCATGCCGGCAGGCCCATCGGCACCCAAAATCAAGGCATAAAAAAAGCCTGCAAATAACGTATTTACAGGCCTTAGTGGTAATACACCACCATATAGTATTTAAAAGTGTAGCTACGGGCAAATATAGCCGCCTAATGGCAGGTTAAGAATGTAGTATAAATGTAGCAAAATGCACTTTTGGTTTTTCGGTAAAAATCGGCAAAAATAGAGTTAAGTTGTTGGTTTAGAGATAAAAATCGGCAAAATTATAAAGAGTGTTTGTTGTATATTTGGTTTTATGCCTTACCATTTATAATTCATCACTCATCACTTATCACCCATCACCCATCACTTATCATTTATCGCCTAAAGCCTATAGTTAATCTAACACCCAAAACCTAACACCTAACACCTTAAAATAAGATGAAAATAATAACATATAATGTAAACGGCATTCGTGCCGCTGTAAAAAAAGGTTTTTTAGAATGGTTGGAAGCAACCAATCCCGATGTAGTATGTCTACAAGAAACCAAAGCGCAAGAGGAGCAAATCCCTGTTTTAGATTTTCAGAGTTTGGGTTATACCACCTATAGTTTCTCTGCCAAGAAGAAAGGCTATAGTGGCGTGGCGATTCTTACCAAATTACAACCCGATAATGTGGTGTATGGTATGGGTATGGAGCGTTATGATAATGAGGGGCGTTTTATTCGTGCCGATTTTGGAGATGTGTCAGTGGCCAGTATATACCACCCCTCGGGGAGTAGTGGAGACGAGCGACAAGCTTTTAAGATGGAATGGTTAGATGATTTTACGCGTTATGTGCAAGATCTAAGACAAGAACGCACCCAATTGGTGTTGGCCGGTGATTATAATATTTGCCACCAGGCTATAGATATACACGACCCCGTTCGTAATGCTAAAAATAGCGGCTTTTTGCCTGAGGAAAGAGAATGGATGTCTCAATTTTTGGATTTAGGTTATGTGGATGCGTTTCGTCATCTTAATAAAGACCCTCATCATTATACTTGGTGGAGCTACAGAGCCAATGCGCGTGCCAATAACAAAGGGTGGCGTATAGATTACCAAATGCTCACAAAAAATTTGGAAAATAAGCTCAAACAAGTCGAAATTTTGTCCGATGCTATGCATTCCGACCATTGTCCATTGGCTATAGATTTAGATATTTAGGTTTAGATATGATTCTTGACTTTCTGTAAGATATTCATTTACAGTTTATTATTCTAATACTTATCTTTGCAAAATCATTTGCGCTAAATTTTTTTACAGATGATGTTGCGCAGATAAAAAAAGTTGTATCTTTGCACTCACATTGCGGGGTGGAGCAGAGGTAGCTCGTTGGGCTCATAACCCAAAGGTCGTAGGTTCGAAT
>PDWI01010122.1_pt1 | contig 11466 bp, 4 predicted proteins | sample 1430891 | NCBI WGS metagenome assembly PDWI01 (sample SAMN01162508, study PRJNA174530) | Oral metagenome, whole genome shotgun sequencing project. | biome: Marine environment; feature: Marine mammal; material: Swab sample of the gingival sulcus; isolation source: swab sample of gingival sulcus... | reverse complement strand
ATTTTCATTTCCTTTGTTGATTAAATCCATTTCAAAAATCATTTCCTCACCTGGTTTTACCTTATAAGAAGGCTCATTAGGCGGAACAGCAACACCTCCTGTTGCTATAATTTTATTAACCCCGTGTATTTCAGGATAATATGCTGAAACACTCAAGGCAAAGTTAGCTGATGCATACCAATCCCCTCCTGTTAAAAATTTAAGGTCTAATTTACTATCTCCATTATGCAAATACTGCCCATTCTGTCCATCATTATTTCTATCTTGCGGTGTATAACTTGCTATATCTATACCGAAGTTGTTAGCATAATTAGGGTTTCTGTTACCTATTGATGCAATAGAAGATGACCAAAAGTTATTTGCGTTATTAGCCCCTATATTATGTGCTTGATCTATATAATTTCCTACTTTATCTTTAATTTGAAATTTATCTCCACCTATACTCGCATCTCCCTCTACTGCAAATAAACCTAATTTGAACTCCACTGGTCCTTCTGGGTTGGCTGTAAATCCTGTAATTGTTTTCTCTAATGGTCCTACATTTCCTGTTCCAATCAACATTAAACCATCAAAACGATAAATAGAGCGATACTCCATTTCTTCATTTTCATAAATAACAACCAAGTTCCAAGCCCCTGCTTGTTGCCCACTTGCCTCATGACAAGCAATATTTGCAGCGGTGTACATACCAGCACCATGTGTTTTCACATACTGGGTAACATCTACTTTAGAACTGTAAGTATCATATGCTGTAAGTATCAATGTTTCTTCTGCGACAAGGTTTTCATAAGGTTGTCCTTCTTTCTTAAAACGAATTTTATTCAAAGGTTTTTCATCACTCCCTTGATAATAAGAACCATCAGCTCTCTTTTTAAGAGCTCCCGCAGCCTTATACATTCCTGCCCAATACAAATAAGCAGATTTCACAACAGAACATTCAGGTTTATACTCCCTTTTATTATCATAAAACTTACCATTTTCACCTCCATCTAATGCTAATACCAATTCAGCAGATGACGAGTTAAAAGTATTGGCATCATTATCAACATCAACATACTTCATCGTTCCTTGCCCATTATGCGTATTGATATTAGCTCCCTGTATTTGCCCATTTTGGTATCCTACCATAAGAGTATTTCCTAAATAAGCAACGCCTCCTTTAATAGTATGTTGCTCTTCCATATTGATATCAAATTCAGGTTCTGTTTTCCCCTGAGCACTTTGGTACCACTTGGTTTGTGCAAAAGAATACTGTATACCTACTATTAACACAGTAAAAACACTTAGGAATTGTAATGTCTTTTTCATATTATTCGTTATTTTTTACAATATTATGTGATGTCAAATAAATATTTTTTCATTTATTTTCGATCTTCATGTTTTTTAAAATCTAAAATCCTCTACAACCATATAACGTCATAAATTACTTTTTATTTTCTACAATTTTAACAAAAATAAAACACAAAAGGCTGTTTAAAGATGTTCTACTTTAAACAGCCTTTTATTATGACTCTTACAGATACTTTCTTGAAACTTTCTATTCCTTATCTAAATTTAATGTTTTCCAAAGTTTTTTAGCATCCTCATCTCCATTATCTATACTTTTCTTAATCCATTCTTTAGCTTTTTTCTTATCTACATCTGTTCCATTTCCGTAATAGTACATCAAGCCTAAATTATATTGTGCATCAGGATAATTTTGCGCCGCACTTTTTTGTAACCACTCAAAAGATTTCTTTTTATCCTCCTTAACACCTTGACCCTCAAAATACAAATTACTTAAATTATATTGAGCTCTTTTATAACCTTGTTCAGCAGCTTTTTTGTACCATTCAAAAGCTTTCTTTTTATCTTGCTCAACACCATCTCCATCATCATACATTTTTCCTAAATTATTTTGAGCCTCTGCCACTCCTTGATTTGCACTTTTTGTAAACCACACTAAAGCCTGTTTTTTATCAACTGTAGTTCCAATTCCATCTGCATACATATTTCCTAAATTAAATTGTGCTTCAGAGTGACCTTGTTTTGCACTTTTTGTAAACAACTCAAATGCTCTTTTTTTATTTTCAGAAACCCCATCTCCTTCAAAATAAATAACAGCTAAATTACATTGAGCATCTGCATTACCTTGCTTTGCACTTTTTGAATACCATTGTACTGCCTTAAATATATCTTTATCAAAATTCTTACCTGTTTCAAACATCTCTGCTACTAAAAATTGAGATTTTGCGTTTCCATTTTCTGCTTCTTTCAACAACTGCCCACAAGTTTGAGCCATCATAATACTAGATGTAATAAATGTTAATGATATAAATAATTTTTTCATTTTATTAGGTTTTTATTTAGTAGAACAATATTACAAAAAATTATTTATACTAAATACATTTTTATTTGTTTTTTATACTTTTTAAATTATCAAAAAACTGTAATTTTGTAAAAAATTATAAACATGACACTAAACGAACGCGATCAAAAACATCTTTGGCATCCTTTAACGCAACATAAATTACACCCCAATCACATTGCAATTACAAAAGCAAAAGGAGCAATATTATATGACGACAAAGGGAATGAATATATTGATGGAATTGCCTCGTGGTATACTTGTATGTACGGACATTGTAACTCATACATTATCAATAAAGTAGATAAGCAATTTAAAAATTTAGATCATGTTGTTTTTGCTGGTTTTACGCATGAACCAGCGATAAAATTATCCGAAGAATTAATTAAAATTTTACCCAAAGGACAAGAGAAAATATTTTTTTCAGATAATGGTTCTACAGCTGTTGATGTGGCTATCAAAATAGCCTTGCAATATCATTTTAACAAAGGAACAAAACGACCTAAAATTATCGCTTTAGAAAATGCTTTTCACGGTGATACTTTTGGTGCAATGTCTGCTTCTGGCTTATCTGTCTATAATGGTGCTTTTAAAGATTTCTTTTTAGAAATAGACCGAATTCCTGTTCCGAATGAAACGAATTTTGAGCAAGTTAAACAGCAATTCACTGATTTAGTTTCATCAGAAAAAGTGGCTTGTTTTTTATACGAGCCTTTGGTTCAAGGTGCTAATTGTATGCAAATATTTAATGAAAAGTTATTGAATGAACTCATCGAAATTGCTCAAAAACACGACACTTTATGTATTGCTGACGAAGTAATGACTGGTTTTGGAAAAACGGGGAAAAATTTTGCATCAGAATTTATGGAACATCAACCTGATATGGTTTGTATGTCGAAATCTTTAACAGGTGGATTGGTTCCGTTGGCATTAACTTCAGTTAGCAAAAAAGTTTATGATGCTTTTCTAAGTGATGAAAATACCAAAGCATTTTTTCACGGACATACGTACTCTGCAAATCCAACTGCTTGTACCGCTGCTCTTGCTTCTATCGAACTTTTACAATCTGATGAGATGCAACAAAATATAAAACGCATCATCAAAAAACACGAAGAATTTAATGATCGCATTAAAAATCATCCTAAGGTAAAAACTACTCGGCAAAAAGGTGTCATTTTTGCTTTAGATTTGAATGTCAATATGGAACGATATGGAGATTTACGTTATCAACTTTTTGATTTTTACATGAAAAATGGTGTGTGCCTTCGCCCCCTCGGAAATACCGTTTATCTACTTCCGCCTTATATCACATCTGATGCTCAATTGGATAAAATGTATAAGGTAATTGAAGAGTCTTTTAGATTGGTTTAGGGTTTTGAATTTTTTAAACCAATATGCATGCAACATTTGTACGAATAATTCCCTAAAAGAAACACCCTAAACGTTTTGGACCTGTGATATCAAAAAATTGGAATTGCAACACTACTTCATGTGTTCCTCTATTTGAAATACGATAATTTGATGTTGTCAAATCATAAGCGTACCCGATTGATAACGAATCTGTTATCCTGAAACCAAGCAATGCACTTAATGAATCATTTGAACGATACGCCAAACCTGCATTAAATCTATTGTAATAGAAATTTGCAGAAACATCAACAGATAAAGGAGCTCCCGAAGCAATTTTAATCAAGGTTGCTGGTTTAAATTTAATGTCATCACTAATTGAAAAAACATAACCTGCAATCACATATGCATGTAATTTATCCATTGCAAATTGAACTCTTGATTTAGATAATTCCTGATTATACGATTCACTTCGTAAGAAATTAGGCACAGACAAACCTACATACCATTTTTGCGGAGCATAATAATAAATTCCTGTTCCAAGAGTAGGCAATGCCTTGTAAAAATTCATTTTATAAATAGGGTCTGTCTCATGATAATATGTTCCCTGACTCCAATCAATGCTTAACACTCTCGCCCCAAAACGTACACCAAATGCCAATTTAGAATCTTGCGAAACATCAATTGTATATGTCCAGTTTGTATTAACCGAAATTTCTTTTGAAGGACCAATAACATCATTGATAATATTGACTCCCATTCCAACTCCCCTACCTATTGGGCTATCAAAATTTAAACTTTGCGTATTGGGTGCACCCTCCAAACCTAACCATTGCGTTCGTGCTAAAGCCGAAATAAAAGCGTGATCCCTAGAACCTGCATAAGCAGGATTAATACTCATCGTATTATACATGTATTGCGTATAATGTGGATCTTGTTGTGCATTTATTTTCGACATAAATACAAAAACAAATACTATAAAAAAACGAATACGTTTCATATTTTCCATTTATCTATTAATGTGTAACCAACCTTTTTTCACTTCTGACCCATCACCTAAATCAATCAGATAAAAATAAACGCCAATTACTAATTTTTCACCCAAACTGCCTTTTACATTAGATTTTCCTATAAAAGATTTACTCGAATCGTTTGTATATCCTTTCATTTTAAAGACTAATGTTCCCCAACGATTATAAATTTCAATGCTATTATTTTCATACATTTCAATGTATTCTATTCTAAAAGAATTATTATAAGCATCGTTGTTTGGCGTAAATTCATTGTATATTTTAATTGCTGGTTTAGCAACTTCAACTGTTACTTTAGATCGCTCACTCTCACATCCTGATGCGTTTATTTGACTTACCCAGTAATCTGTACGACCTACTTTTTTCGTTGACGGAATTGAACTTGTCATTTCATTATCTCCCGTTTGTTCAGTATACCAAATTAAAGAATTTCCATCAACTGCTGTTGCCTTTAATGGTTCCGCTTTTTGGTCATATTCATACTTTAAATACGGCTTTTCTACAACAGGTTTTCCAGGATATTTAACAACTTCAAGCGTTAATGTTGTCGTATCATGACAGCCTAATTTATTTTTTACTTTTGCATAAATCGTTTGAGGATTTTCTGTATTCGTAAATGAAGAATTTAACTTATTAACTCCACTATTCATATCACTTTCTGACAAATAAAACTCTACTATATTATCAGATGTATCTGTTAATGAAGATGTATATTCTTCCAAGTTAAATGATTTAAAATCAGCTGTATGACATACTGTTTTTTCATAAGGTTTCACAACAGGCAAGTCATTTTCAGAGACCTTAACCTTAAATGTTCCTTGACAACCTTTGCTATCCGTTAACGTTACCGAATACGCTCCGGCAGTAGCAACTTTAATGCTTTGTGTCGTTTCAGAAGTACTCCAAACATAGGAAGCATATTGATTTCCTGGATCCAAAATTGCCTCATCGCCTTTACATATCGAAATGTCTTTCAATAACGGATCTTTTATATGAATGGTTGAAATTTTAAAAGATGTAATAGCATCACATTTTGTAGGAGCCGAAACTCTCACATAAATAGTTTGATTTTCAGGAACTTCATTTCTATAATTCGTTGGATATGCTATTTCCGACTGTTGATTTTTAGCATTTTCTTCGTTCGCATAATATTTAAATGTAGCGTCTGGCTCTGATGTAAATTTAGAAGCAAACGAGGTTAAATCAAAGGTCGAAAAATTATCCAAATCATCATCACAAGACTTAAGAACATCTGTTATTTTATTGACCGCAACTGATTTCCCTAAATCAATCCTAACTTTTGCAATAGACCAGCAATTCGCTTTGTTATGTACTCTAATATATATGTTATGATGATCTTTTGGAACAACATAATTTGTAGGGTTTGTGATTTTATGTACTTCTTGCAATGCATCATTTTTTGACTCATAATAATCGAACCTCATTCCCTCATCTGATTGCATAATTTCAGGATGTAAATCTTTTAAATCTAAAACATAATCCCCATCAAAATCTGTATCGCAAATAGCATACGAACCATTTACCAATTTAGGAATTGCATCTACAAAAAGATCCATTTTAGCCACAGAAAAACAACCTGTTTCTTGAGAAGAAAAACGCACATATACCACATCGTGATCTGTAAGTGAATTATATTCTTCTGGTTTGTCTATCAAAAAGTTTTGATCAACTTGTTCTGCCGCTTTTTTCTCTCTATAAAAAGTAGCCGTTAAACCTGCTAATTTTTGAGGGTCTTCCAACATCCTTGGAAGAAATTCATTTAAATTAAATTTTTCTGTAAGATCTAAATTATTATCACATGCTTTTACCTCAATATCTTTTACTTTAGACGGAAAGGTGAATTTAAAATTTAATTCAGAAATAGCATAACAACCTTTTGAATTTGTGATTCTTGCAAATGCTTTTTGAGGTATTTTTTTATCAGAATCTGCTATCAATGTTATTTTTGATATCGCACCCCTATTTTTTAAAGCATCGTCTTTAGTTTTATAATATTTAAAACTAAACGGAGTAGGGTCAGAAACAATTTTTGCATTACTTTGGCTCAATTGATATTCTTCTTTGTTCGCATCTTCCTTTTTTTCATTAGAAAAAGAATTATTACAAACAGTAATAGTAATTTTTTCATTTATTACAGGTGAATCAATCAAATTAATGGTAATAGGTTCAATTATATCACAACTTCCGGGTACTGATAATTTTACATATACTTCTTTTGTATCATTATCAGATTTAACAATATCTACAGTGTTTATTTCATCTGTATTAGATTGTGCTTTTACCTCTGTTTCAAAATATGAAACTTCAACATTATTTTGCCCTCCTAAAATAGCCCTGTTATATTTGGTCAAATCAATATTTTGTTCGATATGATTATTTTCAAAATCACAAAACTCAAAAACTGATTTTTTGATTTCTGGCACAGGAACAATTTTTAAATCCAACTTTTCTATCGTAAAACAACCGTTTCCATCTTTTACTCTAACATAAATTGATTCATCTTTAGTAAGTTCATAAGCATTTACATTCGTGATTGCATTAAGATCCTTTTCCGCATCCTCCTTTTTATGATAATATTTCGCAGTATGCCCAGCAGGATTATCCATCAATATTGCTAAACCTTTATTTAAATTAATTGTTTCCGTATTATCATTATCCATATCACAATTAAGAAACTTTTGATTTTTCTTCGTTTTGATTTTAGGATGGAACTTTAAAACAATTTTTGAAGGTAAATCACAATCCCCAATTGTAACAGTTACATTAATTTCTTTTTTGTCTTCACCTGATGGAATTCTAAGTTCAAATTTTGTGGGATCTTCTATTTCTTCTACACCATCAAAATACTTAAATACCGCAGTAGCATCTGTTGTGATTTCATCTTCTAAATCTTTTAAATTATATATTTCAAGATTATCATATGCTACATCACAAATGGTACGAGAGACTAATTCAGTAATTTCCTCTGTTCTTTTTAAAGATAATGTTAATGGATCTACCTTATATTTTATTCCTCCTCCCTGTACATTTAAAGTAATTCCTACAAACACTGTTATAGGAGTTGTTGTAACAGTAATTTTTTCTGTAATAGGATTTATTTTATTTATTGCATCATCTTCCGTTTCATAATACTTAACCGTCATAAATTCTTTATCATTATAATTTTTTATGACTTTTTGATCATAATCACTTAAAATAACTTCTTCTGTACTATTATTTCCAAGATCACAAGCACCTTCACCTCCATTAGGTCCTCCTCCAAATCCTGCACCCGACTTAAGCCCAATTTCACCAATTGTTTTACACTTTCCTGATGTGTCTTTATATTCAAAAGAAACATAAATTGTTGTTTCAGGATTTGTAGTTATAAAATTATCAATTTCTGTTCCTGTGATTTCTTGTGTTAACGCTTTATCTCTATAATATTTAACAATAATTTTATTATCTAAATTTTTCTTTAATTTATCTATAGATTTTTTTAAATCAAAAACATTTTCTGTACTAACTTGTAAATCATTTACGTTATCAAGTTCCACTCCCGGAGTTTTCTCTATCTTAATAGGAAATACCGTTAAACAGCCTTTATCTGTTACTGAACGCACCCATACTTCTTGAGCTCCATCTCCTTTAAGTACATATAATTTTGGATCTCGTGGATTTTTCTTATCATTTGGATCAAAAGGTTCTATATTTTTTCTTGCTTTATCTTCTGTAGAATGATACGAAATTTTCACATCTGTACCACTTTCGGCTTTTATTTGCGCCTCGTGTTGTGTCAAATCATAAATAGAAATATTTGAACACACTATCGGAACTTTAACATCAACTTTCTTCGGGAAAGGATTCAATGTAACAGGCAGTTCTTTAATAATCGAACAAGCCCCATCATCTTTAAATTTAAGTTCTACAAAAACTTTTTTAACAGCATTAGTTACTGTTAGTTCAGTAATTGCATTTTCTTTATTTTCTGCATCCTCTTTTGTTTCATAATAGGTGGCTTCTACATCATTATCTACTATTCCTTTACTAAATTCAATTTTTTGAGAGCCATCATTCCCTTCATCACAAACATCAAGCTGTGTTATTTTAAGATTTGGCATTTTCTTAAATTTCAATTTTAATTCCCCTACATCAAAACACGATGTCCCTCGTTGTAATCTAACATAAAATGTTTCATCGCTTTTAATTGTTTTTGTAGTTATTGCATTTACACCTGCTTTAGCATCTGCTTTTGATTCATGATATGTTAATTTTAAACCCTTTTGCTCTCCTACCATTAAGCTTCCATAATTAGCAAAAGTAACTAATTCATCATCTGAGCCATCTGTATCACAAACTGTTACTTCGACATTTTTTGCAACAGGAAAATCTTGTGAAACCGTTATCTTAATATCATCTTTTTTTATAACAGGTTTAAAATCACTGAAGGTCGTAAATTTATTAACACAAACAGCGTAGGTTACGGTTGCTGTATAGGTATTTGATTTTTCACCACTAACTTTTATTTGATCCCCTTCAGCTATTTTACCATTTTCATCAGTCCATACTACCTTAGACATTGGTTTTCCACTTGGAGTAAATCGCCATGCCTCTTCTATTGCCTCCCAGTCACCACTATTTCTATTTGGAGGCGTAACTGCTTCAGGAAGATTATTATTTGCACCTTTTCCTCCTTGAATTCCTATCAAGGCCTGTTTTCTAGGCTCTATTTTTTCATCTGGTTCAGTAATAAATTCCTCTTCATTATTTTTAGGCTTACTTTTTATATAAACATCAATCACATTAGATGTCTCGTGTAATTCTATTCTGAGAGTCGATTGTTTGGTTTCGTTATTAAAATGATTCATATTTTCATAACTCACAATAAAAACTCTATTAGGGGCTGAACCTTTGGTATATCTCATTATTTTACCACACTTACCCGCTTTGCTACAACCTTTAGAATTTAAGTCGTTATTCATATCATGAAAAGCACCAAATATAGTATTTTGATAAGCAGGTTTTGGCAACGAAAGTGCTGTATATGAAAGACTTTGACCTGCTCTCTTTATATCGAAACTAATTGCTCCATTATCTAAAATGACAAGTTTATTGTATGTTTTATCATAAAAACAAAAATTAAAAGGAATAGGACAAACATCACTCCACGCATCATCTCCAGAAATAACAATTTCTTTACCAGCCGAATTAGTTTTTAAATCAACAAATTTTAAAGGTGCTACCTTATACGAAGACGTTTCATAAATTTGAGCATAATCGGCTTTAAGAACAAAATTTCTATCCGCATCTAAAGGATAATTACAGTCTATTAAAATTTCATCTTTTTTACCATTTTCATCCGTAACTTCTACAAAAGGTTCTATTCTTTGAGGTTTATCAACTTGAGCATAATTTTTCAAAAAAATTACAAAAAACAATACAACGAATCTTCTCTTCATCTTTATAATCTTATAATCCGCGAAAATATTAAAGATTTTACAAGCACTTATCTTAAATTATGTTAAAATATTTTATCATTTTTTTAAATATACAACACACAACAATGCACGTAGAGACGTTGTATGCAACGTCTCTACAATAAATACCAATAAATATTAAACATAAAAAAAAATCGCCTAAATAAATTTAGACGATTTTTAGTTTTTAATAACCTGGTTTTCTATCGATAATTTTCGGTGGAGTATTATCTACTCGTACGCCTTCATCACATCCATTTAATAATTGTGTCTCTCCATATCCTTTCGTAAAGGCAATCCTTGAAGCAGGTATTCCTTTAGAAATCAAGTATTTTCTCGTACTTCTCGCTCTACGATTCGATAATGCAATATTATAGCGATGTGTAGCTCGTGAATCTGTATGTGACTCTATTCCAATCACTAAATTAGGACGCATGTTCATAATACGAATAATCTCATCTAACTCCGGACGTGAATCTCCTCCACGAATTCCTGATTTATCAAAGTTAAAGTAAATCGGATGAATTACTAATTCCTCAACTGCTGGCTTAACAACAATAGGTTCTAATTCCAATTTTATAACATCGCCATCTTTTAAATTTGCCGTTACTACTTCTTCTAAATCTTCTTTGAAACTTTCTTTCTCTCCTTTTAACTTATATTGTTCACTTAAACAATTAATTTTAAACGAAAATGCTCCCTTATCATCTGACATTGTTTCTTTTACTAACTGTCTTTCGCCGTCATGAATACGAACGGTTGCATTTGGTAAAATTTCCCCTGTCTTTAAGTTTGTTACAATTCCACTAACAGTCTTCTTACAATCGTAGTCTAAACGTCTTTTCGGACGCTTCAAAACAAATGAATAAATATCATCGTCTCCTTTCCCATCTGCTCTGTTTGATGATACAAATCCTCTACGGTTTTCTAAATCAATATAAAAACAAAAATCATCTAAATTCGAGTTAAACGGCTCTTGTAAGTTTTCTATTTTTCCGAATTTCCCATCTGTAATTGGTGTTTCAAATACATCCAATCCTCCTAATCCTAAATGTCCATCTGATGAAAAATAAAAGGTATTATCTTTTGACACAAATGGGAACATTTCTCTTGCTTTTGTATTAATCTCTGCACCTAAATTTACAGGCTTACCGTACTTTGTCCCATTATCTTTTACCGCTACCTTATAAATATCTGTCGCTCCAAATCCTCCTGGCATATCTGATGTAAAATATAAAGTCTTCTCATCTGGACTAAGCGCTGG
>PDWI01009129.1_pt1 | contig 11466 bp, 9 predicted proteins | sample 1430891 | NCBI WGS metagenome assembly PDWI01 (sample SAMN01162508, study PRJNA174530) | Oral metagenome, whole genome shotgun sequencing project. | biome: Marine environment; feature: Marine mammal; material: Swab sample of the gingival sulcus; isolation source: swab sample of gingival sulcus... | reverse complement strand
GGAATGGCAATTCGCGCATTAGCCTTTGATATAAAAACCGTTAGCTTAATGGGAATTGATTCAAACAAAATTATATCCATCATATTTGCCTTAGGTTCAGCCTTAGCGGCAGTTGGCGGTATATTTTGGGCTTTAAATTACCCCGCAGTTGACCCGATGATGGGAGTTTTAATAGGCTTAAAAGCTTTTGCTGCTGCTGTTGTTGGCGGTATCGGAAGTGTTGCGGGAGCAGTTTTAGGTGGGTTTATCATAGGGTTTACCGAAGTGGTTGCGGTGGCATTTTATCCAGAGCTTGGCGGTTATAAAGATGCTTTTGCATTTGTATTTTTAATATTAGTCTTACTTTTTAAGCCAACGGGTCTTATGGGTCAAGACTTTGAAAAAAGTAGATTTTAAGGAGATTACATGCAAAAAAACAGAACAACAAATCTACTCTTTTTCATAATAGCAATCGCTTTTATATTTGTAGCAGACCAAAGTTTTGACGAATACTCAATCCACATCCTAAACAATATAGCTATCTTTGTTATCTTAGCAGTAAGTTATAACCTTATCAACGGTGTAACAGGACAGTTTTCCCTTGAACCTAACGGATTTGTTGCCATAGGCTCCTATGTTGCGGCACTTTTACTTTTAGATGCGGATGCAAAAATTTACCAATACGACATAGAAGATCCGTCAAGTTTAATACTCGGTCTTCACTACACAAATTTTCTTGTAGTGCTTTTTTTATCGGGTCTTTTTTCGGCTTTTTTAGCCCTTATCTTATCAGCACCTGTTTTTAGAGTGCGTGGGGATTATCTGGCTATTGTGACATTGGGCTTTGGTTTTATTATTAGAATTTTAGCTATCAACAACCCATCCATCACAAACGGTTCTTTGGGAATAAACGATATTCCGCAACTTTCAAATATCTACTGGACAGGCGGTATGGCAATATTCTCTGTAATTGTCGTTTTAAATATCGTATATTCAAAATATGGAAGAGCTATGAAAGCGGTTAGAGATGATGAAGATGCTGCAATTGCGATGGGAGTAAACACTTTTAAGGCAAAAACTTTAGCATTTTGTACAAGTGCATTTTTTGAAGGAATTGGTGGAGCATTACTGGCGTGCTTACTTACGAGTACATCACCTGATCAATTTACATTCTTGCTTACCTTCCAACTTCTCATCATCATAGTTTTAGGTGGACTTGGAAGTACAACCGGAGCAATTATAGGAGCAATACTTGTGATTGGCGGAAGCGAGTGGCTGAGATTTTTAGATGAAAGCATAAATATATTTGGCTACCACACACCTGCAATGCCTGGACTTAGAATGGTTGTATTTTCTTTGATACTTATTTTTGTTATGCTTTTCGCAAGGGAAGGTATCATGGGCAAAAGAGAACTAAAAGATATATTTAGAAAAAGAGGTAAAAGCGAATGATTTTAAAAATAAATAATTTAACAAAAGCTTTTGGCGGAGTTATCGCTATAGCCGATACCTCTTTTACTGTAAATTCCAAAGAGATATATGGTATCATAGGTCCAAACGGAGCCGGTAAAACAACTCTTTTTAATATAATTACAGGAAATTATGAAGCAACCAAAGGCGATGTGCTTTTTCGCAACCAAACTATATTAGGATTAAAACCACATCAAATAGTACGAAAAGGAATAGCAAGAACTTTTCAAAACATCAGACTTTTTAAATCCATGACAGTATTAGAAAATGTACTTATAGGTTTTGATTTTCAGATTCGTTACAGTTTTTTAGAGAGTGTAATTAGGTTTCCAAGATTTTTCAAAGAGGAAAAACGAGTTAAGAAAAAGGCTTTGGAGATATTGGATTATTTTGATTTAACAAAGCATAAAGACGATTTAGCGACTGATTTGAGCTACGGACAACAAAGAAAAGTGGAAATTGCCCGTGCTTTAGCTACAAATCCCGAAATACTTTTATTAGATGAGCCGGCTGCCGGTATGAATCCTGCTGAAACAAAAGAGTTAGCATCTATTATCACAAAAGCCAGAGATGATTTTGATTTGACAATTTTACTAATAGAACACGACATGCCGTTTGTAAATGAGTTGTGCGATAAAGTTTTAGTGCTTGATTATGGGAAAGTCATATTTGAAGGCATTCCTAGTGAAGCAATTCAAAATGAAGAGGTTATAACAGCTTATTTGGGAGATTTTGTTAATGATTTCAGTTAAAAATTTACATGTATATTATGGTTTGATAGAAGCAGTAAAAGGAATTGATTTTGAGGTTGAGGAAGGAAGTATTGTTTCACTCATTGGCTCAAACGGAGCAGGCAAAACATCCACCTTAAACGCTCTTTTAAATAGCGTAAAAAAGACAGGCGAAGTTAAGTTTACAGGTTACCACACAGATAAACACAAAACTCACACTCTAGTTCAACATGGACTTGGACTTGTTCCTGAAGGGAGAAAAATCTTTATCAACTTAACAGTTGAAGAAAATCTTCGAATGGGTGCGTTTAACAATGACGAAAACTATGACCACTTAAGAGATGCCGCTTATGAATTGTTTCCTCGCATTAAAGAAAAACGTCGCCAAATGGCAGGAACTTTAAGTGGAGGAGAACAACAAATGCTTGCAATTTCTCGTGCACTGATGGGGGAGCCAAAACTTCTCATGTTAGATGAGCCTTCTTTAGGGCTAGCCCCAAAGATAGTTGGTGAAGTGTTTGAAACCATAGTAAGACTAAAAAAAGAGGGTATTACTATACTTTTAGTTGAGCAAAATGCATATGCCGCACTAAAAATTTCTGACCACGCATACGTATTGGAAAATGGAAAGATTGTGCTAAGTGGTGACGCAAAAACAATGATAAGTAATGACGAAATCAAGAAAAAATATTTAGGTGGTTAAGTTAAATTTATTAATTATAGTAACTCTTGTTTAGTATTTAAAATATATCAAAAGTGAAAAAATTCCTTTTGACATTAAAAACAAACTATCAAAATAAGCCATATAATTCCTTACATGTAAAAAATTTACATGTAAGGTTATTTTACATATAAATTAACTCTAAAATAAACTTCTTATCAGCCGATATATTCATAAAATATTTACATTTTTAAGGTATTATAAAATTTACATTTTTTTCAAGGGTGAACTATGTCTAAACTGTTAAACAAGATCTTCTCTATGCAAATAGGAGCAATTTTGCTTTTACTATTTGCACTATCCTGTGCCGTTGCAACATTTATAGAAAATGACTTCGGAACCGAAAGCGCATTTGCTCTCATATACGGCTCTTGGTGGTTTGGGTTTATACAGCTTTGGCTTGTCGTTTTGATAATATACAATATGTTTAGATATGATCTGTTTAAGATAGAAAAACTACCTGCTTTAGTCTTTCACATAAGCTTTCTTCTCATACTTGTAGGTGCAGGTTTGACTAGATATGTCGGGTTTGAAGGAACTATTCATATAAGAGAGGGACAGACACAAAATATCATGAATTCATCCGAATCTTATGTGCAAATAAAAACCATGAAAAACGATAAAATTTACTCTAAAAGCGAACCAAAACTTTTCTCTTACGTGGGAGGCAATAGTTTTAACATGTCCCTTGATATTGACGGTAAAAATGCAACATTTGAGTATGAGAAAATAGTTCCAAATGCCGTGCAAAAAGTAGTAGAGAGTAAAAATGATAAGCCCATTATCTCACTTATGCTAAGTCAAAAAGGAGAAAGACCTTTCGAAATAGTGCTCAATGAAGGCGAAGAAAAACAAGCCGGAAATTTACATGTAAAATTTCTATCGCCATCACAAAAGATAGATAAAAGTAAAAAAAATTACTTTTATGTAAGCTTAGACAAAGATAAATTTTACTTAACATCCGATAAAGAAATCTCATGGTATAAAATGAGTGATAACACAAAAGGCGAATACAAGGCAAACACACAAATACACTTTAAGAAAAAACAATTATATGGCATAGATGACATAAACATTGTGCCAAAAGCATTGCTAAAAAGTGGCAAATTGGATTTTGTTTCACAAGAGCAACATAAAGAAAAAACAAGACAGGTGGCTTTAGTAGGGAAATTTTCGTATGATGGAAAGAGTAAACAAGTAGGACTCATAGGCTTTGGAAAAGGCACAAGAGGCATAGAAAAAACTGTTGATATTTCAGGTCAAAAATTTTTACTATCTTGGGGTTCTAAACTTTATGAGCTTCCATTTTCATTGGAGCTAATGGATTTTCAGCTCGATAGATATCCTGGCTCTCATTCTCCATCATCTTATGCAAGCGAGGTAAAAGTGATAGATAAAAAAAACAATATCGATATGCCCTATAGAATTTACATGAATCACGTGCTTGATTATGGTGGTTTTAGATTTTTTCAATCCTCATACGATAGAGACGAAAAAGGCACAATACTATCAATCAACAAAGACCCGGGGAAATGGCCTACTTATATAGGATACGCTTTGCTATTTTTAGGGCTTATTTTTAATATCATAAATCAAAAAAGTAGATTTAGACAATTAGCACATAGTATCAATAAAGCCAGCTTAACAAAACTATGTGTTATTTTAACACTCGCTCTTCTTACAAATGCTTCAAATGTTAATGCCTCAACTTTACCTCAATATGATAAAAAACATTCTGACCTTTTTGGAACTATATTAACTCAAAGTATAGATGGGCGTATAAAACCCCTTGATACCCTGTCTAACGAGGTCTTGTCAAAGGTATATAGAAAAAGTTCACTTGATAATCAAAATGCAAATCAAGTCTTACTCGGAATGCTAACAAATCCTGCACTATGGCAAAAAGTTCCTATGATAAAAGTACATGAAGATTCGGTTAAAAAACTATTGGGCATAAATCCAAAGGCAAAATACGCCGCATTTGATGATTTTTTTGAAAAAGGGAACGATAAAAGATATAAACTTATCAAATATATTGAAGAAGCTAAGAGAAAAAAACCTGCACTTAGAGATAGGTTTGATAAAGAGATAATAAAAGTTGATGAAAGATTAAATATATGCTATCTTGTATATACGGGCGATCTTTTAAGAATCTTTCCGCAAATTGATGACAAAAATAAATCTTGGTATAGTCCAAATGCTGCACTTACATATTTTTCAAGAGGTGAAAGCACACATATCCAACACATGCTCCAATCCTACTTTAACTCTTTAAAAGAGGGGTTAAAAAGCGGTGATTGGAAAAAAGCCGATGAAGCGGTCAACACCATAAAATCATACCAAAGACAATACGCAAACGATATAATTCCAAGTGATGGCAGAATAAAAATGGAGTTAAAATTTAACCATTTTAAGATTTTTGAAAAACTTACACCCGTGTATCTTTTGGCGGGATTTATTTTATTGTTTGCAATCTTTTTTAAGATGATTTTTCCTTCAATAAATATAAAAATCGTCAATATAATGGCTTTAGGAGTACTATTTTTTGCTTTCTTAGCTCATACGGCGGGGCTTGGAATGAGATGGTATATTTCAGGACACGCACCTTGGAGCGATAGTTATGAATCAATGATATATATAGCGTGGGCTCTGGCATTTTCAGGCGTAACATTTTCTCGCAAATCACCCATATCTTTAGCTCTTACTGCTATTTTATCGGGAATTTCACTATTTGTTGCTCACTTAGCTTGGATGGATCCGCAAATTACAAATTTAGTGCCGGTTTTAAAATCTTATTGGCTAACTATCCACGTATCTGTTATAACAGCTAGTTACGGATTTTTAGGACTTTGTGCTTTACTTGGATTTTTTACTCTTATTCTTTTTATTATAGTAAATCCTAAAAAAGATAACAACAGAAATAAAGAAATTAAAAGAAATATCACAGAAGCAACAAGAATCAACGAAATGGCTATGATACTTGGGCTTTCACTTTTAACCATAGGAAACTTTTTAGGTGGTATTTGGGCAAATGAAAGCTGGGGAAGATATTGGGGTTGGGACGCAAAAGAGACATGGGCTTTAATATCCATTTTAATTTATTCGGCCGTGGTGCACCTAAAACTTATACCAAAAATAAATAACCAATACTACTTTGCAGTTTTTTCTATGTTTTCATATTGGAGTATTATTATGACGTATTTTGGTGTAAATTTTTATCTTTCAGGTATGCACTCATACGCAGCTGGTGACCCTGTGCCAATACCTACATTTGTTCCTGTTATTGCACTAATTATGCTTGCTTTATCTGTTTTAGCATATTTTAAAAGAAAAGTTGCACAAGCACTATAAAGGATTTATATGAGTAAAATTGCGATAGTCAGTATAGTAGTAGTAGTCTTAGCTATGGTAATTTTAATAGCTCTGCTTTTAGTGCTTACGAAAACAAACCAAAAACAGAAAAAAACAGAAAAAAAACAAGAAATTCAAGAGCAAGAAGTTATAAAAATAGATGACTTGTTGGATATTGTAGCCAACAAAAACAGTACTAAAAATGAACTCTCAAGTGCCCTTTTAAAACTATCCACATCCCTACCATTTCCTCCTAAAACCAAAACAACAACACTTGATAGTGAACAAAAAAAATATCTAAGTTTCGTACTTTTACTCTCATCTCACAAAAATGCAGATGCAAAACTTATAGCTCACATGGATAAAGAGTTAAAAATTAAAAATCCCGCATACAAAAAAGAGATAGATATATATGAAAATGAAGGCATAAACAATAGATCAAAAAGAAGATAATTTTATAAAATGTTAAAATTCTATTTTTATAAAAATTGTGACGTATATAACAAATTTAAATTTTCATAAAAATTAATAAATGCTATTTGATTATAAAAAATTTAGGTGACTTTATAATTTACATGTAAATATTATAAAAAGTGTACGTATGTCTTTAGGCATAAAAAAAGCCCGACATTCAAAGAAAGTCAGGCTTGTAGTTTTTTATAGTAAAAAAAAATCGATTAGAAACTATATTTAGCTTCAAATCTAATTTTCTTGTTTTCAGCGTCACCACTTAAGTCAGAATACCAAGTGCTTAGCTTAAAGTTTTTAGAATATTTATATCCTGCTTCAACATACCACTCTTTAGCATCCATATCACCTACCCAATCAGTCTGACCAAAACCAGCACCTACATTGTAGTTTGCTCTTTCATAAGCCAATTCACCGAAGATTGTTCTAGCATCTGCATTTTGAGAAAAACCATCTAACTGCTTACCAAAGAAGATGAATCCACTTGAATCAGTACCGGCTAAGTTATAAATAGGTTGTTTTTTGTCGTTTTGAGTATAACCAACAGTACCGCTAAATCCATTCATAGCATAACCAAGTTTTCCACCCCAGTAGAAACCACCTCTGTCTGATGGTTGAATATCTTTAGTAACTTTTAAGTAGTTAGCTTGTAGTTCTGCAGAAAATCCTGCCATTTCAAATTGAACATCACCATATACTGAGTAATCAAACACATGAGTCATGTTTGCTGCCCAAAGTTGTAGGTTTACAGGACCAACAGCACCTATAGCACCAACCGCATACAAGTTATCGTGTTTACTTATAGTATCTACATTAACATATGCTCCACCACCGAAAGTCCAACCTGGAACTCCTGTGAAAAGCATCATAGCACCATCACCGATAGTACCATCATCATCATCATCAGTCCATGGACTCATAACTGCCATTCTACCTGCTTTTAGTGAAAAACCGTCTACACCATACTGAAACCAAGTTTGCTTAACGTTAAAACTGCTACCACCACTGATTCCAGGCTTATCGCCCTCATCAACTATTACATAGTTAGCGAATACGCCAGCTTTTAAGTTTTCAGCAACCGGAACAGTTACCATCATTCGACCTTTAAACTCATGGCTGTCTTTATTTGCATCGCTGTTATCAGTAAATCTATAACGTACGTATCCGTTAATCTCTACACCTTTAATCGCTTCCTCTAGCTGGCTAGCGCTTGCAAATGTACTCATTGCTCCAACAGCAACAATTGCAGCAAGACTTAACTTTGCTAATTTCATATAAACTCCTTTAGAAAATATTGATAAAGAAATTATACAACAAATTTCTCAAAATTATCTTAAAATTTATTAAAAAAACGCTTTTTTTTGCAAAATGTTTACATTTGTTTACTTTTTTAGCCGATAGAGATTATTTCTCGTTTTATTTTACCTAGACATTTACATGTAAATTTTTTATCTTTTTGATATTCTCTGAAAAATATTTAAACATTTTTTCATTTTATTTTTGATTTATTTTTATAGTATTTGGCGTGATTTTAAAATTTAAAGGAATTACATGTACTAAAATTTTCTTTTAGTACATGTAAAATTTATTAACCGAACATTAAGCCCGGTAGCCACAGAGATATAATAGGTACATAAGTAATAATGAGCAAGCCAACAAGTATGGTTAAACTCCATGGAAGTGATGCCATAATAACATCTTTTAAACTCAGCCCCGTTATACCACTCGCCACAAAGAGGTTAAGTCCAACAGGAGGGGTTATCATGCCTAACTCCATATTTACAACCATAACCACACCAAAGTGAATCGGATCAATCCCTAAAGTAGTTGCTATGGGCAAAAGAAGCGGAACCGTTATCATCACAACAGAACTTGGCTCCATAAATTGACCCATAAGAAAAAGCAAAATATTAACTATAACTAAAAATCCAATAGGCCCCACATTCGCATCTATAATCATCTGCGTAACTTGCTGCGGAATAGTTTCATCCGTAAGAAAGTGAGAAAAAATCATCGCATTTGCAATTATAAAGAAAATCATCGCACTTGTCATAGCGGATTCTAATACAATAGGATATATATCTTTAATCTTTAAATCTTTATAAACAAAAAATGATACAAAAAACGCATAAGCCGCACTAGCAGCTCCGGCTTCAGTTGGAGTAAAAAGTCCGCCATATATACCGCCGATAACCAAAACTATCAACATCAAAGCCCAAAAAGCTGATTTAAATCTCGTAAATATCTCGCTAATCGGTGCCATTTTAGTCCTTTTAAAGCCTAATTTTCTAGCACCCAAATAGGTAACTCCCATAAGCATAAAACCTATAAGAAGTCCCGGAATAACTCCTGCCATAAAGAGTTTTCCAATACTCTCATCCGCCGTAACACCATAAACGATAAAGACAATAGAAGGAGGTATAAGTATACCCAAACTTCCCGCCGTTGCGATAGTTCCGATAGCATACTCTTTTGGATATCCAGCACTTTTGATAGCTCCGTACATAACAGAACCGATAGCCACAACGGTAGCAGGAGATGACCCGCTAACGGCAGCAAATATAATACTCGCAAAAATCGCCGCTATGGGAAGACCGCCCGGAAGATGACCAACCACAGACTTGGCAAACTCTATAATTCTGCCTGCCGCTGAACCGCGAGATAAAAAAGCACCCGCTAAAATAAACATCGGAATTGCCATTAAAGAGTATTTATTTAATCCGTCAAAAACCTGCATGGTAACTCCAACGGGCTCAAAATCACTATACACAAATGCCGTTATCATGGTGCTAGCACCCAAACTTACCGCCACAGGAACACCTATGAGCATAAATGCAAAAAGTAGTACAAATAAACTTATCATCAACATATCTTAATCCTTTATCAAAGAGTCATGAATGACTTCTTCTTCATTTCTGATAAGCACATCTTTTGCATCAGTTTGAATTATCTCATACACCTTTTCTCCCGCCCTAAATGCGGCCGCACCAAAGGCAATAGGAAGGACTAAATTTGGTATCCACATGGGAATGTTTAAATCCACACTCATCTCTTCAATCTCTTGTAAAAGCACAATAACCTCATAGCCAAAATAAGCGCTCAATGCCAAATAAACAAAAGATATCATGTTTGCAAAAACAAATAAAATCTTTGCCAACATCTGAGGAAGTAGATTTAAAAACACCGTAACGGATATGTGTATACCTTTTTTAAAGCCATAAGCCGCACCAAAAAGAGCTGACCACATAAAAAAATAATTGGTCAACTCTCCCGCCCAAGTTAAACTCGAACCAAATGCATAGCGCAAAACTACATTTATAAATGCGAGTAAGACGCCTAACATCATACCAACTACTGCGATATTTTTGTTTATTGTTGCAACAAAAATATCCAGATAATAAAATGCCTTTTTCATAACTTGGCTTTCCTTAGTTTATTTTTGTGCTTTCTTGATTAAATCTTCGCCTATAACATTGTAAAATTCGGGATAAACAGATGCGGTAGCTTTTCTAAATTGCTCTATCTGCTCTTTTGATGGATAATAAATTTTGATCTTGCCTGTCTTTACTTCGTAAGCTTTTACCTTATCAAGATATTCTTTGTCTAACTCTGCCGCCCAAATACGCTCTTTTTCTGTTGCTTCTTTCATAGCTTGCATAATTTTTGGCTTTAAATCAGCAGGAAATTTTTTCCAAAATCTCTTACTCATAACAACCAAGTAACCTAAATATCCGTGATTTGTCATAGATAAAGATGTTTGAACTTCATAGAATTTTTTTGTAAAAAAGTTTGCAAGTGGGTTTTCCGCACCGTCAACAACACCTTGTTGCAAAGCCGAATAAACTTCTGAAAAAGGTAGAACTTGAGGATTTGCTCCTAAAGCTTTTACTTGTGCTTCAAGAACACGAGATGACATAATACGTATCTTTTGAGATTTTGCATCCGAAGGTTGGTTGATAGCTTTTTTATTTGAGCTAAATTGTTTAAAACCGTTATCCCAAAAATCAAGTGCAATAAAACCTTTTTTCTCAACCTTATCTTTTAATGCTTGTCCAACTTCGCCATCCATAACTTGGTGAAGATGGTCGTTATCTCTAAATAAAAACGGTAAATCAAACAGCTGCATAGCAGGAACTAAACTTGTAAATTTTGACATAGATGGAGCCGCCATATGGACATTTCCTATCTTAAGCGCTTTCATTACCGCTGCGTCGGTATAGAGCTGAGAGTTTGGAAAAACCACTACTTTAACCTTGTCGTTTGTTAACTCTCCAACTCTTTTTGCAAAAAAATCAGCCGCTTTACCCTTTGGCGAATCAGGACTAACCACATGTGAAAACTTTATAGTGTATTGCTTCGCAAACAAACTTGTACTTGCTAATAATGCTGCTATACACAACGCCTTTGTTATTTTATTCATAACATCTCCTTAAAAATTAATTTCTCACCATTATAATATCTAATATTATAAAATAAAATTAAACGGTAAAAAATAGTCTCATTTAGTTTGGGATAATTACAAAAAGTAACAAAAGGATAAAAAGCGAAAGTTTGAAAAAAAGGGAGACTTGCCCAAGCCTCCGCCTAATTTCTAAAGGAGTAAAGAATATCTTTATTTTATTGCTGTTATGAAATTGTACTCACTTTGGGTAAACAAGCGGTTAACACTTTATTTTAAATTTATTGTATTTGACTTTGGAAGCCCAATTCCCGGTGCTTGGCGAGCCTTTGTTCTTTTGTGAAATT
>PDWI01009128.1_pt1 | contig 11466 bp, 8 predicted proteins | sample 1430891 | NCBI WGS metagenome assembly PDWI01 (sample SAMN01162508, study PRJNA174530) | Oral metagenome, whole genome shotgun sequencing project. | biome: Marine environment; feature: Marine mammal; material: Swab sample of the gingival sulcus; isolation source: swab sample of gingival sulcus... | reverse complement strand
AGAGAGTGGATAAATTGACTTAATCCAGAGTCCCATTTCTTTATTTCCATTGATTTGTCTACTAGTTTGAGAATAAATTTAGAAATCCATTTTCCCACTATAAAGACAAGAATTGCTAAAAGGACTAATACCCCAAAGTTGACAATATCTTTGAGCCATCCTGAAAACATAGATGCAAAATCATAGTTTTGCAGAGTTTCCAAAGAAAAAGATTCAGGTAAAAAAGTTTTAGCTTTTTCTATACTATCGGCAGTTGTTTGTAACATATTTGATATAATTATGAGTTAAATTTTTGAATTGTTGTATCATATTCTTGTAGCAATCTCTCCATAATTGTAGAGATAGGAAGAATTTCTTTTATTTGAGCTGTAACTTGACCAATTTCAAGTTCACCTTCTATAAGGTCGCCCTCAAAGATGCCTTTTTTAGCTCTTCCTTTTCCAAGTATTGCAGATAATTCTTCTGCAGAAGCTCCACGATCTTCGGCTTCTTGTACTGTGTCAAAAAATTCTTTTTTAATGATACGAGTTGGAGCTAGTTTTTTTAGTACTAAGGCAGTGCCACCTTCTGGAGTATTACAGCAAATTTCTTTAAAATTAGGATGGGCAGAACTTTCTTCACTTATTGCAAAAAGACTACCTATTTGTACCCCATCTGCACCTAAGCACATAGCTGCAGCTACAGCTCTACCAGAGCCAATACCTCCAGCAGCAATAACAGGGATGTTAACCGCATCAACAACCGAAGGGATAAGACACATAGTTGAAGTTTCTTCTCTTCCGTTGTGCCCACCTGCTTCAAAGCCTTCCGCAATTACGGCATCTACTCCAGCAGCTTCTGCTTTTGCGGCAAATTTAGAACTACTAACTACATGCATTACTTTAGCTCCCGCCTCCTGAAGTTTAGAGGTCCATGTCTTGGGATTTCCTGCAGAAGTTACAACAATAGGTACTTTTTCTTCAATTAAAATGTCAATTATTTTATCCATTTCTGGATAAAGTAAGGGAACATTTACCCCATAAGGTTTTTGTGTATTTGCCTTACATTTTTGGATATGTTCACGAAGTGTGTCAGGATGCATAGAACCTGCACCAATAAGACCTAGTCCTCCAGCATTACTTACAGCTGTGGCAAGTTTCCATCCACTGCACCAGACCATTCCTCCTGCTATGATAGGGTATTGAATTCCGAGAAGTTCAGTTATTTTAGTTGATTTCATATTATTTTGATTTAAAATAGTTTGCTATTTACAAATATACGTTTTTTTAGATAGAACCTTAAGGAGTTGAAAGGATTTGTTGTGCTTGTTTTATAGCAATATGAATGTTGTCACAAATATTTTCATCTCCTATAATGAGTGTTAATTGAGTTTGTTTGAGTGTTGCACGTACTTCAGGATTTACACCAGAAAGGATGATTGTAATATTTTCTGTTTGACACGCTTCTATCATCATTTGTAAGTTATGTGCCGCAGTGATGTCCATAAAGGGTACTCGTCGCATACGTAAAATGCGAATTTTAGGGCGTTCTCCAATGAGTTTTGTCACTTCTTCAAATCGGTTAGCAATACCAAAGAAAAAAGGTCCTTGAATTTCAAAGACTTCAACTCCTTGAGGAACTTCTAAAGGAGCTTCTTGAAGATTTGGATCAGTCTCATTGTCCAGTCTTACAGCTTCTTGGTGTCGGATAATATCTGTAGCTCTATAAGCTCGTCTCATAAATAGAAGAACGCTTAAAAGTAAGCCAATTTCTATAGCTACCGTTAGGTCAATAAGAACCGTAAGGAAAAAGGTTACTAATAAAACGGCTCTGTCTCCAACAGGCCCTTTGAGTATAGCGATAAAAGGTTTGCTCTGACTCATATTAATAGATACGACAACCAATATCCCCGCAAGGCAAGCCATAGGGATAAAGGCGGTTAATTTTCCTAAGAAAAGCATAATTAACAGAAGTACTAAGGTATGCACAATTCCTGCAAGAGGAGATTTCCCTCCATTTTTAATATTAGTCATAGTTCGAGCAATAGCTCCAGTAACAGGTATACCCCCAAAGAAGGGAACAATAAGGTTGGCTGTGCCTTGTGCAATTAGTTCGCTGTTAGAATTGTGTTTCTCTCCAATTACTCCATCAGCTACGGAAGCGGAGAGCAAGGATTCTATAGCTCCAAGAAGAGCAATTGTAAAGGCTGAGGGGAGCATCTTTTGAATACTTTCAAGAGAAAAGTCAATATTTTGTAGAGAGGGTAGGGAGGAGGAGAACGTAAAGCGATCACCAATGGTTTCTAAGCCGCTTAGATTGGTATGTTCTCTTAGGAAGTAGACGATAAGAGTCATAACTATAATTGCAACGAGAGAGCCTGGAATACGTTTTGAAATTTTAGGAAAAAGAAGAATCAAGATCACAGAAGATACTCCGATTAAAGAAGCAGTCCATTCAAAACTACTAAAGGAAGAGAAGTAGATCTGCCATTTGCTTATGAAATCCCCAGGTAGAGCTCCTGTAGTTAGTCCAAAGAGATCTTTGATTTGAGTTGTAAAGATAGTGACAGCAATACCACTCGTAAAACCTACAATTATAGGATAGGGTATGAAACGTATGACAGAACCTAAACGAAGAAAACCGAGTAGAATAAGAATTAATCCAGCTAATACGGTAGCAATAGCTAAACCACTTAGACCATATTGTTGTATGATGCCATAAACAATCACAATAAAAGCTCCAGTAGGTCCTCCAATTTGCACAGAGCTTCCTCCTAAGAAAGAGACTATAAATCCCCCAATAATAGCTGTAATCAATCCTTTTTCGGGGCTAACTCCAGAAGCAATACCAAATGCAATAGCAAGGGGAAGAGCCACAATGCCGACAATAAGCCCCGCCATAAGATCTTTGAAGAATTGTTGTAAAGAATAGTTCTTCAAGGAGAGGAAGAATTGGGGAGTGAAGTGGGCGAAAAATCCTTTCGTTTGAGATTCTTTTTTCATAAATACGATTTCTTATCTATACCAAAAATATTACAAGTTTTTATTCTAAAAGCAAATACAAAGTTACGTCAAAAGAAGTAGATTTTATCTTAAAAAAGGAGTGAAAGAAAATGAAAAAAGTCTAGTTAAGAAATTCGAGTTCTCTCCTTAGCTTTTTATACTTTCTTAACTAGAATATAAATTTCACTTTAAAACATTTTGTTTTATTAACGCTTTTGTCACATTTGTAACAAAATGTGTTAAAGCGCAAAAATAAATAAACATAATTCAAATTTGATATGAAAAGATATATAGTAATAATAACAATTCTGTTGAATTGTCTATGTAATCTCTTAGCCCAAGAAGAGAAAAAAGTACTACCTCTACATCCTCAGATTGGAGCTGAGTGGTACTACACTCATAAGAAATTCTTTGATCTTCCTAATATTGGCTTTACAAAAATTTATGTAGAAAAAGACACTATTATAAATAATTATTCTCTAAAGAAGGTCGTCGAATCTGACTATGAACAGAGTAAGGAGATTTCCGCTGAAACGCGGGTCAGGTATTGGTACTATGATGATGGAAAATGCTATGAATTCTCTCAAAAAAAGAATAAAGAGGATAAGCTTGAAAGCTACTTAGATCTTTTATATGATATAAAAGCCAACAAAGGAGATACACTACAAATTGTGCCTATACGGGAAAATTGCATAAATAGTGTTATTGTTCAAGAGAGAGAGTATGTAGAGATAAATGGTTATAAGACAATTTCTCTAACCTTAAGAATCTCTAAAGAGAGAAAAGGAGAGAAAAAACACAGAGATTTCAAGTTTACTCAGCTAGTAGGCTTTCTTGATCTTGAAAGCTATAATAGTTTTCTTTATTCTCCATTCAAAGAACAAGGCTGTTATCCCAAACCACCTTCTCGTCTTCGCTATTTTGAAGATAAGAACTTAGGTTTTTCGTATAAGCCAGAAGGAGCTCCGGAAAAAGACTATATTTATATTCCTAATTCAATAGAAGAGATTGGTCAGTTAGGAGAAGTCATAGTATTCTACAACAATGGAAGATTGTCTTGGAAGCATCCCCAAGGAGCTTTTATCAAAGATTTAAGGCTTTATACTATTCAAGGAGAGAATGTTTGTATTTATTCCCCTTCATTAAATGATAAGTCTTTATTCTTACCTATTCCTAAAGGGACTTATATTTATCATTTAAAAGATGATAAAGGAAGAAACTACAAAGGAAAGATACAGATCTAGTAAGACTACTTCTAAATAATAAAAGAATGATTTTATGAAACGATATATAGTAATAATAACAATTCTGTTGAATTGTCTATGTAATCTCTTAGCCCAAGAAGAGCAAAAAGTAGTACCTCTATCTCCTCAAGTGGGAACAGAGTGGTATTATACGTATCAGAGGTATAGTGATATTTATTTTACTAGAGTTCATGTAGAAAAAGATACACTTATAAATAATTATAAAATTCATAAATTTGTTGTAGATGAGTATTCTAAATCAAAAACTGTTCCGACTTATTCAAGAATAGAATACTATTACTATAGTAATGGGAAATGCTATAAACTTTGGAGATTGCCTGAAAATAATGAAAAAATAGAGGATTTTGCTTATCTTTTCTATGATCTAATGGCAAATGTTGGAGATACAATAGCTAGATTTGACTATGAAAATTCTGCTACAATGAAACTAATAGTAAAAGAAAAAGGATTTCGAGAGATAGATGGGTATAAACTAATAACAGAAGAACTAAGAGTATACAAAGGGGATGAACCTAATAAGGATTTCCAGTCTTTAACTAGAGATTTTAAAGTGACTCAACTGATTGGTTTTGAGTCTTATTCAGATTTTGAGATCAATTATCTTGCTTTTGCCCCTTGTGGATATGGTGATTCAGGACTTCGCTATTTTGAAGATAAGAAATTAGGTCTTTCTTATCGCCCAGAGGGAGCACCTGAAAAGGACTATATGCAAATTACTTCAAACAACCCTATTGAAGCCTTCGATCAAGCAGTCCTTTACCTTCACAATGGAAGATTGATGTGGCAGTTACCCCAAGGAGCTTTTATCAAAGATTTAAGACTTTATTCTATTCAAGGCGAGAATGTTTGTATTTATTCCCCTTCATTAAATGATAAGTCTTTATTCTTGCCAATTCCTAAAGGGACTTATATTTATCATTTAAAAGACGATAAAGGAAGAAGCTATAAAGGAAAGATACAGATCTAGCAAGACTACTTCTTAGAGAGAAAAGAATTAATACTCTCTCTTTATACAACAAGCCCCTTTATTTAGTTAAATAAAGGGGCTTGTTTATTTGTAATCTTTTATTTAAAAAGCGTATTGTAGATATAGGAGAAAACGATCTTTTTCAAGATTATTAAAATCCTTAAAGCCGATTGATTTTTCATTTACAAAATGCTCAAAGTAGGCTGTAAGTTTTAGATTATTCGTAATGTGATAAATGAGACCTCCTCCGAGAGTATGTTGCATAAGATCTGAAGATGATCCCATTTGAGTTTTTGCCGTCTTACCTTTTAGGCTGATATTAGGGTCAATCCAATCGTATTTAAATACGCCTTCAAGAGGGATTTTTCCAAAACTTTGTTTTAGTAATACATAACCACCTTGGAAAGGTCGGATGTAACGGGATAAGGAGTTGTCGGCTTTATTTTCAGAGGCAAAGCTATTGAAATAAGAAGGTTGTTTCCCAAATATCCATTGTCCACGAAGTGTTGTTTTTCCTAAAATTGAAGAAAAGAGGGTCTCAGCATCTATTTCAAAGTAGGAGCGATATAGATTTTTATTTATATGCTTTGTATTGTTGGACTTTTTAAATTCTTTGTCTTTGATCTCAAACATATAGGCTGTACGAGATTGTACAGTGCCGAGGAAGAAGGAAGCTCCGAGTTTAAGACGAACAAAGGGGGCAAGTTGTTTGTCCAAGGCAATGCGAGTCATAAAGTCTTTGGGAACAAATCTGTGTCTTTCATTAGATAGTCCTTTGAAGAGACCTGCTTGAAAAGAAAAAAAGTGAAGAGGAGAGCTTGAAGGCATACGAAAGCTTAGCATTACACCTAAATCTCGATCTTGAGGGAATAGTAGAGAGGTCAAAAGAGGGCGTTCAGGATTAGCTCTTCTTGCAGAAGCGTTATCAATCGGATTTCCGAAAGGGTACAAAAACTTTCCAATGTGTAGGTGAAAAGCATTAAGCCAAGGATCGTTAATTTTGAAGAATAGATCAATGACGGACACTTTCTTAAAATCAAGATTGGCTTGGAAGACGGCTTGAGCTATTCCTTTTGACACAGCCACTTTCACACGACCACGACGAATGCCAAAGCGACTAAATTTTTCATCTTTATTTGTGTTGGCTTCTCCGACAAAGAGTTGAGCGTCTTTTTCTCCATATTGATAAGAGGCTTGAATAAAGCCTGAAAATTTAATTTTTAAGTCTTTATCTTTTGTTTCAGAAGGCTTTTCTTTTTGAGCCCAACTATTAATAGAGAAAAAAAGAGGGATAAAGAATAAGGGGAATAACTTTCGCATCATAGTATTCTATCTACTTAATATATATTGATTATTTATTACAAAAATAGTTACACTTTTGAAGAGATACTTATAATTGGATAACTTTTTTAAGAGCGAGAGTAGGGGGAATAAATAAAAACGTTATTTTTGTTTTGAATATAAAAACCCCCAAATTGCTCCCTAGTATTTTTATAGGGAGGAGTAATAGGGGCTAATAGAAAAATAAAAGCCTATAAATTATGCTTAAAGAAATTTTGTCAATTTCAGGCCGTTCAGGTCTCTTTAAAATGTTGTCTCAAGCAAAAAACTCATTCATTGTGGAATCTTTACAAGATCATAAGCGTATGCCAGTTTATGCAAGTGATCGAGTAATCTCTTTAGCAGAGGTTGCTATTTATACAGAGCTTGAAGAAGTTCCCCTAGGAGAGGTTTTGGATATGCTTTATAAAATTCAAGAAGGAAAAGAAGTGAATCTAAAAGAATTAGGAACAGATAAGAAAGCTCTTTTTACTTTCTTTGAAACCGTGCTTCCTTCTTTTGATAAAGAAAGAGTGTATCCTACGGATATTAAGAAATTGATTAATTGGTACAACCTCCTTGTAAAAAATGGATTTGAAAGTTTTTCAATGAAGAAAGAAGGTGAGGAGGAAGAAAATAAAGAAGAGTAAGATTTAAATTATATAATACAAATACGTATGTTCAAAGGTATGAAGAAATTCCTCGGTGAGGAATTACAAAAAATTAAAGATGATGGTCTTTATAAAGAAGAGCGTATCATTACAACTCCTCAACGTGCAGATATAAAAGTAAATGCAGGACAAGAAGTTCTAAACTTCTGTGCGAATAACTATCTAGGCTTGAGTAATCATCCTCGTTTAGTTCAAGCAGCGAAAGATGCTATGGATAGCCATGGTTATGGAATGAGTAGTGTTCGTTTTATCTGTGGAACACAAGATATGCACAAACAACTAGAAAAAGAGATTGCAGCCTATTTTCATACGGATGATGCCATCCTTTATGCTGCTTGTTTTGATGCAAATGGAGGGATTTTTGAACCTTTATTTACAGCAGAGGATGCAATTATTAGTGATGCATTGAACCATGCATCTATTATAGATGGAGTGCGTCTTTCTAAAGCAAAACGTTATCGTTATGCTAATGGAGATATGGCAGAACTAGAGAAGTGTTTGCAAGAAGCACAAGAACAACGTCATCGTATTATTGTTACAGATGGAGTCTTTTCTATGGATGGTAACGTAGCTCCTATGGATCAAATTTGTGCATTGGCAGAGAAATACGATGCATTGGTAATGGTTGATGAGTGTCACTCGGCAGGAGTTGTAGGACCTACAGGTCATGGTGTAGCTGAGCAATTTGACTGCTTTGGTCGTATTGATATTCATACAGGTACATTAGGAAAAGCTTTTGGTGGAGCTGTAGGAGGATTTACAGCAGGACCTCAAGAAGTTATTGATATGTTGCGTCAACGTTCTCGTCCTTATCTTTTCTCTAATTCAATACCTCCTGCTGTTGTAGGAGCTGGATTAGAAGCTTTCAAAATGTTTAAAGAAGGAAATGAACTTCATAGTAAGTTGATGGATAATGTTAATTATTTCCGTGACAAAATGCTTGCAGCAGGTTTTGATATAAAACCAACACAAAGTGCTATTTGTGCTGTAATGCTTTATGATGCACCTCTTTCTCAAAAATATGCGAAACGTATGCTTGAAGAGGGTATTTATGTAACAGGATTTTATTATCCTGTTGTGCCAAAAGGAGAAGCACGTATACGAGTTCAATTGTCTGCAGGTCATGACAGAGAACATTTGGATCGTTGTATAGAAGCTTTTGTTAAAGTTGGAAAAGAATTAGGCGTTATAAAGTAAGCATTTATATATAGAGAAAAAAAAGCTCAAAAGAATAACTATAGTGTTATATCTTTTGAGCTTTTTATATGAAGGAGGGAAATAAAATGGCTCGAAAATTAGATATTACAGAAATGGAACGCCTCGATGTAGAGTCGTTTAAAATGGTAGAAAAGATTTCTTTAACCCTTGTTCTAGATAATGTAAGGAGTATGAATAATGTAGGTTCTCTTTTTCGTACCTCAGATGCATTTCGTATAGAGAAGATTGTTCTTTGTGGAATTACAGCTACACCTCCTCATCCGATGATTCATAAGACTGCTTTAGGAGCCGAATATTCTGTAGATTGGGAATATCATCCTTCAACCGTATCTGTAATTAAAGAATTGAAAGCAAGGGATTATAAGATTTGGGCATTAGAGTTAGCTACGGATAGCTTTTCTCCAGATGAATCAAGGATGGAAAAAGGAGATAGAATTGCCTTGGTGGTTGGCAATGAAGTGCATGGGGTAGATGATGAAGTTATATCAATTGCAGATCGTTGTATAGAAATCCCTCAATTGGGGACGAAACATTCTTTGAATGTGAGTGTGTCTACAGGTATTGCTCTTTATACTATTGTCGCTTCCCAGTTAAAAATTTTGCAAACAAGAGAAAAAGAGGGTGTTTAGTGGTTTTTTTTTACTTTTGTGAAGATACATTATAATAGGATTTAAAATGAAGTGGTCTCTTTTTAAAACTTTAGACAAACTTTGTGCAGGTATAGCTTTTGTTGTAGCTGCTTTTACTTACTTGTTAACAATAGGACCATCAGCGAGTTTGTGGGACTGTGGAGAGTTTATTGTTTCCGCCAATAGATTAGAGGTCGGTCATCCTCCAGGTGCTCCATTCTTTATGTTGGTGTATAATATTGTATCTCATTTTACGCAAGATTCAACACAAGTTGCATGGTGGTGTAATGTAGCAAGTGCTATCATTAGTGCATTTACTATTCTTTTTCTCTTTTTAACGATAAGCCATATGGTGCGTCGTTTATTGTTGCCTCAAATTAAAAAGGAAAGTTCGGAAGAAGAAATTCCAATAGTTAAAGCTCTCGTTGTATTAATGTCTGCTTTTGGAGGAGCTTTGCTTTATACCTTTACTGATTCTTTTTGGTACAGTGCTGTAGAAGCAGAAGTGTACGCTTTTAGTTCCTTTTTTACCGCTTTAGTCTTTTGGCTTATGCTTAAATGGGAAGAAGATGCAGACTCTTATCGAGCGAATAAATGGTTGGTGCTTATAGCTTATTTCTTAGGTTTAAGTGTAGGGGTGCATTTATTAAATTTACTTTGTATTCCTGCAATGGCTTTAATTTATTATTATCGTCGTTATCCGAATTCTTCAATAAAAGGAAGTCTTTTGGCATTATTACTATCCTTTGTTCTTGTAGCTGTAATGATGTATGGAATAATACAAGGAATTCCTAAAGTAGGAGCAGCTATAGATATTTTCTTTGTAAATACTTTAGGCTTTTCTTACAATGTAGGGTTTTATTTCTATTTGCTCTTGTTGATAGCTGTAATGGGCTTTTCGTTATACTTATTGTATAAGAGTGAAAAAGAGTTTAAGGCTCGTTTAATGCTTTTTCTTTGTCTTGTTTTAATGGGTGTTCCTTTTATGGGCTCATCTTTCTTTTTATGGGCTTTGTTATCTTTAATTCTATTTGGGATAATTTGTTTTTGGAAAAAGCTTTCTCGTAGGCTTTTACAGATGCTGCAAATGAGTCTACTTGTTATTTTTATAGGTATCTCTTCTTATGGTTTAATTTTGATTAGAGCATCAGCTCAAACACCGATGAATCAAAATTGTCCCAATACAGCATTGTTCCTTAAACGCTATTTAAATAGAGAGCAATATGGTTCTATACCTCTTTTTTATGGCGAAACATTTGCTTCTCGAGCAATTAAAAGAGAGAAAGTGGGCGCTTTAATGAGTCCTGCCCCTAAGTCTGCGAGTAATACGAAGGATGAGTATGTCAAATTGTACGATAAAGAAAAGGTCGTCTATGATAAAAAAATGTTTTTCCCTCGTATGCATTCTGCAGAACCAAGTCATATATATGGTTATAATGTTTGGAGTGGTAGAAATCCTGAAGATCGTTCTTTCCCCTCTTTCACAGAGAATTTGCGTTTTTTCTTTTCTTATCAGTTAAACTATATGTATTGGCGCTATTTTGCTTGGAACTTTGTGGGAAGGACAAATGATTTACAAGGGCATGGAGGTTATGTTGATGGAGGAGTACTGACAGGCTATCCTTTTTTAGATCATCAAATTATAGGAGAATCTGAGATTTTGCCCGATAAAATAGAAAAGAATAAAGCCCATAATGTTTATTATCTATTTCCTTTATTATTAGGGATTTTAGGGATTTTTGTACAACTCTTTAGAGGAAAAGAAGGGGGGCAATTGTTCTGGATTACTTTCTTTTTCTTCTTTATGACAGGGATTGCCATTATTTTTTACTTAAATCAGACAACAGGCCAGCCTAGAGAAAGAGATTATGCCTATGTGGGCTCATTCTATGCCTTTTCTATATGGATTGGATTTGGTATAGTGGGAGTTTATGAGCTTTTTAAAAAAATAAAAGCTCCCACATCAATTGCTGTCACAGTGGCAAGTTTGGTGGCGATTATAGTCCCATTGCAAATGGCAGGGCAAAACTGGGACGACCATGATCGTTCAGGACGAAGAGTTTCTTCAGATATGGGCTACAATATGTTAATAAGTTGTGAGCCTAACTCCCTTTTGTTTTGCTATGGGGATAATGACACTTTCCCCCTTTGGTATGTGCAAGAAGTGGAAGGAGTGCGAAGAGATGTAAGAACAATCAATCGTAGTTATCTTTCTGGAGAGTGGTATATTGATCAAATGAAGTATCCAGCTTATTCTTCAGCTCCATTAAAGTTTGATTATTTAAGTCCTTCGTTCTATTATAAGAATTTATTTGTAAGCTTACAAGAAGGAGGAGAGTCTTCTTTAGGAGGCGCTTTATCTAGAATGCATGCAATGTCTCCTTCTTATGGAGAAGCCTTTCTAGAGACCGATCG
>PDWI01009127.1_pt1 | contig 11466 bp, 7 predicted proteins | sample 1430891 | NCBI WGS metagenome assembly PDWI01 (sample SAMN01162508, study PRJNA174530) | Oral metagenome, whole genome shotgun sequencing project. | biome: Marine environment; feature: Marine mammal; material: Swab sample of the gingival sulcus; isolation source: swab sample of gingival sulcus... | reverse complement strand
ACAGAGAAAAGGGTACGATTGACAGAAAATCAGCCGGTACGGAAGTAAATCCATTTGATTATAACGCTTTGGAGGCTGGGGTGAGAATAAAAGAAAAAGTCGGTGGAATGGTAACGGCTCTCTCAATGGGGCCTGCTTCTGCTGAGAGCGCTTTAAGAGAGGCAATTTCAAGAGGAGCAGATAATGGTATTTTGGTGACAGACGCGCGTTTTGGCGGTTCAGACGTAAAAGCGACATCACTAATACTAAGTTCTGCCATCAAAAAAATAGCAGATTATGATCTTATTATAACGGGTATTCAAACGGTGGATGGTGATACTGGACAGGTAGGACCGGAGGTTTCAGGGTACTTAGGGATAGATCATATTTACTCAGTAACAAACATAAAGGATGTAAGCGAAAAGGAAATAACGGTTGAAACGGATTTATGGGATGACGTATATGTTAAGCAGGCTAAATATCCTGTTCTAATATCTGTGACGAAGGAAGTAAATACTCCTAGAATGGCATCATTTTCTGCGAAGATGAAGGCGAAAAAGGCAGAAATAGAAACGATTAATTTCGAAGATTTATCCGATATTTTACCAAAAGAAAAAATAGGCATTAAGGGAAGTCCCACCTATGTAAAAAGGATAGTTGTACCTAAAAGTCATAGTAGAGAAGGTAAAATTATTGAAGGGGAACCGGCAGATATTGCTAAAAGCTTAAAGATGATTTTGCAGGAAAGAAAGATACTAGAGGTGAAATTATGACAGAATATAAAGATTGTGTGATGGTTTTTGCGGAACAAAATAATGGGAAAATACATCCTGTGAGTTATGAGTTGCTAAATAAAGGAAAAGATATAGCAAGGAAGAAAAATTGTAAGTTGGTTTCGACGATACTGGGCGACGTAACCGATGAAAAAGTGGAACTAATATATTATGGAGCGGATGCTGTTATCTGTCCTAACGATAACGAGGAGTTCAACGAACCGAATGAAAACGTCTATGCAAAGGCACTATACAGTATTGTCAAAGAAGTTGAACCATCCGTTTTGTTGATTGGCGCAACTAATTTCGGTAGATCTCTAGCACCAAAGACCGCTTCTCTTTTGTCGTGTGGGCTGACTGCTGATTGTGTAGAACTCGATGTTGATGATGATGGAGGACTTATTCAAATAAGACCTGCATTTAGTGAAAACATACTTGCCCATATAAAATCAAGAGAGTTTCCACAAATGGCAACGGTAAGGTACAAAGAGTTTGATAAGGCAGAAAGAGATGAAACGAGGGAAGTAAAAATCGTCGAAGTAGACACGGGTGAAAGGATTAAAAGTAGCGTCAAAATAATAGAAAAAATAGTGACAGAAAAGGTTGATCTTGCTAACGCTAATGTTGTTGTAGCCGGTGGGCGAGGAATAAAAGAACCAAAGGATTTTGAACTTCTTTATAATCTAGCGAGTAAGATAGATGGAGCGGTAGTAGGTGCTAGTAGGCCTATAGTTGAGGATGGTTTCATATCCAAAGCACACCAAGTAGGTTATAGTGGACACCGTGTTAAACCTAAATTATACATAGCTTGTGGTGTTTCTGGCGCTCCACAGCATCTAGCTGGAATGAAAGAATCGGAATACATAATTGCTATAAATAAAGACGCTTCAGCGCCCATATTTGAAATTGCAGATATTGGTATCATAGGTGATTTATATGAAATATTACCTGAATTAATAAAAGAATTGGAGGAATAATTTATGAATAATCATATGGTCGAAGAGTTGTCATCCATTGTAGGGGAAAAATATGTGTTGAGTGAAAAAGATGAGATATTTTCATACTTATATGATGAGACGGAAATACATGTCCGTCCTAAACCGGTTGATGATTGTATAGTAGTAAAACCTAGCACGACAGAGGAAGTCTCCAACGTGCTCAAGGTTGCTAACAGGTACTTATTTCCAGTTATTCCAAGAGGCGGAGGCACTGGTGCTACAGGTGCTGCAATACCAACAGAGCCCAGCATAATAATGTCCATGGAAAGATTTAATAAAATCCTAGAAGTTGATGAAGAAAATATGATGATTACCGTTGAAACGGGCGTTTCATTAGCTCAAATGAATGAGCACTTGCAACAGAATTATCCGAAAATGTATTTTCCAATTCACCCTGGGGATGAATCAGCGCACATTGGTGGTATGGCAATAGAAAATGCCGGGGGTTCAAAGGCTGTAAAACATGGCATAATGAGGAATCACATCAAGGGCATGGAAGTCGTCTATGCAACAGGTGAGATAGGTAAGCTCGGCGGAAAGATAATGAAGAATAATATGGGGTATGACATACTTCATTATTTGATTGGTAGTGAAGGCACACTGGCGGTTGCAACTAAAGTTATCTTAAAACTATATCCTAAGGCTGCTAAGAGCGCTACTTTACTTGTTTCATTTATGAACAGTGAAGACTCCATAAAGGCAGTTAATAAAATACTTGAAGTAGGTATAATTCCTTTAGCAATTGAGTATATGCAAAGGGAACTAGTTGTTGAAACTGCTAGCCACATGAATATGGTTTGGCCGGCAAACAATGAAGGGAAAATAGACTTAATGTTTGTTCTAGAATCGAACTCCGAAGATATACTTTTTTCTCAGGCAGAGGAAATGATGGGTATCTGTGAAGAACATAATTGTGTGGATGCAATTTTGGCTGACAATTACAAAGATGAAAAGGTTATTCTAGATATTAGAAGTAATATCTACACGGCCTACAAAGAGCTATTTGTTGATTCTCTTGATACTTGTGTACCACCGCATAAAGCTGGAGAGTTACTAAAAGAATTTGAGCAAATAGCAAAAGAATTTGGGACGACTTGTCCAGTAATGGGTCATCTTGGTGACGGTAATTTCCATAATTTCATCATGTTAGAAGATGGCAAAGTTCCTGATTATACGGATGAGTTGAGGAGAAGATATTATCAAGCGGCCATTAAATTTGGTGGGACAATATCCGCTGAACATGGCACTGGTAAGACACGTAAAAAATACATGAAAGATCAGTTTAATGACTTTGAAATAAGTCTTATGCAAAACATCAAAAAGACCTTTGATCCAAACTGGATATTGTGTCCGGGTACCATTTTCGAACGACCTAGTTCATGAAAAAATCAACTTATATAAAGCGATGATAAAAAACCAAGACTATTATCATTAGTATGGGTAGGCGCTGCTTCTTATTAATATTAAGAAGCAGCGTTACCTTGTAAAGATTATTATTCCAAAAGCATGATAGGAAAGTCTAAGTATATAATTAATTGACAGATGCGCCTAAATGATGTAAAATCTATAAAAATAAACGCGATGATCAAGAGGAGTACTCATGCATTTAAGCGCAGAAAGAAAGTGGTGATGGGAACTTTCGTGAGATGTTTGAGGAAGGTAGCTTGTTAGCGGTTAGCTGAAGTAATAGTAAGCGAGACGTTTTCCTACGTTACAAGGAAGTCATATAGATGTATGATGTAAGTGTGCAATTGCAAATTTAGGTGGTACCGCGGAGTAATCTTCGTCCTAACTGTTTTAGGATAGAAGATTTTTTGTTATTTATGGAGGTGTATATGAAACTGACGGGAGCAAAGATTGTTATAGAATGTTTAGTTGAGCAGAATGTCAAGTACGTATTTGGGTATCCGGGGGCGGCGACTATTAATATATATGATGAATTTCATAAAAATAAAGATAGGATTACCCATGTATTAACTTCACATGAACAAGGGGCAGCGCATGCCGCAGATGGGTATGCAAGGTCGACTGGGGAGGTAGGCGTTTGTCTCGCTACAAGTGGTCCAGGAGCTACGAACCTGATAACGGGAATAGCCACTGCATATATGGATTCCGTTCCTATGGTGGCAATCACAGGGAATGTTCCTGTCAATAAGTTGGGCAAAGATTCCTTTCAAGAAACCGATATATTCGGGGTTACTTTTCCGATAACAAAACACAGTTATATGGTAAAAGATGTCAATGAATTATCCAGTGTCATAAGAGAAGCGTTTGAGATAGCAAGAAGTGGTAGACCAGGACCTGTTCTGATAGATATCCCGAAAAACATAACTTCCGAAGAAGCGGAGTTTGAAAAAGCCACCAAAAAAGAACGAGAACATGAGGACGTATATATTGATGAGGAAGTATATAATCTTATCAAGAAATCAAAAAAACCGATGATTATAGCTGGTGGGGGCGTTAATAGATCCTTAGCGAATAAAGAACTAGGCGAGTTTGCTTCAAAAATCGATTCGCCAGTTGCGAATACGTTGATGGGAATTGGTGTAACGCCTTATGATAGTGATTTATATACTGGGAATATCGGTATGCATGGTTCCCTTACTTCCAACAGACTTTTAGATAGGTGCGATTTACTAATAGTAATTGGTGCTAGATTTTCGGATAGGGTTGTTGGCGATAGTAGCAAGTTTTGCCGGGACGCAAAGATAATACATTTTGATATTGACCCTGCAGAAATTAACAAAAATATAGCGGTCGATGCCTACGCGGTAGGCGATATAAAGGCAATACTAAGCAAAATAAATAGTGAACTAAAAGAGTATCCAAAAAAAGAATGGATTAAGACATTTAAAGATATGAAAGAAAGACTAGGTCATCAATATAGCAGCGACTCAGTAAATGTACCTTTTCTATTAAAAGAGATATCGAAGAGGATGAGCGATGATGACATAGTTACAACCGATGTGGGACAGCATCAGATGTGGGTGGCTCAGCACTATCCATTCAAAAAACCTCAAAAGCTTCTAACTTCTGGTGGACTTGGAACTATGGGTTATGGACTGGGAGCAGCGATAGGAGCATCGTTTGCTCACCCTGATAAAAAGGTCGTTATGATAACTGGAGATGGGTCGTTTAAGATGAATTTTAATGAGATTCTTACCGCGGTTAGAAACAGACGACCGATTAAGATATTTGTCATGAATAATAGTGCGCTTGGCATGGTAAGACAGTGGCAGAATCTATTTTACGACGAAAGATATAGTGCGACAACCTTACAAAGTGATATTGATTATGTATTGTTTGCTAAGAGTCTAGGGGCAAAGGGTTATACCATTGCCCAGTTAGAACAAGTAGATGAAGTCATCGATGAAGTTTTTTCCAATAAGGATGTGTGCATAGTAAACTGTATTGTAAAAGCCCAGAGTAATGTGTATCCTATGGTTCCTCCGGGATATGGCGTTCATGAAGCCATTAAGAGTGTAGAAGAGTTACAATAAATGGCTTAGAATGAGGTAGCAAAAAGAGGTTTGGTTGTAAAATACGTCTACTTTTGCTAGAATTTAAGGAGAGGACAGATTCTATTTCCAGGTTTTTTTCAACATCTACTATCATGGCAAGTGTAAAGGAGTTCCCATGTACGCGTTAACTTCGGAGCAAATGAAATATCTCGATCATTTTACGATTCATGAATATGGTATATCCGCCATTTTACTGATGGAACATGCAGCTATTTCTTTGTTAAATGAAGTAAAGAAAGACTGTACAAAAAAGGGTAAAGTGCTCATATGTTCTGGACCTGGTAATAATGGAGCGGACGGTCTTGCGCTTGCTAGATTACTCATACGGGAACAATACGATACGACGGTATATATCTTTAGTGAAAGAGAAAATCTGAGCAAATTATCCATGGTTCAGTATGATATATTAAAAAATCTTGGTGCGGAAATTATTCCTATCCGCGAAAAGGAGGATTTTAGTAAGAATAGTAAAGAGTGGGATCTAATCGTGGATGCCTTATTTGGTGTATCCTTAGTTAGAGAAATTGGCGGGATATATAAAGAAGCGGTTAGCTATATAAATAATAGCAAGGCAAAAGTCTTAGCGGTTGATATACCTTCCGGGGTAGATGCTACAACTGGAAAATGTCTAGGCGAAGCGGTAAAAGCGTATAAAACAGTAACCTTTGCTTCGCCAAAAGTCGGGCTTTATCTTTTTCCTGGAGCAAAATACAGTGGTGAAATAGTAGTAGGAGAGATTGGCATACCAGAAAGAGCCTATGATAGTTTGACGGATGAAAAACCATTAAAAGTTATAACAGGTGGTATGTTGGGTATCGTAAAAACTAGGTTACCAAACACACACAAAGGAAGCTATGGACATGTCCTTGTTGTTGCTGGCTCAAAAAATATGTCTGGTGCAGCAATGCTAAGTGCAAAAGCAGCCTACAAAGTAGGTGCTGGGCTAGTTAGTGTGTTCACGGATAGTAAGGTGAAAAACTCAGTTAATGAATACCTACCCGAAGCAATTTGTTATGGATACAGCAAGAAAGATAAGTTAAAGAAAATAATACGTCTACTTAAGGAACGTATTGATACGGTCGACGCTGTACTAATCGGACCAGGATTATCAAAAAGTACTACGGCAAAGGAGTTGGTTAAGCTTGCTATTAGCAGTGAGAAAAGGCTTATAATTGACGCTGATGCTATCAATATAATTTCAGAAGATGAAAGTCTTCTTGAAAGCATAAAAGAACGAAAAGCAGACACTATTCTCACGCCGCATATTGGCGAGATGTCGAGACTGACAAAGCGTTCGATAGAGAAAATTCTAAATAATCCACTAGAAAATGCAAGGTCATTTGCTGAGGAGTATGCCGTTACGTTGGTTCTAAAAAGTGCATGGAATATAATAGCGAACAAAGACGGTGAAACATTTATTAACATAAATGGCAATAATGGAATGGCAACCGGCGGTAGTGGGGATGTACTCGCTGGTATAATCGCCGGACTAAGTGCCAATAAGAATAATGATATAGATTGCGCGGCTAAAGCGGGAGCTTACATACATGGAGGGTCTGGACAGTTGGCTTCTGAGGAGCATGGCAGACATGCCATGTTAGCAAGCGATATTATAGATGAAATAAGAAATGTTTTAAGGTAGTAGTTTAGGAGGTCCTATGCTTAGGTTGAAAAAAGGAATGAAACTAGGAGTTGCTAGTTCTTCGATGCAAATTGAAGGTGGGGATATTGATAGTAACTGGCATGAGTGGGCGAGAAAAGGAAAGATAAAGGATGGAACTTCTCCTTCAAATGCGAATGACCACTGGAATAGATACGAAGAAGACTTTACCATCATGCAGGAAATGAGCATTACCGAATACCGATTTGGGATAGAATGGACAAGGATAGAACCCAAAGAAGGGGAATTTGACGAAGCGGCCATAAATCATTATAGAGGCATGATAATATCGATGAGAAATCATGGGATAAGACCACTCATGACCCTTTGGCATTTCTCTCATCCTATGTGGTTTGAAAACAAAGGGGGTTTTCTTCATATAGAGAATAATGAGTATTTTTTACGATATGTTAAAAAAGTGCTGGAGTCTCTAGGAGACCTAGTGGAGGAGTATGTTACGATCAATGAACCCAATGTATATGCGGTAAACAGTTTTTACTTTGGTGAGTGGCCACCTTCTGACAAAAACGGCGTAAAAAAGGCCATAAAGGTAATGAGTGTTCTTGCTGCAGCACATATTGATGCATTCAAGCTGATAAAAGAATACAATAAAGACTATAAAGTTGGGTTTGCTCATCACGTAAGAATTTTTAGACCGAGAAGAAAAAAGGATATTCCTTTTGCAAAATTTGCTAGTTTTATTTTCCAAGACGGCCTTTCATACGCCTTTTACAAGGGGGATTTTAGACTTCCTTTTATCAATTATAAAAAGCACGAAAAAGGAATATATTCGGATTTTATAGGGTTAAACTACTACTCTCATACATTTGTTGATGGTAAGAAGTTTGATTTTATGGACGGTCTACCAAAGAATGATTTGGGCTGGGATATAGTAAGTAAGGACATAGGAACAATTGTCGATAGCTTGTATGATATTTTACCGGTTCCTATTTACATAACGGAAAACGGTACTTGTGATAATGAGGATAAGTTTAGAAGTAGATATATTTATTCGCATTTAAAGGTTCTCTCATACAGTGATAAGCCTATAAGTAGATTTTATCATTGGTCGTTTAGCGATAACTTCGAATGGGCTGAAGGCGAGACCAGTAGATTTGGCCTTGTCCACATAGACTATGAAACACAAAAAAGAACGATTAAAAAATCAGGATATTTTTACAAGGACATAATAAGCAATCATGGTGTTACAAAGGCTGCTTTTGACAAATATGTTGTACCATCACATTATAAAAAGTGAGTAATATATGAAAAAAAAGCAGATAATAAAAAACAGGTATATGTACGGCATAGGAACAATTGGCAGAGATATGGTTTTTTCCATTGTTGCCCTGCAGCTAATGTTTTACTTAACGGATGTTCTTGGTATATCCTCTGTAACCTTGTCATATGTTACGGTAATCATGGTAATAATGAGAGTATTTGACGCCATTAATGACCCTTTTATGGGCATTATCGTTGATAATACAAAGTCAAGGTGGGGTAAGTATAAACCATGGATTCTCAGTGGAGCAATACTATCTGGGATTTTCACTATCCTTCTATTTACAGACTTTGGCAGTAAGGGGTCTAGTTTTTTGATGAAGTTTTCCCTGTTGTATCTACTGTGGGGAGTAACTTATACTATCAACGATATATCTTACTGGAGTATGCTTCCGTCACTCTCTAAGGATCAAAAGGAAAAAGAGAAGATTGGTTCATTTGCAAGAATATGTGCCAATCTAGGGATGTTTAGCTTTGTTGTGGGCGTTGTGCCGATAACCAATTATCTGGCGAAATTTACTGGTAGCCTTAAGAGTGCTTATACCGTTTTTGCTATTTCTCTTGTTCTACTTATGTGGTTTTTTCAAGCGTTTACATTATTTGGGGTAAAAGAAGACTTAAGTGTTCTAGATAATAAAACCACGCCACTAAAGGAGCTGCTAAATGTCATCATTAAGAATGACCAACTCCTTTGGACGACCATATCGATGGTTTTATTCCAGTTGGGGTATACAACCACTACGTCATTTGGACTTTATTACTTTAAGTACATATATGGTGATGAGTCAATGTACTCCATATTTGCCCTTGTTCTTGGTGTTTCACAGCTTACAGCACTTGCGCTTTATCCTGTTTTTTCAAAGTATTTTAAAAGAAATCAGCTATACTTTGCGGCAATCGTTTTAATTGTTGCTGGGTATATACTGTTTTTCTTTTCTCCTACTTCTAGTATGACATTTATTGGTATTGCCGGGGTTCTACTCTTTGTGGGGCAAGCATTTGTTCAGCTACTAGTTCTAATGTTTATATCGGATACGGTGGAATACGGAGAACTAAAACTGGGTAGAAGAAACGACTCGGTAACGCTATCATTACAGCCTTTTATTAATAAGATGAGTGGCGCTTTGTCAGCTGGAATAATTGGGTTTACGCTGATTATCTCAGGAATTAAAGACGCAGCAGATAAGAGTGATGTAACATTACAGGGAGCTCAGATATTTAAGGCATCTATGATGTTCTTACCACTAGTCTTAATAGTTATAGGATACTTGGTATATCGAAAAAAATATATCATTGATGAAGTCAAATATGAGGAGATAATTACCGAGCTTGAAAGGCGAAACAATGTTAGGTGATAATTCTACCATCTCAGAACTACTTTCCAATCCAATAGGATTTGATGTGATTTACAAAATATTGTTACAAATGGGTAAGAGTATTTCTCTTGTCGATAATTTCGTCATTAGAAGGTTAAAAATAAAGCACATTAAGTTTTTCTTAAAAGGAAAACTTGGTGAAGACTTTTTTTATTCTTTGTATGAATTACTCAATCAAGAAGGGACTATTGAGCATAGCGAAAAAGATGAAATCTCGAGAAAATGGTGGAAAGAAGCGGTTTTTTATCAGATATATCCCAAGTCGTTTAAGGACAGTAATGGGGATGGTATAGGAGACCTAAAGGGTATTACCTTAAAGCTGGATTATTTAAAGGCTCTTGGTGTCGACGCACTTTGGCTGTGCCCGATATATGATTCGCCACTTGACGATAATGGATACGACATAAGAGATTATAAAAAGGTCTTAAAAGAGTTTGGAACCATGGAGGACTTTGATAACCTTGTGACAGAACTAAAGAAAAGGAATATGAGAATAATCCTAGATCTAGTGGTCAATCATACCTCTGACGAACATGAATGGTTTAAAAAGGCACTTGCCGACAAGAATTCTAAGTATCATGATTACTACATATTTAAACCGAATGAGGGAAGAGCGCCCAATAACTGGGTATCGTTCTTTTCGGGTTCAGCTTGGCGGTATGTTGAACAGACAGATGAATACTCTCTAAGATTATTCTCCTCAAAACAAATGGACCTTAACTGGGAAAATGAGAACGTAAGAAAAGAAGTAGAAGATATAGTAACGTTCTGGAGGAATAAAGGAATCGATGGATTCAGACTCGATGTCATAAACTATATATCAAAAAATTCATTTAATGATGGTAATGAGACCATAGGTAAACTTATGGAATTTTACGGTGTGGAGAACTACTTCTTTGGGAAACATCTTCATGATTACTTAAGAGAGCTTAAAAAGAATGCTTTTGGTGAAATGTTTAGTGTAGGGGAAACACCCGGTGTGGGCTTTGAGATGAGCAGGCTTCTTTCTGGCGAAAAAAGGGGTGAGCTAGATACCGTCTTCTTATTTGATCATCTTGAGACGCCGGGTCATGTAAGATTTGATGATTACCACTATGACCTAAATTATCTCAAAAAATATTACGTGGATATGTACGCTCACTTAACGACGGAGGACTGGCCATCATTATTTTTTGAAAACCATGATAACCCTAGGATGATATCAAAAGTAAGCCCTAAAGAGGAACATAGAAAGAATATCGGCAAGCTAATAGCTACATTCATGCTGACGCTTAGAGGAACTCCTTTTATTTATCAGGGACAAGAATTAGGTCTAATAAACCAAAACTTTGAAAAAATAGAGGATTTTAGGGATGTCGAATCCATTAACAAGTATGAAGAATTAATCTGCCAAGGCGTTAAAGAAGACGAAGCGATACATATTCTACTTGCTGGAAGTAGAGATCATGCAAGGACTTGTATGCCGTGGTCAGACGGGTTTACCACAGGTAAGCCTTGGATAATGAGCTATTCAACGATTAATATAGATGATAAGAGTGAGATAGAAGATAAGGATTCGATTTATAATTGGTACAAAAAGTTAATCGCGCTTAGAAAAGATAGTAAAACCCTTGTTTACGGGAGAGTACGTTTTCCTAGTAATAAGAAAAAGAACTATTTTTCATACTATAGGGAAGACGAGGAGAGAAGTTTTTTTATCGAGATAAACCTCAGTGATAAAAGAATAAAAAGGGTTGAAAAGATCAGCGGGTATGAATTAATGCTTTCAAGTGGCGCTAATAATGAATATATGGAGCCGTATGAGGTTTCCATTTACAAAAAATCATTATCAAACCGTTGATAGTATTGTATAATGATGGTAAATCTTAGTAAAAAGGA
>PDWI01009125.1_pt1 | contig 11467 bp, 7 predicted proteins | sample 1430891 | NCBI WGS metagenome assembly PDWI01 (sample SAMN01162508, study PRJNA174530) | Oral metagenome, whole genome shotgun sequencing project. | biome: Marine environment; feature: Marine mammal; material: Swab sample of the gingival sulcus; isolation source: swab sample of gingival sulcus... | reverse complement strand
AGCTATCAGACAGAACTAGGAAGAAAAAATTCTTCAAAGCCAATTTCACAGCATTACCTAGGTAAATCTCAAAAACCAATAAATAATCAAAAGATTAAAATGCAATACCTAACCGAAGAGCCAATAATTTATAAGTTACTCAATTCGATCAAGTACACTCAAAAAGAAGGATTAAACCCCAAAAAGTAAGAGCTAACAAGTCGTTTCAAGGGGCGGCGGGAGGCTCGGTATTTTCAATGCCATTGCCTTCACCAAACACGCGAGTAACTTGTAGCTTATTGCTGTAAAATCCCGCCGCCTCTGAACTCTGCGATATCCTGGTTCCCGGAATGCATGTTTATAACCCGTCACGGAGTTTTACTTCAGTGTTATTTTCTACTTCTGACGTGTAACTGGTCACAGGTGCAACAGATTTGCACAAGCACCATTTTCCGCTATATAAGAGTATGCGGGCAATGGTGATCGTGCAAAGATGAAGTGCCTGTGATCAGTTACCAACAAACAGCAAATGGCAGGATCGTGTTTTTTGGCATCTAAAAATATGATTGGGATTCTGTGGAAAAACAGGTGAGCATTGAAAATATTTTCCACAAAATTAACGCTTTCTGGTATCTAGATTGGAAAAGGTATAACCTGCATTTTGGGATGGATAGCTGTCTGTAACGCATTGATTACATACAGCTGCGCTTGAGGAAGGAAATGGTAATGGAGGGAGAAAGACTGTGAAAAAAGAAATTGTTGTTGTTGGTGCTGTTGCTGCAGGGCCTAAAGCCGCATGTCGCTTAAAACGCCTGCAGCCGGACTGGAATATAACGTTGGTGGATCAGGACAGCCTGATCTCTTATGGTGGCTGTGGGATTCCTTACTATGTAAGTGGTGATGTTTCTGATGAAAGTGAGCTGCGTGCCACCAGTTTCCATGTTGTTCGTGATGAAAACTTTTTTGAGAATGCAAAAGGGGTAAATGTCAAGACACGCACCAGAGCGACCAGCATTGATAGAGAGCGGAAAGTTGTCAAGGTGAAAAACCTTGATAGTGGAGAAGTGCAGGAATTACCCTATGATAAGTTGATTCTGGCTACAGGTGCAAAACCCTTTGAACTGCCCATCCCTGGTGCGGATCTGGATGGCGTGTTTACCATTGCCAACTTGCACAAGGCCATTGCAATCCGCCAGCGTATTGCTCAGGGTAAGGTGGGGAAAGCCGTGGTTATCGGCGGCGGTGCCATTGGCATCGAAATGGCTGAAGCCATGAAAGATCTGTGGGGAGTGGAAACAACCTTGATTGAACTGGTTCCCCAATTACTGAACCGTGTTGTTGACTGGTCTTTGGCAGGCATGTTGAAAAAGCACCTTGTTGATAGCGGAGTCGATGTGTTTACCGGTGAGTTGGCAACTGCAATTATCGGCAATGAAAATGGCCAGGTAACAGGGGTACAAACCGAGAAAAGAACCCTTGATGCGGATTTGGTGATTGTGGCCGTTGGAGTTCGTCCGCGTAGCGAGCTGGCCAAAGAAGCTGGACTTGATGTTGCTCCATTTGGCGGCATTCGAGTGAATCAGCGAATGCAGACATCAGACCCTGATATTTATGCTGCCGGTGACTGTATTGCAACGACCAGCCTTATCACTGGAAAGGAAATATTTACCCCGCTGGGCTCTTTGGCAAACCGTCAAGGAAGGGCTGTTGCTGATAATATCGCAGGCATTCCGACCCTTTTTAAGGGGGTGTGCGGTTCCTTTATTATGAAGGCCTTTGAGCGGTGTATTGCCACCACAGGACTCAGTTATGAGGCTGCCCTTGCAGAAGGGTTTGATGCGGATTACGTTATTACGGCTCCGCCGGATCGCGCCCATTTTTTTCCTAACCAGGCTGTGGTTATTTTGCAGATGGTCTTTGATAAACGCACCCGCAGGGTACTGGGGGTGCAAGGGTTCGGGATGATGAATGATTCTCTTTCAGCCCGTATCGACACGGCTGCTGCCTTGATTGCCCATGGAGCAACCATTGAAGATTTCAGCGATGTGGAAATGGCCTATGCTCCACCGTTTTCATCGGCCATTGACTCTATCAACGCCGTGGCCTACGTGGCTGAAAATCTCTGTGATGGACGGTTCCGTAAGATTGACCTGGATCGATTCTTCTCCTGGATGGATGATATGGAAAGTGAGCCGGATTTTGCGGTGCTTGATATTCGTCACCCCAATGAAGCTGCCCCGTATGTTGCAAAATATGGCAGCGAAAAATGGATTGCTCTCAACTACGAGGTGATCCGTCAGAAGTCAGATGAAGTTCCGGATGACAAAACCCTGATCATCTTATGTAATGCCGGGACCCGGTCCTACGAGGTCCAGGTTTTTCTTGATCATATTGGTAAAACCAACAATTATGTGCTTGGTGGCGGCACAAATGTCTTCAGTCGTCTTGACGTGGACTGGTACCTTAAATAAACTGAAAGAGGGAACTGTTCAGCAGCACCGGAGTGTTGCTGAACAGTTCCCAAAACAATACAATTCTTGTGTAATGATCTCCCATAAAAGATCAGCAACTTTTCAAGATGGCGAAGTAAGAGTAGCTTAGGGGCTGTTTTACGACGCGATCTTTTTTGTCAACAACCACGAAGAGGTGATATGGCAGCATTAAATACTGACCATATGATTGAGGAAATTAAAGCCAACATTCAGACAGGAGACAGGCTTAAAGCTCGCCTGGTGTTAGAGCATTTACCTGAAATAGACAGAAAGGCCCAGAACAGGCTCTTGTATGAACTGTTGAAAGCTGATGTGGAGTTTACTGTACCACTATTAAATCATCTCCTCGTCACGCATCCTGACTTGGGTGTTACCCTGCCAGTCATCCGGGAAACCCTTATCTCTAATCTGGTCGCTTACCCTGAAGTTTTGCTTCAGTGTTTAAACGATCCCACTGTTGAAGAGAAGACCATCATGGTCGAAATAGCGGGAGAGCTGAAGCTGGAACAGGCAACACCGGCTCTAATAAGTATTTTGGGGCAAACCAATGATAGTGCCCAGGTAAAGTTCATTATTGAAACCCTGGGGCTTATCGGAGACCCGGAATCCATCAATACCTTGACCGATTTCCTTTACTCTGCAGATCGCAACCTGATCAATAGTGCCATCTATGCTTTGGGGCAGGTCGGTACCCCTACGGCCATGCATAGGCTGGCAGAACGCATGGGAACAGATAATGATCTGGATTTATTGATTCTTACGGTATTTACCGAAGTTCAGGATCAGGTTTCTTTGGGGAAATTAAATGACACATTACGGTCACATTACGCCCATATGCGTATTTATGTGAAGGATGCCCTAACCCAAATTGGGGTCAAGGCCGTGCCTGTGTTGATCGAAAATTTGAAAGATAATGACTCGGACCTGCTGATTCATACGCTGAATATTTTAGGTGAAATCGGTGACGAAGGGGCGGTGCTCCCCATACGAACCCTGCTGGACACCGTACCCAAGAGTGCCAATGTACGGTTTGCCGCCTATGAGGCTTTGGCAATGCTGCCGCTTAAAAAGGGTGCTTATACGCTTGCTGCAGGATTGAGTGATGCTGAAGATCATGTTTGTACTGCTGCTGCCCGGGCCATTGACAAAAACTATAATGAGGTTCTGGCCGCCGGGATCAAGAACATGATCAAATCAAAAAATGATGAGGCGCGCCACATCGTCAAAATTATCGTCAATACTGAGGTTGATAACATCTTTTTAAGCCTTGCTGGCGAAGACTATTTCCAGGACATGGCGCTGATCTACCTGCCCCATACCCACCCTGATATCTGTAGCCATTATGTGGCTTTGTTGAAACAACATGGGCTGAATGGTTTTGCTGATCAGGTTAACGGAAAGGTGGGTGATGAGGTTAAAGGGGTACAGGTTTGTGCAGTTGATGATTCACGAATGATCCTCAATATCTACAAGGCAACACTCCATGAGATGGGGTGTGAACCGATCCTGTTTGAGTTCCCTGCTAGTGCTCTTGAGTGGCTGAGCCGGGAAAAACCAGCCATTGTACTGACTGATTTGAATATGCCCGAGATCTCAGGTATTCAGCTTACTCAAGAGATACGAAAGACGTATACCATGGATGAGCTTCCTGTGATAATGGTCACCACCCAGAGTGATATTCAAGACCATGAGGCTGCTACACGAGCCGGGGTGAATGGTATTTTAATGAAACCTTTTAATGTGGATTCGCTCAGAAAGGTCGTAGAGCAGTTCGCTCCCCTGCCTTAGATGTAGCTTACAGTGTCATAAGATGCCCTGGAAGCTTACCAAAAAAACGACCCACCTGTTCCGGGGCATGGGCATCAGAACCAGCTTCCAGGGTAATCCCTTTTTGCAAGGCTTTGCGTAAAAGAGAAGATTGGGGAAAGGGGTAACCTCGCAGCCCAAATCCTGACGTGTTCACCTCCAAAGCTACTGAACGCTCTTTTAAGCAATCCAGAATTGCCTCAATCTGAGTGTGGTTGTGCCTGGAAAAGGTGATCTCCGGCAGATGGCGTAACCCCGCATCCAGATGGCACACCACATCACAACGCTCCATACAGCTGAGTGCCTGAAGAATAGAGGCGAAATAGTCATCCAGGATAGCAGCAACACCATAGTCGCTGAGCACCTTCAAGCTTGCCTTATTACGGCTGAGTAAGTTGTAATGATTGTTCCCGATGCGAAAAAAATGGCGTGATAACCCTATTCTATCCCAATGGAATTCCTTTAGTCCTGCCAGGAATGCTTCTGCTTCTTCCGGATTATATCCAGCTTCCACCCCAAGCTTGATTTTGATTTGTCCTTTGTATTTTTTCTGTAACCGTTGCCCCTCACGAAAATAAGCGGCAAAATTTTCCTGGGTGAGCCAGCTCCGCTGGTAATGAATGCCTGTTTCAAAGTGCTCAAGAAAGCAGAGCGTGTGGAGCCCGTTTTTTATGCCAGCTCTAACATACTCCTCCATGGTGCCGGTGGCATGGTTGCACAGTGAAGTATGCACATGGCCGTCAAAACCGGTATCTATGAGCGAGCTGTTTTGCATTTAAGGAGGTGGAGGTGCGAAGAATCAGTAATGCCGTATTACGCATTACCGCGTGGGAAAAAGTGGACAACGCCATCGATATCTGAGGTGTCACAAACATGACCTTGTTCCATCTCTATATCGATGAATTCCTCTATTTTATCCATTTCAAGAGAAAACGTAGGGCCATCTGGAAGATGGTAGATCAAGGTATCCACCTTAGTAAAATCAATGGGATAGGGTAAAAAATATTTCATTCGTGTGAATAGTTATACCATCAATTTTGATGGAAAAAGAGAAGCCTGTTCAGCTTCAGTTACATTTAGTTTATATGATACTGCTGTACATCGTTTGCTGACTACTAACAGGTTTGCACTGAAAAGAACACTAAATTAGTTCAGCGCTTGTGTTTTTTATGCTCTGCAGCTGAGTAAATCATTTGCCTTGGACAGTCCCTAAACTGACGATAGGGTTTGACACTTCGGGTAAAGATGATAATATACAAAGTTCCGTCAAAATTTTAGCAACCTTAATGATTTTTATCCATTCTGGCAAGTGGCCGAGGGTAAAAATAGAACTTTGCAACACTGCCGTTTTCATCCTCACGTCGGCGGTGTTTTTTTTCGAGGTACACATACACATGTCAGACACGAAACCAAATGATGAACTGAATACGGCCAAGGCCTTTTCCAGCACCGATAAGAATCCAACGAACATTATGCCGGAAAAGCTGAACCTGAACTCAAAACTTCAATTTGAATGTCATCCAGGGGTAAGCTGCTTTACAGCCTGTTGCCATAATATCAAAATCATCCTTACTCCTTATGATATTCTTACCCTAAGTAAGCGGCTTGATATGGAACCCAATGAGGTGGTAACCGAATATACCGAACCAACCTACCTGGAAAAGACTGATATGCCAGGCGTACAACTCAAGCTTGTAGGGGAAAAGCGGGCCTGTCCTTTTGTCACACCAGCAGGGTGTACCGTGTACACAGATCGTCCATCAGCCTGCAGGTACTACCCGATTGGAATGGCTGATTTTCACGAAGGTGGAACTGATGATGCCAAAGAAGAAAAGTTTTTTTTCATTGTTAAGGAGCCACATTGCAAAGGGCATGAAGAGCCTAAAAAATGGACCATTGGTGAATGGCGGGCTGATCAAGGGGTGGATGTCCGTGATGAGATGAATAAGGAGTGGCTACGCCTGGTTATGCGGCGTAAATCCTTTGGTCATCAGGCAACGTTAAGTGAAGCTGCAAAACGGATGTTTTTTATGGCATCAACAGATTTGCACACCTTTCGCAGATTCATCTTTGAAAGTTCCTTTCTGGACACCTATGAAGTGGATGAGCAAACCCTTGAAAAGATAAAGGAAGACGATATTGAGTTGATGCATTTTTCCTTTAAATATCTTGCAAACACCCTTTTTGGGGCAGAAGGGATGACCATCAAACAGGATAAGCTGCAAAGTAAGATTGAAGAGATCAAAGCCCGACAGGAAAAGTCCTTGCTGGAAGCAGAAAAGGAATATGAAGAACTCAAAGCTGAGCGGGACAGGATGCGGGCAGAACGTGAGGCCGCAGACAATCAATAGCAGGAAGACGCTCTTTTAGTGTGCCGCATTTGCTACAAGCAAATAAAAAGGCCGGAGCTTTTAGCTCCGGCTTTTTTATTTGCACAGCAACCTCAGTTTTTATCATTAAACAGGTGATAAAAGATGTCTGAGAGATATACAACCCCCACCAGGGTGCCATTATCAACCACCGGCATCCTTCTAATCCGGTCTTTCACCATCCTGTCTACGATAGCCATGAGGGGTTCCTCAGGTGGGATGCTGAAAAAATTTGAGTTCATCACCTGCCTGACTGATTTATCTTTTACTGACTTAATAAACTGATCCAGTTCCCCTTGCCAGGAGAGCGTGTCACCATCAATACCATAATTGAGAAAGGATGGCCGCAAGTGGTAGAGGATATAGAACATACTTATGGTGCCAACTAAGCGGTGGGCATCATCAACAACCATAAGGCTGACTGTTTTATGTCCTGTGGGCCTGACCTTTGCAGTCAGAATTCTGCGGATAGCATTTTCTGCAGGGGCATCTACATGAATGGTATCATAATTTTTGATCATGATATCCTTTGCAAATAACTGCATTAGGAGCTCCTCCTGTGGGGATAATAAGTAAGGAAATACTCTTTAAGACAGTCCCTTTATAAAACGGTTGTGAAAAAACAACAAGAAAAAGAATATAAATGGAAAGAAGCCCTGCCGAATATCGACAGGGCTTCTGTATCCTACAGTGATGTTTGAAATACGTTATTTATTCAATATCATGGGCTTTTTGCCATGCTTTAAGCAGGTTCCATGCCTTATTAACGTCTTGCTGGGATTGTTCCATCAGCAAGTCTGCTTGTTCCGGATTGGATATCTTCAGCATCCGGTAACGGTTTTCATTCATGGCATAGTCAGCAAAGGGTATGGTCGGTTCCTTACTGTCAATAACCATTGGGTTTTTACCTGCTTCTTCAAGCAATGGATTGTAGCGGAAAAGTGACCAGTGACCACACGCAACAGCTTTCTTCTGTTGTTCCAGCCCCACAGCCATATTAATGCCGTGGTTGATGCAATGCGCGTAAGCAATGATCAGTGAAGGTCCGTCATACGCTTCCGCTTCGGCAATAGCTTTTACAGCCTGCTGCGGATTAGCACCAATGGAAATACGGGCAACGTACACATTACCAAAGGTGGAGAAAATCAAGCCCATGTTTTTCTTGGGAGCTTGTTTACCACCAGCAGCAAACTGAGCAACTGCTGCACGTGGAGTAGCCTTGGACATCTGTCCACCGGTATTGGAGTAGACTTCGGTGTCCATAATCATGATGTTGACGTTTTTGCCTGAGGCAAGAACATGGTCAACGCCTCCGTAGCCGATGTCATAACCCCAACCGTCACCACCGAAGATCCAGACAGATTTTTTCACCACATAGTCAGCAACCTGGATTAAACGTTTGGCAATGGCATTTCTGCTGCCAGCAAGCTTGTCCTTGAGAGCAGCAACTTTTTCACGCAGTGCCTCAATTTCATCCTGATCGTTTTGGGTTGCATCAAGGATACCATCTGCCATGGCCTTGTCAATCAACCCCTCTTCAACCGCCTTTTCAATCAGCTCTACAGCTTGAGCAGCAAGCTTGTCAACCGCATTCCGCATACCCATGCCGTATTCGGCGTTATCTTCAAAAAGGGAGTTGGACCAGGCAGGACCGCGTCCGTCTTCACGGGTACAGTATGGGGTGGTTGGCAAGTTACCGCCATAAATGGAGGAACAACCTGTGGCGTTGGCAACCATCATGCGATCCCCAAACAGCTGGGTGACAAGCTTGACATATGGTGTTTCACCGCAACCTGCACAGGCACCGGAGAACTCAAACATGGGTCGGAGCAGCTGGCTCCCCTTGACGGTATCGGCCTTGATGGTGGCACGATCAACTTCGGGCAGCTTGAGGAAGGTTTGCCAATTCTTGCTTTCGCGCTTGTAGACTTCCTCGGTATTGGTCACCATGGTCAGAGCGTGTTCTTTGGTCCTTTTGCCCTCAGCGTCTTTCTTTATCGCAGGACAAACACTTACACACAGGGTACATCCGTAACAGTCGGCAGTGGAAATCTGGATGGTAAATTTCATGCCTTTGTAGTCCTTACCCGTTGCATCAGCGGTCTTGAAGTCGTCAGTAGCGCCGGCAGCTTCAAGTGCTTCAGGTGTAGTAATTTTCATACGGATACAGCCATGGGGGCAGACCAGTGAACAACGACCACACTGAATACATGCATTCGGATCCCACTGTGAAACATTAACCGCTGTATTACGCTTTTCCCATTGGGTGGTTGCGGTAGGCCAGCGACCATTATCAGGAATCTGGGAAACTTTCAGTTCTTCACCACGGCCTTCGATCATCTTGGCAGTGATGTTTTTCACGAAATCAGGTGCTGCTTCAGAAACAGTAGGTGGCATTTCATGACCGGTTACATCATTTGGTACAGCAACTTCAACGATGTTTTCAATGGCGCCGTCAACTGCAGCATAGTTCATGTTGACAATCTTGTCGCCCTTAAGGCCATAGGTCTTCTTGATAGCAGTTTTGATGGCATCAACAGCCTGTTGCTTGTCAAGGATACCAGAGATCATGAAGAACGCCGTCTGCATGATCATGTTGATCCGCGCGCCAAGACCGATGGCCTGACCAAGTTTCACCGCATCAATGATATAGAATTTGATTTTCTTTTCAATGAGCTGCTTTTGGACGAGCGCAGGCAGGTGATCCCAGATTTCATCCTTGGAGAAAGTGGTGGTCAAAAGGAAGGTACCATCTTCTTCCAGATTAGCCAGCATATCGTAGCTGTCAAGGAAGGCAAAGTTGTGACAGGCGATGAAGTTTGCCTTGTTGATCAGGTAGGGAGATACGATCTGATTTTCACCAAAACGGAGGTGAGAAACCGTCATGGAACCTGATTTTTTGGAGTCGTAAACAAAGTACCCTTGAGTAGAGTTTTCTGTTTCATTACCAATGATCTTGATGGTGTTCTTGTTAGCACCTACGGTACCGTCAGAACCGAGACCATAGAACATGGCGCGGTAAACGTCTTCACCTTCAATGTTGAAGGACTTGTCAAAATCAAGGCTTGTAAAGGCGACGTCATCATCTGGGCCTACACAGAATTTATTTTTTGGTGCAAAGGCAGTTTGATTTTCAAATACAGCTTTTACCATTGCAGGAGTAAATTCTGCAGAACCAAGACCATAGCGACCACCGAGGATGGTTGGTGGAATCATGGTTGGGTTGGCTTCAGCTGCTTCAGCAACTGCGGTGCGAACATCCAGATACAGAGGCTCACCAGGACTGCCAGGCTCTTTGGTACGGTCAAGAACAGTGATGCGCTCAACTGTTGAAGGCAGAGCGTTAACCATTGCTTTTGCATCAAAAGGACGGAACAGGCGAACAATAACCATACCGACTTTTTCGCCTTGGGCTACCATGTAATCAATGGTGGACTGAACAACTTCAGCACCGGAACCCATGATCACGATAACATCGGTGGCGTCAGCAGCACCGTAGTAATCAAAGAGTTTGTATTGGCGACCGGTAAGAGCGGCAAATTTATCCATGGATGCCTGAACAATACCTGGGATAGCCGTGTAATACTTATTTACTGTCTCACGACCAGTAAAGTATACGTCAGGGTTTTGAGCAGTACCGCACATGGATGGGCGGTCAGGTGTCAGGGCACGCTCACGAAATTCATATACACGTTCTTCGTCGATCATTTCACGCATGTCGTCCATGGTGAGTTGCTCGATTTTGGCAACCTCGTGAGAGGTACGGAAACCATCAAAGAAATGGAGGAAAGGAATACGTGATTCCAGGGTGGATCTCGTGGAGATCATCGCCATGTCTTGAGCTTCCTGAACATTGGCAGAGGCAAGCATAGCCCAGCCGGTTGAGCGAGCGCTCATAACGTCACTGTGATCTCCGAAGATGGATAACCCCTGGCAGGCGAGTGCACGAGCAGTGATGTGGAATACTGTTGGGGTTAATTCACCAGCGATTTTGTACATATTCGGCAGCATCAGGAGCAGACCCTGAGATGCTGTAAAGGTAGTACACAATGCTCCGGAGTTCAACGAACCATGCAAGGCACCGGCAACGCCAGCTTCTGATTGCATTTGGGACACTGCCGGGATGGAACCCCAAATGTTTTCCTGCTTTGCATTAGCCTTTGCATCGGCTTCAGCTGCCATCGGAGAAGATGGCGTAATAGGATAAATTGTGATGACTTCACTGGTTGCATAGGCAACATGGGTACACGCCTGATTGCCGTCAACGTTGACCATTTTTCGCGACATAGCTCATTCTCCTTACACGGTGGTTACTGTTTTCCGGCACAACATGCCGGAAGGGTTAGAACAAATTAAATTCTCCTTGAATACGCAAAGAGAATCGTAATACTTAAACAGCACTGACGAATCGTCATCGACCTGAAATGATTGACGCCTCATTCAACTGTAAAAGAGCATTTATCCGAAAGAATGCTAATATTCTAACTGGTTAAGTGGGTAGGGATAGTGCGTTAACCCACTGTTTTTTTGTCGCACACCCGTCGACAAAAGAGATTACGATATAATTGCCGACAAGATATACTAAAAACTTCTATTATGCAACGCTAAAGCGTGAGAGAGCCAGACACCCCTTCAGAGGCGCCACAACGAGGAAGAAGAGGTGATACAGCGAGATGGTTGCAAGGCTCACGGAGAATCTTCTTCCTGGCTGTGATCTTTGGGTGGAATTCCGGGGACACCATGAAAGCGCCGGGATAAACCGGCATAGAGTAGGGGATGAAAGAGCCCCACATGAAAGGATTAGCCGATCCATCATGCCCC
>PDWI01016725.1_pt1 | contig 11468 bp, 8 predicted proteins | sample 1430891 | NCBI WGS metagenome assembly PDWI01 (sample SAMN01162508, study PRJNA174530) | Oral metagenome, whole genome shotgun sequencing project. | biome: Marine environment; feature: Marine mammal; material: Swab sample of the gingival sulcus; isolation source: swab sample of gingival sulcus... | reverse complement strand
AAACTATATTGAGCCTCCATATCACCTTGATCAGCGGCCGCTTGATAGTCGGCCGGTCCTTTTTGATCGTCAGCACTGGTCTCTGTCGTAACGACTTCGCTACTTTCTGCCACAGTAGTTGTGTTATTTTCTACAGTTGTGCTATTTTCTACAGCGGTGCTACCGGTACTACTTGACGTATCATCTTGGCTCGATGTCGTACAACCGGTCAAAGCGACCAGCATGACAACGGCAATCGCCATCGCCAAAAAAGTAGTAGCGCCGTTTTTTCTTAATACCTTATTAATGTTTTCAACCATCTTCTGCAAATTATACCTCCATTTTATTCTTAACTTTTAACTTTCAACTTTCAACTGATAAAGGCGTAGCCGCAAATCGAGAAATCTCGGGTTTAATAAGTAGAAAGCAGAAAGTGGACAGCGGAAAGAAAAAGCGCTGAAGCGTTGGTACAGCCAACGCATTGGTAGTTTTTTAGTCAATATTTTGCATTTGTTTTTTGGTTTTTGACTTTGATTTTCCTTTCTACTTTTAGCTTTCAACTTTCAACTGGATATGATATACTACTCTGTCATTTCGACTAAATAGTTACAAATCGACAAAATAATTGTTCTTATGTTTCTAAAACTGCAATGCTGAGCGACAGGGCAACCGGATCAAATGTAACACTAAGTGATTTATCTTGATCGATTAAGCCTTTTAAGTAAAGCTCGGCAATTTCATCTTCCAGTAACCTTTGAATTTTGCGCCTTAGCGGCCTTGCCCCATATTTTTTATCATAGCCTTGACTGGCTAAATAACGCTTGGCCTCATCGTCGACATGAACCAAGATACCTTTTTCGCTGGCGTCGCGATAAATATCTTTAAGCTGCAAATCGACAATGCTCAGCATATCATCAGCTGTCAAATGATCAAAGGCGATAATCTCGTCAATTCGATTTAAGAATTCCGGCTTAAAGTATTCTTTGAGCGCCTCAAATAAGCGTTCTTTTTGTTTGCCGCTCTCATCGGCATTAAAACCGATACCGGACGATTTAAGATGACTGCCGGCATTAGATGTCATAATGATCACCGTATTGTCAAAGAATACCGTGCGGCCTTGGCTGTCAGTCAATCGACCATCTTCTAGTATCTGCAGTAACATATTAAAGACATCGACATGAGCCTTTTCAATCTCGTCCATCAAGATGACCGAATAGGGCTTGCGGCGAATGCGCTCGGTTAGCTGACCGCCCTGATCGTAGCCGACATAGCCGGGGGGCGCGCCGATTAACTTTGAAACGGTATGCTTTTCCATATATTCGCTCATGTCAAGACGAACGAGGGCTTCTTCTGAACCAAACAGTTCTTCTGCTAAAGCCTTAGCCAACTCGGTTTTACCGACGCCGGTCGGACCGACAAAGATAAACGAGGCCGGCTTTTTGCGCTTGCGGAAACCGGCGCGATTACGTCTAACCGAACGCGCTAAGGCCGAAATAGCATCGTTTTGCCCAATGACGCGACGGTGCAAACGCCCTTCTAAATCGAGCAACTTTTGCGCCTCTTCTTCGGTTATCTTGGTAACCGGTATATTGGTCCACGATTCGATGATATGGGCGACATCTTCAACCGTCATGATGCGATTGCCGGCTGATTTTTCTAATTCTTTTAATTTTTCATAGAGCTGTATTTCTTCAACTTTGTAATGTGCTGCATCTTCAAAGCGATCGTTGGCCGAAGCGTCTTCTTTTAAGTCGACCACCTTTTGATATTGCAATTTAATATGTTTAAGTTGTGCGATATCATCGTTGTGCAGGTTAATCATCGCACCGGCTTCATCGATGACATCAATTGCTTTATCCGGCAAAAAGCGATCGGCCACATAGCGCTCTGACAATACAACCGCTTGTTCCAATACTTCATCCGGAATAATCGTGTGGTGGTAATCTTCATAATAACCGACAATGCCCTTTAGTATTTCAATGCTCTCTGCTACAGTCGGTTCATCGACCAAAACGCGCTGAAAGCGGCGCTCTAACGCGGCATCTTTTTCAATGTGTTTGCGATACTCTTCTAATGTCGTTGCGCCAATCATCTGAATATCGCCTTTGGCCAAAGCCGGTTTTAAGATGTTGGCGGCATTCATAACACCACCGTGCACTTCACCGGCACCCATAATATTGTGCACCTCATCGATGACCAAAATGATATTACCGGTCGTTTGCGCCTCGCGAATAATCGCTTTCATACGTCCTTCAAATTGACCTCTAAATTGGGTGCCGGCAACAATCGCCGTCAAATCCAATAAATAGATTTCGGCATCTTGCAGTTTTTCCGGCACTTTGCCCTCGACAATGCGCAAGGCTAAGCCCTCGGCGATCGCCGTTTTACCAACGCCCGGCTCACCGATTAAGAGCGGATTATTTTTATTGCGGCGCGACAAGATATGCATTACGCGGTCGATTTCACGCTGGCGGCCAATAATCGTATCGATTTGACCACGCTCGGCGCTGCGATTGAGATTTTCGGCAAATTTTTCTAAATTTTTGCGTTTTTTTAGCTTGCGCTTTTCAGCACGCGTCGTCTTATCAGCTTGCACTTCACCATCGGCTGCATCAACCGGTTCGGCACTTTGGGCCTGTTCCGCCTGATCTTCGATCTCGTCAATCGCCTCATCCGCTGCATCGTCCTGCCAAAGATCGGCACCAAAATCACCGCCGCTCATCATATTGAACAGCGGATTGTTTTCCAACTCAGTTGGATCTTGACTGTCGATAAACTCTTGCATTTGCTTGGATAGATTATCGATATCATCGGGTGATAAATTGACCTGTTTCATAATTTCGTCGAGTACCGGAATATCCATTTTTTGGGCACATTCCATGCAAATGCCCTGCATTTCGGTCTTGCCATCGACAATTTTTGAGCTGTAAACAACTGCTATATTCTTATTGCATATTGAACATTTTTTCATCATTTCTCCTTAAACGGTCACAGCGGTGCAATCTTTCTGTTTATTCGCAGCAGACCATGACCTAACGTAAAAGACTACAAACTGACTTAGTACGAGCGATACCGTGCCGCCAATCGTTCGTCTGATAAACTGACTTTTAATTCCGCCACCTCTGCGAGTAGGCGGTCCTTATCTTGATTTAAAACGCCGCGCAGCTGCACGTAATTAGAATTGTGATTAGCCCTAAAAAGCGTGCCGTCTAAATCGAAGTTTTGCAATATCAAATGTGCCTCTTCGATAATCTGTAAAGGCGTCAATAAGTTAAATTGACCGCTGGCAACCTGTTTTTGCAATGGTGTCCCCGGCCGCACCATCAAAGTCATTAAGGCCAAGTATTCCGGATTGATTTGGCTGACGACTGCCGCAGACTGTAACGCGTGCTCACGACTGTGTTCAACGCCGCCCAAACCCAAGATGATAATCGTCGAATTTTTGATGCCGGCCGCCTTTAATTTTTGACCGGCTGCAATGACATCTTGCGCCGTGCAGTTTTTATTGACCAACTTTAGCACTTTATCAGAACCGGACTCGACCCCGATGTACATCTGCTTTAAGCCATTTTGACGCAGTTCAATTAATTCGTCAACCGACTTACGCACGATGTCTTTGGCTGTCGCATAAATGGCAGTGCGCTCTAAATTTGTAAAATTGTCATTTAGGCGCTGTAGTATTTCAACCAAATAGTCATTCTTTAGACACAGGCCATTGCCGTCGGCCAGAAAAACCCGCCTAACCGCAGCCTTGTTAGTAAACTGCTCAATATCTTCAAATACCTCTTGAGCCGGTCGAATCGCAAATGGCTTGTTTTTATACATATCGCAAAAGGTACAGGCGTTATGCGTGCACCCATAAGTAACTTGTAATATTAAACTGTAGGCCTCACTGGGTGGCCGATAAATATCTCCGTGATAACGCATAATATCCTTTCATCGTAACTGTTCAGTCGCTGTTTGGCAGCATGTCATCTCCAGTTGAAAGTTGAAAGCTAAAAGTAGAAAGGAAAATCAAAGTCAAAAACCGAAAAAAGAATGCAAAATCTTGACTAAATAGTTACCTTTCATCTAACTTTAAACAACTTGCAAACGGCTGGACAATGCTATATGATAAAACCAATACACTTTCAGTTTACCCACAATCTACTAGGAGTATTCAATGCTTAAAAAAATTATAAACATCGGCCTAGCCTATAGTGCAGTCGTCAGCATCGTCGTACTATATCAACGTATTGAGGCCTCTCTAAATGGCGGCGCTTGCCCGCTACACGATCAGAGAGGCTGGATTTACTCGGCAATTGCCGTCGCCTTGACGGCACTGCTACTTAGTTATATCGATGGTAAAAACAAGTAATTAAAATTACTTCAGACTGATGACAAATGCCCAATTTCTTTATTGCTCTGCTAATAGATCGGCTTGGTGCTGCGTATTAAGCGCATCGATAATTTCATCGATATCGCCGTCCATAAAGCCGGCTAATTTATAAAGCGTAATCGGAATGCGATGATCGGTCACGCGACCCTGCGGAAAATTATAAGTTCTAATCTTGCCACTGCGATCACCACTGCCGACTTGCGATTTGCGCTCTTCCGATATTTCTGATTGTTGTTTGGCCAATTCCATATCGTAAAGACGCGACTTTAACACCTGTAGTGCGCGTTCTTTATTAGAAAGCTGTGATTTGCCATCTTGACAGGTAACGACCAAGCCACTTGGCAAATGCGTAATGCGTACCGCCGAATCGGTCGTATTAACCGATTGACCACCATTGCCGGATGAGCGATAGACATCGACGCGAATGTCATTTTGATTGATGACGACTTCGACATCATCGACTTCCGGTAACACGGCAACCGTTGCCGTCGAGGTGTGAACGCGACCCTGTGATTCGGTCGCCGGCACGCGCTGTACGCGGTGGATACCGCTCTCAAATTTTAAGCGCGAATAGGCGCCCTTGCCCTCAATCATAAAAATGGCCTCTTTAATGCCGCCGATGCCATTATCAGAGGTCGACATCGGCTCAATCTTCCAGCCTTGTCTTTCAGCATAGCGCATATATAGGCGCTGCAACTCAGCCGCAAACAAACCGGCCTCGTCGCCGCCGGCGCCGGCGCGAATTTCGACGATGACATTTTTGCCATCATTTGGATCTTTTGGCAAAAGCAGCACGGTTAATTCATCTTCGATTGCCTGCTTGATGGTTTCATTCTCTTTTAGCTCTGCCTTGGCCAACTCGCGATAGTCTTCATCATTTTCGTTCTGCAGTATCTCTTTGGCCTCTTCCAAGCTGGTTAAAACGCTTTTATATTCTCTAAATTTACTAATAATCGGCGCTAATTCAGCGTGCTCGCGCATTAATTTTTGCCATTCCGTCTGGTTGCTGATAACCTCAGGATCGGCGATTTTAAATTCTAAATCGATGTATTTTTCTTCTAAAACTGTTAATTTATCTAGCACGTTTTACTCCTTTTTGCCGTAAACGACGCGATCTTTGCCCGCTAAATCAGTTAAACAATTAATGTCGCTAAAACCATTTTTTTGCAATATGTCAGTCACTGCTCGGCGCTGGTCGTAGCCAATTTCAAAGTATAATCGCCCGCCACGCTTTAGGTATAGCAGCGACTGCGCGCTAATTAGACGATAAAAAGCTAGGCCGTCTTCGCCACCGGCTAAGGCCTGTAGCGGTTCAAAATCGATAACGCCGCGCTCAAGTGTCAACAGCTGCGCACGGTCGATATATGGTGGATTGCTAACGATAAAGTCAAATTTTATATCGTCATAGGCATTTAAAATATCCGATTGCAATAAGTTTAGCCGTTCTGCAACGTCGTTTTTTAAAGCGTTCTTTTTAGCAACAGCCAAAGCCGCTGACGAAATATCACTCGCCCACATCGTCAATTGCGGCACATAGTGCAACAAGGCAATCGCAATCGCGCCGCTGCCGGTGCCGATATCGGCGCCAATTAGTGGTCGCTCGGCAATATCAGCCAATACTTTTTCAACCAATATTTCAGTATCAGGCCGCGGTATTAATACGCTGCGATCAAGCAAAAAATCCAAGCCCATAAACGCCTTGTGGCCGATGATATAGGCAATCGGTTCACCAGTTTGACGGCGTTTGACCAATGCTGCAACCAAGTCCAATTGTTGTTGACTAAGTGGCTGATCGGTCGCTGTAATCAGCTGTACCGCCGACAAGCCGAGCGCCTGCTCAAGCAATAGGTCAGCGTCGAGACGCGCCGTCGTCGAGTAGGATTGTAAGGCGGCAATGGTCGACTGCCGCAGACTGCCTACAGTGGACAAGTCGGCTCACCTTCTGCCTTAATCGCCGCCTCCATAGCGGCGATCGCCACTGCCAATTGGCGTAAATTGGGTTCACGCGTCGTCAGGCGTTGCATCCACAAACCGGGCTGACTAAGCGCATTTAAAAACCAATTGTCGTATTTTGACGACAGCTTTAGCACCTCATAAGAAATGCCGGCAATAACTGGCAATAGCAAAATTTTCATCAAGAGGCGGCTTAACAAAGACGACCAAGTTACAAACGAAAAGACGACAATGCTAATCGTCAAGACAAATATTAAAAAGCTGGTGCCACAGCGTGGGTGAATACGCGTAAAAGTAGCTGCATTTTGCGGCGTCAACGGTTTGCCTGCCTCGTAGCAATGAATTGTCTTGTGCTCTGCACCATGATATTCAAAGACGCGCTTGATTTCGCGCATACGTGAAATAATGAAAATATAGGCGATAAAAAGCGTCATTTTGATAATGCCCTCAATTAGTGACAATAACAGCGGTTGCTTAATAAAATCACGCAATAGGCCGGTCAAAAAAACCGGCAAAGCACCAAACAACAAAAATGCCATGGCAAATGCCGTGATAATAGAAAAGGCAATTAACACACCGTCAGCTTTATCCTTAAAGGTCTTTTTAACCCAGTTTTCAAATTTAGAGGGCTGTTCGTCCTCTTCCATGTAAAACTCGGCAGAATAAGTCAGTGCCTTGATGCCGATGATCATCGCTTTAATCAGCTCAATGCCACCGCGAATCAGGGGCAACTTAAAAAACGCCCCCTCAAATCGTTGGCTAGTGCGCTGCATATCGATTTCAATATCGCCGTCCGGCTTGCGCACGGCAATCGCCACGGCGCGACCGTTTTTCATCATTACGCCCTCGATTAGCGCCTGACCACCAATATTACAATATTTATTCTTCATTAAATCTCCATTAAATTTTGCTTACGCTCTAAATAAAAATGGATTAGCACTTCTTCGTTAAGCCCTAATCCACATCAATTACTTCATATTGTACTTCGCTCTAAATTTCTCAGCACGACCGCCGCGCTCTACTTGCTTAACAGTTTTTTAGTCGATTTCGTTTCAAATGTATTGCCACAGGCACAGTGCACATTCGCCACTTCGTATTTAGGATGAATGTCCTTTTTCACTATACTCACCTCTTCCTATCAAAAAATATTATACGCTGGCAATCGCTTAGCATCGCGATTGTAACGGCATATAGTAACAACTTTCACTAAAACCATTAGATTATAGCACAAACAGATGGCGATTTCAAGTCAAAAACTGCTAGTTTTCTATAAAACACGCGTTTTCATCTTGACGATAAAGGCGTGATTAGAAGTAGTGCGTTGCAATTCGGCCAAAACGGTTTCGGTCACATCGGTGACATTTGAACGACTGAGCGCCCGTCTGATGTTCCAAATAACGTCCAGTTCGGCGCTACCGAGCAGCAATTCTTCGCGGCGCGTGCCCGATTTGTTGATATCAATTGCCGGGAATACCCGTTTTTCTGATAGCTGCCGACTAAGTTGCAGCTCCATATTGCCGGTTCCCTTAAACTCTTCAAAGATAACGTCGTCCATGCGACTGCCGGTTTCGATTAGCGCCGTCGCCAAAATGGTCAAACTGCCGCCGCCCTCGATATTGCGCGCCGCTCCCAAAAATCGCTTGGGCTTATAAAGCGCACCTGGATCGAGACCGCCCGACAACGTACGACCACTGCTCGGTATCGTCAAGTTATAGGCGCGTGCCAGACGGGTAATCGAATCGAGCAGTATCACGACATCTTTACCCATTTCAACTAAGCCCTTGGCCCGTTCGATTACCATTTCGGCCACTTTAATATGATGCGATGGCATTTCGTCAAAGGTCGAAAAGATGACGTCGGCGTCGATCAGACGACGCATTTCAGTGACCTCTTCGGGACGCTCGTCGATTAGTAGTACAATCAACTCGACGTCGCGGTGATTTTTGCGAATACTCTTGGCAATTTTCTGCAACAAAATGGTCTTACCGGCCTTGGGTGGCGCCACGATTAAGCCGCGCTGCCCTTTGCCAATTGGCGCAATTAAATCGATTAGGCGCGTTGCCAAATCGTCTTTATTGACTTCTAAGATCAACTGTTGATTGGGGTACATCGGCGTCAAGTCGTCAAAATTGCGCCTGTGTTTAGCGGCGACCGGCTTTAAGCCGTTAACGCTCTTGACGTATAATAGGGCGCGAAATTTTTCGCCGGTCTTCGGCTTGCGCGCCACACCGTGCACTTTATCACCGGTCTTTAAGTTGAATTTTCTGATCTGCGATGGCGACACATAGACATCGGCATCACTTGATAAAAAGTTCTTAAAACGCAAAAAGCCGAAACCCTGCTCAATTAAATCAAGTACGCCCTCTACTTCGTCGTTATCTTTATCTTTAAAGTCGGCCTTTTCCTTTTTTGACTTATCTATGCCGCTGTATTTTTCTAATTTGGGGTCAAATTGTCCGGGTTTTTGCACAAAGCTGGTTTCACTTTTCAGCTCTTTTTCATGCAGGTCCAGCAACAGCTCTATTAAAGCCGCCTTGCGGTATTTCATCACCGATTTAACGCCGGCGTGTTTGGCAATTTCGCGCAGTTCAGTAAGTTTTAAAGCATTGAGTGCTTTCTGATTCATTTAACCCTCCATTGGTATACATTAAAAAGAAAAGATGGTGCTACGTAGATAAATATATCATAGCATAAACTGATTGTCTTGACAATGGTACAAACGCGCCACTAATCAACAACAAACGCGCCACTAATCGGCGCGTTGTCGAAACAACCAGTAGGCCGTCAACAATAGGGCAAACGCAAAGCCCCACAGCACGGCCGCCAACAAGTTAAACCCCTGTTTAAACGTGGTTGAGATGCCCGCTATCAAAACAAATGCCGCAAATACCAACAGCGCAAAGATGTTCTCATTTTTATCCCTGAATTTGGCTTTACTACGCCCTTCAGCCTCTTGATAGCGCAATGCCGCGCTCGCCGCTTTGATATGATCGGCTTTGGCAATACCGGTCATACCTCTGATAAAATCGGCCCGGTATTTATAATTATCGCCATATTGATAGTCGAGATCGCTAAAAATAATTGCCAGCTGATGTTTGACGGCAAAATCTTTCAGCAATAAATCAACCTTGTATTCAAGTGAACTCGGATATTGGTCATGCATTTCCGGTTCTCTAATCTTGCTTGTTAAAGCTATCAGCGTCTGTTCCTTTGTCTGCAAGTAATACGAAACGACCCGCAATCTAACGCGACTACTCATCAAGCTCGACACCCGCTTTGTCTCCCTTAAAAGATGGCTGACTTCAACCATTTGCAATTGGCGTTTACCCCAAAAACTTTTAACCGTAATATCGCGCCCTTCGATGATAACGCAGTTAGAACCGTAAATGAGCATACCCAAACAAAGTAGACAATAAAACGCAATAAAGCCCAATAAATAAAAATCAAATTGAAAATCTACTAAATAGAAGTAAATCAAACTAAGCGCGCTGCAGTTAAAAAACATTAACGCACTGATCATTTTATAATCGCCCTTCGGATAAAAATAGTATTTTTGAGCGTTGCTTTTGGCCAACGTAGCTGCCAAACTTTTTATTTTTGTATATTTCATTCTCTCTCCTGCTACAATATTAAATTTTTATTAATAATGCTCAAAAGCCTTTATACTTTATCGATCTATTATATAATAACTGTGATCGTGACGATTTGGTCATATACTAAACTGCTATAAACCGATCGATTGTCAGCAAAAACCTGACCAATCAACTAAACTTTGCCCTGATATGGAGTAATTATGTTAAAGCGCTCTACCGCAATTTTGTTAATCGTCTGCCTCACTGTACCGCTTGTCGGCTTTGCCAATACAACGCCACAAGATAATAGTTGCACGCTGAACATTAACGATACTTTAACCGAACTAACGGCAACGCCGCTTATCATCGATGGCGTCGCCATGTTGCCAATGCGCGAGTTTTTTGAAAAACTGGGGGCTACCGTCACATGGTATGATCTAACCAAGGTGGTCACTGCCTACAAGTATAATATGCAGGTCAAACTGGCGATCGACCAACCGATTGCATATCGCAATGGTAAGTCCTTTAATTTAACACACAGCCCGGTCATCGTTGCAGATCGCACTTATGTGCCGGCCAAATTTGTCGCCGAATCGTTTGATATGATCTATCAATTTAAGGATAACGTTATCACCTTAACCAAGCGCGATGTCAGCAAAGTCTATTTTATCGACTCGATGGAGTTTTCGTCAATTAATCTGGCCGAATTCGACATGACGATAATCTTACCGTATGGTTGGAAGGAGCTGTCCGATAATCGGTTTGGCATCGACCAAGGAACAGAAAACTACTCGATTACCGTACAACGATACGATGCCTCAATAGTGGATCAAACCGGTCTGATTAATCAGATTAAGCAGCAATTATTAGACGAGCACGGTGCAAAGGTTAACTTTACCTACAATGAGCAAGTTTACAAAAAAGACTATGCCTATCAAGCCTTTGGCTATATTTTAGATGACGATGAAATTGAACATATTATCGATAACTATATTTTAAAAAATGACAACGCTTATTACTTGTTTAAATGCGATAGTGCCGCCAGCTCTGATGTCGCCTTTGTTCGCAGTATGATGAATAACATTCTCGATCGCATTCAATTTAACGCCAGCACAGTAGTAACCAGTGACGAGCATTATTTTGAATACGCACCTTTCTTTGCTGCCAAAGTAAACTTAATCGAACCGCTTACTTCAAATATGGAAGTTTATAACTATGTGCCCTTCACCGGTATAATCGGCGCTAAAGGCAAATATCAATACTTGCAAGCGGTTGTCTCAAAAAACGATGAGCAAATGAAATTTAAAATCGGCATCGCCGACGACGGCAATTTTCAGGCTAAAATTTTCACGCCTTTTGGTATTGCCAAACACAATATTGCCATCTACGGCGTCGCCGCTGATGGCGCAACTGAATTGTTACTGAAATTTAGTGCACTTAACTTGTCAAGCGATCAGATAAAGTATTTGATTTCGTCTGAGCACGTTCAATCAAACAAGACAGAGGCACTGTCTTTGGCCAGCTTTTTAACTTATAAGGCAAACAGCTCTTACCTAAAGGCAAAATCCATCTTTGAACATATGACG
>PDWI01009123.1_pt1 | contig 11468 bp, 11 predicted proteins | sample 1430891 | NCBI WGS metagenome assembly PDWI01 (sample SAMN01162508, study PRJNA174530) | Oral metagenome, whole genome shotgun sequencing project. | biome: Marine environment; feature: Marine mammal; material: Swab sample of the gingival sulcus; isolation source: swab sample of gingival sulcus... | reverse complement strand
TTTGTAGTCCTTGAGTGAGTTGCCGTGGGAGCAGTCGACCATGACGGACTGGGGCAGCCCGGCGGCTTCAAGCTGGCGGGTGATGTCTGCGATGCTTTCCGCGTCGTAGTTCGGCCCCTTGGAGGAGCCACGGAGGATGAGGTGGCAGGCGTCGTTGCCTTTGGTGGCGACGATGGCGGAGATGCCTTGTTTGGTGACGGAGAGGAAGTGGTGCTGGCCTGCGGAGGCCTGGATGGCGTCGAGGGCAATCTGGATTGAGCCACCGGTGCCGTTTTTAAAGCCGACGGGCATGGAGAGGCCGGACGCGAGCTCGCGGTGGACCTGGGACTCGGTGGTGCGGGCGCCGATGGCACCCCATGCGATCAGGTCGGCGTAGTACTGCGGGGAAATGGTGTCGAGGAACTCGGTGCCGGCGGGCACGCCCATGTCGGCAAGCTGGATGAGCAGTTCGCGGGCGATGTGCAGGCCGTGGTTGATGTCGAAGGAGGAGTCGAGCCGGGGGTCATTGATGAGCCCCTTCCAGCCGACGGTGGTGCGGGGTTTTTCAAAGTAGACGCGCATCACGACTTCGAGGTCGTCTTGGTAGCGTGCTGCGGTTTCCTTGAGCCGGTTGCCGTATTCGATGGCGGCACTGGGGTCGTGGATCGAGCAGGGGCCGACGACGACCAGCAGGCGGTCGTCCTTGCATTTGAGGATGTTTTCACATGCCTTGCGGGATTTGGAGACGAGCTTGGCGGCTTTGTCTGAGATCGGCAGGAAGTGGGTGAGCACGGCGGGGGAGATCAGTGGCTTGATCCCGCTGATGCGGAGGTTGTCTGTCTGAAATTCGGTCACGCGCTTGTTCTAGTGCGAATTTCCGAAATGCCAAACATCAAATGAGGCAACCTGTGGTATTCGGTTAGCGGTTGCGGATGTCGGCCATGGTGGTGCCTTGGAGGTCTCTTGGGGAGAGGTTGGGGGATTTGACGGGCCATGGGATGTTGAGGTCTGGGTCGTCCCAGCGGAGGACTTGTTCGGTGTCTGCGTTCCATGGTTGGGAGACGAGGTAGGCGATGGTGGCTGGCTCGTCGGGGGTGGCGATGCCGTGGGCGAGGCCTTCCGGGATGTAGATCTGGGAGGGGTGTTCTGTGTCTGCGGCGGTGAGGGTGAAGGTGGCCCATTGGCCGAAGGTGGGGGAATCGCGGCGGAGGTCAACGACGACGTCGAAGATGCTGCCGGAGACTACGGTGATGAGTTTTGCCTGTGGCTGCGGGTCTTGGAAGTGGAGCCCTCGGATGCAGCCTTGGGCGGTGTGTGAGAGGTTCATCTCTGCCCACGGGTGGGTGTAGCCTGCGTCTGCGTGGAGGCGTTTGGCGAAGACGGGTCTGAATGATCCGCGCTGGTCGGGAAAGTGGGGCGGGTGGAGCAGGGTGACTCCGGGGATGGAGGTTGTGGTGGTTTTCATGGGGTGGTGGTGGGTCGGGTGGTGAGCAGTGCCTCGGCGGCGTCTGCGCCCATACGCATGGCGGTGTGCATGTTTGGGTAGGTGAATGCACCTTGGCGTCCGGTTGTTTTCAGGTTTTCAAAGCGGGAGAGGTAGTCGAGGACGGTGGCGAGGTGGGGTTCGAATCCGCGGGCAAAGACGGGGTAGGCGTGCTCGGCGCGCAGCAGGTGGTGCTCGATGACTTGCTCCGGCTGGCAGAGCCCTTCGGCGGCGAGGTCGCGGAGGATGTCGGGCAGGGCGTCGCCGTTCCATTTTTCATCACCAGTCTCGCAGGTGGTCTCTACGATGAGGGTGGTGTGGCCTGCGGGGGTGACGGAGAGGCCTGCGTTTTTTGGCTCGCCGACGCGGTGGAAGATGCGGTCGCGGTAGTAGGTGTAAAGGGCGTCCATGCACTTGGGTTTGTTTACCAGCAGGGCGTAGACGGTCATGGGTTTGAAACGGAGCTGGTCTGCGGCGTGGATGACTTCTGCGGGCGGTGGCGGGTCGAGGGCGCGGATGAGGTGGGGCAGGGGGATGGTGGAGAGGTAGGCGGTGTTTTGCGCGGGGGCTGCGGGTTGGCCGTTGACGGCTGTGATGCGGTGGCCGTCATGCCGGATGGTTTTGGCGGGGGTGTTGTAGTGGATGTGGCCGCCCCGGCTGGTGATGGTGTCTGCGAGGGTGCGTGGCAGGGTTTCGGCTCCGGTGGCGGAGTAGTGGAGGGTTTCAAAGCGCAGGGCGCCTTCTGTGGCGTCCCGGGCTTTGGTGATGCGGAGTTTTTCAAAGAGGTTTTTGATGACGTCGACGGCGGAGAGGCGGGGCATTTTTCTCCTGACAAATTCTGCGGAGAGGTCACGCGGGTGGATGCCCCAGTAGCGGTGGGTGAAGGTTTCAAAGAAAAATTCGTAGAGCGGGGTGCCGTAGAGCTCGCAGAGGGCGGACTCTGCATCGTCGCCGGGGGGCCTGTTTCCAAACTTGGCTTCCAGCTCGGCGAGGAGGAGTCCGGTCATGCAGCGGATGAGGGTGAGGGGGGGGATGCCGGCGAGGATGTCGCGTCCGCGCAGTGGGTAGTGGTAGAGTTTGCCGCCCCATTTGATGTGGGATTTGAGTGGGACTTCGAGCCGTTCGCTGCCCATGGCGTGGGCGCAGGTGTCGAAGATTTCGGCATCGAAGGCGTGGAGCATGTGGACGCCGAGGTCGTACCAGTTCTGGTTCCGCTGGTGTCCGGCTGCGAGTCCGCCGGGGGTGGCTTCTTTTTCCAGGATGGTGACTTGGGAGCCACGCTGCAGGGCGGTGTGTGCTGCGTAGAGCCCGCATGGCCCGGCTCCGAGTATGAAGGTGTGAGGAGGTTGGTTTGGGTTCATCGCCTAGGCGAGCAGGTTTTGCTGTTTTTTCCAGAGGGTGGTGAGGGTGCAGTCTGGAAGGTCGAGGTGCTGGAAGGTGACGGGTTCTCCTTTTTTCAGCGGTTTTTTGAGGGTGGCGGGGCTTTCCAGCAGGCAGACGGGGATGCGTTGGCTGTTGAGCGGCTCGACGAGGCCGTAGATCTCTGCGGAGCCGATGGCGTGCCGGATCTCGCTGCCTTCGGGGAGGTCCCGCTTGGCGTAGGCGTAGACGTCGCAGGTCTGGCGGCGGGTGGCGAGGATGGGTTTGCCTTCGGCGGCGGCGAGGATGGCTTTGGGGGTTTCGAGGTGGCAGAGGTGGTAGGGGCGGTAGAGGAGGTAGTAGGGGCCGGAGCCGAGTTTGTAGTAATTGAGGTAGAATGCTTGTTCCGGGGGGAGTTGTTTTTTCGGCTTCACCACGAGGTAGACGCCGCCGCCTGGCTCAGCACCGAGGAGGTAGTCGATACGGGGTGTGTCGCCGTAGCTTGCGAAGTCAAACAGCTCCAGTGCCTGCTGGACGTCTTTGGCGCGGGGGCCGGTCATGCCTCCGTCTGGTGGGAGGTATCCAAGGGCGTTGGCCAGCACGGCCATCTCAATGTGGAGTTTGGTGCCGTCTGTATAGGCGCAGCACTGGGTGGGGGAGAGGTTTCTGATTTCGGCCTCGTGTTTGATCGACTCCGGGTTGGCGTCGCGGTCGAGGAAGCCCTTGATGTTGCCGGCCTGCACGATGTCGAAGCCCATGAGGTCGGCTTCCTGGATCATGCTGGCCAGCACGCCGTGTTGGTCGCCGGCGTCTGAGGTGACGGTCAGCCCTCGTTTGGTGGCCTCGTGGTGGAGGAGGGGACCGAGCGCGAGGTCGACCTCGGCATTCATCAGGACGACGTGGGCTCCGGCGTCGAGTGCTGCCAGGGAGTATTCCGCTGCGGCTCCGATGGAGTTGGTGGACTCCACAAGGCAGTCGATCGGGTGGTCTGCGAGGAGCTGGTAGAAGTCGGTGCCGGAAACGGAGCCGGGTGAGAGGGCGGAGACGGATTGTGCCGCGGCGAGGTCTGTGTCTGCGACCCATGCCAGTTCCATGTTTTCCGTGGCGTGGATTTGGAAGGCGATTCCCTTGCCCATGCATCCTGCCCCTACGAGGCCGATGCGGAGTGCTTGCCGGGGGGCGGGTGGTGTCGGCGGTTGTGCTGTCATGTTAGGGACGTGTTAGCAAATCCGGGCCACGATGGAAAGTGGGGAATCTGAAAAAGAAGCGGTATCCGGGCGGCGGTAGCCGGGTGCTTTGCGTAACACGTCTGCCCGTATGGAGGATTTACTGCAGGGCGTGTCTTGGACTGCCTGGTGCGGTGGGCTAGTCTAGCAGGTCGGGGTAACAGTTTCTGGCCATGGCCTGGGAGAGCTCGTTGATCTCCGGGCTGGATTTTGCGGCGATGGCTTTTTGCATCATGGCGGCGCAGTCCGCCTGGGAGAGGCATCCGACGGCTTTTTTGATGCTGGGCAGCTTGTGGGCGCCGACGGAGAGCTCGTCCACACCGAGGCCGACGAGGATGGGGAGGATGTTGAGGTCTCCGGCCATTTCCCCGCACACTCCCGTCCAGATGCCGTGTTCTTTGGCGGCGTTGATGGTGATCTGCATCAGGCGGATGACGGCCGGGTGGGTGGGGCGGTAGAGGTGTGCGACGTAGTTGTTTACGCGGTCAACGGCGACGGTGTACTGGATGAGGTCATTTGTGCCGATGGAGAGGAAATCGACTTCGCGGGCGATTTCCCCTGCCATGAGTGCGGCGGAGGGGATCTCGATCATGACGCCGACCTCGATGTTGGGATCGAAGGGGACGTTTTCCTTGTCTAGCTCGTCCATGGCGGATTTGAGCAGGTCTTTGGCGGCGATGACTTCGCGCAGGCCAGAGACCATGGGGAACATGATGCCGAGGTTGCCGTGTGCGCTGGCACGGAGGATGCCGCGTAGCTGTTGCTTGAAAAGGGTTTTGCGGGTGAGTGAGACCCGAATGCCGCGCCAGCCGAGGAAGGGGTTGGGCTCCGGGTGGGGGAGGGGCTCGGCGGGGATTTTGTCACCTCCGGCGTCGAGGGTGCGGATGATGGTTTGGTTTGGGCTCATCTCCCGGGCGACCCGGGTGTAGACTTCTGCCTGTGCGTGTTCGTCCGGTATTTCCCCGCCTTCGAGGAGGTAGAACTCGGTACGGAAGAGTCCGATGCCTTCGGCGCCGGATTCCTTGACAATGGGTAGCTCGTTGGTGAACTCGATGTTGGCGGAGAGGGTGATGCGGTGGCCGTCGCTGGTGGTGGTTTTTTTCTCGCGCAGGGCGTCGAGTTTTTTCTGGGCTTCAGTGCGTTGTGCTAGCCGCTGCTCGTAGTCCGCGATGGTTTCCGGGGTTGGGTTGACGATTAGCTTGCCGGTGTAGCCGTCGAGGATGCAGTTGGACAGGGTTTTGGTTTCGATTATCGCGTCTTCGAGGCCGACGATGGCGGGTATGCCGAGGGAGCGGGCGAGGATGGCGGTGTGGGAGTTGATGCTGCCTTGCTCTGTGGCGAAGCCCTGCACGTGGTTGCGGTCGATGGATACGGTGTCGCTGGGGGTGAGGTCGTAGGCGACGATGATGTGTTTGTGGTTTGGCCGGCTGTCGGGAGCCGGGGTGCTGTTGTGAGTGAAGTTGCGTAGTACCCGCTGGCAAACGTCGTCGATGTCTGTGGCGCGCTCCCTGAGGTAGGGATCGTTGACGCGGCGCATGGCTTCGAGGAAGTTCTGCATGACGGCGAAGAATGCATACTCCGCGTTTTGGCGGCGGTCTGCGATGGCTTTGTTGACTTTGTCGATCAGGGTGTGATCCTCGAGCACCATCAGGTGGGCGTCGAAAATCTGGCCGTCTTCTTCGCCGGAGAGGTTGTTGATGTGGCAGCGTAATTGGTCGAGCTCGGCTTTGGTGACGCCGAGGGCTTGCTCAAAGCGCTCTTGCTCGTGGGCGATGTTGTCTCCGCTGATTTCGTAGACATCGGGGGCGGTGAACCCGCGTGCAACCACATGCACGGGACCGATGGCAATCCCTGGGGAGCCTGGGATGCCCTGGATAATGGTTTCTTCCTGATGATCCTGCATGCGCGCTGATTGTGCACACAAGTGGCGGTATGGTCAAAGCTGAATCTTTGGCATCGGACGGGGCTAAGAATCCCCAGGGGAGGAGGCCATGGCATGGAGCATGGACTGTGGCCGGCTGCTCCGTATGGGAAAGGGGCAGAGGGGAGGGCCTTTTACTCCTCGAAGTTCCGAGCGATCAGCCCGCCGAGTGCATCAAGAGCGGCCTCCGCGTCATCTCCGTCTGCGGTGATGCTAAGCACAGAGCCGTGGCCGGCGGCCAGCATCATAAGCCCCATGATAGACTTGCCGTCGGCCTGCTCATCGTCTTTTTCCACATGGATGTCGCAGGAGAAGGCGCTGGCTGTTTTGACAAATTGTGCAGCGGGGCGGGCGTGGATACCCAGCTTGTTAGTGACGGTAAATTCGCGGGTGGGCATTGTGGTGTGTTGGTATGTTGCGGGTTCCTGCTGGCGGGACTCTAGGTGAGGGTATGGCGTGGGAAAAGAGATTTTTTTCTAAAAATTGCAAGGCGGTGGCGGCTGGGCGGGGGCTGGTGCGGGGGAGTGTCAGATGTCCAGCCCGGAGCTGCCGGCGTTTTCTCCTGCCATTTTGTCGAGTAGGCGCTGGTTGAACTCTGCGGCCATGTCATAGCCGAGGCTCCTGAGCTGGTGCTCGAGGCAGGTGATGGCGACGAGGCGGGTGGTGTCCCTGCCGGGGGCTACGGGGATTTCGACCTGGGTGATTTCGCAGTCGAGGATGCGGTAGGTCTTGCGGCTGACGCCGAGCCGGTCGACCTTGTTCAGGTCGGAGTGGGGCTTCAGGGTGACGACGAGGTCGAGCCGTTTGCATGGCCGGATGCTGCCAAGCCCGAAGACGTTGGCGACGTTGATGATGCCGACGCCGCGCATTTCGATGAAGCCCCGGGAAAAGTCCTTGGTGCTGGCTTCGATCTCGCCGCCGAGCTGGCGGAGGATCACCATGTCATCGGCGACCAGGGCACCGCCGCGTTCGAGTAGTCCGATGGCGACCTCGCTTTTGCCCGCGCCGCTGTCGCCCATGATGAGGACTCCGACGCCTCGGAAATCGACCATACAGCCGTGCCGTGTGGTGGAGGCGGCAAAGTCATTTTCCAGCAGCAGGGTGCAACTGTTGACGAACTTCATGGTGACCATGGGGGTGCTGAAAACGGCGATCCCGGCATCGTTGGCGACTTTGAGCAGCTCCGGGCTGAGCTTTTTTTTGCGGGATGTGACCACGCAGGGAATGTTTCTCTTGCAGATGGCGCTGAAGCGCTGGATGCGCTGTTCCTTGGTGCATTTGCCGAGGTAGGATTGCTCCGAGTTCCCGAGGACTTGCACGCGCTTGTAGGCGAAGTATGTGAGGAATCCGGCCAGTGCCAGCCCGGGGTGATTGACGGTTGGCTCGATGATCTTGCGGTCGAACCCGACGTTGCGGCCCTGGAGCTCCAGCTTGAGTGCCTTGCCGTGCCGCTCGAAGAATTCTCCGACGGTGAGGTGTGAGATGCGTTTGCGTACGTGTTTTCTTGGCATGGTGTGGCCGGATGCTAGGGGAATTTGGGTGCGATTGCACGCTTTGGTTCGGCATTTTTTTAGCCCCACAATCCGTAGGTGGGGATTGTGGGAGCCGCAGATAGTAGGGCAAGTTCCTAACTTGTCACCGTCCATGAGGAATCAGGTGTCCGGGAAAAGTGTTTGACCTGGATGTCGGATTTCTCTACCTACGCGAGCATGAGCTGAAGCGTGTAGCCTTTTCCCCGCCCGCGTTTTGCGGTGTATGCCCCCGTGCCTGAACAATGAACTTCCCTCACACGTATACATATGAACCGTGATTTTGATTTCATATTGAAAAACAGAGATATGGTTCTCGTCCGGCATCAGGCCTACCGGGCTAGCAGCAAAGAAGAGGATGAGTGGGTAAAGGAGATCCTGTTAGAGGAGGGGGCGTGACTTGGCTCCAGGAGGCTACAAAGACAAAACGTATTGTAATTCAGGTATATGGTTAAGAGAATACACAGCATCGCATTATTATTCATCTTGATGTCTACTGGCAACGGCTGCAACAAACACGTAGCAGATTGTGTTAGGTTGGAGAAGAGAGCCGGGAAATATGGATACGTAGATTCGCGCGGCAAGGTGCTGCTAGATTTTATTTGGGATGATGCATATCCGTTTTCAGAAGGTTGTGCCGTTGTTAAGAGACACGGGAAATATGGTGCGATTAACCGTAGAGGAAAAGTAGTGATACCCTTCGACTACGAATGGTTGGAGATGTTTCATGAAGGGTTGGCTAGATTTCAAAAAAACAAGAAGACAGGTTTTATAAACCGAGCCGGTTCATGCGTTATCAAGCCCGTTTGGTTGGAAGCGGAACCGTTCTCATGTGGTTTGGCGAGGGTGAGCCATGATAGAAATAAATGGGGTTATATCAACAAATCTGGGGATGTCGCGATACCCTTGACTTGGGATTATGCATTCAGCTTTTCCTATAACCGTGCTTTGGTGCGTAAGGGAAATGGTGCCTCGGTGAAATGGGGTGCCATTAACACCGAAGGTGGAGTGGTCATAGAACCCAACTGGTCAGAGTTGAAGAACTTGGACGAAAAGTATTTGTTGGCCGGTATAACAAAAGACGATTTGCGCGATGATTGTATTTTTGCGATAATCGACAAACGGGGGCAACCGATGACTGGTCATATTTTCCGCCATCCTAGGCCTTTAGAAGATTGTGGGAAATACAGGTATACCAAGGAGCTTAGGTGCCAGTTTTTTACTGCTGAAGTCAAGTCTGAGCCTGTAGTTGTTCATAACAGTGGACTTTACGGTAGATTGATCCAATCTCCAGAAGGTCTGTATCACCTTCGGAGTTTAAGTGGCAAATTGATCGCGCAATTTGACAAGAGGGGAAAGATGAGGGAAGGGACGGGAAGCAAATAAAGTTGCCGTTCACGGGGGTTTGCGAAGACCATTGATAAGAGGTTCCCATATGTGATCTCCTTCCGTATTCTAGAAGATAATGTGACACGGGGCACTGTGGTGAAGAGGCATCCTTCATTTGGGATGCGGCGGGAATAGGCCGGACTAGCCGCCGAACTCGAAAGCTAACCGTCCGTGGGTTTACAACGGGCGACCCGCCTGTGTATATTCTTGATTCCATGCTCTTTATCGGGCGGTAGGTGAGTTATACGGTCATTCGGCAAAAAAGCCCGCCCCGTATAACGGGACGAGCTTCCATGAAAATGAAAGCCTTGGATAGGCCATCTTTACAATTTACTTCCTGCGGCGCAGGATGAGTGCGAGGCCACCGAGGCCGAGCAGTGCTGTGCTTGACGGCTCAGGGATGGGGTTGATTGCAATTTGGTCTATGGCAATACCGTCGTTGCCCTGATTAGGGTCATTACTATCAATGCTCTCGGGGTCTATAGAGATTTCTACGGTGAAACCAGTGTAGCTGCCTCCTGTGATTCCGACGTAGCCAGGCTGGGTTTGTATGCCACTGAGTTGGTCCGCTGTCTCGGTATATGAGTAGACCGTGGTGCCATCACTTGCCTTGACAACGAGCGACGAATTTCCTGCAGTATCACCGAAGTCGAATATATTCATGCCAAATCCGGAAACCGGTTTGGTTAAAGTCATAGGTCAAAGTGATGTCAATTGGGATTGATTGTCCGGCAGTATTGTAGCCGTATAGCCCAAGGAACTGTTCGTCTCCGGGGTACGGATTGGGGAGGCCGTCACCTGGATAATTATAAATCCAACCTGTGGAACCATTGGGTGAGGATATGGAAATTGTTGCACCAGAAGATAGCGTGGCCGAGCTTCCTAATTCACCTTCAGCATCACCGGCGAAGGTGTCAAAGACATCCGAAAATGCGTTGATGTCACTGACGATGGTATGGGCACGAGCTGCACCAGCGAGGACTGCTGCGGAAGTTAGGGCGATTAGTGTGTATTTCATAGTAGTGTGGCTGTTTGTTTGGATGAAGGCTCGCCTTCCCTCGGTAAACGAGGAAAAGAACCGATTTTTAGAACGGCTGGGAGAATACCCCGTTGAATGCGCATGCATGGTTTCTCAACCGCACATGTGACACACGCGTCTAGCAGCCTGCACTTACTGCTGATCCTAGTGAGATACTCCAGAAGAGCTGACTGAAACGAACCGCAGGGCGACCTGTACACCCGAATTATTGTTTAGTAAAGGTTAATTATTCACAAAAGTGGTAAATTTGGTGCAATTGTTAGTTGTCCTACTGACAAAACCATCCGAATCTGCCCGTGAAAGCAGATTTCGCAGGTCTTTTTCCCGGCTGACGATCTTTGAACTCCGTTTGTCGCTAGCTAGTTGCTTGCTGGTGGAGTAAAGCGCAGGAGTCTCGACAGCGGGAATGATCACCATCGCCATTTCATTGGGATGCGACGGGAATAGGCCGGACTAGCCGCCGAATTCGAAAGCTAACCGTCCGCGAGTTTGCGATGGAGGACTCGCGATAATGTTCGGTGTTCAAAAGACTGGCTGGACAGAGTTTATGAGTGCGGTACACTGACCGCATGGAGAGCACATTACAGTATGTGACGGACGACAAGGGGGCGAAGACTGCTGTCTTGCTGCCATTGCAGATCATCGCGGTGGGGGTGGCTGTTCCTTATGATCAATTTGTAGCTGAATTACGTAGGGATGGGGTATTGTCTGATTGAGTGGCGGAGGATTTAAAAGTTTACCATCAAAGATTATGCTCGAAATTGTTAGCTACCTATTTATTTTTGCATTTTTCGTGCTGCCGCTTGCCTATGGAGGGTGGCTTTTATGGAAGTGTGAGACATCGAAATCAAAGTGGGTGGCGGGCATTATCATTAGCACTGTTGTCTGTTATTTTTGTGTGCTGTTTTCCGTATGGTCGATTGACTGGCATTACAAACATGAGCTGGACAAGTTTGATCTGAATGGGGATGGAATGTTCTCCGGTGCAGAGCTTACCCCGGAAATGGACAAGGCAATGAAGCGACTAACGAATGATACAGGAAGAACATTTGCTCCAATTACTGGAGCGATCATTTCGCCTGTTTATAACGGTTTCTGGTTTTCCATTTTTGCGCTGTTTGCTTTGATTCGGCATCGGAGATGAACAAAGGGGAATGAGTTGCTGCACCCGGCGGTTAACCGTCCGTGAGTTCACAACGGGCGATCCGCCTGTGCATTTTCTTGATTCCATGCTTTTCACTGGATGGTAGGTGGGTTATATGGCCGGACCAAGATGATGTTCTTTGCTCAAACCTCCACGTCCTTCACACTAATTGATTTGCTCGGAAGGTTTCAGATGATGGGCTTGTTCACCTCGGTGTTGTTGTCGCTGGTTTTTTGCGTCATCGCTGTGGTGCGCTGCAATTATCGGATACTTGTTATGCCTCCGGTTCTGGCACTGTCTATTTCACTGTTCATGCTGGGTATGATGTACCTCGATGCTGGAGTTTCCAGTTATAGCTTGGGATTGGATTATGCTAGTGTTGATCCTTTGTCAAAGTTG
>PDWI01009122.1_pt1 | contig 11468 bp, 10 predicted proteins | sample 1430891 | NCBI WGS metagenome assembly PDWI01 (sample SAMN01162508, study PRJNA174530) | Oral metagenome, whole genome shotgun sequencing project. | biome: Marine environment; feature: Marine mammal; material: Swab sample of the gingival sulcus; isolation source: swab sample of gingival sulcus... | reverse complement strand
AACTTTCAGTATTTTTTCAAGCAAACCCCCCGTAAAAGCTCTAAAACCTCTTTCTAATACCAACATTCCAAATAAAAATATTGCAACTCCGGCTGAAATATCTTTAAAATTTTCACTTGCCCAAAAACCGTATCCAAGGGCTATCAAAATTACCGGTAGTAATATCTTTCCTAACAAACCATACCTCCAAAATTCTTATAAAACTATTCCTCTTATCATAAAATAAACTCCCGCCGATAAGATAGCTGCCACAGGTACGGTTATAATCCATGCCGCAACAATTTTTTTTACAGTATCTCTCCTTACATATTGAACTTTTTCAACAGTTTTTATATGCTTTTTAGCCTCTTTTATTTTAGCTTCTTCATCATCAATTAATCTATATAATTTAACTATTCTTTTATAGTCGTCTTTTACTTTTTTAGACTTTGACTCTAACTTTTCAAGTTCTAAATTATAGGCTTTTAACATCTTCTTTTCATCTTGAATAAACTCCGTTTCGTGTTCAATTACATCATGAACTTTATTTTCAGCCAAATACTCCCTTAAAAACCCAACTCCAAAAATGCCGCCAATTGCAATATGGGTTGAACTAACAGGAAGACCCAATTGCGAAGCTATGATAACTGTAATAGCTGCTGCCATGGCAACTGAAAAAGCTCTCATTTGATCAAGCTCCGTTATCTCTCCTCCAACAGTTCTTATTAGTTTTGGACCATATAGTGCCAAACCGATGGAGATTCCCAAAGCACCAACTGCCATTACCCAAAGCGGAATACCGGCTTTTGATGAGATGCCTCCTGTAACTACCGCATCATTGATAGCAGCAAGGGGTCCGATAGCATTTGCAACATCATTTGCGCCATGGGCAAAGCTCAAAAGTGCGGCTGCAAAGATAAGAGGAATTGTAAATAGTTTATTTACCCCTGCTCTGCTATTTTCCATCCTTGATGATGATTTTTGTATGCTCACTTTTACAATTACATAAACCACCACTGCAACTATTATGCCTAAAGCCGCAGCGACTGCAAATGAAGGTTTTTTAGAATCCGGTAAAAATGTTAAAAAGCTCACAATACTCGGCCATATTTTCTTGAGACCTTTTAAAGTCAAATACGTCACAAATGCCCAAGACATAATAGCCACAAAAATAGGAACCCACTTAACGGAAGCGCTAATTTTATCTTCTTTAAAAACCATAGTTCTTTTTATCATAAACAAAAATATCGCTGCTATAATACCACCTAATACAGGAGAAACAACCCAAGACATAGCAATTTTTCCCATTGTTCCCCATGAAACTATGGAAAAACCCGCAGCTGCAATTCCGGCACCCATAACTCCACCAACAATGGAGTGTGTAGTAGAAACTGGAGCTTTAAAATATGTTGCAATATTTAACCACAAAGCAGCCGACAATAAAGCGGCCATCATAGCCCAAATAAAAACATTAACATCGGAAAATGCGGAAATATCAATAATCCCTTTTTTTATAGTTTTTACAACTTCGCCACCGGCTATCAACGCCCCACTTGCTTCAAAAATAGAAGCTATGATAATAGCTCCTGTCATAGTCAATGCTTTTGAACCAACAGCAGGACCCACGTTGTTTGCCACATCGTTTGCGCCAATATTCATAGCCATATATGCACCAAACAAAGCAGCCACTGCCAAAAATACATTGTTTGGCAATCCACCACTATTCATAAAGCTATATCCTAAGACCGCCACCATAAATAAAAGCCCGAAGCCCAACCTTATAAAATCAACACTACTGCTCTTTCTAGCTTCATTTTCAAGCTTTCTTATGGCAAGTATATCCATCATCTCTCCTTTATTTGTGATTGTAAAATTTTACCTAAAATCTATTTAATTTCATATAAACTTAATAAAATTAAATATAAAAAATAATTATTAATAAAATTATTATTACAAAACAAAAAAATTATAATTTTAAAAATATTTATATTATAAACCCAATACAATAACAGACTTATAAAGATTTACATGTAAAAAGCATTTATTTTTACAAATATATTATAAACATAAGATTTATTTGATATAATGACGAAAATCATTACAAAGGAAATACATGTTAAGCAAAAAATTACAAGACGCTTTGGTTGAACAATTAAATAAGGAGTACCACTCCGCATACATTTATTTAGGTATGAGTGTATATTGTGCAAAAGAGGGATACAACGGATGTGCAAATTGGTTTTTAATCCAGTATCAAGAAGAGGTGTCCCATGGAATGAAAATGTTTAAGTATCTCGAAGAGCAAGACGCAGATATTACACTGCCAAGTATAGATAGTGTAGAGGTTGAATTTAAATCATTAATAGATGTATTTACAAAATCACTCGAACATGAGCAGCTCATGACAAAAAGTCTAAACGAACTTAGCGATATGGCATTAAAAGACAAAGATCATGCAACATACAACCTGCTTCAATGGTATGTAACCGAACAAGTTGAAGAAGAAGCAACCGTAAAGGAGATTATTGACAATATAAAACTAATCGGCGACAACGGCTATGGACTATATACAATAGACAAGGAGCTTTCAACTAGAACTTTTGTAGATTCAACTCAATAAAGGATATAAAATGCCCAAGGATAAAAAAAATAAACACGAAGGAAAAGTAAAGGTTTGGCGAAAAATATCTACTATAGAGTATGAAAAAGAGCTTGAAAAACTTCAGGTGGAGCTTTTGAAATTTCAACGACACGTAAAAGCCAACGGGCTAAGGATTTTGATGATATTTGAAGGTCGAGATGCAGCGGGAAAAGGTGGAACCATAAAAAGAATAGTCGAACACTTAAACCCAAGAGGTGCGAGAGTTGTCGCCCTTGAAAAGCCAGATGATACCGAAAGAACTCAATGGTATTTTCAAAGATATGTAAAACATTTACCGAGTGCGGGAGAGATAGCGCTTTTTGATAGAAGTTGGTATAACCGTGCTATGGTTGAACCGGTTATGGGATTTTGTACAGAAAGGCAACATCACGACTTTTTACATGATGTGCCAAAGTTTGAAGAAATGTTAGTAGATTCAGGTATTCAAATATTTAAATTTTACTTTTCAGTATCTAAAGATGAGCAAGCCAAACGTTTTAAAGCTCGTGAAACAGATCCCTTAAAACAATATAAGCTTTCTCCTGTAGATAAGGAAAGTCAAAAAATGTGGGATAAATACACCCTTGCAAAATATATGATGCTTAGTTCCACTCACACAAATCATGCCCCTTGGACTATTGTCAAGAGCAACGATAAGAAAAAGGCTAGACTAAATACTATTAAACATATATTGAACATGGTTAAGTATGATGGCAAGATAAAAGATAAAGAGATAGAGGTAGATAAAAAAATTATCATCTATGGGCGTGACGAGTCCATAAATATGGAAAAAGATATGAAACTAAAAACCAGCCATAGTGGATAAACAATGAATAAAGGGTTTACATATAAACCCTTTATTTTACATGTAAACTACTGACTATTTATCTGATCTATATAGCTCTCACAATCCCCGCGAAAATCTACTATTTCACCATTATCTTTTATATGTAATATTCTATTTGCAAAAGCATCTATAAGTTCACGGTCGTGAGTAGCACAAATGACATTTCCGTCAAACTTATAAAGCCCCTCACCCAAAGCAATAATAGCTTCTAGATCGAGGTGGTTGTTTGGCTCATCAAGAATTAAAAAATTGCCCCTTTTAAGCATCATATGTGAAAGCATCATACGATGTTTTTCGCCCCCGCTTATATCTTTTACGCTCTTTTTTTGCTCTTCTCCCGAAAAAAGCATACGCCCAAGACATTTTCTAATCTCGTCTATATTTTGAACGCTATCTTTACTCTCAAGCCACTGATACAAACTCATACCACCCTTGATAAGCTCGGTTGTATTTTGTGGAAAATATGTTTTTTGTATGGTAGCTCCCCAAAAAACCTCCCCTTTTTGAGGAGTTAACTCTTTTGTAAGAAGCTGACAAAGGGTAGTTTTTCCGGCACCGTTTGCCCCTAAAAGGGCTATCTTATCGCCCTTTTCCACCTTAAAGCTAAAATCTTTATAAATTTGATTGTCTCCGTAAGAAAAGCTTATATTTCTAACCTCTAATATTTCGTTTCCGATATCACGTTTTTTCTTAAACACAATACTTGGGTCTCTTCTTGAAGAAACTTCAATTTCACCAATATCAAGTTTTTCGAGCTGTTTTTGACGTGAAGTTGCCTGCTTTGCCTTTGAAGCATTTGCGGAAAACCTCTGTATAAACCGCTCTAACTCATCTTTCTCTTTTAGCTTTTTGCTTCTCTCCATCTCTTGTTGCTTTTGTATAAGGGTCGAAGCGATATACCAATCATCATAAGTTCCTGTAAATTCGCGTATTTTTTTAAAATCCACGTCGAGTATATTTGTACAAACCGCATTTAAAAAATGCCTATCGTGGGATATTACAACCATAGTTCCCTCATGCCTTTTTAATTGCTCTTCAAGCCATGCTATAGCTTCAATATCAAGGTTGTTTGTTGGTTCGTCTAAGAACAAAACATCGGGTTTTGGAAAAAGAACTTGTGCAAGCAAAATTTTAAATTTTTCGGCACTTGTAAGGGTGCTCATAAGTTTTACATGTAAAGAAGAATCAAAGCCTAAACTCTCAAGTATTTTCTCAATCTGAACATCACACTCATAAGTCGGATCCTCTTCAGCCGAGATGATTTCAAGCTCCGCTAAACGCTCATTAACTTTCTCATTTTCAAAGTCCCCGCTTTCATAGAGTTTTTCTTTCTCTTTTATGGCATCATATAGCCTTTTGTTGCCAAATAAAACCGCATCTTTGAGGGTAAAATCCTCATATGCAAATTGGTTTTGCCCTAAAACCCCCACTTTTAAACCGCTTTTTACCGATACATTTCCACTTGTGGGCTCAATTTCACGAGATAAAATCTTCATAAATGTACTCTTACCCGCACCGTTTGCACCTATTAAACCGTATCTTTTCCCGTTATCAAGTTTTAAATTTATATCTTCAAATAAAACCTGTGAACCAAATCGCATGGTTACGCTATTTATATCTACCATTGTTCACCTTAATAAATTTTTACTAAAATTCTATCATATTCATACCAAATTAAATATTATAAGTATCTTTGAAGAAAATAAAGACTAATTTTTATACAAATCAAACAAAGATTCAATATTTAAAAAAATTATATCTATTTTTTTCATAAATTAATAATACTTTTTGGATAATTGTATTATCATTTAGAATAAATTTTAAAAAAGGTGGTCGGTATGTTGCATACTATTCTTTCGTTTCTACCCATTGTGGTAATTTTGGTGATGATGATTGGCTTTAAAATCTCATCTAAATACTCTTTATCAACAGCTCTTGTTTTAGCTTTTGTTATAGCCTATTTTGCGTGGGGCATGAATATAACGGATTTGGGAGCCTTTACTCTTTTTGGTTTTTTAAAGGCGTTTGATATTTTAGTTATCATTTTTGGTGCAATTTTGATACTAAATACACTCAAAGCTTCAGGTGGCATGGGAGCCATTAACAAAGGTTTTAACAATATATCTACCGACAGGCGTGTTCAAGTTATCATTATAGGATGGGCTTTTGGTGCTTTTATAGAGGGTGCTGCCGGATTTGGAACACCTGCCGCACTTGCCGCTCCCCTTTTGGTCGGTCTTGGATTTCCGGCGCTTGGTGCTGCTATGACGACTTTGATATTTGACTCAACTTCGGTATCTTACGGCGCAGTTGGAACACCTGTTTTTGGCATACAAAACACTATCGCCTCTCAAATCGAAGCTTCAGGAAATACAGTTGATGTTTTTATGCAAGATGTGAGCGTATACACAGCTATCATCCACGCAGTTGGCGGTTTCTTTATCCCTATGCTAGTGGTTGGGATGATGGTTAAGTTTTTTGGTGAAAACAAGAGTTTTAAAGATGCACTTCCTATCATACCTTTTGCTATTTTAGGATCAATTAGCTTTTTGGTTCCATATATTTTCTCTTCTCTTACCATGGGATTTGAGCTTCCTTCCCTTCTTGGCGGTATCATCTCTTTGGGAATCCTTGTGTTTGCGGCTAAAAAAAGAATTTTAACTCCGAAAACAGACTGGAATTTTCCCAAAAAAGAGGCGTGGCCTGATAGCTGGAGCGGAAACGAAGCTTCTATCTCCGCTGATCCAAAAACAAAAGAAAATTTAACTCTTTTTACCGCATGGCTTCCTTATATTTTGATTTCTATCATCTTGGTTATTACAAGAATTCCCGCTCTTGGCTTAAAAGGAATTTTGGTTTCACAAAAAATACCATTTCCTGAAATTTTTGGAGTTAGCGGAACAGCTTACGCTTTTAAGTGGGCATATCTTCCGGGAACCATTCCGTTTATCTTAGTAGCACTTATCACCATAGTTTTACATAAAATGAGTGCCAAAGAGGTAAAAGAGAGTTGGAGTATGACATTTTCGCAAGTCTCTAAAGCAGTCATTCCATTGGCAGCGGGTGTTGGAATGGTGCAAATTATGCTTCATACTGACTTAAATCCAAATGGTTTAGGAACAATGCTCCAACTAATGGCTAAGTTTTTCGCAGATATCAGTGGACAAGCCTACGTGGCGGTTGCTCCTAGTATCGGAATTTTAGGAGCATTTTTCTCAGGAAGTAATACGGTATCAAATATACTTTTTTCAGGACTTCAATTTGACGCGGCAAATCTAGTTGGACTTAGTCCTGTTATTATCATAGCACTTCAAAATGTTGGCGGGGCTATTGGAAATATGATTTGCGTAAACAATATAGTCGCAGTTTCAGCAACCGTAGGATTGCTTGGCAAGGGAGAGCATAAATTGTTAACCTATAACTTATCTCCATGTATTTTATATATGATTGTAGCTGTTGTTACGGGTTCTTTTTTATTGCAAATGGTTTAAATTCGGGGCATTTTTGCCCCATTACCTCTAAGGTTTTTTAGGAAACTTTAGAGGTAATATTTTTTACATGTAAAAATTAACACAAAGGCACGCTATGAAAAATAGAGTCTATTTCTTTGCAACCTGTTTAGGTAATGCAATATATGCTGACACTTCTGTAAATGCTATAAAACTTTTACAGCAAGAGGGCTTAGAGGTGGTTTTTAAAAAAGGGCAAACCTGTTGCGGACAACCTAGTTACAACACGGGATATTTTGAAGAAACAAAAAAAGTAGCCCTTTACAATATGAACCTTTTTGATGAAGATATTCCGTTGATCCTTCCTTCGGGTTCTTGTTCGGGCATGATGAAGCATGATTATGTGGAGCTCTTTAAAGGCACCGAACATGAGCAAAAGGCGATAGAATTTAGCAAACGTGTGTTTGATTTAAGCGAATTTTTAGACCAACACCTAAAAGTAAAATACGAGGATAAAGGCGATAAGGTCAAAATCACATGGCATAGTAATTGCCACGCTTTAAGGATACAAAAATGTATCGAATCATCCAAAAATCTTCTAAAACAACTTAGCAATGTTGAGTTGGTTGAACTCGAACATGAAGAGGAGTGTTGTGGATTTGGCGGAACATTTTCCGTAAAAGAGGGCGATATCTCAAACGCTATGGTACAAAAAAAGATAGAGGATATAAAAAATCAAAAAGTTGAATACATCATATCCGGAGACGGTGGATGCTTGATGAATATTAGCGGAGCTATGGAGAAAAATGGTGAAGATGTGAGAAGTATGCATCTATATGATTTTTTATATAAAAGAATAAATGGAGTAGCATTATGAACCATGAAAAAATAGTAAAAGAGAAACTACACGACGAACAGCTTAGAAAAAATCTATACTCAGCCATGCATACCTTGCAAACAAATCGTCAAAATCTTATCAAAAACAAATACAATGACTGGGAAGATTTGAGACAAAAAGGTAAAATGGTCAAAGAAAATGCTCTTAATACCCTTGATGAGAGGTTAGAAGAGTTTGAAAAAAATGCCACTAAAAATGGTATGAAAGTCCATTGGGCAAGTACCCCCGATGAGGCAAACGAGATCATCTTCAATATCGCAAAAGAGAATAATGTAGGCAAGATTTTAAAGGGAAAATCTATGGCAAGTGAAGAGATTCACATGAACGCTTACATGAAGAAAAAAGGTATAGAAGCAGTTGAAACGGATTTGGGAGAGCTTATCATTCAGCTTATCGATGAGCCGCCTGTTCATATCGTTGTACCTGCTATCCATAAAAATAGATATGAGGTTGGGGATATTTTTCACAACGAATTAGGAGCCAAAAAAGAGAGTGAACCTGAAAAACTAAATGCAATTGCAAGAAAACACCTAAGAGAAGAGTTTAAAATCCTAAAAATGGGATTAAGTGGTGTAAACTTTGCAATATCTAAAGAAGGTGCAATTTGGCTAATTGAAAATGAAGGAAACGGCAGAATGTGTACCACTTATCCTGATATACATGTAGCAATCTGCGGTATAGAAAAGATAGTAGAAACCTTTGATGATGCATTGGTTTTAGATACTCTTTTAGTGCCGTCTGCTACAGGACAAAGCACAACAAACTACAAAAACATCATCACAGGTCCACGAAAAGAAGGACAAAAAGATGGTCCAAAAGAGGTTCACGTAATCCTTCTTGATAACCACAGAACAGATATGTTAGCACATGAAGAGTATCATGAAGCGTTACGCTGTATCAGATGTGGAGCTTGTATGAATTATTGTCCCGTTTACGAAAAAATCGGCGGACACGCATATCAGGCCGTATATCCGGGACCAATCGGAGAGGTAATTTCTCCTCAAATTTTTGGCATGGATAAGCACGGAGATGTACTTTCTTTTTGCTCACTTTGCAATCGCTGTAGCGAAGTGTGTCCCGTAAAAATTCCTTTGGCTGAATTTATCAGAAAACTAAGACGTGATAAAATGGGAGAAGGTTCAAATCCGCCCGTGGGAACTGAAAAGATAAAACAAAGCAAACAAGAGAAAAAGGCATTTGAAGGCTTTACTTTCATAGCTACAAATCCAAAATATTTCCACCTTGGTATAAAAGCCGGAGCATTTGGGCTTCCTTTTATAAACCCTTTTGCCGACAAATTGCCTGTATTGAAAAATTGGGCAAAACATAGAAGTGTTCCAAAGCTTGACAGCTCTTTACACGGCAAAGTTAAGAAACTTGAAGGAGTTATCTATGAGTAAGAGTGAAATTTTAAACAAAGTTAAAAACGTAACAAGTAAAAAAAATTATGAAAAACAAGTAGTGGAAAAAGTTTATCTAAACATAAAAAATGATGGAGATGTAGTAAAAAACTTCTTAGATAATCTTGCAGCAAATAAAACCGAAGTAGTTGAATGTAAAAAAGAGGAGATAAAAGATAAAATTGGTGAAATTTTAAAACAGCTTAACTCAAAAAAGCTTCTTTTTTCACCGAACCTTCCATTTGAAGCAGACTTTAAAGAGTGTGAGCTTGTAAAATATGAAAAAAGTGTAAACGAAATTAGCAAAGAGCTTTTTGAGTGTGACACATCTATCATAAAAGCAAAATTAGCTGTATCAAATCTAGGAATCTTTTGTGTAACAAGCGACGATCAACCTCGCCTTTCATCTTTGCTTCCACAAAATTGTATAGTTTTGATAAAAAAAGATAGCATTGTAAATTCTATGAACGATGCTTATGAAGTTATAAAAAAAGAGGAAAACCCAACAAATATCATCTTCATCTCAGGACCTTCAAGAACTGCCGATATAGAATTGATAGTGGTTTTAGGAGTTCACGGACCTCAAAAAGTACACGCTATAGTGTACTAAACTACATGTAAAAATTCTCATAAAGTTTGAAGCTCACACTTCAAACTTTATGGGCTTAACTTTTATTTTTAAGCATCACGCTTATCTCATCAACCGCACTTTGTGTTTTTTCGGCTAAGCTTCTAACCTCGTCTGCTACAACAGCAAATCCTCTTCCATGCTCTCCTGCACGAGCAGCTTCAATGGCAGCATTTAAAGCTAAAAGATTTGTTTGGTCTGATATTTCATCAATAGTTGCAACGATAGCACTTATATCTTCTAAGTTTTTTTGAATTCTAATATTTTGCTTTTTTTCTAAGTCCCTTGCCTTATCAGCATTTTTTTCCGATTCAATATTCGTTAAAGTTGCCACTACTCTTTTTACAACATTATCCTCATCTTTTTGAGCAACAGCCAACACCCTAAACCATAAGTAATTATCCGAATTTTTTGGTTTTAATCTAAACTCTATTTCGTAAAAACTATCTTTTTTCTTTCTTATATATTCGCTTAAACTATTTGTAAATTTTTTCTTATCTTCAGGGTGTATTATGTCTAAAATCACTAATAAAGAGTTTTTAAGTTGAGTATCTTTATTCTCACCAATAAGATTTTTAATCTGTTTTGCGTACCAATATTGGTTAGCAGGATGATTTAAATCCTCATTAACTATCTTTATATCCCAAATCCCATCACTAATAATATCTTGCGATAAAGAAAACATAGTCGTTGTATTTTCAAGCTCCTCTCTTCCCATAACTTCTTCGTGAATATCCGTTAAGCTTCCGGCTATTAAGATAGGGTTGCCGTCACTATCTCTTTCAACCTTACCATCGGCTTTAAACCAAAGATATGTTCCATCTTTCATTTTAAGTCTATAGGTTGGATTATAGGGTGTTTGTCCACTCTTATCCGATAGGCTTCTAGTAAACATATCAAAAGTCTTTTTAAGATCATCCGAATGTAAACGACTCGCCCATGAACTTAAAACATTTGGAAATTCATTTATATCATCAAATCCTAACATTTTTCTAAATTTATCCGACCATATAAACGGAGTGTCGCCCCCCCAAATCTCCATCTTTAGGATAATGCATATACCAAAGCCCGTCTTGTGAAGATTCGCACATTAAAACTTGTTCGCGCAATCTATTTTTTACATCATCTAGTTCATCTTGAAGATTTTTGACCTCTTTTTTTAAAGAATCATTTAGATTTTTTATTTCATTGTCATAAGTTTGCAAAAACTTTTTGATACTATGTGTTACCTTTTTTGAGTTTCCTATAACTACTGAATTTTCTAAAATAGACATATCTTTTTTATCGATAGATTTACAGATATCATCAATAAATTTATTTAACTTTTTTTCCGATACGCTTTTAAACATATGCCCTCCTGTTTTTGACACTTCAAAGATTATATCAAAAAAATTCGTCACTTGCAAAAAATACTATAATCACTATAGTAAATAAATTATCATAAGTTTTTACACCATAACATGCAAATAAAATCTTATTTTGATAGTATAAAATATAATCACTATAATTCTATAAACTTAGTTCTATAAACTCCCCTCCTTCGAAAAGATGGGCGCCAATCGATAAAATCCTCTATCATTAAATGTTATTTTTATAGGATAAATACTTCTATCCGCCACCAAAATA
>PDWI01009120.1_pt1 | contig 11470 bp, 7 predicted proteins | sample 1430891 | NCBI WGS metagenome assembly PDWI01 (sample SAMN01162508, study PRJNA174530) | Oral metagenome, whole genome shotgun sequencing project. | biome: Marine environment; feature: Marine mammal; material: Swab sample of the gingival sulcus; isolation source: swab sample of gingival sulcus... | reverse complement strand
GACATTATAATAACTTGACCAAATATATTTGGAAGTATTTCATTTAATATGATATGTTTTTTTGTTGTTCCTAAAGTTATTGACGCGAGAATAAATTCTTGTTCTTTTAATTTAAGAACCTGCGCTCTAACAACTCTACTCATACCAATCCACCCTTTTATAACAAGCGCTATTGTTATAGACATAATACCTGGTTCCATAATAAGAACCAAAAGAGTTACAATGACCAAATTCGGTATACCATTTAATATTTCTATGAATCTCTGCATGATAAGATCTACTTTTCCACCTAAATAACCTGATATAAGACCAAAAGCCATTCCTATTATGATATCAATAAACATAGCAAGAAAAGCCATATATAACGATATTCTAGTACCTACCCATGTTCTTGTCCATAAATCTCTTCCTAAAACATCGGTACCGAAAATATAATTTCTATCAATATTTTTTTCTTTATAAACATCTCTGCCTCTCATCGTTCCATCTAATATTCCAAATTTCTCTAAACCTGGAACCTTTGGTTTTAATGAAGCTCTTTTTATATCAATCGTGTCATACCTATCTTCATTCATATAAGGACCTACTATAGAAAATACAATAATTATAAGTATTAATATAGCAGAAACAACTGCACCTTTATTTTTCTTAAATCGATCCCAAACATCCTTTAAAAATGAATTACCAGGAATTATATCATGTTGAATGGAGTTAATATCTCTATTTGAAAATTTAAAATCATTATTATATTCCATTATTCACCATCCTTTGCTAATCTAATTCTTGGATCAATTATTCCATATAAAATATCTATTACTAGCATAACAAATATAAAAAGTACACTATATATAAAAGCAATAGCTATTACTACATTATAATCATTGACCTGTATTGCCTGTACAAATAAAGAACCTAGACCAGGTATTGCAAATATCTTTTCAACAACTAATGAACCTGTCATTAAACTTACAACTAAAGGCCCTAACACCGTTATAACTGGTATCATCGCATTTCTAAGTGAATGTCTTACTATTATTTTATTCTCCTTTATCCCCTTAGCTCTTGCTAAAAGAATATATTCACTAGAAAGAACATCTAACATTTCACTTCTTAAAAATCTCGAAACCGTAGCTATTGTAAACATTGAAAGTGCAATAGTTGGTAGTATTGTAGACTTAAATTCAATCGAGGTATCATAACTTATTGGAAAGAGTTTTGCTTTGAATCCCAGAGTATATGAAAGGATTAAAGCAAATACATAGGAAGGAACACTTACCCCAACAACTGCTATTAAACTCGTAAGAGTATCCCAAATAGTATTGTGCTTAAGAGAAGCTATAATTCCTAATATGACTCCTATAATAGTTCCCAGTATAACCGCCTGAATTCCTAATCGTATGGTAATTCTTATTCTATTTTTAAGCATCTTATTGATAGGCATATTTTGGATTATCGTATAAGATACACCAAAATCTCCTTGTGACATCAGTTTTATATAATTACCAAATCTCACCATAATCGGTTTATCAAGACCATATTTTTCAAATACAATCTGCTTTTGCTCTTCTGTTAACTTTTCATCGTTAAAAGGTGTTCCCGGCATAAGATCGAGCATTAAAAATAATATAAGAAGTATTGTTAGTATTGTAAAAAATGCAACAATCAATCTTTTTAATATATATTTAAACATATCTACCCCTAACATATATAAACTCGCTGGAAATCCAGCGAGTCTCTAAGTTATTATTCCTTAATATCAGTAAGTTTAAACTTAAATTTAACACCTACAGAATTCTTTATAATACCCTCAACCTTTGGATTCCAAAGACTTGATTCACCTACTTGATAAACTGGTATTGGTCCACCAGCTGCTTTCATTAAGATTTTCTCTGCATCGAGCATTTTCTGCCATCTAACCATAGGATCATCTTTTCCAGCTAAACATTCATTCATAAGTTTTTCATATTCATCATCTTTCCAATTAGCGTAATTAGTAACACCATTTTCCATGAATAATTCAAGATAAGTCATAGGATCTTGATAATCAGGACCCCATCTAGTTAATCCCATCTCATATTCCTTACCACTCATGAGCTTAAGTCTAGTTTTCTTAGGTTGTGATTTTAAATTAATTTGAACACCTTCTAAAGTTGTTTCAATTTCAGATTTTAAGAATTCTGCAACATTTTTACTCTGTTCTGAATCTTCAAATAATAATTCTATCGTAACACTCTCTTTTCCCATTTCTTCTTTTGCCTTATTCCAGTATTCTTTTGCGAGATCTTTATCATCAGATAATAAATCACCATTTGTTTCTCTAAAGTCTTTTCCTTCTGGACTAGAAGCCATTTTTAAAGGAACAAAACCATATGCACCAATAGAACCATCTTTTAATACATTCTCAGCAATTTGCTTTCTATTGAAAGAATATTTTAAAGCTTGAATTAAGTTTTCATTTTGTAAATTAGGCTTATTAATATTTACACTTAAATACCATAAATATTCACCTAAACTGATATCATAATCTGAATGCTCTTTGTAATTTTCAACAAGTTCACCAGTTAATTTTACATAATCTGCATTTCCTGTTTCATATTCAAGTACAGCTGATTGTGAATCTAACATTACTTTATAGCTAATACCATCCAATTTCACTTTATCTGCATCATAATAATCAGGATTTTTAACAAGTTTCCAGCTAGTTCCTTGATTCCACTCAACCATTTTAAATGGACCATTTGAAATAGTAGCTTCTGCACTTAAACCATATTCTTCACCTTTTTCTGTTACAAATTTCTCATTTGCTGGGAAAAATGATGGGAAAGAAGTAAGTGATAAGAAGAATGGAACAACTCTTTCAAGTTCAACAACAAAAGTTTTATCATCAGGAGCACTAACACCTAATTGATCAACTGGCACTTCACCTTTTCTAACTTCATGACCATTTTTTATTCCTGCTACATCAAGCATATAAGAATATCCACTTGCAACTTCTGGATCACCAAGTCTCTTCCAAGCAAATACAAAGTCATTTGCTGTTACAGGATCACCATTAGACCATTTAGCATCTTTAAGAGTAAATGTATATTTAAGTCCATCTTCAGAAACCTTTGTATCAGCAGCAAGAGCTGGTACTAAAATTCCACCATTGTTCATATAGTATAAACCATCTGTACAAGATGTAATAACCTCAAAAGCTAATCCATCTGTAGTAACCTGTGCATCCATACTACTTAAATCAATATTCTTAATTAACCTAAGAACCTTTTCTCCACCTTGAGAAGAAGATTCATCTCCTTTTGCCTCTTCATTAGAACCGCATGCTGCTAATGAAAATACAAGAGCCAGAACCAATAATAACGATATTATTTTTTTCATTTTAACCCCCTCCGTTCTATCTGACTAATATGTTAAATTTGCTTAACATATTATAATAATATACTTTTATTACAATTTTGTCAATATTTAAAAGTATTCAGATTATATTTTTTTAATATATATTAAAGGACCATATCAAATAATTTGATATGGTCTAGATATATAGTTTTATATTTATTTTTTTTAATTAAAAATATTTATAATAAAGAAATACCCATATAACTGAGCAAAGCTACTATAAAAAGAATAGCAAATACTTTCCAAATAAATTTAGTTGGCTTTTTAGAAAAAAGCAATACAATTCCCATTATAAAAGCCCATATCATCGCTCCTGAAGATCCTATCAAAAGTACATATAAAATTTCATTTATTATTCCCATAAAATCCCCTTTTTAATTATATTTTCTATACTATAACTATTATATAATACTAGAAATATAAATCCAATAGAATTTATATAACATATTCTTTCATACCTCTGTATATTTATGATGCTTTTAGATAAAAAAACTACTAAGTATATACTTAGCAGTCTATATTATAATCTCTTAGAAGATGTAATCCTTCTTCTTCATTTAAAGCTTTAACGCCTAATTCACTTGCTTTTTTAAGCTTAGAACCAGCTTTTTCACCGTATATTAAATAATCTGTTTTTGCACTTACAGAAGAACTTACATTGCCACCATTATCTTCAATAATATGCTGGAGTTCTTTTCTTTTATAAGATTTTAAAGTTCCTGTTAAAACAAAAGTCAAATGATTGAGAGCCTTCTTTTTCTCCATTCGCTTAAATTTCATCCCTATTGATTTTAAAAATTCTACGAGCTTTTTTTGATCTTTTGTTTGAAAATTATTTATTATACTCATAGCCATCTTATCACCTATTTCATCGATTGCTATAAGTTCCTCATAAGAAGCATTTAATAAACCATCTATATCAAAATTATCCGAAAGAATTTTAGCTGCTTTCAGTCCTATTAAAGTTATTCCAAGTCCTGAAATATACTGATACATTTCATTTTCTTTTGAATTATTTATACTATCTAAAAGCTTTTCTACAGATTTTTCTGCAAATCCATCAAGTTCTTTTATCTCATCTTTATAGCGATCTAGTAAATACAAATCTTTTATTGATGTTATAAAATTGTATTCAATAAGCGTTTCAAGAACAGCTTTCCCAAGGCCATCGATATTCATTCCTGCCCTAGAAACATAATGTTCAAGTCCTCTTTGAAGCCTAGAAGGGCAGTGTTCGTTTGTGCATCTCTTTGCTACTTCCCCGTCATATCTAATAGCATCCGAATGACAAATTGGACATTTATCTGGCATGATAAAAGGAATTTCTTTTCCTGTTCTCTTTTCTTTTAACACCCTAACAACAGACGGTATAACATCTCCTGCTTTTTCTATAATAACCGTATCTAAAATTCTAATATCCTTTTCTTTAATATAATCTTCATTATGAAGAGTTGCTCTAGATACTGTAGACCCTGCAACAAAAACAGGATCAAACTCTGCCTTTGGTGTTAATACTCCCGTTCTTCCTACCTGCACCACGATTTCTCTTATAACCGTTTCTTTTTCCTCTGCAGGAAACTTATAAGCAATAGCCCATCTAGGTGATTTCGCCTTTTCTCCTAATATCTCTCTTTTTTCTATTTCATTTATTTTTACAACCATCCCATCAATATCATAATAGAGATTATGCCTATGTTCTATCATCGATTCACAATAAGCAATAACATCCTCTATATTTTGATATTTTTTAGAATCTGCTACTTTAAATCCAAGCTCTTTTAAATATGCTATATTTTCATTATGAGTTTTTTTCTTATCACCCACTAAAATATCAAATACAAATATATCAAGTCTTCTTTCTGCTGCGAGTTTAGAATCTAATTGTCTTAATGAACCCGCCGCTGCATTCCTTGGATTCGCAAACGGTTTATTCCCATTTGCTTCATTTTCTTCATTAAGCTTTTTAAAAGATTCTTTTGAGATAAAAACTTCCCCTCTTACCTCAATATCCACTTCTTTACTAAGCTTTAGTGGTAAAGACTTTATGGTTTTTGCATTTTCTGTTACATCCTCACCAACTTCTCCATTCCCTCTAGTAGCCGCCCTCACTAAAATGCCATTTTCATACTTAGCAGAAAGCGTCAATCCATCAATTTTCATTTCAACCATATAATTTGGATTTTCTACTTCTTTTTTTACTCTTATATCAAAATCCTTTAAATCATCTTTATTATATGAATTATCTAAACTTAAAAGCCTTACGGAATGCGTTACAGACTGAAATTCTTTTAATGGCTCTCCTCCTACTCTCTGACTAGGAGAATCAGGGAGTTTATACTCGGGATACTTTTTTTCAAGTTCAATAAGTTCTTCTAAAAGCTTATCATATTCAAAATCTGAAACCGTTGGTGTATCAAGAACATAATAATCATGATTATATTTCTTTAAAAGATTCGAAATTTCTATTATTCTTTTTTTCATAATACCTCCAAAGTAACAAAACCTTTATCTAATTTCTTTATTCCTTTTTTATCAAATGCAACAGTTAAAATATCCCCTTTTATAGAAACAATAGTTCCAATTCCAAACATTTTATGTTTCACTTTCATTCCAGCAGTATATTCTCCACTTTCTTTTCTTTTTTTTGTATAAGTATTTTTAACTTTAACCTTCATTTTTTTCTTTACAAAATTATCTTTAATTTCATATTTGTCTGTAAGTTTACTATCATCATTTTTAATACAGTCATCAGGAATTTCCATTAAGAATCTAGACGGTCTATTATAAATCTGCCTTCCATATTGGAGCCTATTAGAAGCACTCGATAGGAAGAGTTTATCCATTGCTCTAGTTATCCCAACATAAGCGAGCCTTCTCTCTTCTTCTACATCATCCTCTTCTATCGAACGATACGATGGGAAAATATTTTCCTCCATCCCAACGATGTATACCACAGGAAACTCAAGTCCTTTTGCACTATGAAGCGTCATTAATAAAAGATGATCATCAGAGTCCTCTGCATCCATATCCGTCATTAGACTGGTTTCTGATAAAAAGTCTTCTAACTTTCCCGTTGAGATATCTTCAAAATCTTTCGTTGCAGAAACAAGCTCTTCAATATTTGCTATTCTACTCTCGCTCTCAACTGTATGCTGCTTTTGAAGAATATCTAAATATCCAGTTTCCTCTAATATGGTCTCGAGTATCTCCGTAACCATCTTTTCTTCCATATCCATTTGACATTGATTGATAATATGATAGAACTTTGATAATGAAGTATGAACTTTATTTCCAAACAATTTATCTCTTAAAGCAATTTTCAGTCCTTCATACATCGAACTGGATAAAGAAGAGATAACTTCTATTGTCTTAGGTCCTGCTCCTCTTTTTGGTTCGTTCACAATTCGTAAAAAAGCAAGATCATCCAGTGGATTAACAATCAGTCTGAGATAAGCAATTAAATCTTTTATCTCTTTCCTTTCATAGAATTTAAGCCCTCCATAAATCTTATAAGGAATATTATTTTGATTTAATTTCGTCTCAAATATTCTCGACTGTGCATTCGTTCTATAGAGTATTGCTTGTCCATTATAGCCATATATACTCTTATATTTCAGTATATTTTTTATAACATAATCCACTTCATCTTTATCATTATACGCATCATGATAATCAATTTTTTCATCCAAATCTTTATTCGTATATAAATTCTTTTCTTTTCGATTTTTATTATTTTTTATCACTTCATTAGCAGCTTTTAATATTGTTTTTGTTGAGCGATAATTTTCTTCTAAAAGAATAACTTTTGCTTCCTTAAAGTCTTTTTCAAAATCTCTAATATTTCTAATATCAGCACCTCTCCATCCATAAATGGATTGATCAATATCACCCACTACACATAGATTTCTATGATCTTCTGATAGTATTTTAGAGATTAAATACTGTGCTTTATTCGTATCTTGATACTCATCGATTAAAATATATCTAAACTTTTTCTTATAAAAATCTCTTGCCTCATCTACTTCTTTTAATAATTTAACCGTATTCATTAGTAAATCGTCAAAATCCATAGCAGCATTTTCTTTCAATCTTTTTTGGTACTCTTTATAGACCTTTATAACCTCTAGATAAAAGAAATTATCTTTATATAAAGCTTCATATTCCTCTGGTTCAATGAGCTGATTTTTAGCACCTGAAATCTTTGAAAGAAGCATTGATGGTGTATACATTTTTTCATTGATATCAAAATCTTTTACAATATTTTTTATCAGAGTTTTTTGATCTGATGTATCATATATTGTAAAATTCTTTGAATATCCTATTTCTTCTGAAAAAGTTCTAAGCATTCTAACACATATAGAATGGAATGTCCCAATCCATATGCCTGATGATTTTTCTCCTATCAGCTTATTAACTCGTTCTTTCATTTCATTAGCAGCTTTATTCGTAAAGGTAATAGCAAGTATCTGACTTGGAAAAACATCCTCTTCTTCTAATAAATAAGCTACTCTATGCGTTAGTACACGTGTTTTACCACTACCTGCCCCTGCAAGGACGAGTAGTGGTCCACTTACTGTTTCAACAGCTTTTCTTTGATTTTTATTTAAAGTACTTAAATCCATTATAATAAATTAATGCCTTTCTTCTTACAATCTTCTACTATTTCTTTTGTCCAAACCGAAGCTTGAACCTCACCAATATGTCTCTTTCTTAAAAAGAACATACAAATTCTTGATTGTCCAATACCACCACCTATGGTATATGGAAGCTCTCCATTTAATAATTTTTTATGATAATCAAATTCTTTTCTATTTTCAGCATTTGCTTTTTGAAGCTGCTTTTCAAGAGATTCTTCACTTACTCTTATACCCATCGATGACATCTCAAATGCTGATTCAAGAACAGGATTATAAAATAAAATATCGCCATTTAAAGCCCAATCATCATAATCCGGTGCTCTACCATCATGCGGCTCTCCAGATGACAGTTTATCTCCTATTCCAATAAGAAATACAGCTTTTTTTTCTTTTGTTATAAGATTTTCTCTTTCTTTTGCTGTTTTATCAGGATACATATCATAGAGTTCCTGTGTTGTTACAAAACTTATTTCCTCTGGAAGAAATGGTTTCATTTCAGGATAAATTTCTGCTAAATAAATCTCTAAATCCTTAAATACAGAATAAATATCTCTTACAATATCTTTTAAGAAATTTAAATTTCTATCTGATTTCTTTATAATTTTTTCCCAATCCCATTGATCAACATATATAGAATGTAGTTTATCTAATACTTCATCTCTTCTAATAGCATTCATATCAGTATATAAACCTTCACCCTCTTTAAATTCATAGCGATATAACGCCATCCTTTTCCACTTCGCTAAAGAGTGAACAATTTGTACATTTCTTTTTATATCCAATACATCAAATTCTACTGGTCTTTCTACACCATTTAAATCATCATTCAAACCAGATTCCTTATATACAAATAAAGGTGCTGAAACCCTTGCTAAGTTAAGCTTCTCTGATAAATTATCCTGAAAGAAATCTTTAACCCTTTTTATGGCATTTTCTGTTTCTCTTAACGATAATTCTACTAAATATTTATCACTCATTTTTCTTTCCTTTCTATACAAAAAATATCTTTTATCCATCGGACAAAAGATATTTATTAGAAGCACTTTTTCCACTCTTATATAATTATAAATTTATTTTAACATATTGTCAAGATACTACTTGTCTTTCATCGTATGTAATAAGAAAGCATAATAAAAAGCTAAATCTTTCATTCTTTCATATCTTCCAGTTCCTCCACCATGACCAGAATCCATATTCATATGCAAAAGAAGTATATTATCATTTGTTTTATAATCTCTTAATTTTGCAACATATTTTGTCGGTTCATGATATAAAACCTGCGAATCATTGAGTCCCCCTGTAACTAATATATTTGGATAGTCCTTTCTTTCTATATTATCATATGGTGAATAAGATAGCATATATTTAAAATACTCTTCTTCATTTGGATTTCCCCATTCTTCATATTCTCCTGTAGTAAGAGGAAGACTATCATCAAGCATTGTTGTTACAACATCTACAAATGGTACTAAAGATAGAACACTTTGATATAAATCAGGGCGCATATTAATAACAGCTCCCATTAGAAGTCCTCCTGCACTACCACCCATTATTGATAATTTATCATTCGATGTATATTTCTTATCAATAAGATATTCGCTACAATTTATAAAATCTGTGAATGTGTTAATTTTCTTAAGCATTTTACCATCTTCATACCACTCTTTTCCCATTTCACTTCCACCTCTAATCTGAGCAACAGCATAAACAAATCCTCTATCAACAAGGCTAAAGACACTTGCTCTAAAATAGGCTTCTGAATTGGCTCCATAACTTCCGTAAGAATAAAGTAACGCTCTATTACTTCCATCTTTTTTTAACCCTTTTTTATATAGTATTGAAAGGGGAATTTCTTCCCCATCAGTAGCTTTTACCATCACTCTTTCTACTTCGTAATCATCACTATTAAATCCTGATGGTATTTCTTGAACTTTGAGTGTAACACTTTCTTTTGTTAATACATCATAATCATAAAAAGTTGTTGGCCTTTTTAAAGAATCGTAAGAATATCTCACTTTAGATGTTTTAAATTCTCTATTAACACTAAATTCTACATCATATGATGATTCAGGGAATTTTATTGAATAGCTGCCATTATCTTTTAATGATATGATATTTATATCCTTTAACCCATTTTCTCTAGTTATTGTTGTAATAAAATCTTCAAATACTAATAAATCTTCTATACTGATATCTTTATTATGCTCTATCACTTCTTCCCATAAATTTTTATCAGAATAATTTTCAAAAGATGCTTTATATACTTTGCTATTGAGATTATCATCATCTTTATATTTTATAAAAAATCCATCTGAATGAGTATAAACACTATATTCCACTCTACTCTTTCTTTCCATAAATACTGTAAATTCATCATAAGGTCTATCAGCAGATAAAAATTGTTCTTCCCTTGTTGTCGAGCTAATTGATGATAAATAAATATAATTTCGAAGTTTGTCAATAGATAAATAGACTACAAATCTAGCATCTGTTTCTTCATATACTAATGTTTCTTCTTTTGTTTCAATATTATATCGATACACTCTATAAGGTCGAAGTGTTTCATCTATTTTCGCATAAAATATTGTCTTATTATCATTAGCAAATACAAACGAAGCCACACCATCTATCACGAAGTCTAAATCTTTATTTGTTTTTAAATCTCTTATTTTTAATTGATACTCTGCAAAAGAGCCTGTTGTATTATAAGAATAAGCTGCTAAATTATTATTAAAGCTGATATCATAATCCTCAAATATAAATGCTTTATGGCCTTCTGCCATAGTATTGATATCAAAAATCATCTCTTCATCAGCATTTAAAGAATCTTTCTTTCTAAGATATTCTGGATACTCTTTTCCTTTTATTGTTCGTGTATAATAATAATATCCATTATCGAAATATGGATAGGATTCATCTTCTTCTTTCATTCTTCCTTTTATCTCTTCATAGATATCGTTTTGTAATTCTTTAGTAGATGCCATTACTTCATTGGTATAATCATTTTCTGCCTTTAAATAATCAACAACCTCTTGATTATCTCTATCTTTTATCCAAAAATAATTATCTATTCTCTCTACACCAAATTTCTCTAAAATAACCGGTTTTTTTAAGGCTATTGGTGCTTTTCTAAACTCTTTCATACGCCCTCCTTCTAATCTATTATTCCATAAAACCATAAAAAAAACAAATTGTTTATAATAAAAAAAAAGAGCCTAAGCTCTTTAAAACCAGCTATTACCTACTTTCCCAGGAGGCTGCCCTCCAAGTATCATCAGCGTGTAGAAACTTAACTTCTGTGTTCGGGATGGGAACAGGTGTAACCTTCTAGCTATAACAACTGGATATGGCTGGGGATACAGGATTCGAACCTGTGCATAGTGGAGTCAAAGTCCAGTGCCTTACCGCTTGGCGAATCCCCATCATATAAAAACCAG
>PDWI01009119.1_pt1 | contig 11470 bp, 10 predicted proteins | sample 1430891 | NCBI WGS metagenome assembly PDWI01 (sample SAMN01162508, study PRJNA174530) | Oral metagenome, whole genome shotgun sequencing project. | biome: Marine environment; feature: Marine mammal; material: Swab sample of the gingival sulcus; isolation source: swab sample of gingival sulcus... | reverse complement strand
CGTATGCTATGATGAAGAGGCATACCTCCGTAGCTCAGGGGATAGAGCGTCAGTTTCCTAAACTGTGCGTCGGATGTTCGAATCATCTCGGGGGTACCATGAAAAAAACTCTATCTCTTCGGCTAAGAAAGAGATGGAGTTTTTCTTTTTGAGGAAACGGATTATTATGAAATATACAGAGATTTATTCTTTAGAGGAAAAAAAAGACCTTTCCATTTTACTGGGCAGAATCGGAGAATTTTCTTTAAAAATCGGAGAAGGAAAGAATCTTCGGGTGACACTTTCCTGTGACAGAGAAGATGCCAAGAAACTTTTTCAAAGTCAACTGATTTCTCACGGAACAATGTTGGAACTTCGAGTAAAAAAACATCGCAACGCCATTAAGGCCTCTCTGGGAAGGACCCTATCGGTGGCGATTGAAGTACCGAAGGGATATGGAAATAAGATTTTTTTACAAGTGACTCCGGAACAAATGGATGTGGACCAGGGATTGAATATTATTGAAGTGGAGGAATAATGAAGGACGCCATTGCTATTTTTGAAAAAAATCAAAAACGAATGATTCAGGACTTACAGACTCTAATTGCCTGCAAAAGCGTAGAGGACGAGCCTGTCGATGGATATCCCTTTGGCTTGGAGGTCGGAAAGGCCTTTGAAACCATGTTGGCCATAGGGGAACGGGACGGATTCCAATGCAAAAACGTGGACAATTATGGAGGCCATATTGAGTGGAAAGGGCAAGGTTCGGGACTTATGGGTATGGTGGCTCATTTGGATGTGGTTCCTCCGGGGGAGGGATGGACCCGTAATCCTTATGGAGGAGAAATACGGGGAGACCGCCTTTTTGGTCGAGGTGCTATTGATAATAAGGGTCCTCTCATAGCGGCCTATTATGCCATGGTAGCATTAAAAGAATCCGGCTTCCGGCCCAAGAAAAGTATCCGATTGATTTTAGGGTTGGACGAAGAAACCCAATGGAAGGGGATGGACTACTATTTAAAAAAAGAACCCATGCCGGACTTGGGCTTTTCCCCCGATGCGGATTTTCCTGTGATTCATGGAGAAAAGGGTATCCTCATCTTTGATGTGGTGAAGAAACTTCAAAATCAAGGAAAAAAGGGACTGCAATTGAAACGGTTGGAGGGAGGCCATGCGGCCAATATGGTTCCCGATAGGGCCATGGCCATTCTCAGCGAAGATCCCACCCCGGCGGTTTTAAAGTATCAAAAAAAACAGGAGAATTCCTTGGAAGTAAAAAGGGAAAAAGAGGATTGGAAAATCGTGGCTAAAGGCGTTTCCGCTCATGGAGCTCAACCGGAAAAGGGAATCAATGCCGTTTCCGTTCTCTTTGACTTTTTAGGTGAGTTGAACTTTGCCAACGAAGAAATCAATCGTTGGATTGCTTTTTACAACCAAGCCATAGGCTTTGACTTGGAGGGACAACGGTTTGGCTGTGCTTTGGAAGACAAAGCGTCGGGAAAATTGGTTTTCAACGTGGGAATGAGTCGCATCTCCGAGAGTGAAGCTCGTCATACCATTAACATTCGCTATCCGGTAACCTTGAAAAAAGAAGAAGTCTATGAAGGAATAAAAAGAATTCTTTCTCAAGAAGGAGTTTTTTTGGAGGAAGGCCATCATTTGGAGCCCCTTTACGTACCTACAGAAAATCCATTGGTGAAAACTTTAATGGAGGTATACGAAAAATTTACTGGGGACAAAAAAAGTACCCCTCTGATCATCGGGGGCGGAACCTACGCGCGATGTATGAAAAATACGGTGGCCTACGGAGCTGTTTTTCCCGGAGATCCTCAAGTAGAGCACCAACCGGATGAGTATGTGTCCATTCCTCGATTGATGCAAGCCGGAAAAATCTTTACTGAGGCCGTGTATCGATTGACGCGATGAGGGACCCATTTGACAGGGTGCCATTGAAGCACATATACTGTATGAAACATCAAACAAAGAAAAGAAAAGAGGAATCATGATCTATTTAGGCTGTCATTTATCCGCATCCAAAGGCTATGCAGCTATGGGCAAAGAGGCGGAAAGAATTGGAGCCAATACCTTTGCCTTTTTCACAAGAAATCCCAGAGGGGGAAAGAGCAAAGCTCTTGATGAAAAGGACATAGAAGCGTTTCAAGCGCATTGGAAGAAAATTCAAGGAGGCCCGTTGGTGGCCCACGCTCCCTACACCATGAATGCTTGTTCGGCCACCAAAAAGACCAGGGACTTTGCCTTTATGGCCATGAAAGAAGATTTAGACAGAATGGAGTACATCCCCGGTAACTACTATAATTTTCATCCGGGAAGCCATACCGGGCAAGGATGGGAAAAAGGAGTGGAATTAATTGTGGAATTGCTCAATGAAACCCTATCCCCGGATCAAAGCACACTGGTTTTATTGGAAACCATGGCGGGAAAAGGAACGGAAGTAGGCGCCAATTTTGAAGAAATTGCCCATATTATTGACAAGATTCAATTAAAAGATAAGATTGGAGTTTGCTTGGACAGTTGTCATGTAAGCGATGGCGGGTATAATATTGTAGATGATTTGAACGGTGTGGTTGAAGAATTTGATCGAATTGTTGGTTTGGAGTATTTAAAAGCACTCCATTTAAACGATAGTAAAAATCCCCGTGGAGCCCACAAAGATCGCCATGAAAGAATTGGAGAAGGGTATCTGGGAGAAAAAACCTTTGCCAACATTGTCAATCATCCGGTATTAAAAAAGCTACCTATGATATTGGAAACGCCCCAAGAAGATAATGAAGGATACGCCCGAGAAATCAAATTGCTCAGGGCTATGGAAAAAGAAAGATAGAGGTCACTTATGGGAAAAGCAATAAGAAGAATTATTTTTTTCGTCGCACTGATTGTCTTTATCGGTTCGGCAGGGTACCTTGCCCAACACTATTTTAAAGGCAAGGCTGAACAAAACGACTTCGAATCCTTGAAGGTGGACGGGAAATATGATGTGGCCCAACTTCATGAAAAAAACGGAGATATTGTGGGATGGCTCACCATTGAAGGCACCAAAGTGGATTACCCGGTGATGCAGACCAAAGAGAATCCCGAATATTATTTGCGAAGAAACTTTAAAAAAGAAGATACCATGGCGGGAACCCCCTTTATGGATGCCACTAGCGATATGGAAACGCCTTCGGCCAACTGGATGATTTACGGCCATAATATGAAAAACGGAACCATGTTCCATGATACGTTGGACTATGAAGATAAAGAGTTTTATGAAAAGCACAAAACCTTTACCTTTGAAACATTAACGGAAAAGGGGACCTATGAGGTGGTTGCTGCTTACTACACGGAGATTTATACGGAAGACTCCAAGAAATTCAAGTATTATCAGTACCCTAGCATCATTAATGAAATTCAATACAATGATTTTATTCAGGGAAGCAAGTCCCTTTGTCCCTATGATACAGGAGTGACCCCGGTCTATCCGGAACAATTGGTTACTTTATCCACTTGTGCCTACCATGTGGAAGACGGTCGCTTTGTGGTAGTAGGTAGAAAAATCAGTTCGGAGCCTACTCAAGGAGCGGCTTCCGAAGAAACTCCCCAAGAATAGCTGAGAGGGTTGAATTGTAGGGAAATGAATGCATTGGCATGGTTCGTTTAAAATAATATAAGTCTAGTAAAAATCATCCAAGATGGCTTGGCGACTTGGATGATTTTTTTAGGTTTTAATGTAGTTTTGAAGCAACACCAACAGGGCGTTATTCTCAAAAATTTCTTTGGAAACATAAGAAGTTTCCAGTTGGGCATTGAAGGTTTCTCCCAAAGAAGAGGGGAAAATCCCGGCGAGGAAGGTAATTGCCGTAAGCCCTAAAATAACAAGGATCGCTCCCAGAACCAACCCGGTGATTCCTCCCAAAATTCGATCGAAAACCCGGATGTTGCCGGTTCGATAATCTTTGGAAATGAAATGGGCCAGAAGGCCTAAAAGTACTTTAATGAGGATAAAGGCGAGGAGAAAGCAAAGGATGGTGAAAAATATTTCCGCTAAAGTAGAGGATGTTTCCACGGGGATTTCGCTACCGGCAGGGGAAACCAATGCTTTGACGATAAGGGAAAGACGGTTCAGGCCATCTTCTATATTGGTCAAGGAGTCGCCCAATTGACCCTCCAGATTGGATTCAATCCACGGGAATAAACCGGTGTTTTTTTCTATAAAAGAACTCACATAAGGTGTGGCAAAGTAGGCCAATACCATAGAGACGACCCATCCTGCCGTATGAATCAAGGTAAATACAAACCCTTTCTTTAGGCCGTAAAGAAAGCATAAAAGCAATAGTACTGCAACAACAATATCTAAAATCATAAGAGTCCCTTTCCCGATTAAAATTTTTCCAAGGGTAATCATACTACCTATTTTGCTAAAAAGCAAGGCAGGTCAAGAGTTCCCTTCTATTGACAAGGGATATCCGCTGGGATATAGTTAGAACAGACCATTAAAGTAGGTTCTAAAAAAAGAAAATCAATGAATCATAGGAACGCTATCCATCGGGGAAGCCGGTGAAAATCCTGCACGGTGCCGCCACTGTGAGCAAGGTTCTTGGCCTTGCGAGTCAGAAGACCGCGATAGTGTTGTCTCTTTGGCGAGCCACCATACGAAGGAGATGAAAAGCGAAACAAAAACGGGTTATCGTAAGGATAATCTGTTTTTTTATAAATGTGAGGAAAAAGGAGAATTAAAGGAGCATCCATGGAAGAAACAATCCGGAAAATCAAAGAAGAGGTATCCAAGGCCATCATCGGAAAGGATCAAGTGATTCATAAAATTTTAGGTGCGATTTTGGCGGGGGGCCACGTTCTCTTGGAGGATATTCCCGGCGTGGGGAAAACTACACTGGCCTTGGCTTTCAGTAAGGCTATGGGACTGGACTTCCAACGGGTTCAGTTTACTCCGGACGTCGTTCCTTCGGATATTGTGGGTTTTTCCGTTTACAAAAAGGAGACGGCCACCTTTGAATATAAAAAAGGGGCCGTGTTGTGTAATTTTTTCTTGGCGGATGAAATCAATCGAACCTCTAGCAAGACCCAATCGGCTCTGTTAGAGGTAATGCAGGAAAGCAAAGTAACCATTGATGGAAGATCCTATGACACCCCCCAACCCTTTTTGGTTATGGCCACCCAAAACCCCTTGGGAACGGCGGGAACTCAAAGGTTGCCGGAGGCGCAATTGGATCGTTTTTTTATTCAACTCTCCATGGGGTATCCGGATTTTGAGAGTCAGGTGAAAATCTTGCGAGATCGGCAAAACCAAGATCCGTTACAAGGAGTTGCACAAGTAGTCACCAAAGAGCAACTTCTTGGGATGAAGTTGCAGGTTGGAAAAACCCATGTGGATGAAAAGTTATTCCAGTATGTTACCCGATTGGCAGAGGCCACCAGAAGCCATGACCTAATCAAATTGGGTTTAAGTCCTCGAGGCGCTTTGGCCTTGGTTCACATGGCGAAGGCTATGGCATATATGGATCAGCGAGCCTATGTCATTGCCCGAGACGTTGAAGACATTTTTATGGATGTTGCGGCTCATCGCTTGGTTTTGGCACCAAAAGCACAATTATCCGCTTCTTCCAAGAAGGAAATTTTAGAAGAAATTAAAGACACTACCGAGGCACCCATTGTCTCATGATGAAGAAAAAGATTGGAGGAAAAAAAAATAAGGTTGGAAAACGAGCGGTTTTCCTAATCGTTATGGGAGGAGTCTTTTTTCTCGCGGCGGCCAATTTAACGGCATTAAAGGTTTTTTTCTTAATTCTGGGTGTTGTTGTAGCAGTTGCTTTGGCCGATCTCTGGAAGACAAAAAAAATCCGGGTAGTAATCAAAGGCCCGGAAAGTGGGGAAAAAAATCAACCCTTGGCTATTCAAATTAACATAATGAATGAGGGATTTCTTCCCTTGGAAGGGCTGATTGCAACGATTCGAACAGAAAATAAAATCACGAAAGAGGTAAACCGGCAACAGTGGAATTTATTTTTAGGAGGAAAAGCAGAGAAAGAAAATACTTTTTATTTGGAAGAAAAACATTGCGGTTGCTTGATTGTTGCTGTGGAAACCATAAAAATTACCGGATTTTTAGGGTGGGGAACCAAAGAGGTTACGGCAAGGGGAATGGAGAACCCTTGGACCATTTCCATTGGCCCGCAAATCCTGGAAATTCCTATGGAACAAAATCAATGGTCCACTTATGACCCGGAAAGCCAGAGGTATTCGGAAATAAAACCGGGAGACGATCCCAGTGAACCCTTTGGCATTCGGGAATATGGCCCGGGGGATTCGGTGAAACAAATTCATTGGAAGCTTTTGGCCAAGACGGGAACCGCCATGATACGTCAACCCGGTTTTCCCATAGAAGAGGATATTCTCCTACTGGGGGATAAAAGTTTGCCGCCCGGAGCACCTTTTGTAGGGGAAAAGAAAGCAGAAGAAACGGAGCTATTTCTTTCCTTGTCCCATTCTCTGATTCAAAAGGGAATTATCCATCATATGGGCTGGTACGATTATGAACGTCATCAATTGAAATTGGAAAAAATTTCTTCGGAAGAAGCCCTTTGGAAGGTGGCACACTGGATATTGGCTGCCCCCTATCAAGAGGATAACTATTCCACCGTGTATCATTTGTTGGAGTCTTTGGAAGGAAAAACCTTCGCACAATACATTTACGTTTCCCGGGAAAAACGGGACCTAGAAAGGTTAAAGCCCTATGGCCAAGTTCATACCTACAACCCCAAAGACGTCTTATAACAGGAAAGCGGTTTGGATGAGCGGATTGCTCAGCCTTTTGATAGGAACGGCGAGCGTAAAAGTCGGGTATTCCCTAGTGGGGATAAGCGTAACCGGATTCCGCAGTACTTGGGGAACTCCTGCCGGAGGAGCCATCGCCTTTTGGAATCAAATGGCACAAGAAGCCGGAATGCGACACTTTTTTTTACTTCCTCGATACCAAGGGGAAACCGGATTGATTTGGTTCACCCTTTTGGCTTTGGTGGCCATGGCGATTTTGGCCTGGTTTGTATTGAGGACCCGAAATTCCTGGTTGCTGATTCTATTTGTTGTTCCCCCGATTGCCTTGGGTTTGTGGCTTCGGGTTGAGCCGGATTTTCCAGCTTTGGCGCTTCTTTTCGGAAGCTTATTTCTGGGATACGGTTATATGAAACATCCGGAGGGTCGGGGCTTTGGAGGAATCCTTCGATTTTCTTCCGCATTTTTCCTTTTTGCCTTCCTGTTGCATTTGATGGTAGGACCGATAACCGGGTCATTGCCGGAAAATTGGAATCAAACAAAAATCAATCTGGAAGAAGGGATAGAAGGCGCTTTTTACGGAAAAAATCCCTTAGGGGAGGGCCGTCTTTCTTGGGAAAAACGGCCGGAGCAAAAGGGAGAAGCCTTGATGTATCGGGGAGAAAACAACCGCCCGGAATACCTGAGAGGCTTTGTGGCAAGCAATTACAAAGGAAACCATTGGGAGCCCTTGGAGCCGGGGGCCTACTATGAACAGGAAAATTTGATGTATTGGTTGCATCAAGAAGGCTTTGGCGGATTAGGACAATTGGCTCATACTCAAAGGCTGTTGTCTGAAGAAGTGGAGAATAACTCGGTGACCATACGGGTCACCGGAGCCAATAAAAAATATGCCTACACCACTTATGGTATGACAAATCTTTCTTTGAAAAAAGGAAAAAATTGGGGAGACAGTTTTATCACCGGAAAATATGGGTTACCCCTAAAAGAATATACCTATACCCAATACGATGAGCTGTGGCAACAGTGGCCCACGTTGGCAGGAAATTTTTTTTCCCATCCAGGGGAAGAGCCGTTGAAAAAATATGCGATCAATGAAAGCCACTACAATAGGGAAATGTATGACCGATATACTTATATCAGCGAGAAAACAGGAGAAGTTCTTTATGAAACCTTGGGCTCTCGAGGAAATCAAGAAAAGGGTCATGTGGACTATAAGTTGGCCATTGAGAAGGTGACTGATTCGTTGGAACAGAACTTTCTCTATACGGAGAATGGGCCGGGAAAAGGTTCAAAGGAAAACATCTACACTTTTTTCCGGGAAAAGAAAGGCTATGATGTTCATTTTGCCAGTGCGGCGGTGTTGATGTTTCGGTATTACGGCATTCCGGCCAGATACGTGGAAGGCTACATCGTTACACCGGAAGAAGTGGAAGAAAATCCCAACCAAGAGATTTCCGTTCCTCTGGATCATTGCCATGCATGGCCGGAAATCTACATTGACAGCATGGGCTGGGTTCCGGTGGAAGTAAGCCCCCCTTATAAGAAAATAATGCCCCAACCGGATTACAGCAAAGGCATCGAGGTGGAAGATCAGACCATTGCGTTGGGCGAGCCGAGTTTTTCCTTCGGAGAAGAGGAAGAGACGCTTTTTCCCTCTTCCGCACCCCGCCGAAATCTTTGGAGCCATACGTTTATGGTCATTCTTCTGGGGCTTTTGGCTTTGATATTGACCGCGCTTTTCCTTAAAAGGCGAGTCCCTCTTTGGAAGGAAAGCTATCGAAATGAAAAAAACTTTCGAGGTAAAGACGTGACCTTAGCTGCTTGTTATCTTTATCAGGCCATGAAACAAAGAAAATGGATCCTTGATGAAAAAACAGAGGCCCTGGGAAATAAGGCGGCCTACAGCGGACAAAAAATGACGGAAGAGGAAAGGCAATACCTGTTGGACCAATGGAAACAAAGAAAGGAAGAGGCAAGAAAGGTTGAAAGGGAACAAAAGGAAGACCGGATTTATCATTATTTGGTTGATGTTGGTCACATTATTCTTGGTAAGTTGCCATGGAGAACCCACCGAGCATCGGATTGAGCGTCAAGGAAAAGCAACCGCCCGGTTTCTTCAGGAAGAAATTCCCACGCCGGCGGTGGGGACTGTAGGCGGTGCCTGGCTCATCATCGGATTGAAAAAAAACGAAGCCGAGGTGGAAGAGGAGTATTATCAATATTACTATGATGATGTGAGAGCTCGAGCCAAGTCCACCAAGGGCGTGCTGACCCAAAGCTATTATACCGATTACGCCAGAGTGGCCATGGGGGTGGAAACATTGGGAGAAAACCCTCAAGATGTGGAGGGGTATGATTTGTTGGAACCATTAAATGAAGGGCAGCAAGTGCTTTCTCAAGGATTGACGGGACCGATTTTTGCCCTCATTGCTTCCAACTACTGTGGCGTTCCTTTGGAACGGGAGCAGGAGTACCTGGACTATATTGTGAATCAGACAACGATTCGTTTGGATCAACCGGGAGATTCCGGGGACGCTCTTTCGGAACAAGCCGATTATCTGGCCATGGCGATTCAGGCGTTGAGCTATTATCGAGACCGGGAAGAGGTAAACCGGGTTATTGAAAGTTGTTTGGAACGGCTGTCCCGGGAACAAAAGAAGGATGGTGGGTATGAAACCCTTGAGACCACGGCCCAAGTGATTTTGGCATTAAACAGTATGAACATTTCCGTGGAGGAAGATTCGCGATTTATAAAACAGGAAAACACGTTGGAGGATGGACTTTTTCTGTTTCGGCAAGGCGAAGGCTTTGCTCATAAAAGGGGAGAGGAAGTCAACCTGATGGCCTCGGAACAGGGGCTGTTGGCTTTGGCCTCATTAAAGCTTCAGGAAGAAGGGAAGTACTTATATGAACATCCGTAGAAAACCCTATGAAAAAAGAAAAAAAACAGGGATTCTCTTGGGAATACTGGGTGTTTTTGTCATAAGCGGAATTTTCTTTTTTTCTGCACAGGATCAAGCCTATGGGAAAAATCCCATGGAAGGGATGTTGCTGGAACGTTCCAAAGTTGTTGTTACCGGCGAAGGATTTCAACTGGATCCTCAGAGGCAAGAAGAAATCAACAAAGAGGAACAAAAGCGAGAAGAGCAACAAAAGGAAAACCCGGAGGAGATTACGTCTTCTCCTGTGAACGGAGAGTATGGGCAAAAGGCGGAGGCGTCCGCCGGGGGCGGAGAGAAATCATCTTTGGAAGGCCAAGAGGAAAATCAGGAGGAGAGGCCGGGGAATCATGATTCGACCGGGGCGAGCAGTAACGGTTCCGGCCAAGAGGACCCTCCGGAAGATCCCAATGGAATTACCATTGAGTGCACCATTGAACAAGGCGCCACCCAACCGGGAACAGCGTACCAATTTTGGGTCAAGGCTTGGGATAAAAACGGCTATGAAATCCCGCGAAGTCAATTTTATGTGGTTGCCAACGGAGAACAAATTTATAGCTCCGGAGCAGCGGGAATCAACGGGACCAAGTATCGCATGGATTTGGTGGCAGGGACCAATACCGTAACCATTACCGTAAGCGACAATGAAGACCAAGAAAAAACGGTTCATTACTCTTTTATCGGCGATCCTACGGCCACGGAAGATCCCAAAGGAACGGTTTACTTGGGAATTGATGCCAGAACGGTTTCTTTAGGGTATTTGTGTCCTCCCCAATGGGTTTCCTTTTATCCCAGCGATAATATCGCCACCCTTGTTCAACGTCAGTTGCAAGCCTACGGGTATAGTTACACCTTTGGCGGAAACGTAAACAGCGGCTATTATTTGGCTCGAATTTCTCGACCGGGAATGACCCAAGGATATCAAGTACTGCCGGAGATTCAAACAATACACCAGGCTCAAGGAACGTCTCTGGGTCCCATCGATTCCAACTCCTTGGGACAACGAGATTTTTACCAATACTCCGGATGGATGTATGCGGTCAACCGAGGGTTTCCTAACGTGGGCATGGTGGAACAGGAAATTGCCGACGGGGACTATATCCAGATTATCTTTACTACAGAGTACGGAAAAGAGTACAATGGAGAGTGGAATATTCCGGGCGTGGGCTTTTTTTAGGATTTAAAAAAATCAAAAGCAAAGAGAAATAATGGAAATGGAAAAGAAAGGAATACAAGGAGAACATTATGAGAAAAAGTCACGGAAAAAATAGGATTGTTGTGGGAATCCTTTCCTTGATCATGTTGTTGAGCATCCCCGGTATGACCGCCTTTGCCACCGATGACGGATCCGTGGACAAAGAATGGTGGAATTACCGGAACAATGAGGAAAACAATGGCATTACCCCTCGTCCCACACCCACCGGAGCAGAAGATGCTGCTTTGAAATGGGGGACAAAAACCGGAGAAGGTTGGGGAAATTCTCCTACACCACCTCTGATTCTTAATGATAATATTTATGTGGCTCGAGGAACGAATATTGTTAAATTGGATAAGGAAACCGGAGAAATTCTTCAAGTGAGTCCCAATATGGTGGGTCCTGCGGGATACGCTACCAATCCCATGACCTATGGAGACGGGCAATTATTTGTTCCTGTAGGAAATGGTATTATTCAAGCCATGGATTTGGATACCCTACAACCCCTATGGCATACTCAAAATATCGGTGGACAGACCATAAGTCCCATTACCTATAAAAATATTAA
>PDWI01009118.1_pt1 | contig 11471 bp, 9 predicted proteins | sample 1430891 | NCBI WGS metagenome assembly PDWI01 (sample SAMN01162508, study PRJNA174530) | Oral metagenome, whole genome shotgun sequencing project. | biome: Marine environment; feature: Marine mammal; material: Swab sample of the gingival sulcus; isolation source: swab sample of gingival sulcus... | reverse complement strand
TCTTCTGCCAATTTTCTGATTTCCTCTGCGACTACTGCAAAGCCCTTGCCTGCTTCACCTGCTCTAGCAGCCTCAATAGCAGCATTTAAGGCTAGAAGATTTGTCTGGTCGGCGATGGACTGTATCATCTCAGACGCCTTAGAAATGCTCTCAGCACTTTCATTCGTTTCCAAAATAATCTTATTTATATAAATGGACTCTTCCTTATTCTCTTCGCTTAATCTACTCAAGTCTTCAATTGCTTTTTGCCCTTCATTTTTCTTAATATTAATATTATTAATAGCCTCTTTTAATTCTTCTAAAACAGCTACCATTTCATTAATAGACTTCGAGTTTTCTTCAATATTATTCGCTGCCTCAGTAGTATCTTGCGCTTGACTTGTAGCACCTTCTGCTATATTTGTGACAGCTGTAGAAACTTCTCTAGATGCATCCGATAAATGATGAACATGAGCAGCTAAATTTTTAGATGCTTCAAACAATACATCGGTACTCCCACCAACTTCACCAATTACCGTTTCGACCTGTGCTGAAAAATCATTGAGTATATTAGCTAATGTTTCAATTTCATCACCTGTTTTAATATCCAATCTTTTTAAACTAACTTTTCCATGTTCATCTTTATTGAATGACTGATATATCTCGACAATTGGTGCACTTATCCTCTTTGAAATAAACATAGAAACTATCATGACAAATAACAAAGAGGATATCGCTATAAAAATAGTCTGATACTTAATATCAGATAACGATTTTAACACTTCACCCTTTGATTTTACAATAGCCAAGAACCAATCAGTACCCTCAACTGGTAGATAATTTACTATATATTCCTCACCCTTGATATTGATAAATTCATATCCGCTCTGACCCGCTATCATCTTCTTTTCAATAGCTTTGATTTCATCGAGTCCAGCTTCATCCTTTTCTAAATCATTATCCATATTCTTTACAAATTCAATATCAGAATGAGCCACTTTTGTACCACTGCCATCAATCATAAATTTAAAATCATGAGTATCTTTCGCTTCGTTATCCTCGATGATAGCATTAAACTCCTCAGTGGCATATGTCGCCCCTAAAACGCCGACAATTTCATTAGATGAATCACCATTTTTATAAATAGGCGTAGTTATTATTGTTAATAAAGAGCCATCACCCTTGCTTATCAAAGGACTTTCAAAATATGTTCTTTTCTCATTAATCGTAATATTAAAATTGCTCGCTTTGGCAAGTTCAAATGTAATATCCGTTCCCACTATATAGGTGTGTCCATCGAGAAATGACACTTGATAACTGACATGTTCTCCTTTATTTTTAAACTGTTGCATCTGATTTAATAAAAATGGCGTCTGAATAGCCTTATCCATAGAATACACTGATTCATTTCTTGATAAAACTTCTAATGCCGTCCCTTTTTCCTCAAGCGATTTAGAAAATAATTTTGATTCTAACACTGCCGATGTCTGCAACTCATTCTTAATATTATCCAAAAACGCATTTTTTGTTGAAAAATAAAAAAATAGTAATACTGCAAGAATCGTCAATAAAAAAACAGAAGTGAATACTAATGTTATCCTAGTTTTCAATTTAGATTTTTTAATAGTTGTCTTTTTTAAACTTGATTTTTTCTTTAATTTTTCACTTGATTTCATTAATCCATCATTCATTTCTTCCTCCGCAATCGTACAAACTTGTATCATGTCATCTTATAATATTCCATCACAAGCGATGATATTTCACTTAATCATACAAAACGCCATCCATATTCTAACTTCATTATATTATAACATATTTTTACATCAAATGGATAGAATAATTTACCATATCATCATGAAAATAAATTTGATGCAAATAAAAGCCTATAAATAACAGCATACACTGCAAATAATGCCAATGTAACCCACCATGACACAGGATAAACAGTAATAGCAAATAGTACATTATTATTCATTGGTAAGATATAATATATCCAGAACACCCTAAAGAGACATACACCTATTAAGCTTAGAATCATTGAATCAAATGTTCTCCCATATCCTTTTAACTCCCCAGATATTACCGTTCCTATCATATAAACAACATAGTAAGGTGCTATAAGATGCATAACTTTTGCTGTCATCACAATAACTTCTGTATCATGAGTAAATAACGATGTGATAAATTCCACACCAAAATACAACATAATCGCCAGTGGTACGAGCATAATAGCCCCCAATAAAACACCTACATATACCGATTTTTGAACTCTTTTTTTGTTTTTGGCTCCCAAATTTTGTGCCACAAAGGTCATAACCGTCATACTCATGGCATCAGACATAGACCACACAATAAAATCCATTTTTCCACAAAGAGCCCATCCAGAAACCCCCAGTGTGCCAAAGGAATTAATCGCACTTTGAGTATAAATATTGGCAATAGAATACAGTGCAGATTGAGCTCCTACAGGGATACCAAGCTTGAATATGTCAATCAAATGCCCTATATTTAACATAAATTTTTCAATATAATATTTATAACATTCATTAGTTCGAATCAAATTGATAATAATAAGCATACTGGATACAAACTGTGCGATAACAGTCGCTGTGGCCGCTCCATTAATCCCCCAACCAAATACACCGATAAACAGCACATCTAACGCAACATTGACAAGAGAACTAACAATCAGATAATAAAATGGTCGTTTGGTATCACCCACCGCTCTAAGCACTCCAGAGCCAATGTTGTATACAAAAGAAAAAACCGTACCTAAAAAATATATTCTTAGATAGGATAAACTCCTACCTACTATATCACTTGGGATGTTCAAAATATCAGAAAACATAGGTGATAAAAATATACTGACCATCATAATGATAATTCCACCAACGATAGAAAACGTCATCAATGTATTTACTACATTGGAAACATTTTCTTCGTCTTTTGCACCATAATATCTAGCGATAAGTATACTTCCACCCATTCCGACAGCTATAAAGACATTAATCATCAGTTTTACATAAGGATAGCATGCATCAATAGCGGCAATTGCACTCGAACCCGCAAAATTTCCGATTAATAGAGCATCTACAAAATTATAAGATTGTTGAATGATGCTTCCCCAAAAAATAGGCATAAAATATTTAAACATCGCCTTAAATAAAGGGGCATGAGTAATTTGATTTTCATTAATCTGATTCATAATCCACCTATTTTCTATCGTCTGTCGTCAACACAGAATCAATAAGTTTATTCGTATAGGATTGAGTAGCTTTTTTTGAAAAATTTTCACTTTCAATAATTTCTATTACTTTTCCTTCATTCATAACCGCTATCCTATCAGTTACCAATCGAACAACTGCGAGATTATGTCCTATAAAAATATAACTAATATCCAATTTCTTTTTTAAATCCACCAACAAATTCAATATATTCTTTCTAACCAACACATCTAACGCTGAGGTGGCTTCATCAAATATAATAATTTTAGGATTGACAGAAATGGCTCTAGCTACTACCACTCTCTGCATTTCCCCACCACTTAATTCACTCGGAAATTTATATATAAACGAACTAGAAAGCTCTACCATTGATAATAATCTAGTAGCTTCTGATATTTTGTCAGACTTCGATATCATGCCATAATTAAGCATGCCCTCTGTCAAAAAATCACCAATCATCATCTTAGGGCTTATCACAGAAATTGGATTTTGAAATACCATCTGTATATTTTTTCTAACATCATACTTATGTTTATTTGATACGCCGATTATATCCCGTCCATCAAATACTATTTGTCCAGCTGATGGTTTTTCAATCTGTGTTATTATCTTGGCTAAAGTAGATTTTCCAGAACCGCTCTCACCCACAATCCCCAAGCTTTCCGACTGATATACTCTAAGATTGACATTATCTAAAGCCTTAAAGTCCTTATTATTAACCCTATAAATTTTGGATAAATTTTTAATATCTAAAATAGTATTATTTGCCAATTTTGCACCATCTACAATCTATCACATCTACCAGTACAAATCCCACACTACACCAATCTATTTTCATATAAATTCGGCACCGCATGTAATAACTGCCTTGTATATTCATGTTTTGGATGATTGATAATATCATCTCTACTACCAAATTCTACAATTTTACCATTATTCATAACCGCTATATTATCAGACATATATGCTGCAACACCCATATTATGAGTAACCAGCAAAATAGCTGTCTTTGTTTCTCTTGATAAATCCACCATTTGCGATATAATTTCTCGTTGCAACGTAACATCTAACGCACTGGTCGGTTCATCTGCAAGTATCAATTTAGGCTTTAAGGCAATAGCCATTGCCAGCGCCACTCGTTGCTGCATACCACCGCTTAATTCAAAAGGATAGCTGGACAGCACTCTTTGCGGATCTTTAAATCCCATTTTTTCTAAAGTTTGTGTTTCCAGTGCTAAGAGTTCCTCCTTAGTCAATTTTGTATGCGCTTTTAAAAACTCATCATATTGACTCTTAATGCGTTTAATAGGATCCATATGACTTTCACTATTTTGAAATATCATAGAAATTTCTTCTCCGCTAACCTTACGACGAAGCTTAGAAGTCATATTATGCAATTCATAATTTTTATATTCTATCCGCCCACCCATTATACTAGCGCTTGGATGCAACAGACCTAATATAGAATGAATCAGCGTACTTTTTCCACTGCCACTTTGACCCACAATAGTAATGATGTTTCCCTCGTATACATCAAGGGAAACATCATCGACTACCACTTTGTCATCGTATCCAATGGATAAATTTTCAATGTGTAGCAATGGTTGATTTTTCAACACAAGCTCCTTTTTCCATCAATACAATAATAAATTTGACAACAACTGATTATTTCACTGTTAAATCCTTAGTGATGAAATAATAATCAATTGGGAATACTTTTACATTTTCAACATTTTTAGATGATACAACATTACTCATTGTGCTGATAACAAATATATTAGCAACATCTTCATTTGCTATTTGTTGCGCTTGTACACTAAGTTCTACTCTCTTTGCAAAGTCGAATTCAGAAATTAGCTTCTTTACAACCTCATCAAACTTAGGATTGCTATAATGTCCATAGTTATCAGTACCTTCTGTTGTATAATTTTGCTCTAAAAATCTCTTAGAATCTCCTGTTGTAGCAGTTACATAGTTTGTGATGAACGCATCAAAATTGCCCTCACCTAATAAATCATAGGCATTTTCAACAATTTCCATATTCATCTCAATACCAACTTCTTTTAATTGCGCTTTCATTATCTCTGCTAACTGACTATGTTTCGAAGCAATAGGTACATAGATGCTTACCTTTTCGCCATCTTTCTCCACATATCCGTCACCATCAGAATCTACATATCCACCGTCTTGTAATTCTTTTTTCGCTAATTCTATATCAAATTTTTGAACATCAATCTGATCATAGCCATATCCTGCAGATGGTGGGAAAATAGCTCCTGCTGGTACACCATGAAGTATTTTAGCAATCGCTTCACGATTTAAAGCAGCTGAGATAGCTTTTCTAATATGAATGTCTTTTAAAAACTTATTATTATGATCAAGACCCATATAGATAACTCGAAGCGATGGCACTTCTAAAATATCAAATTCTCCAGTAGCCGTTAAGGTCTGAACAGCCGTTCCAGTAAGTCTTTGTGCTATTTGCACCTCACCTGATTGTACTGCCAATGCTCTGGATGCTTCATCTTTAATCATCTTTAGCGTATAGCTGTCTAATCCTGGCTTACCATCCCAATAATATTCATTAGCCACAAGCTTTAAATCCACCTTAGGATTATACTCTGCAATTTGGTAAGGTGCAGTAGTCACAGGCGTCTTAGCAATTTGCTCATCAGACATATCCGTATCTACGATAATAAATAGTGGCTCTGTTAAGTTGTTAAGCAACGAACCATATGGTTCCGTTGTCTTGAAGATGATATATTCTCCATCTACTGTAATACTTTCCATCTTAGCATTAGCAGCAGCTCTTTCATCTTTTGCAATAACACGCTCGATACTGCTCTTAACCGCTTCTGGTGTCAAATCTTTACCATTGGCAAACTTAACACCTTGACGAATGTGGAATTTCCATGTCAAATCATCTACTACTTCCCACGAATCAGCAAGTTGTGGTTGTACTGCCATATTTTCATCAAGTGTAGCAAGGCACTCTCCACTAAGTGTTCTCATAAGAGTCCAACCATTCCAACCATTTGCTGGGTCAGCGTCAGAACCAATCCAGAATGTAGCAGCCACTAACGTTTTTTCTACATCCTCTGCTGGTGTAGTAGCCTCTTCTGGTTGTTTTGCATCATCTGCTGTAGATTGTTCTGCATCTGCAGTGGTACTAGCTGGCGCCTCATTAGAACATCCGCTAATCGCAAATGCTAACATAAAGCAAATCATTAAAACTCCTAACATGTTTCTTTTTGTCATACAAAAATCCTCCCTTTTTTGCTGTGCTTAATCCTTTGTTTTGGATCTAATATATCTCTAAGGCCATCGCCTAAAAGATTAAAAATAATAACCTGAATCAAAATCATTAGCCCTGGATAATATAATAACCATGGTGCTAATTGCATATAAGGTTTTCCCTCACTAAGCATATATCCCCATTCAGGTGTCGGCGGTTGTGAGCCTAATCCCAGTAACGATAAACTGGCTATACTCAGTAGTAAACTGCCCAGCTTCTGTGTCATCAGCACGATAATATGTGGCATGACATTAGGCAGTATATATTTAATAATAATCTTCAATTCACCCGCACCACCAAGCCTAGCCTCATGTATAAAGTTGGCATCCTTTAACTCCAGCGTCAACGCTCTGCTAACTCTTGCATACTGCATCCACCCTAACGCTGTCATCGCAATAAAGATACTACTAATACCTACACCTAAAACGCCAATCACCGCAATGATAAATATCATACCAGGAAACGCCAATAGCATATCGATAAAACGCATAATTAAATTATCTACCATGCCACCAGACATTGCTGAGCTTATTCCAATAATAACACCAATACTTGATGTTATCAAAACAATTATTAAAACCGTTAAAAGACTGGAGCGACCACCATATAAAATCCTTGAAAAAACACATCTTCCAAGCTGATCTGTACCCATCGGAAATTCTTTGCTGGAGCTTTCTAAGATATGATCATAATACAATTCATAAGGGTCATGTGGCGCAAAATATCTACCGAATATCACAATAAAAAATACAATGAATGAAAATATCACAACCGACAAAAACATTTTATTATTTTTTATTCTATCAAAGTAAACACCCATACTATGACCCCAATCTTATCTTTGGATTAATATAATGATAGGAAATATCAACTAATAAATTTATCAATACAAATATAAACGCCATCCAAAGCACATATCCTTGAACTAGAGCATAATCTCTATTCGTTATGGCTTCCATAACAATTCTGCCGACTCCCTGCCATTCAAATATAGTTTCTATGACAATGGTGCCACCCATCATAGTTCCTACAGACATGCCAAATGAAGTGATAATAGGAAGCAGAGAATTCGGTAAAACATGTTTCAATAAAATTTGCCATTCATTGATACCTTTCGCTAATAATCCCACGACATAATTTTTATTCATCTCCTCTAATATGGACGTTCTAATCCGTCGTATATATATGGCAATAAACCACACCGACAAGGTAACTGAGGGCAATATAATATATTTCATGCCTTTCATACCCATCGTCGGTAAAATCTTATGCTTAATAGAAAAATAATAAATCAATAACATTCCCAGCCAAAACGCAGGCATTGACACGCCTATAAACGAAATAAATCGAATAAGATAGTCTACCCAGCGGTTCTGATATATCGCCGATAATATACCCAGCGGTAAGGACACCACAATGGTTATAATAACAGCAGCCAATGTGAGCTTCATCGTATTAGCGATATGTATGGAAAGTTTATCTTTCACAGGCATGCTAAATCGTATAGAATACCCAAAATCTCCATGACAAATGTTTTTTACCCAGCGAGCATACTGTGTGAGAAATGGATCATTTAGACCCATTTCTTCTTTTTTCTTTTCTATAATCTCCTTATCAACCTGCACGCCCATCGACACATACTGCATCGTAATAGGATCTGATGGCAATAATGAGGTCAAACTAAATGTCAAAATTGAAATTCCAAACATGATAATGAAAAGATATATTATTCGTCTAGCGATGTATTTTGTCATATTTACTCCTATACACTTTACCTATCATCAAAACGAATCATTCATAAAAAAATCTCATAGAAAAAGCACAACAGCTATTTTATAATATATTTTTCTCGACCTGTATTCAGTTCTGGACCTATCACAGATTCACCGATATCTGAATTAATTCTATTTTTACCATTAATCTTGGATTTATATAACAGCTCATCTGCCCTACTCACAACATCCTTAATATCATCACTATCCTTTACAATCGTACCACCAATACTCACAGAAACCGACAATTCCTTACTCCCTACTTCCAAGGTAGAATGATAGACTAGCGCACAGACTCTTTTACCAATCGACTGTAGTTTATCAACATCGATGCCTGATAATACAAGCATAAATTCTTCCCCGCCATACCGAGCAGCGATATCATTAGCCCTTGTAGCACCCTTTAGCGTATCGGCGACCACTTTTAACATATCATCACCTACTAAATGACCATAGGTATCATTAATATATTTAAAATTATCGATATCTACCAATAAAACACCATATCTTCTTTTAAACTTTTTAAATTCTCTATGTTTTGCAATAATCCACTCTTCTAAATATCTACGATTAGGTAATTGTGTTAGCTCATCTTCCAATGCTAATACCTTTAAATCTTCATTTTCTTTATCCATTTGATACTCATGCGATATATCATAAAATGTTTCAACCGCACCAATAACATTCCCATTATCATCTAATATCTGAGAAGATGATACCCTAATAGGCACTCTATGACCATCTTTATGATGTAAAAACACATCCGCACAGCGATTTTTACCATCCATCATAGTAGCATGCAAAGGACATCCCAATAAACATAATAAATTTCCACTTTGATCCATATGATTAAATAGATTATGTTTACAAGATGTTCCTATAACTTCTGAAGCTGTATATCCTGTAATTTTTTCAGCCTCATGATTAAAAAAAGTAATCGTTCTATTCTTATCTACAAAATAAATTCCTATACTTATGTTAGACAATAAATTCTGATAAAAATCACCATCCAAGTAATCTTTAATTCCTTTCATAAGCACTCCTCACTATCATCATAATAGCAACTCATCAATAACCTTATCTAAGGTTTAACTCAAATTGACATAAATTTAACATACCCCTATTTCAATATATTATTCATAAAATATATTTTATATGAATATCTCTTCATAGCCAAGACGATAAATTATTTAAAAAATAAAATTAAAATTTATATTAAAAGCTTGACATAATAAAAATAGAATGTATAATCTAAGTGTATTAGTTGTAATAGTACAGTTATTTGTTATAATACGTTTTTATAATAACATAAAAAGGAGGTAATATGTTTAAAATACGCTCAGACTCTAACATCCCTCTTTATGAGCAAATTATAACTTCTGTTAAAACAGCCATTTTCAACGGAAGTCTACAGGAGGGAGAAAAACTTCCCTCTGTCAGGGAGTTAGCTGAATTTACAGGAGTAAACCCAAACACAATCAGTAAAGCCTATAGTTATTTAGAAAGAGAACATATCATTACAAAGCAAAAAGGAAAAGGAACATTTGTCTCAGAAAATATTCCCAGACGCTCTGATGATATTCTCATCAACGATGCCAAAGAACAGCTTCAAAAAATAATTATGGATCTATATCATATGGGCATTGACAAAGATGGCGTCATTCATATGATAAATCAGTTATACGATAACATATTAAAGGAGGATGCTCATGCTTAAAGTTGAACATCTTTATAAAACGATTAACAACAAACTAATTTTATCAGATATAAGCTTTCAAATGCCACTAGGTTCTATCACGGGATTGGTCGGAGAAAATGGTGCAGGAAAGACCACTCTACTAAGACTGCTAATAGGGATTCTACGCCCGACATCAGGCAGGAGTACATTTTTAGAACAAGACATTTTTAACGAGCCTAGCGTTAGAGAAAACATCGTGTTCATCTCAGAAGAAATGGAATTTTTTAAATATAGTAGATTTAAGGATTTAATAAAATTCTATAAATCCATTTATCCAAATTTTGATGAAAGCTACTGCCATGAGTTAAATACAAAATTTAACATCCCACTAAATACCCGAATACAAAAGTTATCAAAAGGTATGAGAATGAAAGTTTCCATCATGCTCGGGTTAGCATCGAAACCAAAACTGCTATTATTAGATGAACCATCTACTGGACTGGATCCACAGAGTAGAAAAGACCTATTTTCAATATTAGTAGGCGAGGTTTCAGAACAAAATATGTCCGTTATCATATCCAGCCATCTACTGCATGATTTAGAAAATATATGCGACCATATTATCATGCTACAGGATGGAAGAATAATGAACTATGACTCCCTTGATAAAATGAAAGAAAGTTTAAAACAGCTACAAGTATGCTTCTCTTCAAACATTCCAGATGAAATACTATATCATAAAGATATTATAAAATTAAAAACGATTGGAAGAATAGCATATATCACCATTGCAGGAAATAATACAGACTTTATAAAGCAACTAGAAGATATGGATATCATCTTCTGGGAACCAATCGGTATGGAACTAGAAGACATCTTTATAACCACCAATGAAATGATGAAAGGCGGTGAATAATATGAAAAATTTAATCATTAAACCATTATTTAAACGTGAACTTTCCAATATTAAATGGGTATTTTTATTAATGAGCGTTGCATTACTACTGCCCATCTTATTAACAATAAACACCAGCATTACCATGATGGAAATGCAGGAACAATCACCCGATTCATTCTCCGACGTACTCTATGGCATGATGAACACATCACTTTTTCTAGAAATGCCATTCTTTGATTTTCTAGCATGGCTTGCAATACCCGTGCTAATCAGTAGCCAGTTTTTCTATATGAGAAAAGATACCGTCGGCAATATGCTGGCAAGCCTGCCATTTTCTAGACGTGATCGACTTAGAACCAAGTATATAACAGGACTACTGGTGATTATACTAGCATATTTCATCGCATTTATCGTCCTTACCACCGCATACTACTCCGATGTACATCCAATGTACGGTGCATATTCAAACATACCACTGTGGAGTATTATTGCTACAGCAAGTGCTATATCACAGTATAGTTTTATCTTCTTAATGGCAACCATCATCGGAAATAGCCTATTTGCTGGTATTTTCGGATTTTGTATTATGTATGTTCCAGTGTTTTTAGTAACGTCATACTGTGCT
>PDWI01009117.1_pt1 | contig 11471 bp, 8 predicted proteins | sample 1430891 | NCBI WGS metagenome assembly PDWI01 (sample SAMN01162508, study PRJNA174530) | Oral metagenome, whole genome shotgun sequencing project. | biome: Marine environment; feature: Marine mammal; material: Swab sample of the gingival sulcus; isolation source: swab sample of gingival sulcus... | reverse complement strand
CAGCAACATTGACAGTAATGGGATGAGTATTATCGGCGCCAAGTTCTTCACATTTCGCTTGCGCGCCCTCGCCATTTAGATCCGCAATGAAAACAAAGCATCCCTGATTCACGAGGCCCTGAGCGATTTCAGCACCAAAACCTTGGGCGCCACCTGTCACTACGGCGACGCGGCCAGAAACTTCTCGCTCTCCGCGAGGCGTTCCCGTTACTTCAAAGGTTTCTTCTCCTACAGAGACAACAACCGGAATCTGTACTTCTCCAAGGTCGTAGCCAATGAGGGTCTCCTCGTCAGCAGGCAACGCCATGGTAGCGGGCGCGTCTGTGGGGCGCACCAGCACAGGGCGACCCAACGCGGAGAGGAAAAGTCCTCTCACCAACGGTGCGACAGTCATATTTTCCTCCAGTTGATGTGTCAATCAGGCGCGAGTGGCCTGGTGGGCAAGGTTTTCGACGTTGGCCCCATCGGCAACAGCGCGGCCCAGTGGAGCGTATTGGGCAATACGCTCGGCCAAACGTTCTGGCGTCATCCGCCCCTGACCGAGAAGGTGAAGGGTCGGATCAAAAGAGCTTAACGCTTCATGTGCAACAAGGGCCCACGTCGCTTCGTTAAGGTCAGCAAACTCTGGCCTGCGTAGCTCCGGACAGTTGAAGGACTGCCGGGGCTGATTAATGTCTACCCCTGAAATCTCCAGCATGCCGTGACGAACAGCAAGGTCGTGGATGCGAGCAAGCTGCTCGGGAGTATTCCGAGGGGGCATGTAGGTTACCGCGCGGAAACCGCGTTCTTCCAAAGCAACAAAAAGTTCATCAAGGAAGTCATCCTCAAACTTTTCTGCTTTTTTATCCCCTGTGGGGGATGCAGCAACGTCGCCGAGATACGCGTACGTTGCAATTGCTCCCACAGAGTCAGCAAATTTCACGACATCAGTGGCGGTCGGACATTCGTCAGTCGGCTGAATGTAGATCCGGCTGAGGTACTCCGATTTGAGGAGGCCAAGGAGATCGTACATGAGGTGTGGATTGTCAGGGTCACCCACAGTGTCTGCAAGAGCAGGGGGAATGGTGACTCCCATTTCTTGCAGCCCTGCCACGAGGGATGTTCCCCGGCCGAAACCTCGGATCAGAGCATCTGCCATTGCGGCAAGGAGATGCCGTTCGGTGATTCCTCCGCCGTGAGCGTACTGAGAACGATCCACCATATCTTTTTGAGGATCAAAAGGCTCAACGCCCAAGGAAGTGAGAATTTTGTTGGCTTTTTCTGCCATTGTAAGAGTGCGCTTAAGGCGCGCTGCACGCTTTGGGGCAAGCCACTCATCCACGCGTTTGCGAGCTGATGTGGGAACACCTTGAACGGTGAGGTAGGCGATGCCAGGCGAATCGGGATTATTGAGTTTTCGAGTGGAAAAGGGACCGCCCTCGTCATCAAAGAAGGCGCGGCATTCAAATCCCGTTACGGACCCCATTCCCAGGAGGCGACAGGCCTCGCTCATCTCCCGCGCTGCCGCAATGGAATCGTGATCCACAGACCCCACAACGCGCAGCCCAGCCCGACGTGCTCCTAACGCCGCAGCCGTCGGCGTGTAGGGGCTGAAGGAATAACACGTGTGGATGTGGTTATTCGATTCAGGAACCCACTCAGGGAACGTCTCAGTTGCTGCTTTTTCACGCAGCGCGTTGAGACGTTCATCCTGAGTTAGAGAAACATCATTTGTGAGTTGCATGGAGATCCTCAGATACCAAGGCGATGACGGCGAGCAATCTCACCTTCAGTCTGGTTCGACGTGCTCACATGCCCCGGAAGAGGCACAACGCGCTCATGGATGGTGTCGATAATCCACTCAGGTTGTGGGAAGAAGATCGACTCCAACTCAGGACCGGGAGTAATGCCATTACGCGAGCCAACAACCGCAACCGGAGCGTCAAGAGAATCAAAAGCAAGAGTCTGAACCGTGGAAGCCACAGTGTGCAAGAAAGACCCTCGCTCAACAGCGTCAGAAGCAAGGACGAGGCGCCCTGTCTTCTTCACGGACTCAATGAGTGTGTCGTAGTTCAGCGGGGCAACAAAACGCAGGTCGATAACCTCGGCAGACATGCCGTATTTGTCTTCAAGCGTGGCTGCTGCTTCCATCGCGCGATACAGGGTTGCCCCATAGGTTGCGATGGTGATGTCGCTTCCCTCCCGGCGAATAGCGGGCTCGCCTTCAGGTGTTTCGTAGTATTCGGTTGGCACGCCATCTTTTTCAAATTCTTCGCCCTTGTCGTAGAGGAGTTGGGATTCAAAGAAGACTACGGGGTCGGTACCGCGCAATGCGAGGTTGAGCATGCCTTTAGCGTCGGTTGGTGTTGCCGGGAAGTAGACCTTCAAACCGGGGATATGCGCGGTGAGTGCTGTCCAGTCCTGGGAATGCTGTGCACCGTACTTATTTCCCACGGATACGCGCAAAACGAGCGGCATTTTGAGAAGACCTGCGGACATGGACTGCCACTTGGCCATCTGGTTAAAGACTTCGTCACCTGCACGGCCAAGGAAATCGCAGTACATGAGTTCCACAACAGCGCGACCACCGGCCATTGCGTAGCCCACTCCAGCGCCAACAATCGAGGCTTCGGCGATGGGTGAGTTGAAAAGCCTACGGTAGGGCAAGGCTTCAGTAAGACCACGGTAGACAGCAAATGCGCCACCCCAGTCACGATTCTCTTCGCCCCATGCGGCCATTGTCGGATCAATGGAGAAACGGTGAATCATCGCTTCAAAAAGCGCATCACGGAACTGGAACATCTTCATCTTCGACACCGGCTTGCCGTTGTCGTCAAATGCCGTGCGAACCTTCTTTTCAACGGCTTTGATTCGAGGGTTGTCCTCGAGGGCGATCTCTGCTTCGCCCTCTTCCATTGCTTCGGTTGGGGTATTGGAGAACATGACGGTTTCAATAAAGCCGTCAGCCACTCGCGGGCAGTTGTCTTCGTCAATGGCTAGGCGCAACACCTTGGTGAGTTTCTCCGTAAACTTTGCGGTGTAGGCGTCAATGTCAGCCTGGGTGGTGAGGCCATTATTGATGAGCAGTTCAGAGTAGGACTGAATACAGTCGACGTCCTGCCACAAATCAACTTCTTCCGCCCCACGGTACGAGGATGCGTCTGACGGCGAGTGACCGGAGAAGCGGTAGGTCAGAGTATCCATGAGGACGGGGCCATGTCCCTCTTCCAAGACCTTCTTCTTCCTCAAAATTGCGTCAGCAACAGCGAGGGGGTTAATGCCGTCAACACGTTCGGAATGCATGGCATCAGCATTGACACCGGCACCGACGCGGGCGAGGATTTCGTATCCCATAGTTTCGCCAAAGGTTTGGCCGCCCATGCCGTAGAAGTTGTTGAAGAAGTTAAACAGGATTGGCGGGTTGCCACCGTCTTCTTCACGCCACAGAGTACGGAACTGGTCCATTGCGGCAAAGGTCATGGCTTCCCATACCGGGCCGCATCCAAGGGATGCGTCACCGATATTGGAGATAACAATGCCCGGCTTGCGGTTGATGCGCTTAAAGAGTGCGGCACCGTTAGCAACGGGAGCGGATCCTCCCACAATGGCGTTATTCGGCATGGAACCGAAAGGTGCAAAGAAGGCGTGCATGGAGCCACCGAGGCCACGGTTAAAGCCTGCTTTGCGGGCGAAAATCTCTGCGAGGGTCCCAAAAAGGATGAAGTTTTCTGCAAGATCTGCAGTGTTTTCGAAGCCGACTTTTTCGGCGTAAGATAAGGTTTCTCCATCAAGGAAGCCCCGCATAATGTTTTCCAAGTCCCCTTCGGCGATCTGACGCGCTGCCGAGTAGGACTTGGCAAGAATCTCGCCGTGTGAACGGTGCGAGCCAAAAACCTGGTCTTCAGGAGTGAGGACAAAAGCTTGACCAACGTATGCTGCTTCCTGACCGATGCCCAGGTGAGCGGGGCCCGCATGATTGTAGTCGATCCCTTCCCAGCCACCGGTTTTTTTAATGGAGTCAAGCATTGACTCAAAAGTGCGGACAACAATCATGTCGTGAAGAATGCGCACCATACCGTGGCGACCGTGCCGTTCAATCTCTGTCGCAAGATTAAAGGTGTAGGCGTTGAGGGGGATGTCAGGGAGCGTGAGTTTTCCTCGAGCGCGCACCACTGTCGGATCAACGATAAGTGACTTTGTCATGTTTATACTCTTTTCGTGCCTTTTGGCGGGACAAATGATGGGAGGTTTTTAGGCTGGAACAGCCCAGATAGCTTCGCGAATAACTTCTGAAACGGTCGGATGCGGGAACACAAGTTGACGTGCGTCTTCTAAGGTGAGTTCACATTCGAGAAGGGCCTGCGCACCCCATATCATTTCTGAAGCGTAAGCCCCGAGCATATGGATGCCGAGGACTCGATGTGTTGCCGCATCAACAATGACTTTGGCAAATCCGGGAGCGCGGAAACCATTTTCTGCAATAAAGCGGCCGGACATGAGGGCGGGAACTTTTCCGATGAGAACGTCGCGCCCCTCGGCAGTTGCTGCGTCTTGTGTCAGACCAACTCCCGCGACCTCGGGAAGTGTATACACGCACCACGGGACGGTATTCCATCGCATGACTTCGCCATGGCGATAGGCCTGCGGGTCGAGGATATTTGCTGCGGCAATTTCACCCATTCGGTACGCGGCGTGAGCAAGCTGCACTCGACCGGTGCAGTCACCAATCGCCCACACGTTGGGAAGGTTAGTGCGCATACGGTCGTCAACAACAATGCCTCTGGGGCTGAACTCGAGGGAGGTGTTTTCTGCTCCCCAGCCTTGCACTGCGGGGCGACGCCCCACCGCCATGAGAATAACGTCGGCCTCAATCGTGAATTTCTCGCCATCCTTGGAATAGGTCACTGACGGTCCATTCAAGGACTCAACTGTGCATCCCAGTTCAAAGGTCACAGTGTCCATTGCTTGACGCAATGTTGATGCCATGTCAGTGTCAGCAAATGGCACAATCTCGGGTGCCATTTCAATGACGGTGACCTCTGAGCCCAGGGTGGAGAACAGAGAGGCAAATTCGACACCGATGACGCCGCCACCAATAACGGCGAGGCGGGAGGGCACAGACTCAAGGGAGAGAATACCGGTGGAATCGACAACTGCCGGATTGTCGGCAGAGCCCGGGATTGGAGGCATCGCGGGGACGGAACCGGTTGCGAGGATAACGTGCTCAGCCGTGTACGTGGTTCCGTCAACGCTGACCTTGCCTGGGCCCTCAAATGTCCCGCGGGCGTTGAGGACGGTCACTCCTGCTTTCTTTTCTGCCATTCCTACACCGGAGACAAGGCCTTTCACAACCTCGTCTTTCCACAATTGCATGCGTGGCCAGTCGAAGGTGACATCAGTAGCGTCAACGCCGAACTGTGCCCCTTCTTGTGCGTGAATGTAATGCTTGGCAGAGTTCAGCAGGGTCTTGGTGGGAATGCACCCCACGTTGAGGCATGTTCCACCAAGAGCACTTTCCTCAACGAGGAGAACTTTTTTACCTCCGTGTCCAAGCCGCTCGGCTGCGAGGTAGCCCCCGGGGCCGCCACCTAAAATAATGACATCGAATTCTTGTGTTTCTGTCATCTCACTCATCCCATAACCGTGATGTCGATGTTTTCAATTGCTGCAACGAGGTCGCGCAGGAAACGAGCGGCATCTGCCCCGTCGATGACCTGGTGGTCAGCAGTCAGGGAGAATCCGATGTGCTTTTCTACGCCGACCGTGCCATCAGGCAAAACAGTGGGGCGAGGCGTAACAGCAGCAACACCAAGGATCGCAGTTTGAGGGCGGTTAATAATGGGGGTGAAGGTTTCCACTCCAAATGCCCCAAGATTCGACACGGTGAACGTCCCGCCAGACAGGAAGTCGGGGTTGATCGTTCCAGCGACAGCATCTGCCGCAAGCTGCTTAGATACTTGGGAGAACTGCTTGAGGCTCAGCGCATTGGCGCCGCGAACAACGGGGACAAGTAAGCCTCGCGGAGTATCTGCAGCAAAGCCGAGGTGAACGTTGTCAAACGTGGTGAGGACGTTGTCGGTGAGCGTAGCGTTAAATGCTGGGTGCTTGGTAAGTGTCTTCACCACTGCGTATCCGACGAGGTCGCCAATTGTGATGCCGTTAAGGCCAAGCGACTCGTCTGCAGTTTTGAGTTTCTTCCGCAATGCCAGCAGTCCTTCAGCATTAGCGGAAGTGGTGTAGGACAATTGGGCAGCTTCAGCGAGGGAGGCGACCATACGTTCGGCGACAACTTTACGGATGCCTTTCAGCGGAGCATCTTCACTGGGACCAGGATATTCACCGCTTGGCATTACAGACACGGCTGCAGCAGCTTCACGTGCATCATCTGCGGGGGGCGTGGCAAGGTCATGTGTTGTTACTCGACCACCGAGGCCGGTGCCGGTTCCTGTCGCGCCTTCGTTGCGCGCAGCGGAGGTGGCGGGATTGGCAGCAATGTGAGAGACAACGTCGCGTTCAATCACTCGTCCGTGGGGACCCGACCCTTCGGTCACGCTTGCGACGTCAAGACCGTGAGCATCAGCGTAGGAACGTGCCCGCGGAGAGATAGCGCCGTCAGAGGCGGTTGTTGCAAATGTAGGTGCGTCTACTGGAGCGGAGACTTCTTGAGCGGGAGCCTCATCGGCTGTCTCAGCTGGCGTTGCCTCGGCGCTACCTCCAGGGATAAGCCCGGAAATGTCTTCTCCGGGTTCTCCGACAATGACAAGCGGGTCTTTGACAGGAACTTCGTCGCCCTCTTCCCACAGGAGTTTGAGGACGGTACCCGCGTCTGTACTGGGAACGTCCATTGTTGCTTTATCTGTTTCAATTGAGCACAGCACTTGATCAACTGCAACGGTGTCGCCAACAGCGACCTCCCACGACATGATCAAGCATGACTCAACCGAATTGCCGAGTTGGGGCATCACCACGATGGTGGCCATGTGTTCCTCCTAGACGACACGCAGCAGCGTGTACTCTTCCAATTCCGTAATTGATTCTTGAGAGAGACCAGAGTCGGTAATAATGCCGGTGACCTCTCCAATGTCCATAAAAGTGACAAATCCACTGCGGCCATATTTCGATGAGTCCGCAAGAAGCCATGTTTCTTCAGCACGTGATCGCATGAGTGACCCGACTTGGCCGCCCTCGACAAGCTGAGTAGTCAAACCGCGATCGATACTGAAACCGTCGGTGCCGAGGAAGGCGATGCGCGCGTTGAAAGAGTTAATGGAGCGTTCGGCTACCGGGCCGACAAGGGATTCTGATTCGGGCCGGAATTGACCGCCGGTGAGGGTGATGCTTAGCCCAGGATTTGATCGTGCGTTCGCAAAAACTAAAACAGAGTTTGTCACAATCTGAACCCCGCGTTTGCCTGTGAGATGGCGAACGATTGCCGAACAGGTTGTCCCCGCTTCGATCATAATGCGGTCCTCGTCGCGCACGAGGGCGGCGGCAGCGGCAGCAACTCGCTCTTTTTCCTCAACGTGGTCATTTTGTCGCAAGTGGATATTGCGATAGGCCGTTGGTCTGGCTCCACCGTGTGTTCGCACGAGGTAACCGTCTTCCTCAAGGCCTTTGAGGGTGGAACGGATAGTCACCGGGGAAACATCAAGTTCTTCGGCAAGGTGATTGACGCTCACCTCACCGTCAACGGCAAGGCGATCAAGGATATGATTCGCACGTCCAATGCGATCCGTGTTCATACGCCACTTCCTCGTGAGTTTTAAAAACAAATACTTCCGATTTGCTTTCTACTGCGGCAAGAATAGCAAAGAAAACGAAAGTAATCAAATGAGTTTCGAAAAGGAAACCGAGGCAAAAAATAGTGGCGGAACCCAATATTTTCAACAGAAATACGTGATTCCGCCACCGTTTTTGTTTGATTTCACTTTTCTATGATCTCATTAAAGTGAAAGCAGAACAAAAGCTTACTCCCCTGCGTGACGCACACCCACCGTCAGGAGAAGATTTGCATACAGACGCTCTTCGCCTGTCGCAACAATAATGGCAACATCCCTAGCGCGAGCAGCATCATAGAATGCCCACCGCTTAATCTCACCGAACTCCACATCGGGCAAAGCGGCACGAAAATCCTCATAAGCCTCAAGTTTAATGGGATCATTCTCATCTTCCGGAACCATAACCTCGGCTTTTTCAATAGGAATTGTTCGTTTAAGAACATCAAGAACCTGGCTCACATCAAGAAGCCCTGGAGCAAGGTTAAGCGAAATCAATTCACAGTTTTCATTCACCCCCGTTGTATGCGGATAGTTTCCATCGGCAAGCAAAATCTTTGAGCCATGCCCGGCGGCGGCAAGTGCCCTCAGGAACGCGGGGTGAGTCATGGGACCATACAACATTGGTGGAACCTTTCAATTAATAGAACTGGACCGGATGACCAGTTCGGGGGCGATTAACACATCCTCGGTTGTGCCATCAGCAATCAGATTTTCCATCTGGCTGACAGCCGCACGACCGACCAAATCAAAACGTTGACGAATAGTGCTCAACGGTGGAAGGAAACAGTCAGCTCCATCATCATCATCGAACCCGACCACTTTCACATCATGAGGAATATTTTTCCCCTGCTCATGAAGAGCCCGGATCACACCTAAAGCAATCTGGTCGTTAGCTGCAACAATGCCTTGAGGAATAGTAGTTTTTTCTGAGGAAAGTGCATCATACCCTGCCTGAGCATTCCATGAACTACACCCCACAATACGAGGATCAACCCCGTACTCAGCGCATGCCTGCTCATACCCCTCACGGCGCCGCGCCGCATCATTCCAACCAGCGGCTCCTTCACAGTGCAGAAGGTCTGTGATTCCTGTGTCCAACAGATGTTTTGTCGCAAGATAGGAACCTCGAACATTGTCCACCGACACGGTAGACACCCCGTCAAGATGTATTTCATTTGAGAGCAGGAGAACTGTGGGATGAGACTGGGCAATATCCAAAGCAATATCAACAGTGGGATCTTGTCCCCCGAGAATAATGACACCATCTACGTGGAAAATATTGCCACGTCGTTCAAGCTTTCCATCACGAGTGTAGGCATTTGACACAGAGACGTTATACCCGGCTTTTGATGCCTCGTTCACCACAGCAAGGAGCGTTTGGCCATGCCCGTGGAACATAGGAGCCGCCAGCATGACATGCACAACGCCTGTGCGGTTCCGCGCCAACGCCCGAGCAGCATAATTCGGACGATATCCCACCTCTTCAACAATGGCAGAAATTCTTTGCCGAGTTTCTTCAGCCACCTCGGTATCTCCCCGAACAACACGAGAAACCGTGTTCGAGGAGACACCAGCTATGCGGGCGACATCTGCAAGAGAGACCCGCTTGGGACGCTCACGGGGTGTGGACACGAGTCTGTGCTGTTGCCGCAATCACCGCTGAACGATCAGCAGGATCAAGATGTCCCATAACTTCAAATTGTGAGAGAAGCGACCCCAAAATCGATGCCTCAATCGGCCCTGCCACAACACGGACATGAGCGAGTTTTGCGGTGAGATCACAGAGCAAATGATTACGCGCCCCACCACCAACAAGGTTGAGCTGGTCAGGGTACTCGCCCACAATTTTGGCAAGATCCTTCACGCCTTTGCTGTAGCGGACAGCAAAAGACTCAATAACAAGACGCACGTAATCAGGCATTGTCTTTGGCGGTGTCGCCCCCTGTTCTTTCAAGCATGCATCAATCTTTTCAACCATCTCCCCCGGTTCAATAAAACGGGGGTCATCGGGGTCAAAAACATGCTCACACGGTGAGCACTCGCGAGCTTGAGCAACAAGCTCGTCTGTATCAGTAGGAGTACCTTCACGCTCCCATTGACGCTGAAGTTCTTGGAGGATCCACATACCGGTGATATTAAACAGGGGGCGTACTCCCCCATCGGTGCGGGCTTCATTTGTCAGCCCAATCTTAAAAGCAGCCTCGGAAGTCAGAGGATGGTCAAGCATAGCGCCAAGGACAGACCACGATCCAGCCGAAAGGAAGTAGGCGGATACGCCCTCGTCAATGGGAAGTCCGTGCACAGCACACGCGGTGTCGTGCGCGCCACCGCGCACAACGGTGAGGTGTTCGAGGCCGGGAACGGTGCACTGACCAACAACGGTAAGGTCGTCATTCATCTCTCCGACCCACCCCCTGTCGAGGCCGAGCCGCGAGAAAACTTCATCATTCCACTGCTTTCCACCGGGTTCACACAAACCTGATGTCGACGCAATAGTACGGGACCAGCCTTTAACGCCGGTCAATTTCCACGCAAAGTAGTCAGGAAGAAACAGAAAAGATGCGATGCGAGAGGCTAGTTCAGGCTCTTCAACACTGAGAGCAACAAGCTGGTTCGCGCTATTAATGGTTGCTGGTTGGATCCCCGTAAGGTCGAAAAACTCCCTATCATTAATCCGCGCTCGAAACTTGTCAAGAGTACGAGCTGTCCGCTCATCTCGATATGCGTGAGGAAGGCCGATTGGCTCATCATTGGCATCAAGAGGGACAAAATCTACACCCCACGTATCCACAGAAATCGAGACCGCGTCAGGGAACTGTTCTGCCGCCTTTTTAAGTCCTGAAACAGTTTCCTCCCAGAGACGATCTAAATCCCACACAAGGGCGTTGCCCCGCCGCTGAGCTTCGTGAGCAAAACGGTGGACTTTTGTCACATCAACGTGTTTCCCTGTGAGCGTGCCAGCAAGAACGCGCCCCGAAGACGATCCAAGGTCAACGGCAAGTGCGGTAGTCATCTGAGATTCCCTTCAGAAGCGATACGGTGCAAAAAGAACAGGTAGTGCATAGTGCGGCGGAGCCGGGGGGCAAGCACAAGGCTCACCCCCCAAAAAACTCAATCACCGATACATGGGACCATATGCCTGGCACGCGCGGTAATCAGCGCCTTCCAGATCGGCCGTGCCAAAGAGCGCCCATGACTTGGGACGGAAAATCTGCTCTTCGGGAACATTGTGCATATTAACAGGAATACGCAACATTGACGCGAGAGTAATAAGCTGTCCGCCAATATGCCCATACGTGATGGCCCCGTGGTTAGCGCCCCAGTTATTCATCACGTCGTACACAGACCTAAAAGCACCCTCACCGGTGAGGTTCGGGACAAACCACGTGGTTGGCCATGCACGGTCAGTACGATTCTCAACAGTTGTCGCAACCTCGTCGGGCAATTCTGCAGTCCACCCCTCAGCAATTTGAAGAACGGGACCAAGGCCACGCACAAGGTTAATACGGCACATTGTTACGGGCATTTCACCAGCGGTGCGGAAGTGGGTGGAGAAGCCACCTCCGGGGAAGTACTCGTATGTTGCCGGGTGGAAGGTTGTGGCATCAAGAGCCGCTTTTTGGTCTTCCTCAGTGATCTCCCACCAGGGCTTAATAACAGGTTTCCCGTCAACCTTTGATTGAGCGGCTCCATCCAAGGTTGTTGAACCAGAGT
>PDWI01009116.1_pt1 | contig 11472 bp, 3 predicted proteins | sample 1430891 | NCBI WGS metagenome assembly PDWI01 (sample SAMN01162508, study PRJNA174530) | Oral metagenome, whole genome shotgun sequencing project. | biome: Marine environment; feature: Marine mammal; material: Swab sample of the gingival sulcus; isolation source: swab sample of gingival sulcus... | reverse complement strand
TAAACTTCTTCAAACAAGTCGTCAGCATGTTTTAGATGTAATGAAAATTATTGAATAATTGCATTTAATTTTAGATAAAAAGTAAAGGCTATCTGATTTCTCAGGTAGCTTTTTTTGTAGATATTTGTGTGAGAATAATTTTTGTGTTGTGCGCCCACCGCATTTACTTTTTTTTATAGTTAAACCCGAAATATATATTATAAAATCTATTACGTACTCAAATTACTTCATTACTTTTCGTGTTTCAGAAGCTTTTATAATACAAAAATTATTAATTCTTTAACTTTATTCTTGTGAAATATTAATTAAGTTATTGATTGTTATTTGTTTAACTTAGTGGTGAGCTATTGTGATTTTAAATAAAAAACAGTATTTTGTAATAATTATTTGCTTTTTATAAAAATAATGCATTATCTTTGCACTCTCTACAATGGGGTGCCTAAAAATGGCTGAGATTATACCCACTGAACCTGGGCAGGTAATGCTGCCAAGGGATAAGTGTTTTTCTAATATCCTCATTGCAGTTTTATTTTTTTAATTTAAAATCTGTAATACAATGAAATCAATTTTTTTAGTGATTATTTTTATGTTTTGTGCAAATATTATTAATGCACAATTTAGTTTATCCGGATATGTTTTGGATAATAACAAAAGTCCTCTTCCGGGCGCGTCTGTTTTGATTGAATCTTCGGGAAAAGGAGTTGCAACCGATAATAAAGGTTATTTTGAAATAGCCAATTTACAAAAGGGTAAGTATAAAATTAATGTATCTTACATTGGATTTAAAAATGAAAAATTTACTGTTGTTTTAAATAAAAATAAAACAGTTAATGTTTTGTTATTACCTGATAATTTTGTTAGCGACGAGATTATTGTATTGGCAACAAGAGCTACTTTTAAAACTCCTGTAACCTATAATAATATTACTCAAAAGGATATTAAAGGACAAAATTTAGGACAAGATTTACCTATAATGTTAAGTCAATTACCTTCAGTTGTTACAACATCAGATGCTGGTGCAGGAGTAGGTTATACTGGTATACGTATTAGAGGTTCAGATGCTTCTCGTATAAATGTTACAATAAATGGTATTCCTTATAATGATTCAGAAAGCCAAGGAACATATTGGGTTGATTTACCTGATATTGCTTCATCTATTGAGGATATCCAAGTGCAACGAGGTGTTGGAACTTCAACTAATGGTTCTGGAGCTTTTGGTGCAAGTTTGAATATTAGAACAAATAAACCTGAAGAAAAGGGATATGTAAAGACTTCTAATACTATTGGTTCTTATAATACAAGAAAGCATAATTTAGATGTTTCTACCGGTATTTATAATAATTTTTATGGAAGAGTTCGTTTATCAAAAATAAAAAGTGATGGATATATTGATCGTTCAGGTGCTGATTTAACATCATTTTTTACTGAAGCTGGTTATATTTCAGATAAAACACAAGTTAAGGCAATGGTCTTTGGGGGACACGAAATTACACATCAAGCTTGGTATGGAACACCCGAAGCTGTTATTAATAAGGATGTTGAAGGTATAGATACTTTTATTAGTCATGAAGGTTATGGATTTACTGATGAACAAATAAAAAATCTTAGAGATAATAAAGGTAGAACATATAATCATTATACTTATGATAATGAAATTGATGACTATGAACAAACACATTATCAACTTCATTTGACACATAAGTTCAATGATAATTATACTTTTAATGTTTCAGGAAACTATACCCGAGGGTTAGGTTATTTTGAACAGTATAAGGCTAAGAAAAAAGTGAAAAAGTTTTTCCCTGATAGTTCCAATGGAAAAGAAAAGGGAGATGTTATTGTTCGTAGATGGTTAGATAATCATTTTCTTGCAATGGTATATTCATTGAATTATAAAAAAGATAATTTGAATATAACTTTAGGAGGTGGTTATAATTCATATGATGGAGAGCATTATGGTAAAGTTATTTGGAACTCTTGGGCAACAGAGCAAGTAGATTATAGAAAGCAATACTATTTTAGCACAGGTTTAAAAAAAGAATTTAATACTTATTTGAAAGTAGGATATGACATTACCAATAAATTATTTGCTTATGGAGATTTACAGTATAGAGCTATTTCTCATACTGCAGAAGGTAATAATAATGATTTATTAAAAATTAATTTGGATAAAAACTTTAGTTTCTTTAATCCTAAAGTTGGTTTAAGTTATGCTATTACCACTAATAGTAATATGTATGCTTCCTTTGCAATAGCAAATAGAGAGCCTGATAGAGATGCTTTGACTAAAAATAAAGTAATGCCTACTTCTGAAAATTTACAGGATATAGAATTTGGTTATAAGTTTAGAAATACAAATTTATCTTTTTTAGCAAATATATATTATATGAATTATAAAGATCAATTGGTTTTAACCGGAGAAATTGATGATGTAGGTGATCCTGCAAAAATAAATGTTGATAAAAGTTATAGGGCAGGAATAGAATTACAAGCCGGATATAAAATTAATCAGCATTTTCATATAGATGTTAATGCTACGTTTAGTAAAAATAAAATAAAGGAATTTGATTATATTGTTTATGATACTCAATATAATCCTAATACTTGGGAAGATGTTTCTTATGAGCCGATTGTAAAAAAATATAAAGATACAGATATATCATTTTCTCCTAATATTATTGCAAATGGTAAATTTACATATAAAGCAAATGATTATATTTCAGTTGCTTGGATTTCTAAATATGTAGGAAAACAGTTTTTGGATAATACAAGTAGCGATAATAAATCAATTGATTCTTATTTTGTTAATAATTTGCATGCTTCATTAAAAATTAAGCAGAAATTTATGCAAGAAATTTCATTTAATTTTGTTGTAAATAATATTTTTAGTGAAGAATATTCTTCAAATGGTTATACATATAGCTATTTTTATAGACCTGTTGGTTCAAATAATCCTGCAATAACAGAAAAATTCTATTATCCACAGGCTACAAGAAATTTCTTGATGGGAGTAACTCTTAAATTTTAAATAAGTAAGAGTTTGTTTACAAAATAACAATTATAGAAAATATATTAAATCAAAAAGGGTGTCAAAAAAGAAATAAATTATAAGAAATATATTAAACAAAAGACCTCAGGGGTTTTCAAAACCCCTGAGGTCTATAAAAAACTATATTCTGTATATAATGAGGGTTTGGTATAATATTTACAATAAAAACAATAATGATAGAATTTATATTAAATAACAAAGTAGAAATTGCCGGAGCCATATTAGGCTTATTATTTTTATATTTGGAAATAAAAGAAAATAAATGGTTATGGCCTATAGGTCTTTTAACGTCGGCAATGTATATTTATGTGTTTTTTGTGGCAAAATTATATGCAGATATGTCTCTTCAACTATATTATGTTGTGGCAAGTATATACGGTTGGGTTTTATGGGCTCGTAATAATACGGAAACTCACGAAGCGGTTTTTATTGTAAGATTAACAAAAAAATTATTTGTTTATTTAACAATTGTAACTATATTGGTTTATATTGTTATAGCTTATATATTAGTTAATTATACTGATGGAGATATTCCTTATTGGGATGCTTTCACTACAGCTCTTGGAATTGTAGCAACATGGATGCTTGCTAAAAAAATATTAGAACAATGGCTTTTATGGATTATAGCAAATGCTGTTTCTTTAGTTTTGTATATTTATAAAGGTTTGTATCCTACCGCTATTTTGTATTTATTTTATACTTCTTTAGCTGTGGTTGGTTATTATCAATGGCGAAACACTCATAAAAAACAAGAAATCCAAATTAATTATGAATAAAACAGCTATAATACTAGCCAATGGTTCTTTCCCTAAGAATGATTTTTTAATTCAAAAATTAAAAGAATCTGAATTTGTTGTTTGTTGTGATGGAGCAGTTAATAAATTAGAAAAAATAAATAAAGAACCATTTGCTATAATTGGTGATTTAGATTCATTAAGTCACGAAAATAAGTTAAAATATAAAAATAAAATATACCATATTACCGAGCAAGATACTAATGACCTTACAAAAACAGTTAATTGGTGTATTAACAATGGTTTTACCCGGATTAGTATATTAGGAGCTACCGGTGAACGCGAAGACCATACAATTGGTAATATATTTCTTTTGATGAGGTATGTTAATAAAATAAAAGTAAATATGATTACCGATTATGGAATATTTACTCCTATTATTGAAAATACCGTTTTTGATAGTTTTAAGGGGCAACAAGTTTCAATATTTTCTCCTTTTTTCGATACAAAAATAACAACAGATAACCTAAAATATCCCCTTTCAGAATCTACTTTGCCTGAATTATGGAATGGAACATTAAACGAATCATTAGGAAATAGTTTTACTATAAATATTAAAGGAAAAGGAGCTATAATTTTTAAAGCATTTGCATAAATTAAATTTATCTGAATAATATCAGATAATAAGTTATATTGTCTTGTCTTTCTGTAATATAAGAGTTTTTAATTTTAGGAACTTATATCTTGAATCTTTCTTGTTTTATGTTTGTTAACATATAAAAACATTTATTTTGTATCTTTTTGTTGTCCTTCTCGTATAACACAATAATATTAATCAAATAAATGAAAAAATATGAAATTTAATTTAATACTTTTATTTTTATATGTAAATATTTTTATTAGTACACAAGTTTTGGCTTCAGAAATTAATGCCAATAAAAAATCATCACAAACCCAAGCAGCTAAGGTATGGTATGCCGGAAGAAATGGTTCATGGGATGATCCGAAAGTTTGGACTATTAATAGCGGAGGTATTGGAGGTTATGGTCAGAGTGGTATCCCTAATTCTACAGATGATAAAATTATTATTAAACCTTCTGCCACAGTAATAGTTCCGGATAATTATGTAGGAAATATAAATCATAATGAAATAGAAGTTATAGGAACTTTAGATTTAGGTGAATATCCTAATGCTAAGTTTAACATAATTAAAGGCTCAGGAAAGATACGAATGAAAGCGGATAACTTTCCGCAAGGAGAAGCCTCTGAATTTTCAGAAGTTGGTAGAGATGAAGGAACTGTAGTTTTTTATGGAAATAATTATCAAATAAATAGAGAGCATGAATTTTATAATGTACAAATAGAACTTGATAATAATAATTCATTGATAAACCTTAATAATAATTTAAAAATTAATGGTAAATTAGAAATTATTAAGGGTAAATTTAATTTTTATAGCTCTTCAAATATTACTTTAGATTTATTAGGTGATTTATTAGTTAAAAATAATGGTTCTATAACTACACGAAATGTAAATGTTCGTCATCAATTTAATTTTTTAGGTCATAAGTTTGAAAATAATGGAGATGTTAGTTTTACAAATATTCCTGTACCTATGGCTTATGAAACAGAGGCTAGTAATGGTATTGTAGATTTTAATGTTATAGATAAAGAAAAAGATCAGATTATAATACTTAAAGGTAATACAAAATTTTATCGTATAGAAATAGATAAAATGGTACCCGAGCATAAATTGAAACTTGAATCTACTAAAGAAAGTTATTTTAAACTTTATGGTCCTTTATATGATATTGATAGTGAAAATATTACAGAAAACCCTAATGCATTAGGGTTACAAACAGGAACTCTTGAATTAGGTTCTAATATTAATCTTAATTTAGGTATTAGTAATAATAATTATTCTATTCCTTTTAATTCTTGTTTATGGATTAATGGAGGTGAATTAGAGAAAAATAATAATGTACAAAGTCAAAATTCATTAATAACTTATGGTGAATTTAAAATTAGTTCGGGTATTGCAAATATTACTTGTTTTAATGGTTTAACAATAAGTGGTAATGGTTTAATAAAAGTCGAAGGAGGTACTTTGAATGTATCACAAATAAGTACTTTGGATAAAGAAGGGAATAATAATGCAGGAGGATATAATCAGTCAGGAGGAATTGTACATATAAATGCTTCAAGTAATTATTCAAATAATTTTTGTTCGTTTAACTTATCTTATGAAGGAAATGCTTTTAAAATGTCGGGAGGAGAGCTTAATATTCATGGAGTTACCTCTAAAGGAGGAATATTTATTAATTCGGCACCTGAAAATATAGGTGTTACCGGAGGTGGTGTTAATTGTTATGCTAATACAAATAAAGACTTTACTATTATTTCTTCTGCTCCATTTTATAATGTTAATTTCAGAGCAATTAATTCAACAGGTAAAATTGTATTAGCTAATTCTTTAATTATTAATGATAAAACTTATATTGGAAAACCTTTAAAAGTTATTAATGATTTACATGTTGGATTAGATAATAATGATTATGTAGAATTTAGTGCTTTACATAATAATACTCTTCAAGATGTATATATAGGAGGTTCCTTAAGAGTTAGAAATGGTTCTAAATATATTTGTATGGAGGGAGGAGAAACTAATTATGATAGTTTAAATCGTCCTATATGTAATACAACTTATTTTAATCATACCATAGGAACACATACTAATGAATATATTGATTGGGGTTATAGAGAAAGTTCTCAATATTCTCAATCACATAGACTGGAATTAGGTAATATAGTAATTGACCGTAAGCATGATTGTTCACTGATAATCAGAGGAAGTATTTCAGATTCAGATAATATAATGCTTGATATAAATGGAGACCTTAATATTAAACGAGGTGTTTTTAATCAAGCAAATTATAAAATAAGAACATTAGGTGATATATATAATAATGGACGATTAGGTATTGATAATAATGTTGCTATAGAAGTTAATAAATATGGTGATGGTAAATTATTTATATCAGGAGGAACAGAAGCCGTTTTTGGTAGTATTGTTTTTAGAGATAATAAAAATATTGAATTAAAAAGCGATATTAAAATAGAGCATTTACAATTCTATAATGCAGCTGTTTATCTTAAAAATTATAGATTAACCTTAGATGAATTAACATTGAGTAATAATTACAGTATAAATAAAAATTCTTTTCATACGGTAAAATCCTTATTTTATACCGATGGTAATTCTTCGGATGGTAGTTTAAGATTGAAAATAACTCAAAATGGAGAATATATCTATCCAATAGGTTTTAAATCAGAAGATGAAGGTGCTTTTAGACCAGTAAAAGTAACTGTTTCTGATTTTCAAAATGAAGGTTATATTGATATTAGGTTTGTTAATAAAAAATTAAATACGGTTGCAACTACTTCTGTTTTAGATAATCATTGGAATGTAGCTCATGAAGGATTTAGTAATAAACCTAATGTATTATATACTTTTTATGGAAGAGAAAAATATAATACGGGGACTGCTTGGGGATATGTACAAAATTCTTATTCTTGTGGATATGTTCTTACTGAGGAACCTTATACCAGACATCTGTTTACTGAAAAAAAAGGTATTTATGTTGACCCTTATTATCACTGGAGCTCAATTTATGGTGACCCTTATACTACAGAACGAAGTTTTAACTTTTCAAGTTCAGAACATTCTCTTATAAATGCTGATTATACAGCATCAAATCATGAAAGTGCTTTTACAGGAACGCCTAAAGTATTCTATTCAGTTAGTACTGATACTATTGCTATTTGGGATGAACCTAGCACTTGGACAAGAAAGGAGATACTTAATACATCATTAGATCCTCATCATCCGAATCAACCTAAGTGTGGCTGGAATGATTATCCGGGAGAGAAAGATATTGTGGAAATAGGTTACAATCCTGAAACAGGAAGACCTCATTGTGTTAAACTTACCGGAAATGAGGGGTGTGCTAAATTAATATTTAAGGAAAAATTAAATGCAGAAGGAAAACCTATTCCTAGAAATGAAGTAACACCTTATATATTCCGTCCTACTTTACGTATCGATAGAGATTGTAATTTATCAGGAGGTATACATGAAGGTAATCAACTGAAAACAATAATAACTGGTGTTGGTACATTGTATTTGCGTCATGCAGACCCTGATTTTACTTCTTTAGATATGGGAGAATTTGCTCGTCAAGATTCATCTTATGTAGTATATGAATTTTCAAATAATGCAGGAACTGCAGATCATGATGAAAATGTTACATTATTAAACAATCCTGAAGAATTTCCTAATTTAATGATGTGTTCACCCGATTGGGGGGTATACGATAATACTGTTCATTTTGATAAATATATAAAAGTAAATGGAAATTTAGAAATTGTCGGGAATACTAATTTCGAAGTAATTGATAGCATTAGAGTAGAAGAAGATTTATTGTTTTCTGAAATAAATACTACATTATATAAAAGTGGAGGTGGTGCTGAATTCAGATTTATAGGTTCTAATTCATATAAAGTTTTTGTAGGAGGTAATTTAGAAGTAAGAAACGGAGGAACAAAAATTATAGGTAATACTACAAATCATATTTTAGAAGTACAAGGGAATATTACTCAACAGGCAGGTAGTGATATAAAAGTATTTGATTTTAATAATTCAAATAGTAAAGTGGATTTAGTGTTGAGCGGAAATGAGAGCATGGTTTATAATCGTTTGGATAATAACCCAACAGCTATACCTGATTTTAATCGTATTATTGTAAATAAAGGATATAATAAAAATACTACGGCTACTATTAATACTAATATAAATGTTAATGGAGCTACTAATGGAGATGAAAAAGCCGTTGAACTTCAAAAAGGAACTTTAGTTTTAAATAATTCAGCAATAGATGTTAATTTATCCACAGGAGGTTCTAGTTTCTTAATTCCTAAAGGAGCTGGTTTAACTTTGAATGCAGGAAAATTATCAATATCTAATAGTGATTTATTATTAGATGGAAGATTATGGCTTCGAGGAGGTGAGTTTGATATGGGAACTCAAAATAACGACATAGAATATTCTAATTCCGGTAAAGCTGAATTAATAGTAAATGGAGCATCTTCTAAATTAAATGTTGGAGGACAAGTTCGTAGAGGTTTAACACAAACTACCGGAGTTTTTAAATATACACAAACACAAGGAGAGGTAAATATTGGAACAGCAGGTTATGGAACCGAATCAACAAGAGGAATGTTTGAAGTGGTAAATGAAGGTAGTAAGTTTTTTCATATAGGAGGTAAATTTACTATTCATAATCAAAATACAGATAATCCTCAAGAAGTTCCGGCTTTATTGTTAGAACCTCAATATTATAATGTAAGAAAAAATACAACAATTAATATCTTTGGTTCTCAAACAAATGCAGATCAAAATGAATTTGGAATCCAATGCTCTATACCGCTTAGTAATATTTCAATAGGAGAAGGAGTGCCACAATCAAACACTTCACAGGTTATTTTAAAAGCACATAATCTTAATGTTAATAATATTAATATAAGTGATAATAGTAAGTTAAAATCCGGAGGTAGAGATATTTTTATTAAAGGTGATTTTACTTGTAACGGAGAATATGAGGCAGAGAAAAATACGGTTTATTTTAATGGAAATACAGAACAAACTATTAAAGGTAATAAAGATATTAACTTTTTTAATTTAACTAAAAATAAAGGTGTTTCGAGAGTTAATTTAAATACTAATATAAATGTTAATGGTAACTTTACTTTAGAAACGGGAGTGTTTAATACTATAGTAAATAATTTATATATAAAAGGAAATGTAATAAATAATTCCAAGATAAATAGTGATAATGGAGGCTCTGTTACGCTTGATGGTACTTTAAATCAAAAATTATTGGGTATAGGAAGTTTTGATGTTTTAAAACTTAATAATACAAGTGGTTTTGATCAAGAAATTGATGGCGAAATTACTATTAATAAGTTGTTAGATATTGAAAATGGAGTTTTAGATATAAAAAATAATTTATTTAAATTTGGTGAATTTGCTGTTACTGAATCACAAAATGGATTTTCCGCTCAAAGAATGATTCAAACTAATATTGCAATTATTGACCAAGGAATAGTTAAATATTTTAATAGAGGAACCATAGATTTTACATATCCTATAGGAGCTAATGGAGTTTATACTCCTGTAACTATAAAAGGAAATACAGTTAAAAAAGGCAGTATAAGAGTTGTTGCTAATAAAAAACATCATCCTACTATTATTGAAGATAATGACATAAATGATGTTTTACAATTTTATTGGATTTTAAAAGCAAATAACATTAAAGGTTTTACAGGAAATATTTCATTTAAATATTCTGATGAACTTATAGGTGCTAATGGAAATGAGCAAGATTATATTACTGCCAAAGTTATTGAATATGATAGAACTAAATGGTTTAAAAACGGAGGAACTATTGATTTTATTAATAATATAATTGATTTTCAGTTTAGTAATGCAAATGATGTTCGTATATCGGGAGATTATACTGCCGGAATAGATGATGCAATTCCTAATAACGTTCCTGTTTATAATTCAGTACAAATGGGAGATTGGGATGACCCTCTTACTTGGGGGCTAACTTCAGGTACTGTTATTCCTAATGGAGCCATATTTAATATTAATCACGATGTAACAGTTAATAAGGATGATATATCAGCATATGTTACTCAAATTAAAGAATCAGGAAGGGTAATTGTTCCTAAGGGAAAGATTAATATAAGTTTAGGTATTACGGAAGGAACCGGAAATATACGATTATTTGAAGGAAATATTCCTGCAGGTAATTATATAGATTTCTTTAATTATAATGGAGGAACTTTAGAATATTCCGGAACTGATAATTATAATATCGATATTACAAAAATAAATAATCTTAAATTTATAGGTAGTGGAACATATACTTTACCTAATAATAATATTATTGTTTTAGGAGATTTAACTATTAATTCGGGAACGGTTAATTCTAGTTTTTATAATAAAGATATTATTGTAGAAGGTAATATTATTTATAACGGAGGAAATGTTAATGTAGGAACAAGTAATATAATACTTTCCGGAAATGCAAAACAAGAAATTGCAGGTACAAATAATTTTGTAGGTTCTAATTCATTATATAATTTAAAAATTGATAATATAAATGGAGTAGAACTAAATTCTGATGTTGTTATAAAAAATAATCTAAATCTTAAAGAAGGTATAATTTATACTAAAGAAACCGAAGGGTTACTTACAATAAATAATACAGCGGAAAATGCTATTATTGGAGGAGATTATAACTCGTATGTTCAAGGTTATTTAGCTAAAAATATATCTTTAAACGGGAAATTCAAATTTCCTATAGGAGATAAAGATAGATATGGAAAAATGATAATAGAAAATGCAAGTGCAGGAATTTGGATTGCTAAATTTAATAATAATAATCCTACGGATGATGGTTATAATATTGGAAATGCAGACCCATCGGTAGCAAGAGTTAATGATAATGAATATTGGCAAATAAAAGGAGCTGATGGCTCTAAGTGTAAGGTTCGCTTGTTTTGGGATGATTATAGCTCTATTGTTCCTAATAAACCATTTAGTTTTGCTAAATGGGAAGGTCA
>PDWI01017221.1_pt1 | contig 11475 bp, 9 predicted proteins | sample 1430891 | NCBI WGS metagenome assembly PDWI01 (sample SAMN01162508, study PRJNA174530) | Oral metagenome, whole genome shotgun sequencing project. | biome: Marine environment; feature: Marine mammal; material: Swab sample of the gingival sulcus; isolation source: swab sample of gingival sulcus... | reverse complement strand
TCAAAAATTTTAAGTCCTCACAACCACAAGGTTGCTGTGGGTTAAAATTTTCTCCAGCCTCAAATTCGCCTCATATTTTGGGTTATTCAAAGGTTTCTTTAACTAAAAAAAGCTAATGCTCAAGATCTAACACCTTGAAAACAAGCCAAAGGCAAAGGGCTAAAAGCCAAAAGCTGGGATAGAGGCAGCTACTTAAAATTAGCAAATAAGTCCTTGAATACAATTCCTATACGAAGATTGTTAGAAACTTTGTTGTAGTTGACTAAATCTTCGGAATATCCACCAAAGTATTGTAAATAAAGAAATTGATTTCTATCGCTTAAAATTTTAAAGCTCAACGCCAATTTAACAAATCCTGTGAGTTTATTTTTAAAGGCAGGTTGCACATCAATATCGATAAAAGTATTTTTCATAGGTCTGTAGGATGCCCCAAGAGAAAAATATCCTCTGTAGGAAATTAAATCTTCATTACCGTTCATATTTCCAACCGGCAACCAAACTTTTGAGCGAAATTGCCATTTGGTGCCTAATGGTTTGAAATAAGTTAGTGAAAAAAAATTCCAAGTGCGTGAATTTTCTCCATCTCTGCCGTTCGACTCGTGTTCAAAAGTAATCCAAAAACCGTTAGTTATGCCATTTTCATCTACTAATAACTTTACAAGTCCAATTGCAGGATTATAATTAGTTTCACGAAACGGAGAAGACTCTTGGTAAATATTCCAAAAGGACTTTTGTCTATAGCTAATAAATGGAAATATCCCCCAAGGCAAACTCACATTAGTTAAGCGTTGTTTAAAACCTATCTCGAATTTCGCATCACTTGTTTCTTGTTCAAAAGCACTTCCATTTAAAGACGTCCCTGTAACAAAATAATTGTCTCCATAGATTGTGAAAGCAGGTAAATTATTAATGTAATCTGTCTCTTGTTTGGATTGTGATAGTGCAATCTGAGACAAGAGTAAGAAAATTAGACATATTGAGTCTCTTTTTGATAAATTCATATCGTCACGGTGTTTAAAATAATCACAAAGAAAATAATATATTATAAATTAATAATATATTGCTAAAGTTTTTAATATTAAATTAGTTTCATTTGTACTTGTAGAGTGTAAAGTGACTTACACCAAAGACTTACACCATTGCAAAACAAAGTTATAAATCTCCGTTTTATTGGTTTCATTTGTCAATTCATGTCGGCAATCATCAAATAATTTTAATTCAATATTTTGCAAGCCGGCTTGTTGATAGGAATGATAAACCTGTTCAACACCTTTCCCATTATTGCCTACGGGGTCTTTAGTGCCGGATATAAGACAGATTGGTAATTCAGTGTCAGTTTTGTTGATGTTTTGCTGTCTATTTACATAAATAGCTCCTCGCAGTAAGTCGTTATACGCCTTTAAGCTAAACAAAAAACCGCAGTATTCGTCTTTGATGTACTTATCAACTTCAGTATTGTTGCGACTCAACCAATCAAATTCGGTTCTTATCGGTTTGAATTGCTTATTGAATGTTCCAAACATTAGTTTGTTCATCGTTGGGCTTTTACTGTCTTTTTTATTGAAAAGCATTAATATTTGAGTTAAAAACACGCCTGCTTTTGCCGACAAGTACTGTTTTCCGGCAGTTCCCGATAATATTACACCGCTCAATTTAAAAGGAATATCCATAATATAATTGCGCGTCAGAAGCGATCCCATGCTATGACCGAATATGAAAAACGGTTTTTGGGGAAATTGATTTTTGATATGGTTACTGATGTTTTTTAGATCGTCAATTACCAAATTCCAACCATTTTTTTCAGCAAAAAAGCCTAATTCATTATCATTTCTAGCAGTTTTACCGTGTCCGCGATGGTCACTCGCAAAGACAGCAAAGCCATTTTTAACCAAAAAACTTGCAAAATCTGCATATCTCGCCCCATGTTCAGCCATGCCGTGTACAATCTGCATTACAGCTTTTACATTATCGGAGTTATCAGGCAACCATGAATAAATATGTATCTCGGTATTTCCTGACGGTAATTTATACTGTTTTGTTTTCATTTGTAGTTTAGTTGTGTGTTAGAAAATAGTAGATTTTACTCATGTTATTTACTCTCAGTATATTAATAAATACTATGCTCCTTATTTACAAATGTACAATTTTTAATATTCAAAATGAAATAATAATCGCTTGTTGTAACCACAAATACCAATAAAGTTTAATAAATTTGCGCCCAACAAATTAGTATTATAGTCAATTGTAGGCTATAAACCGACAAAAAAAATGATTATGAGTAGATATTACATTGCTGTTATTTTGTTTTCGATGATATTTTTCTCTTGTGATAATGATAAAACTAAGGATGAAAATAAAAAAGAGAGATCTTTTAATTTTAATATTGAATTGGTTGAAAATATGCCAAATACAGATCTGGTCAGCAGTATACCGGAATTAACTTTCTACCATAAGCAATTGACAGAGGCTATGCAGCAAGAATACCCTATTTTGATGTTGTCCAGTAAGGAGATTAGGGATTCTAATCAATATAAAGCGCAAAAAATAGCCATAAGTTCACCAAGTTTTAGGCGTGATTTATTTCATAAAGATACAAAAAAACCATTGCGAAATGAGATAATGAGTGTGAACAAAACTTTGCCAAGCGATTTTAAAAATAAGAACATAAAGTGTGCTGATTGCTATACCGTAATTATGTATAATTACTATGACAATAGCACTACAAGAGCGATAGTAGATACACGAAACGAGAAGGTGCTCCAGGTCAATAACAATATACACGGACAACCCGAAATAAATAAAAGACTAACCGATATAGCCGTACAAATAGCTATAAATTCACCGGAGGTAAAATCGGCATTAGAATACACTTCGGATAATACTCACCCTATTATGCCAAATGTGAAGACTGCACTAAACGGTACTAAATGTGAGAGGTCAAAACACCTGTGTGTAGCGCCAACTTTCATAAATCATGTCAACAAAAGAGCATTGTGGGCAATAGTGGATTTGACAGATTGGAAATTGGTAGGTATAAAGTGGACGGAGCTTGGTGATTTTGACAAAGATATAAAACTTGATATAACCGAGAGGTCTCTTGAGAATGAGTATATCATGGAGAATTTCTGTGAAAAAGACAATAGCTTTGTAAAAGGTGATTGGGAGTTTGAGTACAGACTTACCAACTCTGACGGTATGGAAATCATAAACGCAAAATATAAGGGTGAAAAGGTTATAAATTCCGTAAAAATAGTAGACTGGCACGTTAGCTACTCCAAACGTGATAACTATGGATATAGTGATGCTACCGGTTGTCCGATGTTTAGCTCGTCAGCTGTTATCCCTTTCAATGGACCTCAATTAGAACCGATTGATAAAAAAGGAAAAAATATAGGATTTAGCTTCGTTCAAGATTTTAGAAGTCCGTCTTGGCCCACACCTTGTAACTATAGATATGAAAACAGATATGAATTCTACAAAGATGGAAGTTTCCGTATAAAAGCCGTAAATTTAGGGCGTGGCTGTGGAACTGACGGTATCTATAGACCGGTGTTTAGAATGGATTTAACTTGTGGGGAGAACGGTGAAATAGTAGAACAATGGAAAAACAATAAATGGAATAAGTGGGATAAAGAGGGCTGGATGTTACAAGATAAAGGGACTAAATACGATAAAAATAATAACCTGTTCAAGATCACAACAGGTGATAATAAAGGCTACTACTTTGAGCCGTCATTTGGGCAATTCGATGACGGTGGAAGGGGAGACAATGCCTTTGTATATTTCTCTAAACACAAAGTAGAACCGGATGAAGGCGACTTGAATATGGTAACCATCGGCTCATGTTGCAACACGGACTACAAGCAAGGACCGGAGAAATTTATAGAACCTTCCGAGTCTTTAGAAAAACAAGATATCATTATTTGGTATGTGCCTCAGATGCACAACGATGATAGACCGGGCAAAAAATATTGTTGGGCAGAGGTGGCTGTAAAGGACGGTAAGGCTGTTGTTGAAACTTATCCGGGTACTGTTGGACCTTTGTTTAAGCCATTTAAAAAATAAAATTATAATTTAAGAAACCTTTGAATAAGTATTAAAAAAGAAAGAACCAAACTATGGATGACTTCTTCGTCTATAAATTGTCGCATATAAATGGAGTAAAATAAGTCATATCTTCGTTATAAAGCCTCGCCGTAGCTGCGGCTATGCCTACGTTTTATGCCTCGACCTGCCTCATTTTACGTTCCATATCCAATGCAACATTCATAAGTGCAAATGGTATGAAATTTTCTCTAGCCTCGAATTCATCTCATATTTTGGGTTATTCAAAGGTTTCTTAAAAATACCACCCAATAAACAGGTGGTATTTTAAATTTAACTGTACCTGATTTTTACTTTCTTCCAAAATCAGCGGGAATTTCGCCCCAGTATTTGGTCTCCCACTTTATGATTTTTGTATCATAGGTGTTTTGGTTGAGCCAACGTTCAGCCCTTTCGAGTAATTCGAATAACTTCTCGTTTTTCTTGGTTCTTGTCAATTTTGTATTTGCCTTTTTGTTTCTAACCCAAACCATTGCAGTCTTGGAGTCAGAATATATTGGCAAATCGCTATTATGCTTTTTGAGCAATGCCAATGCGTGTACAATAGCCAAAAACTCACCGATGTTTACTGTGCCTTGCTCATAAGGACCAATCCTGAAAATCTCTTGCTTGTTTCGGTTATCAACACCGCGATATTCCAATACTCCGGGATTGCCTGAACAGGCGGCATCCACACAAATGCTATTTTTTATAGGACTTCCTATTATAGGGTTGAATTTTTCTTTAAATGCCAATTTGCGAGGGTCTTTTTTGACGTAATCAATATAATTTCCCTTAAAAGCACTATTAGCAGAGGCCAAATCCAAAAAAGATTTATACTTAGCTCCTTCATATTGGAATATCTGTTTTTTGCAATCATTCCAATTGTCATAAACCCCCGGTTTCCTACCTTTCCAAACTACATAAAACTTTTTCTTCTTTGACATTGGACAAATATTATGGAACTTATATTAGAAACCTTTGAATAAGTACTCAAAGCTTTCTATTAACAAAATGAAAACATTTACTTAACAAGTCTATAACAAACATAGGTTCCTATAGTTCCGTCGTATTAGCGTATTATTAATTGTAAAATTACTTAAAAAATTTAGTTATGAAAAAGGCAATTTTCTCAATGTTGATAATTATGTCGGCAATAATATTTGGGTATTCTCAAAACAGTGTAGGAATAATAGGAAGTATCAATTATGCAGGATTGAACCACAATTCATTTCAATATGATGGATTTATGTCCTTGAAAAAAGAAATGTTCTCTTCTTTCGGGGTGCTTTACAAGCGCCAAATTGATAAAAAATGGGCATTGTCAACCGGAGTAAACTTCACGAGAAGAGGCGTTCAGTCAAATATAGATCAGAATATTGAATTATTTGATATGCCGATAGAAATAGGGGCAAGATTGATACACAAAATGGATTATATGGAAATACCGGCTTTGTTAGAATATAAGCTTGGTAGCGATGACTGGAAAATAAGACCTTATCTATTTGCCGGACCTATGTTCGCTTACGAATCCGGCTATAACATAGGTGTTAAAGCTCACTTAATCGTAAACTTCAATCTTTTCGATTATGACGTAGATCTAAGTAATAACATTTTTAACAGGTTCGATATATCGGGAGTGGTAGGAGGAGGACTTTCGATACCTATTGGAAAGGGAAGTGTGAATGTAGATGCAAGATATATACACGGATTTAGCGACATCTTGGATGACCCCATAATTGATTTGGACATCACACACAGAAATTTGAGATTGAGCGCATCTTATGTCTATAGTTTCTGACAAAAGAAAAATTACAAAAAATGAGGAGTGAAAATATTTTTCATTCCCCATTTTTTGTACAGATTAGAGGTGTTTTTAGATCCACAGCAACCTTGTGGTTGTGAGGATTTGAAATTTTTGATAACGAAGAATACCCAAGTAATCACAAAGACCTTAACCGCAAAATTATAAATGTCGTGGGCAAAATCGTCCATAATTCAGAGACTATTTAAAGGGGGCTTAAAATTAAATTGTGTATAGTAATTTGATATTTATAATAAAAATAACTAACTTTGCGTTAATTGGAGGTAGTTTCGGGCTGCTTTAGTCCGGAATTTAATTTATTAAATATAGAAAAAAAATTATTGATGAAAAAGACTTTATTATTATCCGGTATGTTGATACTCACAACGTTCTTCTTTTTTGGGTTCCAAAAATCTTACGAGATCAACGCCGACAAGGGATATTTAAAAAACAAAATAATCTCTTCAAATACCAACTCTGTTGCAGTTGCTGATTTTGCAAAATGTGGAAATGGAAAATCCGATGAGGGTAAATGCGGCAAAGGTAAGTGTGGAGAAAGGAAATGTGGCGAGGGTAAATGTGGCGGAGGAAAGTGTGGCGAGGGCAAGTGTGGTAAAGACAAAAAAGCTTGTAAAGCAAAATGTAATAAGGGAAAGAAATGTGATAAGAAAGTTTCTGCAAAGTCGGGAGCTACTGTGAACTCTGACAAAAGGATGTGTCCGGGTAAATGTGGAGGAGCAAAGTATGCTGAAATGAAAAAAGAGAAAAAGAAAAAAGAATTTTTCGGATACGATGCCAACAAAGACGGTAAGGTGTCTAAAGAAGAATTTATGACAGGGCACGATAAAATGTTCACGAAGTTGGATAAAAGTGCTGACGGAGTAGTTGATGTAGCGGAATTCGACGCGGCAGCCAAGGAAGATACGGCGTTGAAAAACAAGAAAGGTAAATTTATGCGCCTTGACAGAAACAATGACGGTAAGGTGTCTAAAGAAGAGTTTATGACCGGACATGAAAAGAAGTTCAAAAGAATGGATAAAAATGTTGATGGGTTGGTTGACGAAAAAGAATTTGAACACAAGAAGAAAAAAAATAGATCCGTATCAAGAAAAAGCTGTGGTAAAAAGAGTTCTAGTTGCTGCAAGAAGAAAAGTGCTAAGAAAGATGTCAAAGTAAAAAAGATAGAAACTAAATAGATGTTAATTTTTATTTTGTGAAAAAAATAGGGCTTTCTTTTTAGGAAGCCTATTTTTTTACACTAACTTCACATGTTTAAACAGGATTACTTACATTGGAACGTAATATATCAAAACACAAACATTCTCGAAGAGTATTTATAAAAAATGTGATAGGGGTAGGAGTGATACTGTCTCTGCCGGGACTGAGGTCATGTAAAATTGCAAATGAAAACGCTATACTTACGTCTACACAAATAGAAATTTTACACGCTGTTCTGATTTTTTTGTGGAGCGACGATAAAAATGTGCCCCGAATAGATGAATTGAACGTGTTAAAATATTTTCTTTGGGTACTTGAAGATAAATATGTTGACCAAGAAGAAAATCAATATATCACAAACGGATTAATTTGGACTGATGAAACTTCGGTAGAAAATTATGAAAGACACTTCGACAAATTGAGTGACAAAGAAAAAATGGAATTGTTGCAAGAGATAATAAAATCAGATTGGGGAGAGAGTTGGATGTCTAAAGTACTTTCGTTGATATTTGAGGCTATTCTGTCAGACCCAATTTATGGTTCTAATAGTAATGGAATATCGTGGGAATGGCTAGAGCATAATCCCGGACAACCTAGACCAAATCAAAACAATAAATACAAGGTTTTATTGGAAAGGAAAAAAGAAAACCTCGTAATAACCGGAATTAGTAAATAATATGTCCTTAGATAAAAGAAAATTTGATGTTTGTGTAGTCGGTAGCGGAGCGGGAGCCGGTCCTGTTATTTATGAATTATCCAAAGCCGGATATTCCGTAATAGTGTTGGAGAAAGGTCCTTTTTTCAGAACCGAAGACTTTGCAAAGGATGAAATTACGGCTATTAGAAGAAGCGTGTATACTCCAAACCTAAGAGATGAGCAACACGTGATTGAGTCTAAAGATGACAACGGAAATTGGGTTGGAGAATCGACGTATTCCACCGGTAATGACTTTTGGAATGGCAATTGTGTAGGAGGTTCTTCAAATTTCATGAGTGGATATTTCCAAAGGATGAAACCCATAGATTTTAGGTTGTTAAGTGAATTTGGGGAAATAGAAGGCGCTAATGTCGTAGATTGGCCCATCACTTACGATGATTTGGAACCGTATTATGCCAAAGTGGAGAAAATAGTCGGAATAGCGGGAAAAGTCGTTCAGCACTCACAATTGGAGCCTAGAAGTACAAAGGAATTTCCGTATCCTCCGCTTGGGGAAAATATCATATCTAAATGGATAGATGATGCCGGCAAAAAGAATAATATTGAGGTACTGCCAATGCCAAGAGCCATATTATCAAGACCAAAAGATGATAGAAATGCTTGTGTTTATTCCAATTATTGCGGTAGCTATGGCTGTTCTTCCGATGCCAAAGGCAGCTCAAGAGTTTCTTTGATTTATAGTGCGCTGAGAACAGGGAATTGCACATTGGTGCCAAACGCCAAGGTTTATCACTTGGAGGCAGAAACTGACAATAAGGTGAAACGAGCATGGTTTTATGATGTGGAAAGTAAAAAAGTATCGATTGAGGCAGATATTTTTGTGGTGGCAGCCCAAGCCGTAGAGACATCAAGACTTTTGCTGATGAGTAAAAATAAGCAATTTCCAAATGGTCTGTGTAATAACAATGGATTGGTCGGTAAAAATATAATTTTCTCAGCAGGAGGCGTTGGTGGCGGTGATTTTTACTTGAATGAAATGTCGCCCGAAAAAGCAATGCAATTGAAAATACCCGGACTTTTTGTAAATAGGACAATACAACAATTTTATGAATACATCGATGACCAAACTCAAAAAAGAATAAAAGGTGGTACTATAGATTTTCTGTTTGAGCACGCTAATGCAATGACAAAAGCGATAAAGCAAAAATGGGATAATGATGGAAATTTGCTTTACGGGGAAAAGCTGCAAAGTAAAATCAAGAACTATTTTTCCAATGTTAAAAAACTAAAATTTGAGGTGTTTGCAGATTGGCTCCCCAACGATGATTGCTTTGTGAGTTTGGATAAAGACGTAAGAGATAAATGGGGTGACCCCGTTGCGAAAATTAGAATAGGCTATAACGAACAAGATATCAGAGTTGGAAAATTTTTAGCTTCAAAAGGAGAAAAAATCCTTAAAACTATGGGAGCTAAAAATATATATTCAGGTATTAGTGCTTCGCCTCCGTCCAATCTACAAGCAGGAGGATGCCGCTTTGGCAATGATCCAAAACACTCGGTATTGAATAAAAACTGCCGTTCCCACGAAGTCGATAATTTATATGTTTCCGACGCAAGTTTTATGCCAACAGGGGGAAGTGTAACCTACACTTGGACTATATACGCTAACGCTTTTAGGGTTGCCGACGAGATAATAAAAAGAATGAAATAAAGCATAGAAAAGCAAACGCCGCAAACATCTAACTATGAAACACATTTAGAATGCGGCGTTAATCTTCTTGGTGATTCCGACAGGATTCGAACCTGTGACCTACTGATTAGAAGTCAGTTGCTCTATCCAACTGAGCTACGGAACCGAATGAGCGCGCAAAGGTACATCTTTTTTAAATTATTAACAAAATAAAAACAAGAAAATAATTTAATATATACGAAAAAAACTAATTAATTGGTGGTGGAGCCGTATCAACAAGGCTGTACATGTAATATATATAGAAAGTCAAAAGTAGAAGACCTTCCCAAATACTAACTTTTTTATTCATTATTATAGTTGCAAAAAGAAATGTAATACCAACCATAAGAGGAATAGAAAAACCGAGAATATTAGGCGGTATAACCAAAGTGCCAAATAGCGAAGAAATACCTACAACACCATAAGTATTGAAGATGTTCGAGCCAACTACATTACCCACTGCTATGGAGTGATTATTACGCTTTATCGCCGATAAACTTACTATCAGCTCCGGCAACGAAGTACCCAAAGCCAATGCTCCTAAAGAAATAGTAGACTCCGGTATATTAGCAATTCTGGCTATTCCTTTCAAGCCTTGAATAACATACTCGGCACTAAAATAGATAACAACTCCCGCGATAATCAATTTTATCAAGAATATCATTTTGAACTCATTGTCATCATTCTTTTCGTCTCTCTCTTTCCTTATGGAATATAATAAAAATATCACCAATGATGCCAACAACAGAATAATTTCAACAAAACTAATAGAGCCGTCCCAAAGTGTAAACCACAGCAAAATAGCCGAACCTAAGAGTAGAGGTATGTCAACATCCATGATGTCATAATTAAGGTCAATGCCTTTACCTATAACCGCTACCGTTCCTACAATTAGTAGTATATTTGTTATGTTGGAGCCGACCACATTGCCGATAACAATTTCCGAAGCTCCGGTTTCAAACGAGGCTATGGAAGTTGCTAATTCGGGTAAAGAAGTACCAAAAGCTACTATCGTAACTCCAATTATAAATGGAGATACACCTAATGCAAGTCCTATTTTTTCCGCAGAATCCACAAAAATATCGCTTGCTTTTATAAGCAGCGCAAGACTTACTACAAAAATCGCTATGAATGTTAATAAACTGATAACCTTATATTTTTTAATCAGGGCGCAAAATTAAAAATAGTTTTAATTAAAAAGACTTCAACGTATGTTTTTTAGCAGATAATTTATGATACTCTTCTTTAGTGAGTAGTAAATCATCAACTTGCGAGCACTCTGACACCTAATTAGTCTCTGCAAGAAAACTCCAAATACTTCGTTATGCTCATTTTAAAAACAGTCATTTACACCAGTAAACTCCTTGATTTTTAAAATTTTGCAAGCCTCGTCTTTGGAGCTTTCTTATCAGAGACTCCAAAAATCAAGGGTTTTCTTGCAGGCACTAATTATTTTAAGGATAATGAGAAAAAAATAGGACTACATGACATATTTATAGAAACCTTTGAATAACCCAAAATATGAGACAAGTTTGAGGCTAGAGAAAATTTCATGCCATTTGCAATGCGACAATTTATAGTTCAAATGGTATAGACCCACAGCAACCTCTTGGTTGTGAGGACTTAGAGTTTTTGATAACGAAAAATTGTGAAGCAATCACAAACACCTTAATAGAAAAATTATAAATTTCGTGAGCTAAATCGTCCATAGTTTGGGGGCTTTTTATACTTATTCAAAGGTTTCTAATACCGTTTTTGAATAAGTTTATCGTTAATAACCTGCAATTGATATAAAAATATTTGGTAGTTGAGCTTATTGTTATATCATTGCAATTGAAAAGGCTGAATTTCAAATTCTTTTCGTTAGTAATTTTTTAAATTGAAATTATGAAGTCGTTACCCGTTATATTGTCAGGCATTTTAATAGTCGTGTTCAACTATTATGGTCAATGTCAAAAAACTTATACGCTGCGAGAGTGTATC
>PDWI01009115.1_pt1 | contig 11475 bp, 11 predicted proteins | sample 1430891 | NCBI WGS metagenome assembly PDWI01 (sample SAMN01162508, study PRJNA174530) | Oral metagenome, whole genome shotgun sequencing project. | biome: Marine environment; feature: Marine mammal; material: Swab sample of the gingival sulcus; isolation source: swab sample of gingival sulcus... | reverse complement strand
TATTTTTTGGGGATTTTTTTAATTTTTTTTATTTTTGCAAGAAGAAAGTATTCCTGTTATTGGACTTTGACCATAACAAAGCGCGCCGCATTCAATCCCGGGGTAATCTTCTGTCCCGGCCTGATAGAAACAGAACTTCCCATAGTCTTCTTTTCAATGTATTCTTTGTTCCGATGAAAGGAGGAGGTAAGCATGACACTTTTTCTATGGTTTACTGCCTTTGCGGCAGGAGTCATACTTCTAGTTCTCAGTGCAGACTGGTTTGTCAACAGTGCAGAAAAGATAGGCCTTTACTTTGAACTTCCCAGCTTTATAATCGGCGTTGTTATTGTTGGGTTTGGAACATCCATCCCAGAACTGGCATCCAGTATTGCCTCTGTCATTGAGGGACAATCGGAAATAGTGGTGGGCAATGCCATAGGTTCCAACATTACAAATATTTTTTTAGTGCTGGGGGTCTCTTCCCTTTTTGCCTCTTCCTATACTATCAGTCATGATATTTTTGAGGCCGATATGCCTTTCCTTGTTGCCTCAGCCCTGCTTATTTCCCTGATGACCTATGATTTAAATTTTACAAGTCCTGAGGCCCTTGTCTGCCTCGGAGGTCTGGGACTCTATCTCTTCCACTCCATTCGCAGCGGCAGCCTTGCCAGGCAGTTGACCGAAATAAAAAAGGAAAAACCGGGCTTAAACTCCTGGCTCATCCTCCTGCTCAGTCCGGCACTCATTACCGCGGGAGCCAAGCTGACTGTTGATGGAGTTGTCCATATTTCACAAATTCTCCATGTTGCAACAGACCTTATTGCCCTTACGGCAGTGGCCCTGGGAACCTCCCTGCCGGAGGTAATGGTTTCCATACAGGCCGCAAGAAAAGGCAAGGGAGAAATGGCTGTCGGCAATGTAGTGGGTTCCAATATTTTCAATACCTTTGCCGTGATGGGGGTAAGTGCCTTGTTTGGCAAACTGAATATCCCTGCAGATTATCCTTTCAAAGTTCTCCCTTTCTTTCTAGCCGCCACAATTTTGGGAGTTTTTATTATTCGAGATAAGAGGGTTTTTCGTTTTGAAGGGGTTCTTTTACTCATATTCTATATTTTCTTTTTGGGAAACTCTTATGGATTTTTCTAAAAATCCCAAGATTGCATACGAGCATAACCAGGTGTCCAGCCCAAGACTATACAAAAATCAAACGAATAAAAAAAAGCCCTGAAGAAAAGGAGTAAACTTCAGGGGCAACGCAAAGGGAAAATCAAAACCTTCCCTAAATTTTATTTTACAAAGCGAGTCCCTCAGTTTCCCCTTGCCTAAGTCAATAAAACCAAAGCTCACGGGGAAAATGGAAGACCGCCCTTAATCTAATAATATTGTTCTTCATGGTCAAGAAAAAAAGCAGCCTTTTCCTTAAAATTTTATTTCTGCTTTTTAAACCTGCCCCTATGTTTCCAGGCCTGATACCATAAGTTCAATCCCTGCCTTTTCAAAGTCCTTTTGCATGGATTTATCTGGAAGCCTGTCTGTAATCAAAATATCCAGAACCGAAAGTTCAAAGATAAAATGCATGGAAACGGAAGCGATTTTACTGGAATCTGCTACAGCGATGACCCTCCCGGAACTTTGCTCAATCATCTTTCGGCATACAGCTGCCTCATGGATATTATGGGAAGTCAGCCCCCGTCTAAAAGATATACCATCAAGGCCAATCACTGTGGTCGAAGGGAAACTCCGCCCCAGACAGGCCAGAGCCTCATCTCCCACCAGACAGCGGGTCTCCCCGCGTAAAGTTCCTCCCGTAAGGATGAGCTCATTTTGTATATTCCTCCCGTCCAGAGAAGACAGGGCCCCCACATTGTTGGTAATAATCGTCAATCCCGGAATACCTGCGAGATTGCGCAGGACAAGGGCCGTAGTCGATCCGCTCCCGACAAAAAGGGTTTCTCCAGGCTCTATGAGAGAGGCAGCCTTTGCAGCAATGGCATTTTTCTCCTTTACATGAACCATACCTTTATCTCGATAACTCGGCTCATGGCGCATAACCTGTGAGGAAATAGCTCCTCCGTGAGTTCGCTCCAACAGGCCGTCAGCCTCCATCAAGGCTAAATCCCGGCGGATGGTAATGACCGAAACTTCCAGCTCCCGCCCCAGTTCATCCACACGGACAATGCCTTTTTGCTTTAAACTTTTCAAGATCCTGGCCCGCCGTTCTGCCGGTATGTCCACAAGCACTCCTTATATTCTTCTCTCAGACTGTTTTAATCGGGGAATATCCAGCCGGGGCGTATCCGGGCTGCATTCAAAGCAGCATAATCCCGTCCTTTGAGGGCAGCATCTTTAAGGGAAAGGCCCTCCACCAAGCCCTGACAGAGCCCTGCAGTCATGGCATCCCCACAGCCGATGGGGTTGACCGTCTCTACCTGCCTGCTAGGGATTTCAAAGATTTTTCCATCCCGTGCAGCCAATGAAGAGCGGGCTCCCCTGGAAATCAAAAAGTCTGAATTATATTTTCGGGACTGGCACCTCAATCCTTCTTCAAGCTCTTCCCCAGGGAAGGTCTGCAAGAACTCTTCTTCATTGATTTTAACACAGTCAGGACAGACCGCCCTGTCTCTAAAAGAAGCCTGCAAATGGCGACCTCTGTAATCAGCACAGAAAAAAAGTCCCCTGGTCTTTGTTTCCTCCATCATAAAAGGGATGATATCCTCTGAAAAACCGGGAAGGCAGCTGCCGGAAACAACAACAGCCTTTGACACTTCCGGCAGCAGGGCAAGGAAGGCTGTTTTAAAATCTTCTTCCTCCCGGGGCTGAACCCTCTCCGGCTCATTCACCACCAGCTCAGTACATTCTCCCCGACCTTTATCCAGAATGGTAGTACAGGTTCTAAGGCGGCCGGCCACCTCTACAATCCTCATATCCAGACCATCCCTATTGCACAGCCTCTGAAAGGAATCCCTGTTTTCTCTCCCCGCTACAGTAAGGCATGCCGAGGAAACACCGGCCTGATGCAGAACCCGGCAAACATTCACACATTTTCCCGAAGCATCGGTATACACACTGGAAGAGCGGTTCACTTCACCCATGGAAAAATTATCAAAGACCAGGGTTTTCTGGAACCCCGGACTCAAGCCCACAGCCAAAATGGCGATGCTCATGACAGCGCGCCTGCCTCAAAATCCGCAAGGATTCCATTCCATCGCGCAGAAGGTCTCATCAAAGCATTGGCCTTATCTTCATCAGGCAGGTAGTAACCGCCCAAATCCGAAGGCTGTCCCTGGGCGGCCAAAAGTTCCCCCTCAATCAGGGATTCAGATTCCTCCAAAGCAGCAGCCAATGGGACAAACGCCTCCTTCAAATCAAAATCCTCCTCTTGGCGGGCCAGCTCCTGGGCCCAGAACAGACAAAGGGCAAAATGACTGTTACGGTTATCCCTCTCGCCTGTTTTTCGGGAAGGAGAACGGCCTTCATCCAAAAGCCGCTCTGTAGCCTTATCCAGAGAGCGGGCCAAAACCCGGGCTGCCGGATTCTCTCCCCGGTCTGCCAGATGTTCCAAAGAAGCCCCCAGAGCCAGGAATTCCCCCAGAGAATCCCAGCGCAAATGCCCTTCCTCCATAAACTGCTGAACATGCTTGGGTGCCGAGCCCCCTGCCCCGGTCTCAAAAAGGCCGCCCCCCTTCAAAAGGGGTACAATGGAGAGCATCTTGGCACTGGTTCCCAACTCCATTATGGGAAAAAGATCTGTAAGATAATCCCGCAGAACATTTCCCGTAACAGAAATAATATCCTTTCCCTCCCGAATGGTCTTGAAACTCAAACGAGCTGCTTCAACAGGGGAGAGAATCCGAATATCCAGTCCCGAAGTATCCAGAGCCCCCAAAGCGGCATCCACCTTTTTTTTCAATTCCCTGTCATGAGCCCGTTGGGAATCCAGCCAGAAAACTGCAGGATTCCCTGTATCCCCGGCACGCTTTACCGCCAGCTCCACCCAGTTCTGCACAGCATTCGCCTTGGTCTGACAGCCCCGGAACAAGTCTCCCTCTTCCACAGCCTGGCTCAACAGCACTTCGTCGCCAAAACGGACTTCCACCACCCCGTCCCCGGGAATCAAAAAAGTCTTGTCATGGGAGCCGTATTCTTCAGCCTTCCGTGCCATCAGCCCCACATTGGACACAGAGCCCATGGATGCAGGATCAAAAGCTCCATTTTTCCGGCAGTCTTCAAGGGCCTCGGCATAAACACCGGCATAGGAGCGGTCGGGAATGACAAACAGGGTATCCTGCAGCTCTCCCTGGGGATTCCACATTTTCCCTGAACTGCGGATGGCTGCCGGCATGGAAGCATCTATAATCACATCACTGGGAACATGAAGATTGCTGATTCCCTTATCAGAATTGACCATGGCCAAAACCGGCCCCTCTTTCAAGGCCGCATCCAAATCCTTCTCCAGGGCCTGCCCTGCCTCCTCAGGAAGTTCGCAAAGGCGGGAGAAAAGGTCGGCCAAACCATTGGCAGCGTCATAGCCCAGAGCATCAAGGCTTGCTTTGTGCCTGGTAAACACATCTTCAAAAAAAACGGAAAGAGCGTGGCCGAAAATCACCGGGTCTGAAACCTTCATCATGGTGGCCTTCAAATGAATGGAGAAGAGAAGCCCTTTCTCCCGGGCATGGATTTTCTGTTCTTTCAGAAAAGTCCTTAAAGCCCGGCGGCTCATGGAAGCAGTATCCAGAATTTCCCCGGCTTCAAGGGGAAGGCTTTTTTTGAGGACGGTTTCCTGCCCCCCCTTATCCCGAAAGATAATGGAAGCCTCCAAAGCCTTATCCAAAACAATGGACTGTTCCGTACCATAAAAATCCCCCTTGCTCATGGAGGCTACAGAGGATTTTGAGGCCCTGTCCCACCGCCCCATGGTATGGGGATGCTTTCGTGCATAAGCCTTCACGGAAGCAGGAGCCCGGCGGTCGGAATTCCCTTCCCGAAGTACGGGGTTTACTGCACTGCCCTTAACTTTGTCAAAACGGGCCTTTAAAAGCTCTTCTTCCGGATTTTGAGGCTCTTCCGGATAGTCAGGCAGAGCATAGCCCCGGGCCTGCAACTCCTTCAAGGCTCCTTTGAGCTGGGGCACAGAGGCACTGATATTCGGGAGTTTAATAATATTAGCCTCCGGCTCCTGAACCATGCGGCCCAAATCCCCCAGAGCATCGGGAACCCGCTGCTCCTCCTTAAGATATTCGGGAAAAGCCGCCAAAAGTCTGGCCGCCAGAGAAATATCCCGAAGCTCCAGGGCAACACCGGCCCTGCGGACAAAAGCAGAAATCACAGGTAGAAGAGAACGGGTAGCCAAAGCCGGAGCTTCATCAGTAATGGTATAGATAATTGTATCGCTCATAGCCCATTGTAGCATGAGGGCATAAAAGGGAAAATCCCCTTTGAAAACCGGGAATTCTATCTATCTCTCTGCTTTTCTACCTCCGGTCTGTCAGGCCAAATCCTGGACACCAACAGCCTGCCGCATCAAATCAAAGTCTATCAAGGCAAAATCCTGAAGGTTTTTCTCTGAAAGCTGATGAAGTTCCCGGTCTTTAAGAAACTTTTCATAGCTGTGGACAGCCGATTCAATAAGGAGTAATGATTCGGAATCCACTGCATTCCCCGGTTCAAGACTAATCAAACTGGTCCTGAAAGGGGTTTCATTGGGCTTTAAGCTGCTGTGCAGGGGGTGAGTCAAAAGCCTGTGGCCCTTGTGAATCAAATCCCTTGTTTTTACAAGGATTTCCAAAGCGTCCAATTCAGGAAAGCAATGCACTTCATAGCCATGAAGAGAAAGGTTCTTTATCCGGGAGTTATTTGTGAGAAAAACTCCCTTGATTAAAGACACAGCCATTATATCTTCCCCCTCAAAAGGCCGTCCCCTGAAAAGAGGCCGGCCTTAAATCTCTTCTTACCTGAGGAACAGCCCTATTCCGGTTTGAAAACGGTCTGCTCCTCAACAGGGGTCTGCAAGGCCTTCAAAGCGGTTTGAACCAGTTTCCTGCGGAGGGCGTACTCCTGTTCTCCAGACAGTTCGGGATTTCCCAGGGGATGGGGAATAGCCACGGTAGGCACAATTCTGTTAGCCCCTACGGTCATGGAGATGGGGGTGATGGTACACATATGAACCACCGGAAGAAATCTCTCGATTTCCTTAACGAGCGTTGCACCGCAACGCGTACAGGTCCCTCACGTGGAGGTGAGGATAACTGCCTGGACTCCATCATTCACAAAGTCCTGAACAATCTCCGCCCCCCATTTCTTTGCAGAAGCTACGGCTGTACCATTTCCTGTGGTGGTATAGAAGTAGTTGTAAAGGGAACCGATTTCTCCCTTTTCTTCCATTTCACGAAGAACATCCACGGGAAGAACCCGGTCAGCATCTTCATTAGCATAGGTTGGATCATAACCGCCATGGGCAGTCTCATAAGTTTCGGAAGTCAGATTTTTAACCCCTGTAATGTCATAACGGCCGTAATGAGATGCACTGGAAGATTCAATATGATCGGGGTTACCCTTGGGAACAATACCGCCGGAAGTCAACACCGCAACCTTCGCCTTTGTTATATCTTTCACCGCCGGCTGGGGGGCAACCCGGTCAAAAACAGGCATGGGAAACTCAGTCTCAAAGGCCTCTCCCTTGAGCTTCTTCACCAGAAAGTCTACAGCCCGATGGGAGCCTCTCTCATTCTGGAAGAAATTCTTGCGGATTCCCTGAGGAATGGTTCCCTCGGCTTCAGGACTTCCCAACTCTTCCCCCCGTCCTATTTTCATGGCCAGCTCAGCCAGTTTGGGAAGGTCTTTCCGCATACCTGTGGCAGCATTGGCGGTTTTAAGTATAAGAACATCCTTTTTATACATTTCCACACCGGGATTTTCTTCGTACATGGCCGTAACAACGGGAATGTTCAATTCCTTTTTTACGGCTTGGCAGACTGCTCCGCAGGCGACCCCGTAACGCCCGGCATTAAAGGCGGGGCCGGCGATAAACAAATCTGCATTCAGGCTTTTGACCATTTCCACAACAGCCTTGCAGGCTTCTTCAATATTTTCATTAAAGTAAGTGTCACCGCAAACCACAGTACCTGCAATTTCAGCCTCGTCTCCAAAGGCATTGTTCAATCCCATTCCGGGGCCGGCAAAGCCCTGCCGCAGCTCAGGCTTGTAATCAGCCTTGTCTTCTCCGCCGATGCCGGCGAAAAACTGATTGATATAATGTGCTACACGAATCATGATTTCTTCCTCCTAATATCCCTTGGCACAAAGGGTATGAAACCCCACTTCGCTGGTAGAACCGGTAATGAGCTGAATTTCGGCTTCAATGCTTCCGTCAGCTTTAAGGCTTCCATTATTTCCTCCGGCAATTACATTGGCAGCCTCGGGAAAACCGATAACCTTCTTCATGGGCTTAAGGGTAATGACCTCATTGGCATTCCCCGCCGTAACAACGGCATCCCCGGCGGGTGTGGAGTCTGCCAGAGACTGACTGGCCCCATCCTGCCCTGCATACTCATCTGTCATGAGAACGGTTTTGATGCCCTTGGCAGAAATTTTGTTACAGTTCATTACAAGATCCGCATCGGGATTTCCAAAGCCTTCTTCCGAGATGATAACTGCATCGGCTCCCAAAAACTCTACCAGCTTGGCTGTATAGTCGGAAGACCGCCTCTTGTCCGCAAGGAATACATTTTCATTGGTAATGACACAGCCCAGAAAGTTATAGTCCTTGCCATGCCGTTCATAGAGGTCTTCAATAATGGGATGATTCTGGTGAACATAACTGGGGTTTTTATCGCAGGCAGAAACACAGTTTCCGCTGAGTACGGCTCCGTCAAAGACTTCCGTAGGATACAGAAAACTGGGAATGATTTTTTTGGCATCCACTCCATAAACATAGGTATCATGCAATAGCCCCTGGGACTGAAGCATGTAAACATAGACCACCTTGGGCAGGTCCTTATACTGGGCAGCCTGCTCCAAAAGGGGCTTGGTTTCATAAGTTTTGATTTCATCGGGTTTGAGATCTTTTGCAGCTTTCCCCAAATAAGCAGCAGCTTTCAATCCGGCCATCCGCACAGCTTCTTCATGGTCATAGGAATTTATACCCTCTGCAGGATTACAAATCAAAACCAGATTATTCAAACTGCTGAAGGGGGTATATTTGGCCCCTTCTCCGCTCATGTCAATGATTCCTTCCTGAAATCCTACAATCCGTCCGCAGGTCACAACGGCGGCTCCTTTCAGGACATGGGTTCTCCCGGAACCGACGGTCACGACATCTCCGGTCATTCCCGGAAAGACCTCTCCTTCTCCGGATACTTTTACCCGGGGCTCAATGACATCCTTAACGGGGATGATGCGGACATCTTCTCCGGGAAGGGCTAAATCTACATTTATATCCGATAGTCTCGGATCTGATAATTCTTCAAGCAGTTCGGTTTTATTTACATGCAAAATGCCGTTCTCAACCTTCGTACTTTCTGAAAATTGGATACTTTTAATAAAGATGTTTCCAATTTCAAGTTTCATGGGAGCCTCCTTCATCCTGGATCCTAGGGTAAAAGCACCTTAGGTTTATACATGATACACCCATTCGATAAAAAATGTAAGAGTTATTTTTGCAGGATATTACGATTTTCAGCAATGAAAAGGGATTTCATTTAATCTTTAATGAAAATAAGGCTTAAAAACTTGAGTAACCCAACTTAAAACGCCTACAGAAAAGAACCTTGAACATCCCGATTTTTTACCATATAGTCCTTCCATAAGAGGGGGCAGTTCCTCCTTTTATCCCAAGGATGAAAATCAAGAAAGATGGTGAGGTATCCCGTGTTTTGGGAAGATAAGGTATGTTGGATAAGCGGAGCCTCTTCGGGCATAGGTGAGGCTCTGGCTTATGAAATCCACAGGAGAGGGGGAAGAGTTATTCTTTCTGCCCGCTCCGGAGAAAAACTGCAAAAACTGACAGCCTCCTGGCCTGACAGGGAGCGCATCCTTATACTGCCTCTGGATGTAAGCCGTCATGAAGACTTTCCGGCAGCCGTAGAAAAAGCTTTGGCGGCATGGGGTGTGGTAGATATCCTGATTTGCAATGCGGGTATCAGCCAGCGAAGCCTGGCCGCCCAGACAGACCTTTCTGCCATGAAACAAGTGATGGATACCAATTTTTTGGGTTCTGCCGGGCTTTGCCGGGAGCTGTTACCCCATATGATAAGGCGCAAACAAGGCATTATTGCCCCTGTCAGCTCTGTGGCAGGAAAATTCGCCACTCCCCTTCGGAGCTCTTACTGTGCCTCAAAAATGGCGATTCAAGGTTATTTTGACAGTGTGCGGGCAGAGTGCCACAGTCAGGGCATCAGGGTAAGCATGATTATTCCCGGATTTGTCAAAACCAGAATTTCCATAAATGCACTGGATGGACAGGGCGGACATCACGGTGTCATGGATCCCAATCAGGAAAAGGGAATTCCGCCGGCTCAGGCCGCCCGGGAAATTCTGCGGGGACTTGAGAAGAACAAGAGGGAAATCCATACGGGTATTACAGCTAAAGTTCATCTGGCTCTTCTGCTGAACCGCTTTTTTCCCGGACTGCTCAACCGTATGCTCAGAAGGGTAAAAGTCAAGTAATGGAAGGCTCTTCCATGGACCTACTCTCCTGTGCCGCCCGGTCTTCCAGCTCCATTAAAAAGATATAGACCTGGGCGGTTAAATCATAAAGCTCCCGGGGAATGACTGCACCGGGGACAAGGGCATCCAGAGCCTCGCTAAGAAGGACATTTTCCTGTATTGGAATCCCTGCTTCCTCCGCAAGGGCCAATATTTTTCCGGCTTGACTTCCCCGGCCAGAGGCAATGAGCCGGGGGGCATCATCTGCATCTTTATTCCACTTTAATGCAGCAGCTTTCCGTATCAGCCCCACAGGTTCAACCCTTCTTCTCCCAAAGGAGCCGGCAGTGTAGAAAAAAGAGAGAGATTCTCTTTTACCGAAATACTGGATACAAAGCCTGTTTTTCGGGCTATTTCTCTCTTGAACTCAGGCAGAGCCTTACGAATCCGTACTACGGTCTTCTTATTATCGCATGAGATACGGCAACGCAATCGGTTTCCGGCCCGACCCACAGCAACTTCCAGACCGCCCAGGAAGGGTAGAGCCATTTCCAGAATCAAGCTGCTGCCTTCATTAATTTCCTTCTTGCGGCGGTGATGATTTTCCCTGAGTCTTATGGAAAAGGAAGGCCTTTGTCCAGGAATATCCGGTTTTTCCTGAAAGAGCAAAGCGTCCCCAGCTTCTTCTTTATGAACTCCAACGGAGGAAAAGGAATGTTCAAGCTCCCTGAGCTGTTCATGAATCTTGGGAGATAATTCACCGGAATGCGAATCTGCCCACCTTCCGAGAACAAGAATGAGCAAACGGGCATCCCGGCTGTCCGGGGAAAGCTGCTCAAATATCCGCAAAAGAGGAAAAAGCGAGGCCTGAACAGGAAGCCTTTTATCCAGCAATGAAACAAGCTGCCTTATATGGGCCCCAAGCATTCTCCGGCTCAATTTCCCCGGAACAGACTGCGGCAACGGAGCGTCCCCGGGAGGGGCAAAGCTCTTTCCCTTTTCAGGCCTTTTCTCAGAAACTGGTGAAGGAAGCCTTTCAGAGTTTCTGATTCTTTGGATATTCACAGGCATACCTCCCGGAAATAAGGGAAATGCCCCGGGGTTCTTTCACCAATGCAGAAAATCATTTATACTTTGCTCCTGATTTCACCGTTGCATTATAAAAGATCCCCTTGCCGGTGAAAAGGGAGAGGCCCTCCCAAAGGAGATTTATCTGTGGCATTACCCTTCAAAGTGGAGAAAAACCAGGTTCAAATCAGGGTTGATTATATCTCCGCCAAGCGAAAACAGAGCAAAGTCTCAGGCCGCTGGCCCGGCGGGCAGGCTGTAAGCTACCAGATTCCCGACGGAAAACTTGATATGGCTTTTTCCAACGAAACCCTCTTTCCCGTTTTTACGGCAGAAAATGAAATGTTTTTGAAAAGTATTGAAATCTCCTTCTCCATAAAGGGCAAAGCTTTCAGAATTTACGGCACCCAAAATCCGGGTGCCGGCCTGAGTATTTCCGACAAGAAAAATGTTATCCGCTTCATCAGGACAGCCCCCCCCAATCAGCTTATACGTGGATGCCGTAAAGGAAAAACCATAAGGCTGAACTGGGATTTTAACCGGAAACTCTGTGCAGAAGAATCGGTCAATCTGGATGCCCTCCTCATAAGGAGCAGCACCAAATCTCTTCAACCTGAAGAAAAGCGGCCGGTTTCCGAAGAAAAAAGTATTAAACTCAAAAGCCTCTGGATTCCTCCGGTGGAACAGGGAAGCGGCCTCAACCTTAAAAAACTGGAAGAAGACCTGGCCTGGATGGAAAGAAACCGCATATTCTTCAATCTGGTCCGCCTGGACAACCTCATA
>PDWI01045163.1_pt2 | contig 11476 bp, 10 predicted proteins | sample 1430891 | NCBI WGS metagenome assembly PDWI01 (sample SAMN01162508, study PRJNA174530) | Oral metagenome, whole genome shotgun sequencing project. | biome: Marine environment; feature: Marine mammal; material: Swab sample of the gingival sulcus; isolation source: swab sample of gingival sulcus... | reverse complement strand
CCACCCCACACATGACCGCCCGTGACGTGGGAGTGGCGGGCCTTCCTGGGTTGTCCACCGGGTGTGAGATTTCCGCCTCGGAGTTCCTCGCTGTACCTGGAAGGGCTCTGGGTGCCTGGAAGGGCGGGCGAACGGGTGTCTACTCTGCTCGCCGTTGCTGGTCAACTGGATCCGCTGACCCCTTACGACGTTCGCGGAATGCCGTGCGGATACGGTCGAACAACCACCAGGCGAGGCCGAGTCCAATCGCCAGCAGCAGCAACGCGATCACGGCCGCCAGTATCGGGTTGGCCAGTGCTAGCAAGGTCACTCCGGTGACGCTGACGTCCTCTGCGGTACTGACCGCCATGTTGCTGGCGGGTTCGGGGGAGGTGTTCACCCCCAGTCGCAGGCCTGCTTTGACCAGGTGCGACAGCAAGGCCACCCCGCCGCCGACGGCGGCGAGCATGGCCTGCTCCATCGACCCGGCGTCGCCGGCGATCAGCAGTGCCAGCGCCGTGCCGATGGCCGGCCGGATGACGGTGTGGATCGAGTCCCATGTGGAGTCGATATAGGGCAGCTTGTCCGCGGCCATGTCAACCACACAGAGCACCGCGGCCACCAACAGCACATCGGTACGGGCCAGCGCATCGGGCAGGATCTCGAGATGGCCGAACCGGTCAGTCAGGCCCAGGATCATGACGACAAGGTAGGCGTTGATGCCACTGGCCCACCCGGTGGTGAACACCCATGGAAGCAGTTCGGTCATGAGGTCTCCTTCGCCCGGTACCCGGGTTGTTTGTGTGTCTCGTCATCACAAGCATCCCGGATAGGCAACGCCTGCGCACGAGCGCGGATTCCCGGCGATTCATCAGTGCTCGCCTCGGCGAAGTGGGTCTGCTGAAGCCGCGAACCATCGACAACGGTTACAGCGCAGATTATCTGGCTGCCCAGGTTGCAGCGTGATAGGCCGATGTTGCGGAGATCGAGATCAGATCTACCAGTGAAAGCTATCTCAGCACCGAGGCGGCATCACGCTGCGTCATGGTTTTCAATGGCTCTTACGGCCTCGGCAAGATGGGGACGCTTTTTGGACCTATGAGGTGCAAAAAGCGTCCCCATCTTTGGCCGGGACCGTCAGCTGGGTTACGTCCCCTACCGACAGTGATAGAGAGATGTGAGGTATGGGCGTGCGGGCGCCGTTTCAGCACGACAACCGGCATTACGGCCGTATCGCGCCACTGCAATCGCCACCGTCGTCGCTGCCACCGGCAGCGGGGGCACGGAACGTGGCTACATCTGTTCCGGTGCTTGAACCCCCAGTAGATCCAGACCGGTCACCAGCACCCGCATCGTCAAGGCGGACAAGCTGAGCCGGGATTCCCGCACGTCACCGGCAGCCTTCAGCACCGGGCAGTTCTCGTAGAACGTCGAGAACGCCGTGGCCACCTCGTACAGGTAGTTGCACAGCTTGTGCGGTGCCGACTCCTCGGCAACCGTCGTCACGACGTCGCCGAAACTCGCCAGCAACAGGGCCAGGTCGCGTTCGGCCGACTCGGTCACCGTGATGGTGCGAGCCGCCTCCGGGTCTTCGCCAGCCCGGCGGAACATCGACCTGATCCGGGCCACCGCATACTGCAGGTACGGGCCGGTGTTACCGGTCAGCGCCAGCATCCGGTCGAAGTCGAAGGTGTAGCCGGAGTCGTGAGCCACTGACAGGTCGGCATACTTGACCGCGCCGATGCCGATCTGCGCAGCAATGATTTGCGCCTGCTGTTCAGGCAGTTCGGGGCGCAGCTGGGCCAGTACCGCACCGGCCCGCTCGATCGCCCCGGTCAACAGATCCATCAGCTTGACCGAATCGCCGCTGCGGGTTTTCAGCATCTTGTTGTCCGCGCCCAGTACACTGCCGATCTGCACATGCTCGACCTCGACATCCGCAGGAAGCCAACCGGCTTCGCGGGCGGTAGCGAACACCATCTGCAGGTGTAGTGCCTGGGTGGCGCCCACCACGTACAGGATCCGGTCTGCGCCCAGTTTTGATACCCGGTGCCGGATCGTGGCCAGATCCGTTGTCGCGTAACCATATCCGCCGTCGGACTTACGTACGATCATCGCCATCGGCTGGTCGTCCCGACCGGTGAAACCGGCCGGGAAAGCACACAGCGCGCCCTCGCTGATCCGGGCCAGCCCGGCTGCTTCCAGTTCTGCGCACACCTGGGGAAGGTCCGGGTTGTAGGTGCTTTCGCCAGCCAAGTCGGCGTCGGTCAGGGTCACGCCGAGGGTGGAATAGATCCGGTTGAAGTACACCCTGGAGCTGGCCAGCAGGTCCTCCCACAACGCCAGCGTGCGCGCGTCACCGGCCTGCAATGCCACTACCCGGTTGCGGGAGCGTTCGGCGAACGCGGGGTCGGAGTCGAACTTCGACCTGGCCTGCTGATAGAACGTGTTCGGATCCGTCTGAAGCAGTTTCGCCTGTTCGGAGTCATCGCCGACATCCAGTAGGTGTTCGATGAGCATCCCGAACGGGGTGCCCCAGTCGCCGATGTGGTTCTGCCGGATCACGGTATGCCCCAGGGTCTGCAGGATCCGTGCCAGCGCATCCCCGACGATTGTCGTGCGCAGGTGTCCGACGTGCATTTCCTTGGCCACGTTGGGTGCCGAGTAGTCGATGACGATGCGCTGGCTGCCCGGTGCGGGGAGGCCGGTTCGGGGGTCGGCAGCTTGCTCGCTCGCGTTCGTGGACACCCATTGCGCGCTCGCGGTGAGGTTGATGAAGCGGCTACCTCCCGCGGCGGGCGGCCCAGCCGCTTGGCCAGTGCGAGTGGGGCGTTGATCTGGACGTCGGCGAACTTGGAATCTCGGATCACCGGATCGGCATCGGCGAACTCGGGGCCGAACGCAGTTGCTATCGCGGACTGGACCCGGGGGATGAGGACGGCGGTCAGGCTTGGCACCGCACAAGCCTACCCAGCCGGCCGATGGTGCTGATATCGGATCTGGCCGGCCGGGGAGTCGTGGCCGGTCCGCCGGTGCTCGTGGTGGGGTACCGCCAGCGACAAAGTGTCGGTGGCGGCAGAGAGTATGGGATCGGCTCGATGGGCGGGCCACGACTCACCCGAACGGGTGAGCGGAACGGATCCTGAGGCGTCTCTTGACGAACTGTCAGACCTTGGACGTACTCTGGATTTAGGTTCGGACACCTGTTCGAGGCGTCGAACAGGTGGACGAACCGCATGTGGCTGGCGAGCTGCGTGTGAGGGCACTGGACGCGAGTGCGCCGGCCGGTGGGGTGGAGTCGCGATCCACATCGCCGGCAGGTGCGGTCCAGGTGGGACGATCTCGACCCCGTCCCCCTGGCCGCACCACCCCCGGGTCGAGATCAACCAACGTGTGATCCCGGGAAGGGTGGGAAGCAAACGATGCGTCGATGCGACGAGCCGATCGAGGTGTGGACGGCCGCTCATACCGGTATGGGCCAGCAGGACGAACCCCCGGAGCGGTTCCTGTGGCGCGGCCGGTCCTACCTGGTTCAGGAGGTGCTGACCTCTTGGCGGGAGCGGCAGCCGTGGTGGACCCAGCAGGCGGTTGAAGCCGTGCACGGTGCGCAGCCATGCAGCGAGTCGCAGCACGCTGTGGCCGTCGACCGGTTGACGGTGCTTGCCGATGGGTCTGAGCGGCAGGTGTGGCGGGTGCGGGCCAGCTCCGGGCGGCTCGCGGTGGTCGGGGTCTACGACCTGGCCATGATCCCCGGTGCGTCCGCCCGCGGTGAGTGGCGGCTGCTGCAGATCCGCGACTGACCTATCACGTTCATAAATTTCTTGTGCGACAGCCGAATCGAAGGAGAACTGCGATGACCGCCATAACTCTCGCCGCGCGTGATGTGCTGCGCCCGCCTGGGGTGCCGGGCACGGCACTGGAACTCATTGACCGTGCTCGGCACGGGCTACGCGAAGCCGTCGATACCGCCGACCAGGACGACCGGTACGTGCTGGCGCACCTGTCGGCCTTGCGGTCGGCAGCCGCCGTCCTGGCCGTGCGTGGCCGGCCCACCCGCCGAGGGAGCGGGCGGCTCAACGTGTGGGTGGTGCTGCCGAAGATCGCGCCCGAACTGGGGGAGTGGGCCGCCTACTTCGCGGCCGGGGCCGCTCGCCGTCAGGCGATCGAGGCCGGCCGGTCCGGGGTGGTCAGCACCCGCGACGCCGACGACTTGGTGCGGGCGGCCACCGACTTTCTCGATGTGGTCAGCACCGAGCTGGGTGTCCTACCTATCCGGTGAGCACTGTCTTATTGGGTGAGCGCTGGCTATTCGGTGAGTACTGTGGAGAAGTTCACGCACTTGCACGTGGCCTCGGGGTATTCCTTGCGCTACGGGGCGTCCAGCCCGGCCGACCTGGTCCAACAGGCGTCCGATGCGGGAATGAACGCCCTGGCTCTGACCGACCGGGACGGGCTGTACGGGGCGGTGAAATTCGTGGCTGCCGCTACCCGGGCCGGCCTCAGCCCGATCCTCGGGGTAGACCTGGCGGTCGAACCGACCGGGCTGATCGCCGGGCTGCCCGGCTGGGCCGACCCGTCGGTCGCAGCGGCGGCCAGCCTGGCGCGCGCCACCCCGGTCCGTGGGGGTGCGGTGGCCGATCGCCGGCTGGCCCGGATCACCGTGCTGGCGCACGGGACTTCCTGCGCGGCAACCGATGCGGGCCACAACGGATGGCCCGCATTGTGCCGGCTGGTCACCGCTACCCATGCCCGTGGTGAACGTGGCACCCCGGTGGCGAGCCCGGCAGACATTGCCGAGCACGCGATGACTCCCGGGGGGAGTACCGCAGATCCGGGCCAGCTGACGGTCCTGCTCGGACCGGACTCCGAGTTCGGCAGGGCGGTACTGGCGCATCGCGACGACCTCGCCCAGGCTGTCCTCGCGCAGTGGTACGGCCTGTTGCCGCTGGGATCGGTCGTCGTAGAGATCGTCTGCCACGGCGGGCCCAGTCATACCCCGGCCAGCACCGCTCACGCCGCCCGGATGCTCGGCCTGGCCCGGCAAGCCGGCATCCCCACGGTGCTGACCAACGCGGTTCGTTACGCTCGCCGCGACGGTGCGGTCACCGTCGACGTTCTGGACGCGGTTCGCCGCCTGGTCCCGTTGCACCAGCGGCACCTGGACCGCACCACCGCTGCCGGGTTCCTCGCCGACACCCCGTCCATGATCCGGGTCGCTGACGCCGTGGCCCGTGCAGCCGGTGCCGGCCTGGACACCGCCACCGACCTCCTGCGCGAAACCGCCAGGGTGGCCCGACGATGCCGGCTCGACCCCAGCGAAGACCTCGGCATCGGCCAGGTTCACCTGCCCGAACCGGACCTGGTCACCGGTGGGCTGGCCCACACCCACGGGCGGTGCAAGACCGCCTGGACAACGAATTGCGCATCGTCACCACCCTCGGCTACGCCACCTATTTCCTCACCGTCGCCGAAGTGTGCGACCTCATCCGGGACCGCGGCGCCAGGGTCGCCGCCCGCGGCTCCGGGGCCGGCAGCCTGATCACCTACCTGCTCGGCATCTCCGGAATCGACCCCATCGCCCATGACCTGCTCATGGAACGGTTCTGCCATCCGCTGCGAGCCGAGCTGCCGGACATCGACATCGACGTCGAATCCGAGCGGCGCACCACCATCTACCAATGGATCATCGACCGGTTCGGCACCGACCGGGTCAGCTGTGTGTCGATGATGGACACCTACCGCATCCGCCACGCCGTCCGCGACGTCGGTGCCGCGCTCGGGCTACCGCCGGGTGAGATCAGCGCCATCGCTGCCGCCTTCCCGCACATCCGGGCCCGGGACGTGCGCAACGCGCTCGCCGAACTGCCCGAACTGGCCCACAGCGGCCTGGCCGTGAACGGCAGGCCCACCCCGCGGCTGGAGCTGTTGTTCGACTTGGTCGAACGCCTCGACGCACTACCCAGGCACATTGCGCTGCACCCGTGCGGGGTACTGCTGTCTAACGCCCAACTGGGAGACCGCACCCCGATCGAACGCAGCTTCGACGGGTTCCCGATGAGCCAGTTCGACAAGGACGACGTGGAAGTGCTCGGCCTGCTCAAGCTCGACGTTCTTGGCATCCGCATGCAATCGGCTATGGCTTACGCCGTCACCGAAGTCGCTCGGGTGGAACAGGTTCCAGCACCGGACATCGACTCGATTCCGCTCGATGACGAGCCGACGCTCCGGCTGATCCGTTCTACCCACACCTTGGGTTGCTTTCAGATCGAGTCACCGGGACAACGAGAACTGATCGGCAAGTTCGGCCCGCAAGACTTCGCTGACCTGGCCATCGACATCTCCCTGTTCCGGCCCGGCCCGGTGAAAACCGACATGATCGCCCCGTTCCTGCGGGCCCGACAGGGCTGGGACACACCGCAATACCTGCATCCCAGCCTGGAGCCGGTATTGGCCGAAACCCACGGCGTCGTCGTCTTCCACGAACAGGTACTGCGGATCTTCGACACCGTCACCGGCTGCGGGCTACCGCGGGCCGACGAACTACGCCGGCAGATGGGTTCGCCCGACGCCCACGACCGGATCGAGGCATGGTTCACCGAGGCAGCCGCCGCCCGCGGCTACTCACCTGCGGATACGGCCCGCATCTGGGCGGTGCTCAAGGGTTTCGCATCCTTCGGATTCTGCAAAGCCCACGCCGCCGCTTTCGCGCTACCCACCTACCAGTCCGCCTGGTTGAAGGCTCACCACCCGGCCGCGTTCTTCGCCGGGGTGCTCACCCACGACCCCGGCATGTACCCGAAGCGGCTCATCCTGGACGACGCCCGCAACCTCGGCGTCACCGTCTTGGGCCTGGACGTCAACGCATCGGAGGCCACCTACCGGGTGGAGAAGGTTCCCACCACGTACCAGGACACCGACGGCGCAGCGTATTTCGCCGAAGCGCAGCCGGCGGAGCCGGAACCCGAGCCGCACTGGGGCACCAACTGGAACACCGGCTCCGCCGACGGCGAGACCGGTGGGCCGGGTGCCGGGTTGCAGCCGGGTGCCGGGGTTCAGCCGGGTGCCGAGGTCGCCCGCATCCTCAGTGGACGTCCGTTCCACAGCCTCGCCGACCTGTGGCACCGGGCCAGGCCGTCCCGGCCGATCGCCGAACGACTCGTCCTGGCCGGTGGGCTGGACAGCCTCTACGGCGTCGGTGCCACCAGTCCGGTTCCCGGCCGGCACCGGCTCACCCGGCGTGACCTGCTGCTGCACCTAGCCGACCTGGACACCTGGTCGGCGGCGACCGCCCGGGCAAACCGCGCGGGGCACGGCCGGACCCGGCCGGGCGCGGCCGGAGCCGGCAAGACCTCCGGCGCTGCCCCGGGCCAGGACCTCGGGCCGGTGGGACAACTGCTGTTGGACCTAGGGGACGCCCCCGACCACATCGAACCCAGCGGGTTGCCCGAGCTGACCCCGGCCGAACGGGTCGCCGCTGAACTGGAGATCCTCGGCCTGGATGTCAGCGCCCACATCATGCAGCACTACCGGCCCCTGTTCGCCGAACTCGGCATAACCCGGGCCAGGGACGTGCTCGCCCGCCGCAACCGGCAGGAGATCCTCGTCGCCGGGGTCAAGGTCGCCACCCAGACACCACCGGTACGGTCCGGGCGCCGGGTGGTGTTCCTTACCGTGGACGACTCCACCGGGCCGGTCGACGCCACCTTCTTCGAGGACGTCCAGGGGCCGTACGCGCATGTGGTGTTCGGGTCTTGGCTGTTGTTGGTGCGCGGGCAGGTGCGCCGTACCGGGCCACGGGGAGTCTCGCTGCGGGCCACCGGGGCCTGGGAACTCGGCAGCATCTGGCATGCCTGGTGCGACGGTGGCACCGACGCGGTGCTGGACCTCCTGCACGCAGACCGGGTGATGCCAGCCGGAGCCCTGGCACCTGCCCGGACCGTCGCCGACGGCCGTGACGACGGCCCCTTCGGCGCGATGGTCGACCCGGCCGCCGCCGTGGAAGCCAACCGGGCCACGGCCAACCGGGCTCGCCGGCGGGTACTGGTGCACGCCAGCGGGTATCGACAATCCCCGTACGCCGACATCCGCCCCCAGGGCGAGGACGTGCGCACATCCCGGAAACTGTGGCATGCCAGCCCCGGCAGCAGTGGGCGGTGACCTAGGGTGGCAGTGTGCTCGAACCCCTCACTCCCGTCACCGCAGCTGGCTCCGACAATGCCCGGTCCACCGCGCTCGAACGCCAGATCGACCTGCTCGTGCAGTCCTGCCAGGACGCCGTACGGCAGGCAGGTGACGCCGGTCAGGCCGGCGCGGTCCGGTTACGCGTGGTCGACCTCGGTGGGGGCACCGGGAGCCAGGCCGCAGGGCTGGCCAAGCAGGGGCACCACGTCACCGTCGTCGACCCCAGCCCGAACGCGCTGGCAGCGGTCTCCCGGCGGGCCGCCGAAGCCGGCCTGGACACCCTGCACGCCGAACAGGGCGACGCGGAGAACCTGGCCGACCTGCTGGGCATCGGCACCGTCGACCTGGTGCTCTGCCACAACGTCCTCGAAGTGGTCGATGACCCGGTGGTCGCCCTGGGCAGCGTGCGCCAGGTGTTGCGCGCGGACGCCCCGGTCACCACAGCACCAGGTCCGGCACCGCCCACCGGGGCGGCATCGTCGTCCTCGCCCGCGACACCCCCGCCGGTTAGCGGCCGGCTCAGTCTGCTGGTGGCCAACCGCAACGCAGCGATCGTGGCCAGGGTCGCCCGTGGAAACCTGCGGCAAGCCCACCAAATGGCTACCGACCCCTCCGGCAGCTGGGGCGCAGACGACCCGCTACGGCGGCGGTTTACCCCACTGGAGATGGCCGAACTGTTGGCCAAGACCGGTTTCGCCCAACGCAGCGTGCGCGGCATCCACACCCTCAGCGACCTGGCCCCGTACAACCCGGCCAGCGAGGACAGCCCCGACCCCGCCCTGCTGGAAGCCCTCGACGCATACGCCGCCAGCGAACCCGCTTTGCTGGACATCTCGCCCACCCTGCTTATCGACGCCGTGCCCATCCGCCCGTAGCACCCGGCGGGGCGGAGCGGTGGGGTAGAAGAGCGGCGGGTGGAACGGAGTAGGAATGAGCCGAAACCAGCTGAACCGCGGCGACACTCGCGCCGAGACCGCCGGGCTGACCGGCGACGACACCGGCTGCACCATCCTGCACGTCGACATGGACGCGTTCTACGCCTCCGTCGAACTCATCGACCGCCCGCATCTGCGCGACCAACCCGTCATCGTCGGTGCCTGTGCCGGCCGCGGGGTCGTGCTGGCCGCCAACTACGCTGCCCGGGCCTTCGGGGTGCACTCCGCGATGCCGATGACCAGGGCCCGCCGGCTGTGCCCACGCGCACACGTCATCAGCCCCGACCACCGCCGCTACTCGGCGGTCTCCGCCGGGGTCATGCGCATTTTCCACAGCATCACCCCGCAGGTGGAAGCACTCAGCCTCGACGAAGCCTTCCTCGATGTCTCCGGCGCGCTGCGGCGGCTGGGCCCACCCACCAGGATCGCCACGATGATCCGTGAACAGGTCGCCGCCGAGCAACGCATCACTTGCTCGGTCGGAGTGGCCGCCAGCAAGTTCGTGGCCAAACTCGCCTCCTCCCGTTGCAAACCCGACGGGCTCTTAGTCGTCCCGGCCGACCAGGTCATCGACTACCTGCACCCGTTGCCGGCCACCGCACTGTGGGGAGTCGGGGACAAAACCGCGGCCCAACTGGACCGGCTCGGCCTGCGCACCGTCGGCGACATTGCTCATCTGCCGCTGGACACCCTCACCCGCGCCCTGGGCAACGCCACCGGCCGGCACCTGTACGAGCTGGCCTGGGGCCGCGACCCGCGCCAGGTCACCACCACCCAGGCCGAGAAATCCATCGGTGCCGAGGAGACCTTCGGCACCGATGTCGATGACCCGGCCGTGGTTCTCCGCGAGGTCCTGCGGCTGGCGAACAAGACCGCCCGCCGGGCACGCAAGGCCGGACTGTGCGGACGCACCGTGGTGTTGAAGGTCCGGTTCGGTGACTTCACCACCATCACCAGATCCAAGACCCTGCCCGAGGCCACCGACACCGGCCACCAGATCTACCAGGCCGCCCGTGGCCTGTGGGACGCCCTGCACCTGCAACGCGCCCGCATCCGGCTGGTCGGGATACGCATCGAAGGGCTCACCCCCGTCGGTCAGCAACCCCGGCAACTGGTCCTCGGTGAACGGGCCATCGGATGGCGGGAAGCAGAACAAGCCACCGACCGCGCTGCGCGCCGCTTCGGACCCGGCAGCGTCACCGCGGCCAACCTGCTAGCCGGGCCAGGTACCTGAACACGCACACCACGCGTGCCTGGAAACGCCCGTGAGGAGCACAAAAAGGTGACGATTCCGGCCCCATCCGTGTGTCTCGGGAACCCACGATGTCACTTGTGCGTCAGGACTTACCGGGTACGGGTTTCGGTCCGGGCCGATGCCACTTATTCTGGTGACACCTATAGGCAATCACCGGCAGCCAGCTAGCGAAGCACCGGTGATCGGCGGGTCCATACATACTCGCCAACAACGGAGCGGAGGAGGCCACAGTGCCGCTGTCGGATCATGAGCAGCGCCTGCTGTCCGGGGGCGAGTTCCGGTGGCCGCTCCAGGCAGCGGCTCATCCTCGGCGGTGCCCTCGTCGCCGTCGGGCTTCTGATCATGCTCGCGTCCTTGTACAACCAGTTCATTCTCGGGGCCGTCGTCGGCTTCGCGGTCATGCTCGGCGGGGCCAGCTGGGCGCTCGCTGCACCGAAGAAGCCCGCCGGTCCCGAAGGCGTCGTCGGTCCAGGAGGTGCCGTCAAGCCGCGGGCTGTCAAAACTGAACGGGCCAAGGGTGGGGCGGGCACCTTCATGCAGCGGATGGAAAGCCGCTGGGAGAAGCGCCGCGAAGAGGGCGACCGCTGAGGCGATTCGCTCGTGCGCGCAGTGCCGCGCGCCCCGGCCGGTTCGATCACCTAACGCCGGCTCGATCACCCGGCACCAACACCTAGATCACCTAACGCCACCACCCACTCGGCCACCAGCTGGCAACTATCTGCTGCCACGTGCTCCGTTCGGCTGCCACCTCGGCCACCACGGTCTCCACGTCCTTGCGCGCCCGGTCCCGATCCCGGAGCGTCGTCGCGGTTCCCGCCCGCGGGCGCGGGGCATAGCGTGCTGCGGTGATCGCCTCTGCTCGCCTGGCCACCGCCGAGCGGGCTCCGGTGGTGCGGACCTCGTCGCGCAGGTGATCCGCTCGGGCCTGCACCGTGGCCGATGATGCCCACCGCACCCCGAGATCTCCCACCCGGTCCTGCAGGTCCGTCCATGCCACCTCGGCCACCGTTGCCGATGTCGCCGCCCCGGCCCAGCGCCGGCGCCGCCGCACCGTCACCACGAGCCTGGGCACCCCTGCCACGATGCCCACGACGACGACCGCCAGCAGCACCCACCGCCACCGGCC
>PDWI01010819.1_pt1 | contig 11477 bp, 11 predicted proteins | sample 1430891 | NCBI WGS metagenome assembly PDWI01 (sample SAMN01162508, study PRJNA174530) | Oral metagenome, whole genome shotgun sequencing project. | biome: Marine environment; feature: Marine mammal; material: Swab sample of the gingival sulcus; isolation source: swab sample of gingival sulcus... | reverse complement strand
TTATTCGGTTAATGACAGCATTCATATTCGAGCCAAAATCACGGATAACGAAGCTCTTAAGCAAGTCAGCGTTTATATTATAAACAATCATAATCAGAGGGTTACAAAGCCTTATGTTTTTAACATATCCGGCAAGGAATATTCCTTAGACACCCGTTATATCATCGACAACCTGTATTTAAAGGGCGGAGATTATTATTTCGTTATCGAGGCTAAGGATGAATTTAATCGTGCTTTAAAATATCTACCGATTACGATTAATGCTTTGGCAAGGGGCTTAAAAGATATTCTGATTGTGGAAGCTAAGTCAAATCAAACGTCTATTTACTCGATATTCCCGGAAAAAACATTAATCAAAACTCTAGGTAAGCCTTATCAAGATTTGATGTACAACGCTTATGCCCAGCAATATGTGTTTTTATCGAAAGATGGGGTGTTATCCGCCCATCAAGAGGAAGATTTTGAGGAAGTTTGGCAAGAAACCGAGTTGAATAATATGACACATCCTTTCTTGGGGAAATTATGCTATCGCGAACAAAAAATATTTGTCAGCACCGGCAAAGGAGATATTCGTTCTTTTAATGAGGACGGACAATCTAACTGGCAAGCAAATTCCAGCTTTATTGATGCCGATATTAAAGATTATCAGTTTTTTAAGGAAGAATTGCTAAGCATTAACAGGTCTTGGACCTTAGAAGATGACCAAATTGAGCGTTTTAACTTATCAACAGGGGCTTCTACGCATAATTACCCCTTAAATTTTTCGCCTGAAAAAGTGGTCAATGTAGAGGATAAACTTTATCTGATTTTGGGCAATACCACCCACACCGCCAAAGCTTGTTCGCTTTCGACACATTACCACTTAGTACAAGAATTCAAAGTCTGGAACAACAGACACATTACGGATGCTTTTCGGTATTCTAAATACCATTATTTATTGGCATTTGACGATAAAGTTATAGAATATTACCTGCCCAATGATTATGAAAGGGAGTTGGTTAGCCTCTCCTCTCCCACTCAATTTTATTATGATGATTTACACGAACGTTTATTTTACATCGAAAACAACAAGATTTTTCTGCTAAAATATCCTTCGGAGGGTGCTGAATTATACTACACAAACGATCAAAAAATCAACGATTTAATTTTTGTTTATAATAAATAAGGTGAGCCTCTTCGTGCGTTAAAAACCCTAAACTCTTGAATACACTTTATTTTAAATACTTTTTCAGAATATCTACGATTTCAGGGCTACTAGGACGAGGTGCATTAGAGTTTATCAACACCCCATTTCTATCGACTATCATATAGTGCGGTATTGTATTGAAGTTGTATTTCTTTTGTATTTGGGTATAATCCTTTATCATAGCTCTATAATTTAGACCTTTAATATTTAAATCTAGAACCGCCTTTTTCCATATATCCTCTCTTTTATCCGTGGAAAGATATATAAACGTAATCTTCCCTTTTTTAATTTCTTTTTTGAATGCTTTTTTTAGCTTTTCACTATTTTTAATCTCTTCGATACAAGGAGCACACCAACTTGCCCAAAAGTCTATATATAAAACTTTTCCTCGATGTTTATTGATGATTTCTTCAAGGGTGTACATCTGGGTATCAATATGGGTGTTTTTAGCCTTTTTTTGTTTTTTGGGTGTATCGTATTTAGAAATTCTTGAACGAATAAGCGATTGAAAATCTTTGTCTTGAACTTGCTCTTGAATAAAATTAACGATAGGCTTTAAATAACGATAAGTATAGCTACTCTCTGTCATCTCAACAGTAATTCCTGTAAGGTAGAACTCGAATAAATAACTTGGGAGTACCTTCTTAGCTAATTGTATTTTCCGTACAATGTGATGGACAGAATCCGGATTGTTTTTGTCAAACCCATTGTTGAACTTAAATTCATGATACTTATAGTTTATAACTCCAGTAATATGATAAAAATCTTGATAACTATTCTTATAATTTGATAATTCCGGTTGCTCTAATATCTTTTTATATTGGGGTAAGTTTCCTGCAAATATCATTGAATCGTAATTTGCTCGATGATTAAATGTCACAAAGGAGTGAATATTTGAGTAGAAATCCTTTTTAAATTTACTTTTGATATACCGTATATATTCTTCAGATAAGTTTTTAAACTGACCCAAAAACGCTAATTCGTTTCTTAGAAGTTGTTTTCTGTATTTCAGATATTTGTGAGGGTTCATATCCCAAATAACCCTTTGGGTAGTATCTTGAAAACTTAAAAAATACTTTGCATAAAAATTTAACTTTTCAGCACCCCTTCCCGAATAAACAAGACTTTCATCAAAGTTTTGACAATCCACTTCGAAATAGATACTGTCTCCCGGCAATACGGTTAGGTAAGTCATTTCATTTTTATGGTACAAAGAGACCTGATTAATAGAGTCGTAGTTCAACTTTATTTGCGTTGAAAAAAATCCATTTTTATCAAGTTTTACTTTTGTGATTGCATGTTTATCTTCTGTACCAAAATGATTCTCCACATTCAGCACCACTTTTCTGCCATCTCGATTGTTTATTTTACCGGATATATACGCCGTTTTTTGTGCATTAACAATGCTTAAACTCAACGTAATAATAATTATAAGCGTGTTAAAAGACTTCATTGTTTTTTAGAATTAACATATCCTTTGCTCTAGGTCCACAGTTAAAAAGAAGGTCTAAGACCGATAGGTTTGGAGTAAAAGCAAATTTGTTGCCAAATGTTTGGTAATATTCTCGATATGGATAATTCGAAAAATAAGGATTATTGGGCTTAAAGCTTCTCCTTAGGTATTCCGGTTCTTTGGGAGGGTGGAATTCTTTTGTAGTGGTAAACCTTGTGTTAAAATCGATATAGGTATTTATAACCGCTTGTATAGCATTGTTTAACTCGATTAAAAACACTGTTTTTTCTTCAAAAACAAACTTAAAGTCATCTATAATATACTCGTAAAAAGGTGATGATTGATACGCGCTTTCGATAGATTTAAAATGCTGTTTTTGCCAATCGGTACTGTAATCTATCTTTATATTTTGAATGCTTTGTTTGTTTTGTTCCGGCTTTACAATAGGAACGCTTAGGGCTAATTTCCCGTTAGCGGTTAAAATCTCGCATCTATTTCGGAACGTCTTTTTAACGAAATTTTCGTGAGTGTCAATTTCGACAACATCACTGTTTAGAACTTGAGTTAAGTAAAAAATATTGGGGAAATAAGCCGTAGGGAGAATCATTGTTTTTTAGCGATATATAAAATCTCATTTTTAGGTAAACGCATATATTCAATTTCTTGCTCCGAGAAATTACGGATATAATCCAACTCATCCACCTTAAAGCCTGACTTAGCCAATCGCTGACCGTAGTCTTTACCGTGCCAACGGACGTGGTCGTACTGTCCAAAATGCTTCTCTCGTTCTTTAGGGTCAGTAATGCTTAGGTCTTCGTAAGTTTCCTCGAAATTAGGATTAATGGGGACTTGCAAAATAGCCCAACCGCCCGGTTTAAGGATGCGGTAAATCTCGGAAGTCGCCTTAAACTCATCTTGAACGTGCTCCAAAACGTGATTGCACATTACAAAATCGTAGGTATTATCTTCAAAAGGAATCTGATGAATATCGAAATGATAATCGGCAATAGGAGATTCTAAGTCTCCGGTGTGATATTCTAAAGTTTCCAACTTTTTAAACCGCTTAAAAAAAGACTGCTCCGGTGCAATATGCAACATCTTGGTTGGGCGGGTAAACACCTCTGTTTCGTTATTTAGATACAACCATATTAAACGATGTCTCTCCAGCGATAAACACCTTGGGCATAACCTGTTTTCACTATTTTTATCGGTATACCCATAAGGCAATAACTTCCTGAATTTACCATCGCAAATAGGGCAATGATGTTTTTTGCCCACATAAAACATCGAAAACAAATAGCTAAAAGCAAAGCTAAAGCGGATTAAATATTTTCTAGGAATATTTCTAACAATAAATTTGATAAATTTTCTCATATCAGACCTAAATTATCTCACAAAAGTAATGTTTTTATGTTCTTTGTTTGAATTTTGAGAGATTTTATGTAAATTTGGATAGTTTCACCAATAAAATAGTTATAGATATGAATAAACAAGATAAAATTTTAGTAGCATGGGATTTTTCTCCAAAAGCACAAAATGCTTTGGAACATGCCATTCAATTAGCCGAAATTAGTAAGTGTTCTGTGGAACTTGTTCATATTATAGACGAGGACGGTTTATACGATGATGCCTGTAAAGGCATGGATAAAATTGTAGAAAACACACATATAAATTTTGGTGTAGATGTCGGTTACGTTGTAAAAACGGGAAGTGTATTCTCTACTTTAGGCGAGTATGCTGTTGAGCAAGAAGCCATTCTTGTTTTAATGGGTACGCACGGTATGAAAGGAATGCAAAAACTAACCGGAAGCTGGGCTTTAAAGGTAATTGCAAGTTCTAAGGTTCCATTTATTGTAGTGCAAGGACCACCTCGTAACAAGTTCTATTCCAATATTGTATATCCTGTCGATTTTAGAAAGGAAAGTAAGCAAAAATTAAAGTGGGTAGGCTATTTAGCTGAGAATTTCCACTTGAAGGTAAATATCTTGGTTCCTAACGTTAGCGACGCTAGACACTCTAAACGTATTTATAACAATTTAGAGTTTTCTAAAAAATATCTGGGCGGTAAAGATGTGGAGTATGAGATTCATATTTCTAAAGCCAAAGGCTCTTTTGTTAAGCAGACCTTAGATTTCTCGAAATACATTGATGCTGATTTAATTATTGTTGTGATAACCAAAGATATAGGATTAAGCGATTATATGTTTGGTGCAGATGAGCAAAAACTGATTGCCAATAATATGGAGATTCCTGTTATGTGTATTCAGCCTAGAACAGACTTAACCAACTACAATAGATTCTTCTAAAATCTACTGAGCTTCAAAAACATAAGTAATGGTGCCTCGTTGTTTTAGCGGGGCATCTTGTTTTTTGTTAAATTTTGACCGTTTTACAGACTCTTTGGCTGCCTTTATTAAACAATCGTCGAGCGTTGAGTTTTTATCAATACTAAACGAACTAATGATGCCTTTTCTATTGACTTCTATATTAACAATAACTTTCCCAGAGCCCTCGCATTTGTAAGTGGGTACGGGAATTTTAATTTTATGACGGTCTTTTAAAAAGTAGGTAATGTAAGTTGCCCCTTGAAAATTAGAAGGCGTTACGTTTAGTGCTTCTTCAACCTCTTGCTGTTCCTCCTCAATCGATGCTTCATCGTCTATATTTAAATCGTCTCGCTCAAATATCTTATGGTACTCCTCATCGCTAATAGCTTTCTTCACCAAAGATGCTTTGTACTCCTCATCAGCTTCTTCCACATCTGAATAGTCGTAAGGGTCTGTTTTATCGACATCTTTTAAGGCTCTGTTTACCGCGAGGTTTCTTCTTTCTTCAGCACTCATATCGGTCTCATCTTGAGGCTCTTCTAGTTGAGGTGAGTCTTCTAAAAAGTTTTCCAGCTCAATATACACTCCCTCCTCTTCTTCGGGCATAGGCGTATGAATTGTGCTGATTACCATACCTAAAACAATGATAAGATAAATAAGGCTGGAAAGAATCACAGACCTATATATATAATAATGTCTCCCTTTTCGCATTACAGGCGAAGATAACAAAAATACGAAATGTAGATAATGTTATTTTTTAGAAAAAACAGGAACTGCACGGGTAGAAGCTTGATTTACTTCTATTGATTCGGCTTTTGCAAGGTCTTTTTCATTTTGATAGGTTTTGAGAGCATACATAACAACACCTATTGCTACCATAATCAAAAACAAATTTATCTTACTGAGATTTTTTTGGAGTTTGTTTGTCATAAATTGAATCTTTGAATACAAAGAAACCATTATTTATCTTTAAAATCAAAAAAAAATGCAAGATTTTGGTCAATAACCCTTTTATTGTGCCAAATAAACGTTATTTAACATGAGCTCGAGATAATCTTTGCTCTAAAAACCAAAAGCCATAACTAGTTATTAACCCTTGATTCTCAGCATAAATCCAAAATATTTGCGAATTTCTGTGAGAAAAACCTTATCCCGAATTCACATTATTTAAAAAAGTCTTCTAACTTTCCAACAGCATCGGGAAGTGCAAAAACAACGACTTTATCTTGTGGCTTGATGGTTGTGTTACCGGTTGCAATAAAACTCTTATTTTTTCTAATAACGCCGCCTATAATTGCATTTTTAGGGAACTTCATATCTTTAAGAGCCTTTTTTGTGATTTTAGAATCATCGTGAACCACAAATTCCAAAATTTCAGCTTCTGTTCCTGTTAGGCATTTCATAGTATGCACTTCTGCCGATAAAGTATAGGCAAAGATGCTCGATGCCGCCAAAAACTTTTTATTAACAATGGTATCAATTCCAATATTTTCAGCAATACCAATATAGTCGATATTCTCGATTTCAGCAATGGTACGCTTAACACCAAGTCTCTTCGCCAACAGACAAGCAATAATGTTGGTTTCCGAATTATTGGTAACGGCAATAAAAGCATCCATATCTTTAATGCCCTCATCTTGAAGCAACTCAATATCTCGACCATCTCCGTTAAGAACAAGGGTGTCAGGGAGTCTGTCCGCTATATCCAGACATTTATTTTCGTCAAGTTCTATTAATTTAACATTGAAGTGATTTTGAAGCTCTTTAGCGGTACGAATCCCTATTCGACTACCACCCAAAATCATCACATTATGAACATCGTATTGCTTTTGCCCCGATGCTTTCATCAGTTCCTCCACACCCCCTTTCGAACAGATTACATAAACTAAATCGTTGATTTTAAACTGATTCTTGCCCGAAGGTATAATCGTCTCCCCATTTCGTTCTATCGCTACCGCCCTAAACATAAGCGACTTACTCTCTTTAAGGTCGTCTAATTTCTTTCCAATAATGTTTGTTTGTTCTTGAAGACGAATCGCATTTAGAGATAGCTTCCCGCCCGAAAAATCCATCGACTCAGTCACTCCGGTTTCTCTTACCAAGTTAGAAATCTCCAAAGCAGCAAGCCTTTGCGGGTAGGTAATATTGTCAACGCCTATCTCTTGCAGTATTTTTTGATTTTGATAATTGACATAATCTTGATTATCAATTCTGGCGATGGTCTTTTTGGCTCCTAACTTTTTAGCTAAGGTACAAGCTGTAATATTGGTTTCTTCTTTTTCTGTTACACTGATGAACAAATCGGTATTTCTCATATCTATCTCTTCTAAAGTAGAAATAGATGTTGCAGAGCCATCTTTGGTTAAAACATCGTAATGAGAATCGATAAACTGTCGTCTTTCGGCATCCATATCGATAATGGTAATGTTATGATCTCCAACTTCCGAAAGCATTTTAGTAAGATGTAAACCGACCTCTCCGGCACCTGCTATAATAATCTTCATCTGTGTATATTTTTTTAGAATTTAAGATGACATAAATTGAAAAAACTGCGTTTTCTTAAGCCATTAACAACCCGCAAATTTAATCTTTTCAAGATAGATACTATTCTTTTAAAGAAAATTTGTTTTTGGGAAGCATAAAAAGAGGCTGTCTAAAAAGTTAAAATTAAAATATTTTGGATCATTTATTACTTTTTAGACAGCCTACAATAGACCTTTATAAAACAAATTTATTATTGTTTTACAAATTTACTGCGGTAGATTTTGTTGCCAATACTTAGCTTGTAAAAATAGCTTCCGAAAGCATATTTACTAACATCTATACTCCATAAAGAACCTTTTATATTCTGACTTAAAACAACGGTTCCATAAGCATTGTAAATATGAATGGTACCGACTTGGAAAGCCGAAAACTTAAAGTTTAACTGACCTCTTGTCGGATTAGGAAATACTGAAAGTTGATTTTCCCAATCTTTTTCTTCGATACTCGTAGCAGATTCGTTGGTAACAAAATTAACAACAGAAGCATTATCGCTGGTGACATCATTTCCGCAAACACTTTTCACATAGAGGTCGTACGATGTGTTAGGAGTAAGTCCTATTAGTGTAATAGAATTGCTTTCTGCATTAAGAACAGAGCCCTCTCCTACCGCAAATCCACTTTCTCCATATTCTACGATGTAAGAATCAGAAGTGTTTTCCTCCCAAGAAATAAGGGCTGTATTTTCCGTAATATCGCTCACTAAAATGTTTGTGGGGATACTACAAGCTGCATTCCAAGAAAAATCATCAATTCTAACAAATAAGAACGAAGCAGGAATACTGATTTTGATAACAAAATATTTATGTCCTTCTGCTGCCTCGATGTTAGGTGTTGTAATATTTTCATAATCTGCACTTAACGACAAGGATTCGCTGATGGGCACATAAGTGTTTAAATCTTCATTGTCGCTCATCGTTCCATACTCTATTGTAGCATTACCATTCGATTTTATATAAAAGTCGGCGTAATGACTTCCGTCTATTGTGGATAACTCAGGGGTGATAAGATAAATTTCGTCGCTGGGCATAAACATAGAAAAGATAAACAAAGCGTTGCTTCCTGAGTAGGCTTCACCTTCCGTATTTCTCACTCCTACTTTTGACGAACTTCCCTCTGCTGTAGAGATGTAACTCCAACAAGGAGGCAGAGGAGCTCCTGATTCTCCCGAATAACTATCAAAATTGTCAAAAAAAGTGTCCTGTGGATTACAGTCTTGTGCATATATCTGCACCATAGAAATCATAAATATTAAAGTAAAAAACTGTTTCATAATACATAAATTTAATTAAGACTAATTTTAAATAACGGACGAAAGTATAATAAAAAAACAACATAGAAGGTGTTATCGTGTAAATTTAGTTTAACGTAAATTGGGGATAAGATTTGCTCACAGAAAATGGCAAATATTTTAAAGTTTATAAGAGTTAGTTGGAAGGCTTTTTAAGGTACAATTGATTTCACTATTTATAATTTTCGTTTATAAACGGAAGAAGAATAACCTCTGTATGAAAAGCCTGCGAACGTTGCAAATCCACACATATTAGTAGAGTAGTCCATTAGCAAATTAGAACCAGATTTCCCTATTCTTGTTCGTTGAAAAACATATGCACAATAGAAAGGTACTATCGGGATAATATACCACTTAGGTCTCAAATAAAAGTATCCGTCTTTAAACCTACCTCTTATCTTTTTCGAAAAAATAAACTTATCATTATGGTACATACTTACCGTTGCTTTTTTGCTAGATTCAAACTCTATTTTTATCCATTTTTCATTTGGAGGTATCTCTCCTTGATTATTTTGCCAGTAGCTTTGAGGAATGTATAAAAATAATTGCTTCACTATTGTTTGCATCTCAAGTTCATCAAATCCCTGACCGGGTGCATATTCTAATTCTCCTGATATCTTACTATGACTATCTGAGTAAATTCCGTTTAAGTCTGAATAATTAGCTTTGGATAATGCGTCTTTAGGGTAATTATCAAGTCCCAACTTTGATAAGGAAGTGCAACTTGAAAATAATAGAATTACAATAATCCATATAAAGGATTGCTGAACTCGAGAGTCTTTTCTTTTATATCTTGTCATACGATTTCTGTAAATTGCCCCACAACACAAAGGTAAACAAACATTTTCAACTCTCTAAATTTACAAACTTCGTAGCACTAAAGGTTAGAAAGAGTGTCAGTTCGAGTAAGTTTGAGCAAAGCGAAAAACTGTATCGAGAACAGTCCGTTATACACATTTCGATACGACAAACCATAACTTTCAAGTTTGAACTTTCCTACTTGTAACAGCGGTTGCTCTGCAATCCGCCCCGCGTTAGGGATTGTAGCGGTTATCCTTTGGGGAGTTTACGAGCCAAAGATATGAGCGGAAAGCCCGACCCGTAGGGGAACGCCCAAAAATTTTAAGGCATAAAAAAATCCGAGAGCATCACGCTAAAATGATACTGCTCGGTAGGGATTTCCAGCTTTAGAACTTCCTCCTCGCTAAGTCCGTCTATGTGCATCACAATAGAACGCAAACTGTTACCGTGAGCCGAAATCAAGATGTTCTCGCCGCTTTCTAAACGCTTGAAAATCTCGTCCTTAAAGAACGGAATGGTACGTGCTGCTGTATCTTTTAAACACTCCCCATTTGGAGGTGGCACATCGTAACTTCTTCTCCACTGATGCACTTGGTCTGCTCCATATTTATCGGCAGTTTCCGCTTTATTAAGCCCTTGTAATTCACCATAATAACGCTCATTCAAGTGCCAATCGCGAATTACAGGAATGGTGTCCTCCACCATTTTAGGATTGTATATTCCACCCCAATCTTTCATTTTTCCGTCGGCGTGCATCACAACCGGCGTTTTTTCGCTCTTATTGTAAGCCATTGCAATCATCGCAGTTTCTAAAGCTCTGACCTGCACCGAAGTATAAACGGCATTGAACTGAATATCAGCAAGGGTCTCCCCCGCTTTCTGAGCCTCCTCTATCCCTTTAGGCGACAAAGGAACGTCAACCCAACCTGTAAACACATTTTTAAGATTCCAAACGGATTGTCCGTGTCTTACTAAAACTAATTTACCCATCTTTTTATCTTTTATTTTCTTAATTTTTATTTATTAAATCACACAATACCAACCTGTTACAAACAATAACAGAGAATGCATCGCTCGTAACAAAGATAAACGAAAATGCGAAATAGACAAATGACGAAAAGCAACTCTTAAACCCAATTATTAGGGCGTTCCCCTTCGGGTCGGGCTTTCCGCTCATATCTTTGGGCAAAGCCCAAAGGATACCGCTGCAATCCCTAACGCAGGACACCACGCTTTATAAACAAAAAGTCCTCACAAGTTGTTAAAATCTGTGAGGACTTTGCTTTTAAAAATTCTATCGTACAAATCTAGGTTTACATCCCCCGCAAGAAAATGAGAGACTCCTTGTCAAACAAGGAATGACAGTTCTTTTTTACAATTACCTTTTGCCATTCAGAACTTTCAACCTTCAACTTTATAAACTTTTAACACATTACACCTACTCCGGAACATAAATAATTTCTCCGTTTTCCAATTGGTAGGCTACTCCAACTCTTTTGCCTTTGTTTCCGGAAGACTGCGTATCATCAGAAGCCTTGTAACTGTCTATTTTCTCGCCTTTTTTGGTAATAATTTCCATATTCTCTTTACCCGGATTCTTGACCATCGTAAAGTCGTCTTTAGAAAACATCTCGGTCATTTGAAAACGGGTTACCAAAGCCACCATCAAAGCAACAGCAAAAACCATTGCTACATCGAATAAGTTAGCCACTGTGCTTACGGGGTCGAAATCTTCCTCCTGCAAAAAACTATTTCTTGAACGTCTTCTCATTGCGTTTTCCTCCCCTTATTTTTGATTCATCAAATCGGTAACGTACTCTAAATTGTTCAAGTCCTCGGCATACCAACGCTTTTTAACTTGCTGTACCACAAAGCCTA
>PDWI01009111.1_pt1 | contig 11479 bp, 12 predicted proteins | sample 1430891 | NCBI WGS metagenome assembly PDWI01 (sample SAMN01162508, study PRJNA174530) | Oral metagenome, whole genome shotgun sequencing project. | biome: Marine environment; feature: Marine mammal; material: Swab sample of the gingival sulcus; isolation source: swab sample of gingival sulcus... | reverse complement strand
ATTCATGAGTACAGAAATATGTGCCATATTAAATCATTCCAATCTCACCCAGGGTTTGTGCTAAGCTATCTGCTTGATCCTCAAGTCCTGATTGGTAGGCATGCCATTTATCTTCATTCCACAATTCAACACGATTTGATAAACCAGCAACAATAACTTTTTGCTCCAATCCGGCAAAGTCTTTCAAATAATCTGGAATAAGGATGCGTCCGGCACTATCAATATTTGTTTCAACAGCACTTCCGAGAAGAAAACGATTAAAAGCACGGGTGTTTGACTGCCCCATTGAAAGCTCGGTTAATTTTTCACTAAACTGTTTCCATTCTTTGACAGAGTACACAAACAAACACGCATCTAAACCGCGTGTAATCACGACGGTTTTTCCTAACTCTTTACGAAATTTTGAAGGAAGTGAAAGGCGTTTTTTCGTATCAAGCGTATGTGTGTGCTCTCCTAATAACATAATTTTATGGTGGGCGAATAAACAATCAGATCTCGCATTATCTTTTTTCTATGAAGTAGCAGACAACAGTGAAACGAGAAATTTTTGCTACATGAATACTGTTTCACTGTTGTCTACCACTTCATCCCACTTTTATTGTACTCCATCCCACTTATCTATGCAAATAAAAAAACCATCAAAATGTGGATAAATCAATAAAGCCAAAAACTTTCTAAAAATCATAAATATGTTAAGATTGTTTGTGTGAGAAGTTTTGGGTGAATCCCCTTCTTGCTAAAATATATGCATTATGGAGAGTTGGCTGAGTGGCTTAGATAATCCCTGCGGATTATCTAAGGTGGTCGCGAAGCGATTGACTGTTGTGAGCAAAGCGAACAAGCCAAAACGGACGAAAGTTTCTTTCTACCACTCTCAAGAAAATTTAATGTGTTATGGAGAGTTGGCTGAGTGGTCGAAAGCACCGCACTGCTAACGCGGCAAACTGTCAAAGGTTTCAAGGGTTCGAATCCCTTACTCTCCGCGAATACCAAAGCCCAATACGCAAGTATTGGGCTTTGCTGTATGAGCGTGGGAGCAAGGGATTCGAAAAAAGCGCAGCGGGTATACAAGACGAGCGAAGCGAGTGCTTGTCGCAAGTGGCGGGGTCAAGACGTGTGCCACAGCGCTAGCTAAATCCCTTAACCAAACAAAAAAACAACCTTTGCTGGTGTTTTTTTAACTTAATATCTCAACGAAAAACTTGTAATGATCTAATTATTTCTTTTTAGTCTTCTATTATTTTATATAAGTTTTGTATATGTTATTTATTTTTAAAATACTCTTGAATAAAATCAAAAATATTTTCGAATTTCTTCAAAGTACCTTTATTAAAATCAAAATTTTCTCCACTTATATACATCTGTTGAATAGAAGTGTTAAATTTTGACTTACTAAAACCATCCTCTTTTCTATGTTTCGGAAATACTTTTTTTATTATGTTATTTTTTTCTGTTTCAGTAAAAAAACTTTCAACGGTATAATTTGCAAATTTTTTATTTATTTGATCAAAAGTAAAAATTTTATTCTCTATATCGATACCAATCTCTTTTTCGTACCTAGCCTTAGCCCCTTTACCACCAAGATCACTATCAAAAACTGCTACAAAATTACGATTCCATGATAAATACAGTCTAAAAATACTATCATATTTATCAACACCAGCACCTGGAAAAAAATTTAACTTACCATATTTACTATTCAAAATAACTTTTGCCATATATTTAAATATATAATAATCACTCTTACCTTCTGTAAAAATAATTTCGGGTATCAACTCCAGTTGACTTGGTGAATAGTCAAGAGCATCAAGTATAGGCTTGAAATGATCTCTTTCGTCTGGATATTTTGATACAAAATTTTTGTATAAAAAACTACTAATCTTAGTTTCTGTAATATCTGATTCTTCTAAACTACCATAATTAAATAGCTTCATTTCTAATTATATAAGCTCCTGATAACCATTTTGGCTCTATGAGATGATGGCTATGTGTTGAATATATTAATTTACAATTTGAAAAAATACTTTCTATGTTTTGCAATAATTTTTGTTGCGAACTTTGATGTAAATTACTAGCAGGCTCATCTAATAGAAATAAAGTCTCTCCAGATTCTGAAGATCTCTGTCTTCTGAAAGCTGTAAATATTAAAAAACTAAAAAACCAACGAAACCCTAGGCTTCTATCATTAATTGAGTAATCATCAGAACCTTGTCTTATTTTTAATTCTACATAATATTTTTTGGTACCCAAGAGATGTTGTTATCAATCCCATAATCTATAATAACAGTTTTATTTTGCTGTTTACCGAAAATTTCATCCCACTTTCTTAAAATTTCTTTATTTATCTTATCTCCCATTTTTAACAGAGTTTGTTCCAAAGCTTTTCTTGATCCTCTATCTTCCTCGTTGTCCATCCTTTCCACAAGATTCTCTTCAATTGAAAGATTGGGGCCAACAGCATTGAGAATATCCTGAATTACATTACGGTACTCTTCCTGTTCCTCACCTTCTCCACTATATTCTTCTAAGTAAATTTTTTCTGGAAAATCAAAAAGAAAATCTTCATAATAAATAATTTTTGGCAAAAAACTATTTTTAATAAATTCTACTATTTCGCCCCAAACTTCTTTATTCCAAACAAATAATCTTTTATATTGTTTTCCCCTTCTTGTTTTTCCTAAAAAATTTGTTATCCATAGAGTTTCTTTGAATTCTTTATTTTTTGCAGCTATTGAATTCTCAAAATTATATTTTCTTTTAATTTTAATTCTTTTGTCATTTTGTGGATCTTTTAATATAAATTTATGATCAATTTCTAGTTTTTTTTCTATTTGATCAATTTCATCATCTGATAATTCAAGTTCCGCCTCTATTTCAATAGAATCACTGAAGGCGTGTTGTTTGTTTTTAGGTATTATTTTATCAGCCTCATCAGGAGAAATGCCATTTTGAATAAATGTATTGCTTCTAATATTGAAGTTTTCCCACTTTCGTTTAGGCCCACTAACATGGTGATATTTGAATCTGGTTTTTTGTCTAAATTCAATGTTAGATTAGGTATTCCCTTAAAATTTTTTATTGTAAATTTTATATACTTCATATTATTTATTATTTAAATTATAAAACCCTGGTTCTTTGGTCGCTTTTTCTATCTCTGTTCTTATATGGTTCTGCATGTTTTTATTATATCATGGTCATAAAAATTAAGAAAAAATGTTTTATTAAAAAAATATCTAATTGAACTTTTCAAGTTTTCTCCTCAAAAATTTTTTGCTTTATTTAAAAAGACTCAATCCTAAATTGGGTCTTTTAAATAACTCTTTATTAATTAATTTTAAGGTAACATTTCTCCTCTAACTTCATCTATCTTATTCACAAATAATAACTTCATATTTTCCTCGAGTTCATTATTATATCTATGGGTATGCTTTTTTAAAGCTATTAATAATTCATCAAAATATTTATATTGAATATATGCATTTTTATTTTGGTCAAAAAAACGATAGAGCTCATCATAATAGATAATTTTATACTTATCACCAAATTTAAATTTCTTTGTGTTTATTCTATTATGGTTTGGTACAAAGATAAAATAATGTTTTTTGAGATTTTCATATTCTTTATTTTTTTGAGTATATTCATAATACTTGGACAGCTGCGAAGAAACAATCTTACCATAGATATCATGTCTTCCGTTAATATCGGATTTAATTTTATTCTCAATCACAATAAGATTTTTGCTATCCTGAATCAAAATATCTATATTTTTAAATTCTCTCTTTAGGGTAAAGTTTTCATCAGCCTCAATATGAAGAACATCTTTCGCAAATGTAATAAACATTTTTTTATTTATTTTTAAAAAATGACTTATCAAATTAGAAAAGACTAATTCGTCATATTCTTTTTTAATTAAATGTAAAAAACCTTTTTCTTCTTTGTTCTTTTTGATTTCTTCTTTTATTTCATCTATTTTCTTTGTCGTATTTTTACTCTTCCATAACTGTTTATTTTTAATTAAATTTTCTAAGTCGATAAAAGATGTAGGTTTAGTTTCTTTGTTAAAAAATTCTCTCAGGGTCTGCTTTCCAAAACCCTTCTCTGTTCTAATATAGTAAATATTAGAATCGGCCAGCTCTTTATTATCTGTAATAAAAATCTCTTCTTTAGTAAAAAGAACGCTCTTTGCTCTGAAAGTCATATAACACTCTTGAACCCCTTGTACATCTCCATGATATTTATTTTCTCTTAAAATATCTCCCAAAGAAATACCGCCATACTTGACCCTGAATTGCTCTTGAAAAGAGTGATTTTTCTGATGAGTCTTTTTAGAGTCATCCTTAATAGCTTCATTCAAAACATGAATCCCAGTAGCTTTTGCTAATACCTTATAAAGAGATTTTCCAGCGGGTCTTACTAATAAAACTGTATTTTCATAATTCGCTCTTTCTCTCCCTAAAGAGCCCATAGAATTCAAATAAATATAGTTATTACCATCATCAGCTTTATAAAGATTTATTATTTCATGTCCAATATTACCATCTTCATGAAGATAATTACCTACATACATTTTGTTTATTATAATCTGCTTTTTCATAAAAAATATCTGTACCCTAAGTATATAAAAAATATTTTCATTTTTAAAATCTATAAAAAAGTACGAACACTCTCGTGTTCGTACTTAACATTTATGTGCGCCCGGAGGGATTCGAACCCCCGTAGACTAACGTCGCAGGATTTACAGTCCCGTGCATTTGACCACTCTGCCACAGACGCATACATGTTCTCTTTCAAGAACACGTAGAGTATAGCATACTCTTATTTTGTCGCAAGAACTTTTTTTCTTGTTTTCCTCTTTTTCTTGATCTGTAATCGCTCTTTCTCAAAGGAGATAGTAATACTCTCCCCTGCCTTTATTTTTTTGCTAATCATATCAAAGGCAAGTGGATTTAAAATCTCATTCTGAATAGCACGTTTGAGCGGACGCGCTCCATAGCGAGGATCAAAACCAACCTCAGCAAGATGCGTTACGATTGATTTACTAAAGCTTGCCTTTATCTCTTTGGCCAAAAGACGCTCTTTGAGGAATTCAAGCTGATTCTTTACAATATCTTCAATAACTTTTTTACTCAAGGTATCAAAAACTAAAATCTCATCAATTCGATTCAAAAACTCTGGCTTAAAGAATTCATGCAAACTCTCGTAAACGAGGGCTTTCGTTTCTTTGTAATCTTTCTCTTCACTATCTGCAAAGCCAATCGTTTGCATTTTTTGAAGATGTTGAGAACCGAGGTTTGAGGTCATAATGATGATGGTGTTTTTGAAATCAACAACACGCCCCTTTCCGTCAGTAAGCCGACCGTCATCAAGCACTTGCAAGAGAATATGGAAAATATCAGGGTGAGCTTTTTCAACCTCATCAAAGAGCACGACTGAATACGGACGGTGGCGAACTGATTCGGTAAAGACACCAGCTTCCTCGTGCCCAACATAACCAGGAGGAGAACCAATCAATTTAGAAACAGAATGTTTTTCCATAAACTCTGACATATCAACACGAATCAATGCATTTTCATCATCAAACATAAATTCCGTGAGCGCTTTGGTGAGTTCTGTTTTTCCAACTCCTGTTGGTCCAAGAAAAAGGAAAGAACCAATAGGTTTATGAGGGTCTCCAATACCAACACGAGAACGACGAATTGCGTGTGAGATTTTTTCAATGGCAGTATCCTGCCCTTTTACACGTTCTTTAAGCCGCTCTTCCATCTGTGCAAGCTTATGGGTCTCTTCTTCGAGCATGCGAGTAACCGGCACCCCTGTCCATTTTGCAACAACATCAGCAACATCTTCCCCGCTCACTTCTTCTCTGAGAATTCTGTTCTTTCTCTGAACACGAGTGAGTTTTTTCGTTTCGCTCGCAAGTCTTTTTTCAAGAACAGGAATGTTTCCATAGAGAATTTCAGCAACTGTACCGAGCTCCCCTCTTTGTTCGGCCTGTTCGGCATCACGCTTGAGTGTCTCAAGTCCTTCTTTAATATCAGCAATATTTCCGAGAATTCTTTTTTCATTATTCCATTTTAATTCAAGCTCACGGGTACTTTCACGCAAATCAGCAATTTCACGATTTATTTTTTTCAAACGCTCTTTTGCTTTTTTATCTTTTGCGGCAACATCTTTTGCAAGAGATTCTTTTTCAATCTCAAGCTGCATGATTTTTCTATGGGTTGTCTCGAGAATTGGTGGTTTATTTTGCAGAGAAATTTTTAGTGCTGAAGCGGCTTCATCAATCAAATCAACCGCCTTATCAGGAAGATAACGATTGGTAATATAGCGTGAAGAGAGCTCTACTGCTGAAACCAAAGCCTCATCAGTAATCTGTACTCCATGAAAAAGTTCATATTTAGACTTCAAACCACGCAAAATAGCAATCGTATCCAAAACGCTTGGTTCAGCAACATGAACCGGTTGAAAACGTCGAACAAGTGCAGGATCTTTTTCAAAGTGTTTTTGATATTCGCCGAGTGTTGTTGCCCCAATCGCACGAAACTCACCACGTGCAAGCGCTGGTTTGAGCATATTGGCTGCGTCCATAGATCCTTCTGATGATCCTGCTCCAACAAGGGTGTGAATTTCATCAATAAAGAGAATCACTGAACCTTCTGCTTGTTCAATTTCTTTCATGATGCGCTTGAGGCGGTCTTCAAATTCACCACGGTATTTTGTCCCCGCAAGAAGAAGTCCCAAATCCAAGAGAACGAGCTCTTTGTCTTTAAGCGAATCAGGAACATCACCCTTTGCCATGCGTTGTGCAAGTCCTTCAACAACAGCCGTTTTTCCTGTTCCTGGCTCACCAATGAGAATTGGATTATTTTTGGTACGACGTGAAAGAATTTGAATAATACGCATGATTTCTTTATCGCGACCAATAACAGGATCAAGTTTATCCTGAGCAGCGAGCTCAGTCATGTTTCGTGAATATTTTGATAATGATCGGTATTTTCTATTAAAAGAATTTTCAAGCTTTTTTTCATCTTCACGAAGTGCGAGAATGATTTCTTTTGCTTTTTTTTGAGTAAGTCCAATTTTATCAAGAATATTTTGAGCTGGATTTTCAACTTCAAAAAGCGCAAGGAAAAGGTGCTCGGTTGAAATACTCTCGTCTTTCATCTCTTGAGAAAGGCGCATTGAAGTTTCTATAATATGAGCCAAATCAGCGGTCAAAAACATTTGCTGAGGAGCATCAACCGTTTCCTGTGATCGCTCATCTTCGCGTGATTGTTCATCAAGATCATCGAGAATATGGTTGGTAAATAAACTTGAATCAATATTCATTTTTTCTACCAAAGAGACAATAAGACTGTCATCTTCCAAAACCAATCCTGCCAGAAGGTGGAGTGCGTTCACTTGATTTTGCCCACGCTCAATAGCAAGTTCATGAGACTTGCGAATGGCGTTTTTTGCTTTATTTGTAAAGTTTTGAAATGGAGGCATACTATTTTTTAAATTACCTATGTAATACTATTAGTATATACTGATGTTTATTTTTTACAAGTTTTTCACAAAAATGAAAAACTTGTAAAAAATAAAAAGAAAGGGCAGAATACCCTCTCTTTTTCTATTTATATTCTTTTAAAGTCTGGTTCATTAATTTAAGAATTTTTTCTAGTGACGCAAGCGTATAAACGAGATCTTTTTTCTCTGTACTGCGCCCGAGAGAAAAACGAAGTGAAGCCGTTTGGTGTTTACGTAAAGCGCGAATAACATGTGAATCCCCCTCTTCTTCACTTTTACATGCTGATTTCATACTTGCCTCAATTCCAGAGGCATCAAGGCGTAAGAGAATTTCTTCATGTGATAGATCTGGAAGAGAGATATTGGTGGTATTTGGAATACGCTCCACACCAGCACCATTGATAATAAGATTTGGTATTAGGTTTTGCAGAGAATTTTCAAAAAAATCTTGAAGTTCTTTTAATCTCACGAGCTCACGCTCTTTCATCTCCTGAGCACGCACAAACGCAGCAGCAAAACCGAGAATCGCAGGAATATTTTCGGTTCCGGCTCTCAGTGAGAATTCTTGCTCTCCCCCACGAACAAGGGGTTCAAGATGAAGAGATTTCTTTTTATAGAGGGCTCCGATTTTTTTGGGTCCATAAATTTTAGACGCATTGAGCGTCATGAGATCAACCCCGAGGCGCTGTACATTAATATCACAATAATTCACCGCTTGAACGGCATCTGTATGGAAAAGAGGAAGTGCGCGTTTTTGATGTTTTCTATGGTGGCGAATCATTTTTGCAATAGCTTTGATATCTTGGATAACACCAATTTCTCCATTAACATAGGACAAACTCACAAGATCAGGTTCTCGCTCCCTTAGAACTTTTTTCAAAAAGTTTAAATCTAAAACTCCATTTTCATCAACCGGAAGAAGAATGAGCTCAATCCTCTCGCGCTCTTTCAAATACTTAAGCGGCTCTAGTACTGAGGCATGCTCAATCGGACTTGAGATCACAAGTGGCTTGCGAGCAAAAGTATTCCAAAAATATTCAACAAACCCGCTGAGTACGAGATTGTTTGCCTCGCTCCCCCCTTCGGTGAAAATCACTTCATCGCTTTGACAGGAAAGCACGCGGGCAATATCAGCTCGGGCTTTTTCTTTTTTATTGCGGACATCAAAAGCACGTGCAAAAATCCCTGAAGGATTAACATAATCTTCATCAAGAGACTCTTCCATAGTACGCAAAACATCCTGATCAATAGGGGTTGCTGCTGCGTGATCAAGGTATATTGGGTCTTTTCTTTTTTTCTGAAAAAGAGAAATCATGTCTTTAGTGTATAAAGACCGTCAAAAACTGCAAGAAATCCATCTATCTTTTTGCAAAAATAAGCTTTTTCTATACTATAAGAGGTATGAAAGAAATAATACTTATGACTGGATTAGGAGTTATTTCCCTTCTCCTGATAACTGCTCTTGTGTGGTTATTTATCCTAAACAAAAAACTGAAAAAATTAACTCGAGGAAAAAATGCTGATTCACTCGAAGGAATCATCACTGAGAACAATGAGAAAATTCTCAAACTTGAACAAAATATGAGCAAGCAAGCAAAAAAAATATCTCATCTAGAAGCAAAAATAATGAAAAGTATTCAACATATTTCAGTACTTCGCTTTGATGCCCTCAATGAAAAAAATGGGAAACAGAGTTTTGCTCTTGGACTTATAAATGAAGAACAAACAGGGGTTGTCCTTTCATCTATTTATGCTCGTGATAGAATGAATGTCTTTGCAAAAGAAATTATCAATGGGAAATCAGAACGTACGCTCACCAAAGAGGAAGAATATGTTATTAACCACTAATTAAAAAACTATGGATACACAAAATATTATTGAACGATCACCTGTTGTTGCGATTATGGGACACGTTGATCACGGAAAATCAACCCTTCTTGATTACATTAGAAAAACAAATATTGTTGCTGGCGAAGCAGGTGGAATCACCCAGCATATTTCAACTTATGAGGTTTCTTTGGATGACGGAAAGAGAATCACTTTTCTCGACACCCCAGGACATGCTGCCTTTGATCAAATGCGTCACCGTGGTGGAGCTGTTGCAGATATTGCAATCCTCATTGTTTCAGCTGAAGACGGTGTCAAAACACAAACGAAACACGCCATTGAGGTCATTCAAAAAAACAAGATTCCTTTTATTGTTGCCATTAACAAAATTGATAAACCAAACGCAGATGTAGAAAAAACAAAAACAGATTTACTTGAAGCGGGTATCTATGTTGAGGGATACGGGGGAGATGTTCCTGTCTGCCCTATTTCTGCAAAAGCAGGAACAGGAATTGATGAACTTCTTCAAACTCTCCTCTTGGTTGCTGAAATGGAAGAGATGACAGGAGACACCGAAAAACTTGCAAGTGGATTTGTAATTGAAGCCCATCGCGATCCGAAAGAAGGAATTTCTGCAACCCTTGTAATTAAAAATGGATCTATCAAAAAAGGACAATTTGTTGTTGTTGATGATACGATCACACCAACACGAATGTTGCGCGATTTTAATGGGAAACCTATTGATGAAGCGTACTTCTCTACCCCCATTCAGCTCGTTGGATTCAATGACATCCCTCATGTTGGAAGTATCTTTGCAAGCTTTGAAACAAAAAAAGATGCTGAGCAAGCTATCGCAGAATTCAGAGAAATCAAAGCAGAGCTCGAAGAGCGCACAGGACTCATGGAAGTTCCTGAAGGAACTGCACTTATTCCGGTTATCTTGAAAACTGATGTTGCGGGAACGGGAGAGGCTATCTCTGGAGAAATTGAAAAAATGACAACTGACGATGTTATTTTTAAAATCATCAAACAAGAAACAGGAGATATTAACGAAGGAGATATTAAACTTGCACTTTCTGATGAAAACACCGTTATTATTGGTTTCCACGTTGGTGAAGATCCGGTGATTAAAAATATCAATGATTATGAAACCATTACGATTAAAACTTTTGATATTATTTATAAACTCACCGAATGGTTAGAAGAACTTGCTGAAGAGCGTCGTATCAAAAAAGAGGTTGAGACACCTCAAGGAAACATCAAAATCCTCAAAACCTTCTCACGCCAAAAACACAAAGCGGTGATTGGAGGAGAACTCATTGATGGAATTATTCGGGTTCATGATTCTTTCAAAATTATGCGAAAAGGAGAATGCATTGGCTATGGAATGATTACCGGTCTCCAGCAAGGAAAATCAGACACCCAACATGTATCTGATGCAGGAACTCAGTGTGGGATGATGGTTGAATCAAAAGAAGAAATCCTTGAACATGATGTATTAGAAGCTTTCATCAAAGAAATAAAATAAGTCTATGATGAATGAAAAACATGAACGTATCAACAAAGAGATGAAGAAGCTTTTTGCTGAATTTGTTGAACGAGAATCAAACAAGAATTCACTTGTCACGATTACACGCTGTGAAATTAGCCGTGACCGAAAAAACATCAATGTCTTCTTTTCTGTTCTTCCTCAAGATGCCGAAAAACAAGTTTTAAATTTTCTCAATCGTAGAAAATGGGATGCACGTGACTATATGAAAAAGCGAATCAAAACACGAGTGATTCCTTTTGTGAATTTTGTGATTGATGAAGGAGAAAAAAATCGTCAAAAAATTGACCAACTGCTTAAAGAAGTATAGACTTATACTTGTAGTCAAAAAATGATTACAAGTATATGGCGTGGTGGCGAAGTGGTAACGCTGCGGTCTGCAAAACCGCCATGCGCGGGTTCGATTCCCGCCCACGCCTCACCTAAAGGAGACTTTTATACAAAGTCTTTTTTTAATTTTCTACCTCACGAAAAATAAGAATATTTCCCAAAAACAAAAAATGTGTATAATGAGAAGGTATGCCGAGATGGTGGAATTGGTAGACACGAGGGACTTAAAATCCCTTGCCAGTATTTGGCGTGCGGGTTCGACCC
>PDWI01009110.1_pt1 | contig 11479 bp, 24 predicted proteins | sample 1430891 | NCBI WGS metagenome assembly PDWI01 (sample SAMN01162508, study PRJNA174530) | Oral metagenome, whole genome shotgun sequencing project. | biome: Marine environment; feature: Marine mammal; material: Swab sample of the gingival sulcus; isolation source: swab sample of gingival sulcus... | reverse complement strand
AAATCGAATTCTTCCAAGGACTATAGATAGAGGAGGCAGCAAATTATGGGTATTAGAAAATACAAACCGACTACTCCTGCATTGCGTGGTATGACCGTTTCCGACTTCCAGGAAATTACCAGCAAGAAACCGGAAAAATCCTTGACCCAAACCTTAAAAAAGCATGCAGGACGAAACAGTCGAGGAAAGATCACCGTAAGACATCGGGGTGGCGGCTATCGGCCGAAATATCGAATCATCGATTTCAAGAGAAATAAAGACGGAATTCCCGGCAAGGTGACCACCATTGAATACGACCCCAACCGTAGTGCCAATATCGCTTTGGTTGTTTATGCCGACGGAGAAAAGACCTATATCTTGGCTCCGGAAAAGCTCAAGGTGGGCGATGTGATTTACTCCGGTCCCGATGCGGATATCCAAGTGGGCAATGCTTTGCCCTTAGCCAACATCCCTGTGGGCACCCTGATTCACAACATCGAAATGAAACCGGGCAAGGGAGGTCAAATGGTTCGAGCCGCCGGCAACGGAGCTCAGCTCATGGCCAAGGAAAACCCCTACGCCCAAGTGAGATTGCCCTCCGGCGAAGTGCGAAAGATCCGAATGGAATGTCGCGCTACCATCGGTGAAGTTGGCAATGAAGACCATCAAAACATCAATATCGGTAAAGCGGGAAGAAAACGTCATATGGGTATTCGACCCACCGTCCGCGGATCGGTAATGAACCCCAATGACCATCCCCACGGTGGTGGTGAAGGTAAAGCGGGAATCGGTCGCGTGAGTCCGGTAACTCCTTGGGGTAAACCGGCACTGGGCTATAAGACCCGTCAAAAGAAAAAAGAAAGTGACCGTTATATCGTAAAGAGAAGGAATGAAAAATAGGGAAAGGAGCATATAAAAAATGGGTAGATCTTTAAAAAAAGGCCCTTTCGTTCATGCCAAATTACTAAAAGCCATTGAAGAAATGAACGAAAAGAACGAAAAGAAGGTGATCAAGACCTGGTCAAGACCATCCACCATATTTCCTCAAATGGTAGGGCACACCATTGCCGTACATGATGGAAGAAAACATGTTCCGATTTATATCACCGAAGATATGGTAGGACATCGACTGGGAGAGTTTGCTCCGACCAGAAGTTATCGTGGCCACAGTGCCGACAAAAAGGTATAGAAGGAGATAAAAATGGAAGCAAAAGCAATCGCTAAATATGTGAGAATGTCTCCTGTAAAGCTAAAACCGGTTACCGACTTGGTAAGAGGTAAGGATTTGGGAGAAGCATTGACCATCTTAAAATTCACTCCGGGAAAAGGTGCTGAATTAGTGGAAAACGTTGTAAAATCGGCAGCAGCCAATGCGGAAAACAATATGGACATGAACCCGGACGACCTGTATGTCGCTGAAATTTACGCCCATCAAGGACCGACCATGAAGCGATGGAGAGCCGGCGCGCAAGGACGTGCTTCGGTCATCCTCAAGCGAAGCAGTCACATTGGTGTTACCTTAAAAGAAAGAGAAACGGAGGTTCAGTAGAATGGGTCAGAAAGTAAGTCCACACGGCCTTAGAGTAGGAATAATTAAAGACTGGGGCTCCAAGTGGTATGCAGACAAAGAAAAATTTGCCGAGTATCTTCACGAAGATAACGAGGTTCGAAAGTTTATAAAGAAAAAATTATACACCGCCGGGGTATCCAAGATTTTTATCGATCGACGGGGAGAAGACAACCTGCGAATCGCCATTTTCACGGCTAAGGCAGGAATGGTTATCGGTCGTTCCGGTGACGGTATTGAAGCCCTGAAAAAGGAATTGGTAAAATTGACCGGCAAAAATGTGGAACTGGATATTCGTCAGGTAAACCGGGTGGAATTGGATGCCCAATTAACCGCGGAAAACATTGCCCAAGCTTTGGAACGAAGAGTTTCCTTCCGTCGGGCCATGAAACAGGCCATGGGAAGAACCATGAAAGCCGGAGCAAAAGGGGTAAAAGTATTGGTTTCCGGTCGTTTAGGCGGTGCTGAAATTGCCCGAGATGAAAAATACAGTGAAGGAAATGTCCCTCTACATACCCTGCGAGCCGATATCGACTATGGATTTGCCGAAGCCGATACCACTTATGGAAAAATCGGCGTAAAAGTATGGGTAAACCATGGGGAAATTTTGGACAAGGGATTGCAAAACCCTCTAAAGGAAGAAAAGAAAGATGGCCGACGAGACAAGGGTCGTAACCGAAAAGACGGAGACCGAAGAGGTCGTCGTGGCGACGATCGTCGTAACCGTCGAGGCGAAAGAGAAGAAATGCCCAAGGCCAAGGCGGCTCGAGTGCGAAAAGCACCCAAAGAAGAGCCCAAGGAAGCCCCCAAGGCAGAAGAAGCTGTAACGGAAACCCCTGTGCAAGAAGCACAGACTGAAGAATAGACCCAGAGAAAGGAGGAACAGACCATGCTAATGCCAAAACGTGTAAAACGTCGAAGAGTGCATAGAGGCAGAATGACCGGAAAAGCAACCCGTGGAAACAAAGTGTCCTACGGAGAATACGGACTGGCCGCTACCGAATGCGGATGGATTACGTCCAATCAAATTGAAGCAGCCAGAATCGCCATGACCCGATCGGTGAAAAGAGGCGGTAAAGTATATATCAAAATTTTCCCTCATAAGCCGGTGACCAAAAAACCCGCCGAAGTTCGAATGGGTTCCGGAAAAGGGGCTCCCGAATACTGGGTGGCCGTAATCAAGCCGGGTAGAGTGATGTTTGAGATTGAGGGGGTTACATTTGACCAAGCCAAGGAAGCCATGCGACTTGCCTCTCACAAATTACCCCTAAAGAGTAAGTTTGTCGTAAAAGGACAGGAGGGCGGTGAAGCGTAATGGAATTAAAAAAGATAAGAGAAATGTCCGATGCAGAACTCACTGCTGAATTGAACAAGATGAAAAAAGATTTGTTCAACCTTCGATTCCAGCACGTTACCGGACAATTGGAAAACCCCATCAAGATGCGAGATACCAAGAGAAATATCGCCAGGGTAAAAACCATTATTCGTGAAAAAGAACTGGCCAGTCAAGAGGTAAAGTAAGGAAGGAGGATGCATTATGACCATGGATAGAAACCAAAGAAAAACCCGAGTCGGTATGGTAATCAGCGATAAAATGGACAAAACCATCGTAGTTGCCCTACAGGACTCCGTAAGACATTCTCTGTACGGAAAAGCAGTAAAGAGAACGAAAAAAGTAAAAGCCCATGATGAAGAAAATCAATGCAACATCGGCGATAAAGTTAGAATAATGGAGACGAGACCTCTGTCGAAGGATAAGCGATGGAGACTTGTCAAAGTGATGGAAAAAGTTAAGTAAGGAGGCACCAGAACATGATTCAGACAGAAACAAGATTAAAAGTTGCTGACAATTCCGGTGCAAAAGAACTTTTATGTATTCGGATATTGGGCGGCACCGGCCGACAATATGCCAATATCGGAGATGTTATCGTTTGTGCCGTAAAAGAAGCCGCTCCCGGCGGACAAGTGAAAAAAGGGGAAGTGGTTCGAGCCGTTGTGGTACGAAGTAAACACGGCGCTCGCAGAAATGACGGAAGCTATGTGAAATTCGACCAAAATGCTGCGGTAATCATCAAAGAAGATAAAAACCCTGTGGGAACCCGGATCTTTGGACCGGTTGCCAGAGAATTGCGAGAAAAAAGCTTTATGAAAATTGTATCTTTAGCACCGGAAGTATTATAGGAGGATACCAATGCGAATCAAAAAAGACGATATGGTTATTGTCCTTACCGGTAAAGATAAGGGCAAAAAGGGCAAAGTGCTGAAAGCCATGCCCAAGACAGAACGGGTGATCGTGGAAGGCGTCAACGTTCAAACCAAACACCAAAAACAAACCAATAAAGTGGCGGCGGAAATCAAACACCAAGAGGGTCCCATCCATGTCTCCAATGTGATGATTGTGGACAGCAAGACCAAGACGGGAACCCGAGTAGGCATGAAGATGGACGGCAATAAAAAAGTAAGATTTTCCAAAAAAAGCGGCACTATTTTAGACTAGGAAAGGAGGAGAGATCGTTGGCAGCAAGACTGAAAGAAATGTATAAAAAAGAAGTTTTTCCCACACTGATGGAAAAGTTTAACTATAGCAATGCGATGGAAGTTCCCAAGTTGGAAAAAATAACCGTAAACATCGGATTGGGAGAAGCAAAAGATAATGCAAAATTAATGGAAACCGCAGTGGAAGAGCTCAAAGTGATTTCCGGTCAAAAACCGGTAATAACCAAGGCAAAGAAATCCATTGCCAACTTTAAAGTAAGAGCAGGTATGCCCGTGGGAACCAAGGTGACCTTGAGAGGCGATGCCATGTATGAGTTTGCAGATAAATTTTTCAACATCGCTCTTCCTCGCGTGCGAGACTTTAAGGGTGTGAATAAGAACTCCTTTGACGGAAGAGGAAACTATTCCATGGGAGTGAAAGAACAACTGATTTTTCCGGAAATCAACTACGACAAGGTAGACATGATTAAGGGAATGAATATTGTATTTACCACGACGGCGAAATCCGACGAGGAAGCCACGGCACTGTTGGCATCCTTAGGCATGCCGTTTGAAAAGTAGGAGGGAGAATATAATGGCAAAGAAATCTCTCAAAATAAAGCAACAGAGAAAACCCAAGTATTCCACGAGGGCCTACACCCGATGCAATATCTGCGGTAGACCCCATTCGGTGCTGAAAAAATACGGAATATGCCGAATTTGCTTTAGAGAACTGGCCTACAAAGGGGAAATCCCCGGCGTTCGAAAAGCCAGCTGGTAAAGAAAAAGAGTAGTTTGCTAAGTTGTGAAGCCCTACGGGTGAGTAACAAAACTGGCAAAGGAAGGAGCATACAATATGACCATGACAGATCCCATTGCGGATATGCTGACAAGAATTCGAAATGCCAATACGGCATCTCATAAGACGGTGGATATTCCTGCTTCCAAAATCAAAAAATCCATTGCAGCGATTTTAGAAGAAGAAGGATATATTCAAGGTTTTGAAATCCTGGACGAAGATTGTCAAGGAACCATCCGGATTACCATGAAATATGGACCGGAAAAAGAAAAAGTTATTTCGGGAATGAAGAAAATTTCCAAACCGGGGCTGAAAGTTTATGCCAAGGCCAGTGATGTTCCCAGAGTATTGGGTGGCTTAGGCGTGGCTATTATTTCCACTTCCAATGGTGTCATCAGCGATAAGATGGCGCGAAAATTGGGCGTCGGTGGTGAAGTAATCTGTTATGTTTGGTAGGAGGAGAAAAAATGTCTAGAATAGGATTAAAACCTGTTGAAGTTCCTGCCGGCGTTGAGGTAACCATCAAGGAAAATAACGTTGTACAGGTCAAAGGTGCCCAAGGGCAATTGGAAGAAAAATTAAGCGAATTGCTGACCATCGAAAAAGATGGAGATGTGGTAAAGGTATCCCGAGGATCCGATGCCAAATCCTCCAGAGAACAGCATGGATTGGCCAGAACCTTGATTGCCAATATGATTGAAGGGGTAAGCAAAGGTTTTGCAAAGGAATTGGAACTGCAAGGAGTTGGTTACAAAGCCGCCAAAAAAGGCAACAAGCTGGTTCTGAACATCGGATACTCCAATCCGTTGGAACTGGAAGATCCCCAAGGGATTACCACAGAGGTTCCCGAAGCCACCAAGGTGGTGGTAAAGGGCATTGATAAAGCCGTTGTGGGCAACTATGCAGCCAATATACGAAAACATCGTCCACCGGAGCCCTATAAAGGAAAGGGAATCCGATATGTTGGCGAATATGTTCGTCGTAAAGAAGGTAAAGCCGGCGTCAAAGGTGGAGAATAGGAAAGGAGTAAGGATAAATGAGTAAAAATGAAAAAGTAAAAAAACGTTTATCAAGACATCAACGAGTGCGACAAAATTTGTGCGGAACTCCTGAAAAGCCCAGACTATCGGTTTACCGTAGCAATAAAAATATTTCGGTTCAAATCATTGATGACGTTCATGGTCATACTTTAGTTGCCGCATCTTCTTTGGATTCCACTTTGAAGAAAGAAATCGAAAACGGGGGAAATAAAGAAGCGGCTAAAAAAGTCGGTGAAGCCATTGCCAAGAGAGCTTTGGAAAAGGGCATTGAAACCGTAGCCTTTGACCGTGGAGGCTTTTTGTACCATGGTAGAGTTAAAGAATTAGCAGAAGGCGCCCGTGCTGCCGGACTAAAATTTTAACAGGAGGAGATAAGGAATGCGAAATAAAATAGATGCATCGAAACTGGACCTGAAGGAAACCATCGTTAACATTCGACGGGTTGCCAAGACGGTTAAAGGCGGACGAAATATGCGCTTCAGCGTGACCGTGGTTGTTGGCGACGGCGAAGGTCATGTGGGTGTAGGCTTAGGAAAGGCACAAGAAATTCCCGAAGCCGTTCGAAAAGCCACCGAAGATGCAAAGAAAAATTTGATTCTGGTTCCCACTGTGGGCACCACCATTCCCCATCGACACATCGGTGTCTTTGGTGCGGGAAGAATCCTGCTCATGCCTGCCGCAGAAGGTACCGGTGTTATTGCCGGATCTTCGGTTCGTGTGGTATTGGAAGCAGCAGGGCTCAAAGACGTTCGAGCAAAATCCGTAGGCTCCAATAATACGGGAAACATGGCCTACGCTACCTTGCAAGGACTCAAAGAACTAAAAACCGTTGAAGAAGTGGGCAGACTTCGTGGAAAGAATGCCAAAGAAATATTAGGATAGGAGGGTATGACCATGGCAAAAATGATTAAAATCACTTTAACCAAGAGTACCATCGGCGCTTCTCCTAAACAGAGAAAAGTGGTAGAAGCACTAGGCTTAAGAAAAATGCACCAAAGCGTGGAAGTGGAAGACAACCAAGCTTCCCGGGGTGCGGTGAATAAGGTAGCCCATCTTCTCACTGTAGAAGAACTGTAGAATGGAGGTTCATAGAAATGAAATTGCATGAATTTAGGGCAGCAGAAGGTTCTACGAAAAATCCGAAAAGAAGAGGTCGGGGCAGAGCTACCGGACAAGGAACGACCGGCGGAAGAGGTATGAACGGACAAAAGTCCCGTAGCGGCGGCGGTGTTCGTTTGGGCTTTGAAGGAGGCCAAATGCCCCTGTATCGTCGAATCCCGAAAAGAGGATTTACCAACATCTGGGCCAAAGAATATGCAGAAGTAAACGTGGAAACCTTAAATCGGTTTGAAGCGGGTACCGAAGTAACCCCCGAATTGTTAAAAGAATTGGGGATTGTAAAACAGGTAAAAGACGGTGTAAAGATTCTCGGAAACGGGAAATTGGAAAAAGCCTTGACCGTAAAGAGCACGAAATTCACAAAAAGTGCCGTGGAAAAAATAGAATCAGCAGGAGGAAAGGCTGAGGTGATCTAGAATGGACATGCTTCAAACCATTGGTAAGGCCTGGAAAATCCCCGATATGAGAAGGAAAATGATTTTTACTCTCTTGATGTTGGCGATTTTCCGAATCGGGTCCAATATCCCGGTGCCGGGAATTGACCGAAACATTCTTGCGGAAATGTTTAGTGGAGAAACCGGACTGCTCAATTTGTTTGACTTGTTCTCCGGTGGTGCCTTTGGAAATATGACCATCTTTGCTTTGAGTATCACCCCCTACATTACCGCATCCATTATCCTTCAACTTTTGACCATTGCCATTCCTCGATTGGAACGATTGGCGAGGGAAGGAGAAGAAGGACGGAAAAAAATCACCCAATATACTCGGTATTTAACGGTGGTATTGGCCTTTGTTCAGGCCATCGGGGTGTCGGTGGGGATGTTCCGCCAAGCTCTGATCAGTACGGATTTCTTTTCCATTGCTGTTATCGTCATTGTCCTTTCCGCCGGTACCGCATTCCTGATGTGGCTGGGCGAACAAATCAATGAAAAAGGTATTGGAAACGGAATTTCTTTGATCATCTTTGGAGGCATCATCGCACGGCTTCCTTCGGGAATCCGAACCACATGGATCAAAGTGCAAGCCGGAGAATTAAGCGTCTTGACGGTAATTCTCTTTATCCTTTTTGCCATTGTGGTTATCGTGGGAATCATCCAAATCCAACAAGGACAACGGAGAATTCCGGTGCAATACGCTAAACGGGTTGTGGGAAGAAAAATGTATGGTGGTCAGTCCACCCATATTCCTCTCAAAGTCAACCAAGCCGGTGTTATTCCTGTCATCTTTGCTTTGTCCCTGCTACAATTTCCGCTGACCATCACCTATTTCATGGGGAATACTTCCGATTTTTCCATTTGGATTGAAAAGTGGTTATCTCCTACGGGCTCTCCCGGGGTATGGGTCTATGCGGTATTTAATATCATCCTGATCATGTTCTTTACCTACTTCTATACGGCGATTACTTTTAATCCCATGGAAGTGGCCGACAACATGAAGCAAAACGGAGGATTTATCCCCGGTATTCGACCGGGACGAACGACGGTAGAGTACCTTCAAAAGGTGATGAATCGAATTACCTTTGTGGGTGCTGTGTTCTTGGCTCTGGTAGCCACACTGCCTACCCTGGTGAGTCAGTTCTCCGGACTGGATGTGTACTTTGGCGGAACATCCTTGCTCATTGCCGTGGGTGTAGGATTGGAAACCATGAAACAATTGGAACAGCAGATGGTTATGCGTAACTATCAAGGCTTTCTGAAATAGGAGGAAGTATGAATATTATTTTATTGGGCCCTCCGGGAGCCGGAAAAGGTACCCAGGCTGCCAAAATTATCAAAGACTATCAGGTCCCGCATATTTCCACGGGAGATATCTTCCGAAAAAACATTAAAGAGGGCACCGATTTAGGGAAACGGGCCAAGGCATACATGGACAAAGGGGAGTTGGTTCCCGACAGTTTGGTCATTGAAATTGCTTTGGATCGTCTCAAAGAAGCGGATTGCCAATCCGGGTTCCTGTTGGATGGTTTTCCCAGAACGGTGGAACAGGCGGAAGCCTTGGATGTGTTTTTAAAGGATCAAGGCAAAGCTCTGGATGCCGTTTTGAATATCGAAGTGGACAAGGATCTGCTCATCGACCGATTGACCGGTCGACGAGTTTGTAAAGAGTGCGGTGCCACCTATCACATCAAAAACATCCCGCCCAAGGTGGAAGGCATTTGCGATAAGTGTCAAATTCCCCTATACCAACGGGATGACGATACCGTGGAAACGGTGGCTAATCGAATTGAAGTATACCGTAAGCAAACCACTCCGCTTATTGATTATTACCGTAAAAAGAAAACGCTTTTCGACCTGGACGGATCCGCCAACTTGGATCGATTGTTCGAAGAGATCGTCAACATTTTGGAGCGCTAGAGGATTATGATTGCGATTCACTCTAAAAAAGAGATTGCCATGATGCGCAGCTCCGGGGAAGTGACCGGGACGGTTTTGAAAGAATTGGAAACCTATATCGAACCGGGAATGACCACTAAGGAAATTGACCGGTATGTGGGAGAACGAATTCGAAAGCACGGTATGACACCGACTTTTCTCAATTATCAAGGTTTTCCCGGAAATGCCTGCGTATCGATTAATGAAGAAGTCGTCCATGGCATTCCTTCAAAGAAAAAAAGGCTCAAAGAAGGCGATATCGTCAGTGTGGATGTGGGCAGTACCTATAAGGGGTACGTCAGTGATGCCGCCCGAACCTATGGGGTGGGCGAAATCAGCAAAGAAGCACAGGACATCATCACCGCCGCCAAAGAAGGTTTTTTTGCAGGGGTTCAATTCTGTAAAGTTGGTCATCGCCTGTCGGATATTTCCCATGGAATTCAAACCGAAGTGGAAAGTCGAGGCTACGGCGTAATCCGAGTATTGGTGGGTCATGGCGTAGGAAGACGACTCCATGAGGAGCCTCAAATCCCCAATTACGGACAAGCCGGAAGGGGGCCGAGAATCGGCGCGGGTATGGCTTTTGCCATTGAGCCGATGATTACCCAGGGGACTTATGAAGTGGAAACTTTGGACGATGACTGGACGATTGTTACGGCAGACCGTAAGTTGTCTGCCCATTATGAAAATACGGTTATTATTACCGAAGGGGAACCGGAACTGATTACCTTAATTTAGAGGAGTGGTACATTATGGCAAAAAAAGATGTTATCGAAGCAGAGGGCGTCGTTGTTGATGCCCAACCGAATGCAATGTTTGTTGTTGAGCTGGAGGGTTCCGGACATAAAGTTCTGGCAACCGTTTCCGGAAAAATAAGAATGAACTTCATAAGGATTCTGCCCGGAGATAAGGTGAAAGTAGAGCTATCGCCCTACGATTTAACCCGGGGAAGAATTACATGGAGAGGCAAATGATGGAGGGTTAAGATGAAAGTAAGAGCATCGGTAAAACCTATCTGTGAAAAGTGCAAAGTGATTAAGCGAAAAGGCAAGGTCATGGTGATTTGTGAAAATCCCAAGCACAAACAGACACAAGGTTAATATGCCAAAAAGGCATCAACGTTATTTCTAAGCGAGGGGACTCGCCAAACAACACCCGTTTATATTGCACCAAGAGTGCGACGGAAGATGGGAACAGGAGGAAAATATGGCTCGTATAGCCGGAGTAGACTTACCAAGAGAAAAGAGAATTGAAATCGGACTCACCTATATTTTTGGTATCGGACGTCCGACCGCCCAAGCAATTCTCCAAAAATCGGGAGTAAATCCCGATACCAGGGTGAAAGATCTTTCAGAGGAAGAAGCCGGAAAGATCCGTCATATCATTGAAGAAGATTATATGGTAGAAGGAGACCTGCGTCGTGACATCTCGTTAAACATCAAGCGATTGATGGAAATCGGATGTTACAGGGGCATTCGTCACCGTAGAGGTCTTCCCGTAAGAGGACAAAATACCAAGACCAATGCCAGAACTCGTAAGGGGCCGAAAAAAACCGTCGGCCGGAAAAAGAAAGCTGAGTAAGGAGGTAGATTAAAATGGCAAAAGCAATGAAAAAAACCACAAGAAAGAAAAAAAGAGAGCGAAAAAATATTGAAAAAGGCCAGGCACATATCCAGTCTACCTTTAATAATACGTTGGTAACCCTGACTGACTTAAGCGGCAACGCATTGGCGTGGTCCAGCGCGGGTGCTTTGGGATTTAAGGGTTCCAGAAAATCCACTCCCTTTGCGGCGCAAATGGCAGCGGAAGAAGCAGCCAAAGGGGCCATGGATCATGGGCTAAAGACCGTGGAAGTCTATGTAAAAGGTCCGGGAGCCGGTCGTGAAGCAGCCATTCGGGCACTTCAATCGGCAGGATTAAACATTACCATGATTAAAGATATTACACCGATACCCCATAACGGTTGTCGGCCGCCAAAGAGAAGAAGAGTCTGATAGGAGGGTTAAATAATGGCTGTAAATAAAGAACCGGTATTAAAAAGATGTCGTTCCCTGGGTATTGATCCTACCTATATGGGACTGGATAAAAAATCCAAAAGACAAATACAAAAATCAAATCGAAAAATGAG